>Ga0247819_10000347_pt1 | contig 28580 bp, 30 predicted proteins | sample 13C_Xylose_Day6_FD_193428 | JGI IMG/M metagenome (GOLD analysis project Ga0247819, IMG submission 193428) | Soil microbial communities from agricultural site in Penn Yan, New York, United States - 13C_Xylose_Day6 | ecosystem: Environmental > Terrestrial > Soil > Agricultural land | place: USA...
CAATCACGCTGTTGAGCTGGGTTGGAGGCGCGCCGGCTGTGCCGCGGTCAGCCGCATTGTCACCCGAAGCCCCGAGCTACATGCCGCTGCCGGCTCCAACCCCGGGGAACACCTTGCATTGCCAGGTCTTCTCCTGCAGGCCTCCCGGAGCATCCGTGCCGGTCGAAGGCTGAACCTGGTCGACATCCCGGCCGCCGCAGAAGGCGATCGCCAGGGACCGCATGTTGCGCTCGTTCGTGAGCTGCGGGTTCCAGCGAATGCGGATCGTGTCGTTGCTGGCGTACACGATCTCGGACTTGCCGCCCTGGGCGATCGGGGTGCCGGCGCATCCCGCGAGCGCTGCAGTCAGCAGCACGGAGCTGATCTTTGGCATGCGAGGTCCTCCGGACGCGGAACATTCTGGCGCGGGCGGCACGTCGCAAGCAAGAGGGGCCAATGGCTGAGGCGGCGGCGCCTGCCGAGCGGCGCGCAAGGCGCCCGCTCGCTCCTTCAGGGCTGCACCAGCCCCGCCGCCCGCTGCACCTCGATCCGGATCTCTTCCGTCAGCCGCGCCTTCAGCTCGGCGAAGGCCGGCGTGGTCTTCATGGCGTAGTGGCGCGGGTGCGGCAGCGGCACCGGGATGTCGCACTTGATGCGCCCCGGCCGCGCGCTCATCACCACCACGCGGCTGCCCATGAAGATCGCCTCGTCGATGTCGTGGGTGACGAAGATGACCGTCTTGCGCTCGTCCTCCCAGATGCCCAGCAGCAGCTCCTGCATCAGCTCGCGGGTCTGGTGGTCCAGCGCGCCGAAGGGCTCGTCCATCAGCAGGATGCGCGGGTTGTTGGCGAGCGCGCGCGCCAGCGCCGTGCGCTGCTGCATGCCGCCCGACAGCTGCTTGGGATAGTGGTTCTCGAAGCCCTTCAGGCCGACCTTGGCGAGGAAGCGGTGCGCGATGTCGTGCTGCTCGGCCAGGGGCATGCCTTTTTCCCGCAGGCCGAAGCAGACGTTCTGCAGCACCGTCAGCCAGGGGAACAGGGTGTAGCTCTGGAACACCATGCCGCGGTCGGCGCCGGGGCCGGACACCGTGCGGCCATCCAGCGTGATGCGGCCGCCGGTGGGCGTGTCCAGCCCGGCCACCATGCGCAGCAGCGTGCTCTTGCCGCAGCCCGAGGGGCCCAGGATGGTGATGAAGTCGTTCTCCGCCACCGCGAGGTCGGTCGCCTGCAGGGCGACGGTGCCGCCCGCGAAGGTCTTGCCGACGCCGGTGATCTGCAGCGTGGTCAGCCCGCTGCCCAGGGCGATGTCGTCACGTCTCATTTCAGTTGCGCCCATGGATAGAGCTTGCGGTTGGCCGCCTTGAAGGCGAAGTCCGTCACCAGCCCGATCAGGCCGATGACGATGATGCCGAAGATGATCTGGTCGGTGGCCAGCAGCGCCTGGCTGTCGGTGATCATGTGGCCGATGCCGCTGGAGGCGCCGATCAGCTCCGCCACGATGACGTAGGTCCAGGCCCAGCCGAGCACCATGCGCAGGGTCTCGGCGATCTCCGGCGCGCTGGCGGGCATCAGCACGCGGGTGACGATGCCGCGGTCCAGCGCGCCCAGCGTGTACGCCGCCTCCACCAGGTCGCGCCGGGTATTGCCCACGCTCACCGCGATCATCAGCACCAGCTGGAAGAAGGAGCCGATGAAGATGACGGCCAGCTTCTGCGCTTCGCCGATGCCGGCCCACAGGATCAGCAGCGGGATGAACGCGGAGGCCGGCAGGTAGCGCGCGAAGCTGACGAAGGGTTCGAAGAAGGCCTCGATCGGCTTGTACGCGCCCATCAGCACCCCGAGCGGCACCGCGAAGGCGGCGGCGATCAGGAAGCCGCCCACCACCCGCCACACCGTCATGCCGATGTCGGCGATGAAGCCGTGCTGGGTCAGCAGCGTCCAGCCGGACTGCAGCATGGTGAGCGGGTCGGCCAGGAAGGTCCTGGGCACCAGGCCGCCGAAGGTGACGGCGGCCCAGACCGCGAAGAAGACCAGGAAGAACGAAACGCCGAGAACGGCGCGCGTTCCGGGTTCGACGGGTGCGAGAGGTTTCATGCGAATCTCCCGTCATTCCCGTGCAGGCGGGAATCCAGAGCGTTCAGGAAGCCCTGGATCCCCGCCTGCGCGGGGATGACGCAGTCTTATTTCAGGAACCGCGTATCGGCCAGCTTGGCCAGGTCGGGGATCTGCTTGATGACGCCCGCTTCCAGCAGCAGCTCGGCCGCTTCCTTGCTGAAGGCGGCGTGCTCGCCGGCGAAGAACTTCTGGTTCGCCTCGCGGTCCTGCCAGCGCAGGTATTTCTGGCTGGCCTCGAACTGCTCGGCGCTCTGCTTCACGTCGGCGCCCATGATCTCGAAGCTCTTCTTCGGATCGCGCCGGACCATCTCCACCGCCTCGAAGTAGCTGTCGGCCAGCGCCTTGGCGGCCTTGGGGTTCTCGGCCAGGAACTTGGGCGTGCAGCCGAAGGTGTCCATCACCATCGGGTAGTCCAGCGTGGTGGCGATGATCTTGCCGGCCTCGGGCTTGGCGCGGACCGCCGACAGGTACGGCTCGTAGGTCATGGCGGCGTCCAGCCCGCCGGTGCCGGCGATGATGGCGTTGGCGGCGGCCTGCGGCTCCAGGTTGACGACCTTCACGTCCTTGGGCGAGAGGCCGTTCTTCTTCAGCATCCAGGCCATGGTGAAGTAGGGCGCCGTGCCGGGCGCGCTGGCGGCGATGGTCTTGCCCTTGAGGTCGCCGATCTTCGCGATGTCGCCCCTGACCACCATGCCGTCGGCGCCGAAGGACTTGTCCAGCTGGAAGATCTGCGTGGTGGCCACGCCGTTGGCGTTCCACACGATCCAGGTCTCCACGGTGGTCGCGGCGCACTGCACGTCGCCGGAGGCGATGGCCAGGTGCCGGTCCTTCTGCGGGATCTTGCGCAGCGTCACGTCGAGCCCGTTCTTCTTGAAGATGCCGGCCTCCTTGGCCAGCGTGAGCGGCGCGAAGCCGGTCCAGCCGGACAGCCCGATCGAAACCTTGGTTTCCTGCGCCTGCGCCTGCGTGGCCGCGGCGGCCAGGGCCAGCAGGGAGAGGGTGAGCAACTTGTTCATGCGAGATCTCCGGGGGTGGGAAGGGTGGGAATCACTGAAGGCATGCTTCATGCCAGGCGCAGCGCGTGCAGTTCCGCGATGTGCTGCTCGGTGGCGTGGCCGATGTCGCCGCCCGCCACGAGGTGGTGCATGGCCTCGATGTCGCGCGCGAGGCTGCGGTCGGACATCATGGCCGGCGAGATGCTGCGCACCAGGCGCATGACGCCTTCCAGCGCCGGCGAGCTGGCCAGCGGCCGCAGGAACTCGATGCCCTGGGCGGCGGCGAGCAGCTCGATCGCGACGATGTGCGCGGTGTTCTTCAGCATCGGCTGCAGCCGCCGCGCCGCGAAGGTCGCCATGCTCACGTGGTCCTCCTGGTTGGCGGAGGTGGGCAGGCTGTCCACGCTGGCCGGGTGCGCGAGCGACTTGTTCTCAGAAGCGAGCGCGGCGGCCGTGACGTGCACGATCATGAAGCCGGAGTTCAGGCCCGGCTCCGGCGTCAGGAAGGGCGGCAGGCGCGAGACCACGGTGTCCACCAGCATGGCCACGCGCCGCTCGGAGATCGCGCCGATCTCGGCGATGGCCACGGCCAGCGCGTCGGCGGCCAGCGCCACCGGCTCGGCGTGGAAGTTGCCGCCCGACACCATCGCGCCGCCTTCGGCGAACACCAGCGGGTTGTCGGTGACCGCATTGGCCTCGCGCATCAGCACCTGCGCCGCGTAGCGCATCTGGTCCAGGCAGGCACCCATCACCTGCGGCTGGCAGCGCAGGCAGTAGGGGTCCTGCACGCGGTCGTCGCCTTCCAGGTGCGAGCGGCGGATCGCGCTGCCCACCATCAGGGCCCGGTAAGCGGCGGCGCAGTCGATCTGGCCCGGCTGGCCGCGCACCGCATGGATGCGCGGATCGAACGGACCGTCGCTGCCGCGCGCCGCGTCCAGCGTCAGCGCGCCGGTGATCACCGCCGACTCGAAGAGCTTCTCGACACCAAGCAGCGCGTCGAGCGCGAGCGCGGTCGACACCTGCGTGCCGTTGATCAGGGCCAGGCCTTCCTTGGCGGAGAGCTGCAGCGGCCTGAGCCCGACACGCTCCAAGGCCTGGTCGCCCGGCATCCGCCGACCGTCGAGAAAGGCCTCGCCTTCGCCGATCAGGGGCAGGCACAGGTGCGCCAGCGGAGCGAGGTCGCCGGACGCGCCGACCGAGCCCTGGCTGGGGACCACCGGCGACACGCCGCGGTTGTAGAGCGCGAGCAGGCCGTCGACCACTTCCTCGCGCACGCCGGAGTAGCCGCGCGCCAGGCTCGCCGCCTTGAGCAGCAGCACCAGGCGCACCACGCGTTCGGGCAACGGCTCGCCCACGCCGACCGCGTGCGAGCGCAGCAGTTTCAGCTGCAGCAGCGCGAGGTCGTCGCGCGCGATGCGCTGCATGGCCAGCTTGCCGAAGCCGGTGTTGACGCCGTAGACCGGCGCGTCGCCGGCGGTGGCGCGCTGCACCAGTTCGGCGCTGGCGCGGATCGCGCCGCGGCAGCCCGGGTCGAGCTGCACCGTGCGCCCGGGACCGGCGGAAAGGCGGCGCAGCTGGGCCAGCGTGATCCCGCCGGCGACGATGATCTCCGTCTCCTGCACGCTTACCCCACCATCGGCAGTTGCAGGCCGTGCTCGCGCGCGCACTGGCGGGCGATCTCGTAGCCGGCGTCGGCGTGGCGCATCACCCCGGTGGCCGGGTCGTTCCAGAGCACGCGCTCGAGCTTGCCCGCCGCCTCTGCCGTGCCGTCGCAGACGATCACCACGCCGGCGTGCTGCGAGTAGCCCATGCCGACGCCGCCGCCGTGGTGCAGGCTGACCCAGGTGGCGCCGCTCGCGGTGTTGAGCAGGGCATTGAGCAGCGGCCAGTCGCTGACCGCGTCGCTGCCGTCCTGCATCGCCTCGGTCTCGCGGTTGGGCGAGGCGACCGAGCCGCTGTCGAGGTGGTCGCGCCCGATCACGATGGGGGCCTTCAACTCGCCGTTCTTCACCATCTCGTTGAAGGCCAGGCCGGCCCGATGCCGCTCGCCGAGGCCGATCCAGCAGATGCGCGCCGGCAGGCCCTGGAAGGCGATGCGGTCCTGCGCCATGTCCAGCCAGCGGTGCAGGTGGCGGTTGTCCGGGAACAGTTCCTTCATCTTCTCGTCGGTCTTGCGGATGTCCTCCGGGTCGCCGGACAGGGCCACCCAGCGGAACGGGCCGACGCCGCGGCAGAACAGCGGGCGGATGTAGGCGGGAACGAAGCCGGGATAGGCGAAGGCTTCGGTCACGCCGAAGTCGTGCGCCACCTGGCGCAGGTTGTTGCCGTAGTCGACCGTGGGGATGCCCATGGCGTGGAAGGCCAGCATCGCCCGCACATGCTCGGCGCAGGACTCGCCGGCGGCCTGCTGCAGGCGCGCGTGCTGGGCGGGATCCTTCTGCGCCGCCTGCCACTGCTCGACCGTCCAGCCGATCGGCAGGTAGCCGTTGATGGTGTCGTGCGCCGAGGTCTGGTCGGTGACGATGTCCGGGCGCGGCCCGCCGGCCTTCGCGCGCCGAGCCAGCTCGGGAACGATCTCGGCCGCGTTGCCGCACAGGGCGATGGACACGGCCTCCTTGCGGCTGGTGTGGTGGAGGATGAGCTCGAGCGCCTCGTCCAGGTCCCTGGCCTGCTTGTCGAGGTAGCGGGTGCGCAGGCGGAAATCGATGCGCGACTGCTGGCACTCGATGTTGAGCGAGCAGGCGCCCGCGAAGGAAGCGGCCAGCGGCTGGGCCCCGCCCATGCCGCCCAGCCCCGCCGTCAGCACCCAGCGCCCCGCCAGGTCGCCGCCGTAGTGCTGGCGGCCGGCCTCGACGAAGGTTTCGTAGGTGCCCTGCACGATGCCCTGGGTGCCGATGTAGATCCAGCTGCCGGCCGTCATCTGCCCGTACATCATCAGGCCCTTGCGGTCGAGCTCGTTGAAGTGCTCCCAGGTGGCCCAGCGCGGCACCAGGTTGGAATTGGCGAGCAGCACGCGGGGCGCGCCCGCATGGGTGCGGAACACGCCGACCGGCTTGCCCGACTGGACGAGCAGGGTCTCGTCGGGCTGCAGGCGGCGCAGCGATTCCAGGATGGCGTCGAAGGCGGGCCAGTTGCGCGCGGCCTTGCCGATGCCGCCGTAGACGACGAGGGCGTCGGGGTTCTCGGCGACGGCGGGGTCCAGGTTGTTCTGGACCATGCGGTAGGCGGCCTCGATCTGCCAGTTGGCGCAGCTCAGCCGCGTGCCCTGGGGCGCGCGCACCGGGCGCGGGCCCGCGGCGAGGTGAGGGGTCTTGGAAAGGTCGGACATCGGCGGCTCCGGTTCGGTGGCGAGTTGTCTATACAAGCTGGATTTCGGCGAAGCATAGTTGTCTATACAAGTCGTTGTCAATGGGGTATCTTCGGGCCATGGGAACAAACGACATGCCGGTCTACGAGCAGGTGAAGGGCTGGATCCGCCAGCACATCGCCAGCGGTCAGTGGAAACCCGGTGACCCGGTGCCCAGCGAGGCCGCGCTGACGGAGCGCTTCGGCATCAGCCGCATGACGGCCAACCGCGCGCTGCGCGAGCTGGCGACGGAAGGGCTGGTCACCCGCGTTCAGGGCTCGGGCACGCGGGTGGCCCAGCTGCACCGCATCTCGTCGCAGCTGGTGATCCGCGACATCCACGAGGAGATGGCCGAGCGCGGCCACGTGCACGGCACGCGCGTGCTCAAGGTCGTGCAGGAGAAGGCGGGGCCGGAGGTGGCCGAGGCGCTGGGGCTGCGCAAGGGCGGGCGCGTGTTCCACACCGTGCTGGTGCACCTGGAGAACGGCGTGCCCATCCAGTACGAGGACCGCTACGTCAATCCGCAGGCCGCGCCCGGCTACCTGGAGGTCGACTTCACCCGCATCTCGCCCACGCTGCACCTGCTGCAGCATGCGCCGCTGACGGAAGCGAGCTACACGATCGAGGCCTGCCTGCCCAGCGCGGAGGAAGCGAAGGCGCTCGACATCAAGACCAGCGAACCCTGCCTGGCCATGATGCGTCGCACGGTCAGCGGAGCCAACGTGGCGAGCATCGCGCGGCAGCTCTACCCGGGCACGCGCTACAGCTTCAGCGGGCAGTTCCAGGCATGAGCTGGCAGTGGGTTTCCCTGGCCGCGATGCCGCCGCAACCGTGGCGCAACGGCGGTGGCGCCACCCGCGAGCTGCTGGCCTGGCCGGCGGCTTCGGATTGGCGCGTGCGGATGTCCGTCGCCGAGGTGGCGTCGGCGGGGCCGTTCTCGCGCTTCGACGGCGTCGAGCGCTGGTTCGCGGTGCTGGAAGGCGAGGGCGTGGCGCTGCGCATCGACGGGCAGTCGCAGTCGTTGACGCGCGCGAGCGAGGCCTTCCGCTTCGACGGCGGCGCCGCCGTGCACTGCGAGCTCCTGGGCGGCGAGACGCGCGACTTCAACCTGATGGCCGCGGCGCCGGCTCCCGCGCGGATGCGACGGGTGCGTGGCGAGCTGGCCGTGGGCACCGATGCGCCGGCGTTGCTGGCGCTGTATGCGCACGCGTCGCCTGCGCATGCGCTGGTGGGCGGGGAGGCGGTGTCGGTGCCGCCTCTCCACCTCGCCTGGCGCTTGCAGGACGCACCCGCCCGCGGGCAGGTGATTGCCGAGGACGCACTGTGGATGGAGGTCGCGCGATGAAACGGCAGGTCTGGACGAACGCGCGGATCGCCACGCTGGCCGAAGGCGCGCAGCAACCCTACGGCCTGATCGACGACGGCGCGCTCGCCGTGCAGGACGGGCGCATCGCCTGGGTCGGTCCGCGCGGCGAGCTGCCCGCGGAGAGCCGCAGCGGAGCCATCGAACACGACGCGCAAGGCGCGCTGATCACCCCCGGGCTGATCGACTGTCATACCCACCTCGTGTACGGCGGCGACCGCGCCGCCGAATTCGAGGCGCGTCTGAACGGCGCGAGCTACGAGGACATCGCCCGTGCCGGCGGTGGCATCGTCTCCACCGTCAAGGCCACGCGCGCCGCCGACGAATCAGACCTGCTCGCGCAATCGCGCCGCCGCCTGCGTGCGCTTCTCTCCGAGGGCGTCACCACCGTGGAGATCAAGTCGGGCTACGGCCTGTCGCTGGACGCCGAAGCCAAGAGCCTGCGCGTGGCGCGCCGGCTGGGCGAGGTGGAGCGGGTGTCGGTGCGCACGACCTTTCTCGGCGCGCATGCGCTCCCGCCCGAGTTCAAGGAGCGCCCCGACGACTACATCGACGAGGTCTGCCGGATGATGGGTGAGCTGCATTCGCAAGGCCTGGCGGATGCGGTCGACGCCTTCTGCGAAACCATAGGCTTCAGCGCCGCGCAGACCCGGCGCGTGTTCGACCGGGCGCGTGCCCTGGGCCTGTCGGTCAAGCTGCACGCGGAGCAGCTGAGCGACAGCGGCGGCGCGGAACTCGCCGCGTCGTACGGCGCGCTCAGCTGCGATCACCTGGAGTGGTTGAGCGAAGCCGGCGCGCGCGCGATGGCGCAAGCCGGCACGGTCGCGGTGCTGCTGCCCGGCGCCTTCTATTTCCTGCGCGACACCCGCGTGCCGCCGCTCGCGCTGCTGCGGCAGCACGGCGTGGCGATGGCGGTGTCCACCGACTGCAATCCCGGCACCTCGCCCTGCACCTCGCTGCTGCTGATGCTGAACATGGCCTGCACCCTGTTCCGGTTGACGCCGGAAGAGGCGCTGGCGGGCGTGACGCGCAACGCGGCCCGGGCGCTCGGGCTGGCCGACCGCGGCGTGCTGGCTCCCGGCCTGCGCGCCGACTTCGTGCTGTGGGACGTGCGCAGCCCGGCTGAACTGAGCTACGCGCTGGGATTCAATCCCCGCCGCGCCACCTTTGTTGAAGGACAAGCGAGATGAGTTTTTCCCTGCATCCGGGCGATGTGCCGCTGCTGGTGAGCATCCCCCACCTGGGCACCGGCATCCCGCAGCCGCTGCGCGCCGGGTTCGTGCCGCGCGCGCTGGAAGTGGAGGATGCCGACTGGCACCTGGACCGGCTCTATGCCTTCGTGCGGGACCTCGGCGCCAGCGTGCTCCAGCCCACCGTGTCGCGCTACGTGATCGACCTGAACCGGCCACCGGACGACACGCCGATGTACCCCGGCGCCTCCAACACCGAGCTGTGCCCGACCCGTTTCTTCAACGGAGACGCGCTGTACCAGGACGGCCAGGCCCCGTCGCCGGAGGCGCGGCTGCAGCGGCGCGAGCAGTACTGGGCTCCGTACCACCAGGCGCTGGAAGCGGAACTCGCGCGGATCAGGGCGCGGCACGGCTTCGCGCTGCTGTGGGACGCGCACAGCATCCGCTCCGAGATCCCCTGGCTGTTCGAAGGCCGCCTGCCGGACCTGAACATCGGCACGGCCGGCGGCGCCAGCGCGCACGCTTCCATCACGGACGCGGTGGCGCGCGCGGCCGCCCGCCATCCACGGGTGACCCACGTGGTGAACGGCCGCTTCAAGGGCGGCTACATCACGCGCCACTACGGCGCGCCGGCCGAACACGTGCATGCCGTGCAGCTGGAGATGTGCCAGTGCCTCTACATGCGCGAGGCGCCGCCCTGGGATTACGACGAGGCCCGTGCCGCCGCCGTCCAGCCGGTGCTGCGCGACATGGTGGAGGCGGCGCTGTCCGCGTGCCGGAGCCTGTATGCCTGAAGGCCGCCGCTTCTTCGCCGCCCAGGCCTGGATCGCGGGCGGCTGGGCCCGCGACGTGCTGCTGGTGGCGGGCCCGGACGCACGTTGGGCCGAGGTGCGCGCGGGCGCCGGCGAAGCCGAGCGCGCCGGCGCCGAGGTCCTCGCGGGCCCCGTGCTGCCGGGCGTCGTCGACGGGCACAGCCATGCTTTCCAGCGCGCCATGGCCGGCCTGGCCGAGCGCAGCCCCGCGGGCCGCGACGATTTCTGGGGCTGGCGCGACCGCATGTACGCCGCGGCTCTGCGCATCACGCCGCCGCAGCTGGAAGCGATCGCGACCTTCCTCTATGCCGAACTGCTGCAGGCGGGGTACACGCAGGTCTGCGAGTTCCACTACCTGCACAACGATCTGGACGGCCGGCCCTACGCCGATCCGCTGGAGATGTCTCAGGCGCTGGTGCGCGCGGCGCAGAACGCCGGCATCGGCCTGACGCTGCTGCCGACGCTGTACATGCGTTCCGGTTTCGCGGCCGCGGGCCTGCGCGAGGACCAGCGCCGCTTCGCTTCCACGCCCGAGTCGGTGCTGCGGATCGCGGAGGAAGTGCGAAGGCTCCGCGCCGGCGACCCGGCGCTCACCGCAGGCATCGCGATCCACTCGCTGCGCGCGGTGGACGCCGGCGCGCTGCGGGAGACAGCCCAGGCCGCGCGCGCGGCCGGCATGCCGGTCCACATCCACATCGCCGAGCAGCAGCTGGAGGTGGACGACTGCCTCGCGCGGCACGGCCGGCGCCCGATCGAATGGCTGCTGGAGCAGGACCTGCTCGATGCCCGATGGAACCTGGTCCATGCGACGCATGCCAACGTCGCCGAGCTGCAGGGCGTGCAGCGCAGCGGCGCCGCCATCGTGCTGTGCCCGAGCACGGAAGCGAATCTCGGCGACGGCGTGTTCGACCTGCCGGCCTGGCTGGCCGCGGGCGGACGCTGGTCCGTCGGCTCGGACAGCCACGTCACGCGCAGCTGGCTGGAAGAGCTGCGGCTGCTCGAGTACTCGAGTCGGCTGGTCCTGCGGCAGCGCAACGTCGCGGCGCGGGCGGCCGGGCGGGAGGCCACCGCCGCCGTCCTGTTCGACGCGGCCATCGCCGGCGGTGAGGCGGCTGCGGGCCTGCCTCTCGGCGGCCTGGCCGTAGGGCGGCGGGCCGATTTCTGCGTGCTGGATCCGGATTCGCCGGCCTTGCTGGGCATCCCCGGCGACCAGCTGCTGGATGCCGCGGTGTTCTCGTCGCCCGACGCGAAGTTCAGCGGCGTGTTCGTCGGGGGGACGCAGCGCCGGCCGCAGGTTGCGCAGGCGGACGGTTTCGTGGCGGCCATGCGCGCGCTGTGGAACGCGTAGGCCGCAGATTGCTCATGAGTCTCACCCGATGAAGAACATCGACGAACAAACGCATCTGACCGCAGAGTTGGCCAAGTCCCTGATCCGCGAGATGGAGGCGATGGGGACACGGTGGAACACCGCGTTCCTGAGAGCCCAGTTCGAAGATGGCGTGGACACGTACAACGGCTCGTTCGTCCTCGATGACGGCGTACACCTCTTCGACGTGCTCAAGCACAAGCCCTTCTTCGCCTTCGTGCGTGAGATCGCCCCTCGACTGCGTGCGGCATCCGCGAACGGCGACGCGCAGTTCCGTGTCGCGTTGCTGGTCGTGGACTCCGGGTTCGACTACGAGGTGAAGTACGACTATGCCGACGCGGATCGCTGGGCCATCTCGAAATTGAACGGCGGCACTGGAATGCCAGTTGGCTATCCGGCCTTCAGATCAATGGTCGTGGTCGATCACGAGCCGAGTGGATGGTTCCTGGTGAGGGACGGCGACCGGCTGTTGTTCGACGTGAACTGCAGCCACGGCGCCGTCTCTCATGACTTCCTGATGGAGTTGAACGCAAGCGAGGGCGAAGGCTACGCGGCGCGCGGGCACCAGTTCCTGTCCGACCTTGCGGAGAAAGTCCAGTCCTCGGCACCCGGAGCGCCCGGCGCGGCTTCTCCCTATCGCGATCGGCTCCTGGGCGGGTCTGACCGCAGCAAAGTCGACGAGGCGGCGATCGCCTGGTTGAAGGGGCGTGACCGTGCGCCCTGAAATTCAGCGCTCGTGATCCGCGACGCGCGCGTGGAGCGCCAGGTCGGCCATGCGCAGTGCGCCCTCGAGGGTGCGCGCTCCCGCGATGAACAGATTCGAATGGCAGAAGACCGCGTCCGGCACGCCCGTGACTGACGCGAGCTCCTCGTCGCGCAGGCCGGCCCACTCGTGCGGCAGGTCCAGGCGCGAGGCGAACGATCCCTCCGCCGCCGGAACGGTGCGGATCTGGTACTGCGTCCGCCCGGTCTCGGGATAGATCACCAGGAGCACGTCGGGCATCTCCGGCACCACGACGCGCGTCCAGGGCATCCCGCCATTCGCGAGAAGGAGCACCCTCCCGTGCAGCAGCAGGCTTGACGTTCGCACGGTCTCGGCCGCCAGGACCTGCCCGACGGCGCGCAGGACGAAACGCCGCAGGATTCGATCGGCGATGGCCATGGCTTCGTGGAAGCGCTCCAGCTGCAGCCGGGCCACGGCGTCCGCGTCGAGGTCCTGCTCCTCCAGCCAGGTGCTGTTCAGCTGCGACACCTGGCTCGACAACCCGAAGATGCCCGGGGCGACTTCGGCCGCGCCGTTGTCGACCAGGTCCAGGTACCGAACCAGCGACGCATCGGCGTCCGCGGCGATCCGCGCGGCGACCTCGGCGGTCACTGAGTGGCCCAGGGTGTGCGCCAGACGCTGCACGCAGGCAACCCCGTATTCGCGCCAGACGAGACCGGCACTGGCGTACTTCTCCGGGTCGCCGTCCGCGCGCGTGCGCGCGCCTTCGAACCCCCGCTGGTGGTGATCGAAACGCCCGGCCGCCGGGTCCCAGATCCCTCCGACGTCGACCGCGAAGTCGGCGCGAGCGATCTCTTCGGCATTGCGGGTCCGGACGATCACGGGGTCCGGGAACACCGTGGCCAGGACGGCCACGCCGAAGACGTCGTCCGCGTGGAAAGTGCCACTGTGGGTGGCGATGAGCTTGGTCATGGGTTTGGGTGATGTGCTTTCAATTCCGAGCAGCTCAACGCGGAAGGCTCCGGATGAACGTTCCCCCGAGCAGCTGCGACGCGCGTCTCGCCGTCTCCATCACCGCGGCGGCATGCGCCCGCAGCCTGGCTTCGGTGAGCCGCGCCGCCGGGCCCGAAACGCTGATGGCGCCGAGCAATTGCCAGTTGGTTCCGAAGACCGGCGCGGCCACGCTCGCGGCTTCCGCCGCCCGCTCGCGGATGGCCAGGTGGAAGCCGCGGCGCCGGATCTCCTCGTACAAGGAGCCGGGCTGGCCCGAGAAGGCCAGGATCACGCGCCCCGGCGCTCCCTTGGCGAGAGGAAAGGAGGTGCCCGGGTGGACGACGGCGCGTTCCTCCGACGCGCTCTCCACGCGCAGCAGGCAGGTGCGCAGGTCGCCTTCGCGCACGAACAGCGAGGCGCTTTCACCGGTCTCGCGCGCCAGTTCACGCAGCAGCGGAGTGACCGCGTCGTTGACGTCGAACGTCTGCTGGTAATGCGCGCCCAGCCAGCCTGCCGCCGGGCCGAGCCGCCAGTTGCCGTCCTCCCTTTGCACCAGGAAGTCGGCGTGGGCCAGCGTGCGGGCGATGCGCAGCGCCGTGGTCTTGTGCAGTTGCGCGCGCTCGCTCATCACGGCCAGCGGCAGGTAGCGTTCGGTGCTGCCGAACGCGCGCAGGATGCGGACGGCGCGTTCGACCGCCAGCACGCCATGCTGGCCTTCGACCGCGGTGCTTCCGCCGCGGCCGGTCACGGTGGCCTTCCGGGTCCTGGGCATCGGTCCGTTTCGATGAATGAAACGCGATTGTAGGTTCGGCATCTGGCTCCTAGAGTGCGCGATCCCGCATCCATCAGGAGACAGACATCGTGCGCAAGCACCTCATCGCATCCCTGCTCGCGCTCGGCGTGGGCTTCATCGCCCCGGCGTTCGGCCAGGCCTTCCCCAGCAAGCCCATCAAGTTCATCGTTCCCTTCGCCGCCGGCGGCCCGGCGGACGTCGTCGCGCGCGAGGTGGGGCAGAAGCTGGGCGCTGAACTCGGCCAGTCCGTGGTGGTCGACAACCAGGGCGGCGGGGCAGGGGTGACAGCGCTGTCCACCGTCGTGCGCTCCGACGCGGACGGCCATACGCTGCTGTTCGCCGCGTCCGGCAACATGGTGCTGCAGCCGCAGGTGAGCAAGGCGGGCGGCAAGGAGCTGATCGCGAAGCTGCGGCCCATCGGGCTGGTGTCCACCGGCCCGCACGTGCTGGTGGTCTCGGGCAAGCTGCCCGTCAGCAACCTCAAGGAATTCATCGAGTACGCGCGCGCCAATCCCGGCAAGGTCAACTACGCCTCGGCCGGCGTGGGAGGCGTCGCCCACCTGGGCATGGAGTACCTGAAGGCGCTGACGAAAACCGAGATGACCCACGTGCCGTACCGCGGCACGGCGGCCGCGATCGGCGACCTCGCATCGGGCCAGGTGCAGGCGCTCTTCAGCAGCCCGCCGTCGCTGCAGGCGGCCATCGACAAGGGCCTGGTGAAGGCCCTGGGCATGAGCGCGGCCGGCGGCACCGGCGCCGCGCGCTCCCTGCCCGTCATCGGCTCGGTCGTGCCGGGCTTCGAGTTCACCACCTGGTACGGCGTGTACGCGCCGGCCGCCACGCCCACTCCGGTCGTCGACCGCATCCATGCGGCGCTCGCCAAGGTCCTGAAGGATCCGGCCATGGTGGCCAGGCTGGAGGCGCAAGGCGTGGCGCTTGCCGACAGCACGCCGGAGCAGCTGTCCGCGATCGCCCAGCGCGACACGGAGAAGTGGGCGAAGGTGATCCGCGCCGCGAACATCTCGCTGGACTGAATCGCCATGGCCACGACCGCGGCGGTTGCGCGCACCCAGCCCAAGGGCAGGCTGAAGCACTACCTGGCCCTGTCCGACTTCGAGCAGGCCGCCCGCCGGCGGCTGCCGCGGCCGATCTTCGGCTACGTCTGCGGCGCCGCCGAAGACTGCGCGTCGCTGCACGACAACCGCGCCGCGTTTTCGGAGATCGGGTTCGTCACGCGCGTGCTGCGCAACGTCTCCGCGCGCGGCCAGCAAGTGGAACTGTTCGGCCGCACCTATGCGTCGCCCTTCGGCATCGCGCCCATGGGCATCAGCGCGCTTTCCGCCTATCGCGGCGACCTCGTGCTGGCGAGCGCGGCGGCCGAGGCCAACGTGCCCGTGATCATGAGCGGCTCCTCGCTGATCCCCCTCGAGGAGGTGATCGCCCGATCCCCGGACACCTGGTTCCAGGCCTACCTGCCGGGCGAGGTGGCCAAGATCGAGGCGCTGGTGGACCGCGTGGACCGGGCCGGCGTGCAGACGCTGGTGCTCACCGTCGACACCGCCGTGCTCGCCAATCGCGAGAACAACGTCCGCGCCGGCTTCTCGACGCCGTTGCGCCCGAACCTGCGGCTGGCCTGGGACGGCCTGACGCATCCCCGCTGGCTGGTCTCGACGGCGCTGCGCACGCTGCTGCTGCACGGCATGCCGCATTTCGAGAATTCCTACGCCACCCGCGGTGCGCCCATCCTGTCGTCGCGCGTGACGCGGGACTTCGGCGCCAAGGACCACCTGGACTGGGAGCACCTGGCGCTGATCCGGCGCCGATGGAAGCGCACGCTCGTGGTGAAAGGGATCATGAGCGCGGCCGACGCGCAGGCCGCGCGCGATGCGGGCGCGGACGGCATCATCGTTTCGAACCACGGCGGCCGCCAGCTCGATGGCACGGTCGCGCCCCTGCGCGTGCTGCCGGAAATCGTGGCCGCGGTCGGGGACCGGATTCCCGTGATGATGGACAGCGGCATCCGCCGCGGCACCGACGTGCTCAAGGCGCTGGCGCTCGGCGCGAAGATGGTGTTCGTCGGCCGCCCCTTCCTGTACGCGGCGGCGGTGGCCGGTGAACCGGGCGTGCGCCACGCGTTGCGCATCCTGGCGGACGAAGTGCAGCGCGACCTGGGCCTGCTGGGCCTGAACTCGGTGCGGGAGCTGAGCCCCGCGCAGCTGCGTCCGATCGCGCCGCGTCCCTGAGGGCTTTACCGCGTGCGCAGGGGCAGCCCCGCGACGTCCAGGTCGGCGTACAGCACGTCGCCGTGCGTGGAGTCGGTGACGAACAGGCGGCGGCGGTCGGGTCCGCCGAACGCGACGTTGGTGGTCGAGGCGCCTTCAGGGCCACGCAACACCCAGACCGGCTCGGCACGGGCATTGAGGACCCACACGTAGCCGAGCCCCGGATTGGCGACGACGAGGCGGCCCTGCTCGTCGGCGGCGAGCCCGTCCGGGCCGCTCGGCCCGTACGAGGTGAAGAACTGGCTGACCTTGGCGACGCTGCCGTCGGCCAGCAGGGGAACGCGCCAGACGCAGCTGCCGCGGGTCACCGCCAGGTAGAGGATCGATTCGTCCGGCGAGAGGCACACGCCGTTGGGACTCGGCACGTTGGACAGCAGCAGGTCCAGCTGGCCCGAAGGCCGCAGCCGGTACAGCCGCCCGGTCGGATCGTGCAGCCCGGTCTGCCCCTGGTCGGTGAAGTACAGGTTGCCGCCGCGGTCGAAGACGAGGTCGTTCACACCCCGGAAGCGCTCGGTGTTGCGGCGCTCCAGCCAGCCGCGCACCTGCCCGCTGGCGATGTCCAGCTGCATCAGGCCGTTCTTGTAGTCGGTGATGAGCAGCGTGGCGTCGTCCAGGAACTTCATGCCGTTGGGCTCGCCGTCGTACTCGGCGACCAGCGTCCAGGCGCCCGCGGCGTCGATGCGGAAGATGCGGCCGAACGGGATGTCCGTCACGTAGAGATTGCCGTTGCGGTCGAACACCGGGCCTTCGAGGAACGAGTCGGTGGCCCGGCCGCCGCGGTTGGCGTCGGCCCACGCGCTCTTCGTGCGCGTGCGGAAGTGCTCGGGCAGGGAGGTGAAGCGCGCGAGCTCGCGCACCTGGGGAGGATGGAGGAAGAACATGGCTCGGCCGGTGGGTTAGTCGAATCCGTAGAGGCGCCGCGGATTCTCGACCAGCACGCGCTGCAGCGTTGCGTCCGATCCGCACCACGCGAGCAGGACGTCCACGAGGTCGGCGTCGTCCACCGATCCGGGGCGCTCCGTCGTGTGCGGCCAGTCGCTGCCCCACACGAGGCGTTCGGGCGCCTGGCGCACCAGGGCTTCGCCGAGCGGGAAGGTGTCCCCGTAGGCCGGAGCGCCCTCGCGCGAACGCATGTAGATGCCGGAGAGCTTGACCCAGGTGTTGCCGCCGTCGAGCAGGCGGCGCAGAACTTCGAACGCGGGCCCCGTGGCGCCCTCGGCCGGGTCCGCGCGTCCCATGTGGTCGATGACCAGCGGCGTCGGCAGGGTCGCGAGCAGCGGCTCCATGGCGGCCAGCTGCTCGGGATGGGCGAACACCTGGATGTGCCAGCCCAGGCGCGCCGCCTTGCGCGCGAGCGTCGCCAGCATCTCGGGCGTGGTCTCGCCCCACGACTGCGGCGAGACGAAGTTGACGCGCAGGCCGCGAACGCGGTGCGACGCGAGCCGCTCCAGCTCAGCGTGGGTGACGTCGGCGTCCACGACCGCCACGCCCCGAGCGCTGTCCCCCAACTGGTCCAGCGCATCCAGCGTGCAGGCGTTGTCCACGCCGTAGGTGGAGGGCGTGACGACGACGGTGCGCCGCGTTCCGAGGCGCTGCTGCAGCCGCCGGTAGGTGGCGACATCCGCCTCCGGCGGCTTGCGCGTCCAGTGCGGCGACGGCGCGAACCGCGCATCGAAGATGTGCATGTGCGCGTCGCAGGCGAGCGCCGGCAGGCTCGGGAGGGTCACGTCGGGTCCCGTCGTGATCAATCCAGCTTGATGTTGCCCTTGCGCACGACCTCGCCCCACTTCGCGTCTTCCTTCTTCAGGTAGTCCGCGAACTGCGCGGGCGTCGAGCCGATCGGCTGCGCGCCCACGTCGCCGAAGCGCTTCTTCACCTCTTCATCCTGCAGCGACTCGGCGACGGCCTTCTGCAGCTTGCCGGCGATGTCGGGCGGCGTGCCGGCCGGCACGAACATCCCGTTCCACTCGTACACCTCGTAGTCGGGGATCACCGTCTCGCCGACCGTGGGGACGTTCGGCAGGCGCGGCGAGCGCTTGGGCGAGGAGATGGCCAGCGCGCGCAGCTTGCCGGAATCGACCAGCGGCGAGGACGCCGCGACGGTGCTGAACATGAAGTCGACCTGGCCGCCCATCACGTCGGTGATCGCGGGGCCGCCGCTCTTGTACGGCACGTGCACCATGTCGAGGCCCAGCTTCTGGCGGAACAGCTCGGAGGCCAGGCGCTGCACGGTGCCGCTGCCCCCCGAGGCGTAGTTGACCTTGCCCGGCTGCGCCTTGGCCTTGGCGATCAGGTCCTTGACGTCCTTGTAGGGCGAGTCGGCCTTCACGATCAGGATGTTGGGCGCCAGCGAGACCAGCGACAGCGGCTGCAGCGCGTCGGCCGCGTACGGCATCTTCGGGAACATGTGCGGGTTGATGGAGTACGGCGTCGCGTCGTAGAGCACCGTGTAGCCGTCGGGCTGGGCCTTGGCCGCGAACGCCGCACCGATCGTGCCGCTGGCGCCGGCGCGGTTGTCCACGATCACGCTCGTGCCCAGCTTCGCGCCCATCTTCACGGCCAGCACGCGGGCGAGGGCGTCGGCCGCACCGCCCGGGGCGTAGGGCACGACGATGGTGATCGGGCGCTCCGGCCAGGCGGCGTGCGCGAGGGAGGCGGCCGCGAGGGCGCAGGCAGCGACGAAGGTGCGGCGCGAGAAGGCAGGCAGGTTCATGGAGGTGTTCCTTTCAAGAGGGCGAGCGCTCAGGCGTGCGCGGCGACGCGCGGTTGCTCGAGCACGGCGAGCACGTTCTTCGCGGCGCCCAGGCCCATGTTCACGTAGGCATCGCCGGTCACGCCACCGATGTGCGGGCTCAGGATGATGCTGGCCTGGCCGTGGAACGGATGCGGCGCCGTCATCGGCTCCACCGCGAAGCTGTCCAGGCCGGCCGAAGCGACCTGGCCCGAACGCACCGCCTCCAGCAGCGCGGCTTCGTCGACGAGGCCGCCGCGCGCGGTGTTCACCAGCATCACGCCGCGCTTGCACGTCGCGAGCGTCCGGGCATTCACCATGCCGCGGTTCTCGGGCGTGAGGGGGCAATGCAGCGAGATCGCGTCCGACTCGCGAAAGATCGCGTCCAGCCCCACGGGGCGGATGTACTCCGGCAGGTTCTGCGCGAAGGGATCGTGGCCGATGACCTTCATGCCCATCGCGTCGCACATGCGCGCGAAGCGCTGGCCGATGGCGCCGAGCCCGACGAGGCCGATCGTTCGACCCTGGAGCTCCACGCTCTTGTGCGTGGCCTTGTCCCAGTGGCCGGCGTGCATCCGCGCGTCGAGCTGCACCACCGACTTCGCGCAGGCGAGCAGCAGCGCGAGAGCTTGTTCGGCCACCGCGGCGGCGTTCGCGCCCAGGGCCGCACGCACCTCGATGCCGCGAGCCTTGGCCGCGTCCTTGTCGATGGTGTCGGTGCCGCTGCCGTGCTTGGAGATCACGCGAAGCGAAGGCGCGGCGTCCATCACGGCGGCGCCGACCTTGCCGTAGCGCACGATGATCGCGACCGGATCGTGCTTGCGGCACAGCGCGACGAGGTCCTCTTCCTGCGGCGTCTTGCCGGCGTAGACGATCTCGAAGTCCTTCAGCAGATCGAGCGCCTGGGGCGCCAGGTCGGCGCCGGTGACGACGATGGCGGCACGACCGCTCACAGGTTCTCTCCCTGCTTCAGCACGCCCGCGGTGCGCAGGGCGGCGTCCAGCCACGAAGCGGCGGTGTTGCCCTTCTTGATGGAGGCGATGCGCGCGGATTCGTCTTCCACCTTCTTGCGCGCCAGCGGCAGCAGGCCTTCTACCCGCTCGCGCTCGATCACGACCACGCCGTCGGCGTCGGCGACCACGAGGTCGCCCGAGCGCACGGTCACGCCGCCGATGGACACCGGATGGCCGATGCGGCCCGGCACGTTCTTGGTCGGTCCGTTCGGGTTGGTGCCGAACGAGAAGACGGGATAGTCCATCTCGTCGATCTCCAGGCTGTCGCGCACCGCGCCGTCGATCACCACGCCGGCCAGGCCCAGCTGCTTGCAGGCGGTCATCATGATGGTGCCCATGAGGGCCGCGGTCTGGTCGCCCTTGCCGTCGATCACCAGCACGTCACCCGGCTTGGCCAGCGAGATGGCGGCGTGGATCATGAGGTTGTCGCCGGGACGCACGTCCACGGTGAGGGCCGGGCCGGCCAGCTTCATGCGCGGGCGGAGCGCGGCGATGCGGCCGTGCAGCGCGCCGCGGCGGCCGTTCACGTCGGCCAGGATCGCGGCCTGGTAGTCGGAGGCCTGGCGCACCAGGTCGGGCGAGACGCGCTCGAAGTCGCGAAGGATGTCGGTGGTCATGGGAGGTACTTCCGAGAGGCGAGAGGCGAGGGGAGGCCCGGGCCCGCTTCGCGGCGGTGCCCGGGAGGTGGCGGCGCGAACGCGCCGAGGTCAGTCGACCTTGGCGCCGGATTCCTTGACGATCTTTCCCCAGCGGGTGATGTCTTCGCGGATCAGCTTGCCGAACTGCTCCGGCGTGCTGCCGGCGACGTCGGCGCCCTGGTCGCCCAGCTTCTTGCGCAGTTCCGGATCCTTCAGCGCCTTGTTGATGTCGGCGCTGAGCCTGGCCACCACGTCCTTGGGCAGGTTGGCCGGGCCGAGGATGCCGAACCAGGTGACGGCCTCGAAGTCCTTGTAGCCGGACTCCGCGATGGTGGCCACCTGGGGCAGGTCGTCGGCGCGCTTGAGCGCCGTCACGGCCAGCGGGCGCATCTTGCCGCTCTTGATGTGGCCGATCAGCGTGGGGATGGACGACACGTACAGCTGCACCTGGCCGCTGATCACGTCGGTGGCGCCCTGCGACGCGCCCTTGTACGGCACGTGCGTCATCTTGATGCCCGCGACGCGCTGGAACGACTCGGCGGCCAGGTGGGCCACGGTGCCGTTGCCCGAGGTCGCGTAGTTGATGCTGCCCGGCTTCTCCTTGGAGGCCTTGATCACGTCGGCCAGCGTCTTGATGGGCGAATCCGCGCCCGTCACGATCACCAGCGGCGAGCTCGCCACCATGCTGATGGGCGTGAGGTCCTTCACCGGGTCGTACGGCAGCTTGGAGTACAGCGTCGGGTTGATCGCCAGGTTGCTGGTCTGGCCCATGACGAGCGTGTAGCCGTCGGGCTGCGCCTTGGCCGCGGCGTCCACGCCGAGGTTGCCGCCGGAGCCCGGCTTGTTGTCGATGACGAACGTGTAGCCGGAGCCGGCCACCTTGTTGGCGACTTCGCGGGTGATGAGGTCGGTGCCGCCGCCGGCCGGGAAGGGCACGACCAGGCGCACGGGCTTGGCGGGCCAGGTCTGGGCCTGCGCGGTCGCGGCGATCAGGGAAGCGGCGGCGAGAGCCAGCGTGGCTCGACGGGAAATCTGCATGGGTTCGTCTCCTGGATGAGGCGCCGGATGGAGGTCCGCGACGCTGCGCCGGACTGTAGGCGCGGGTTGCACTCCGTACAATCACGGTTCATACAGTGAACCACGGTGCAGCATGCGCAACCCGACTTCGGAAGACACGGCGGAACGCGACGGCGGAGTCATCGCCGTCTCCCGGGCGCTCTCGCTGATGGAGGCCTTCAAGGTCGGCGAATCGGCGCTGTCCCTGGCGGAGCTGAGCCGGCGGGCCGGCATCCACAAGACGACCGTGCTGCGGCTGGCCCGCACCCTGGCCCTGTCGCAGTACATGGTGCAGAACGAGGACGGGCAGTGGCGGCTCGGGCCGGCCGCCGGATGGCTGGGAGCGCGCTACCAGGCGGGCTTCGACGTCAACAACGTGGTCGAGCCCACGCTGCACGAACTGGTGAAGCAGACGGGCGAGAGCGCCTCGTTCTATGTCCGCGAAGGCGACATCCGGTCCTGCGTCGCCCGCGTCGAGGGGCCGCAGTCGGTGCGGCACAACGTGCGCATCGGCGAGCGCCTGCCCTTGAACAGCGGAGCGCCGGGGCGGGTGATCCTGGCCTTCAGTGGCGCCAAGGGCGATCCCTACGAGGCGATCCGGGAGCACGGCTATCACATCTCGATGGGCGAGCGTGAAGCGGAGGTCTCGAGCGTGGCGGCGCCGGTCTTCGGCCTGAACTGGCGGCTGCTCGGCTCGATGTGCATCTCCGGTCCGAGCTCTCGCCTGACCAAGCCCAAGCTGGAGAAACACGCCAAGCTGGTGATCCGGGCGGCGAACCAGCTCTCCTATGCGCTGGCGGGCAGCCGGTCGCCTGCGACGCCCGCGGCGCTGTCCCGCTGGCATCCTTGATCGACTGCGGAGCGCTACTCCTGGCTCGTCGGCCTCATCGCTTCGAACCGGGTCTTCATCTCCGCGCGAAGGGCCTTGCGCAGCTTCGCCGCCTCGAAGCGCCGCTTCTCGTCCGGGGAGAAGGGCCGGAGGGGAGGCACCGGCGCCGGCTTCCTGTCGTCGTCGACGGCGACCATCGTGAAGAAGCAGCTGTTGACGTGGCGAACCCGCTGGCTGCGGATCTCCTGCGCCAGCACCTTGATGCCGATCTCCATCGAGCTGGTCCCGGTGTGGTTGACGCTTGCCAGGAAGGTGACGAGCTCACCCACGAAGATGGGTTCGCGGAAGGTGACCTGGTCCACGGAAACCGTCACGACGTACCTTCCCGCGTAGCGGCTCGCGCAGGCATAGGCCACCTGATCGAGCCATTTCAGGAGATGACCGCCATGGACATTGCCCGAGAAATTGGCCGTGTCCGGCGTCATCAGGACCGTCATCGTCAGTTGGTGTGCGGGGAGATCCATTGCAGGTTGGTTTTCGCAGCTCGCGGTTATGGCGGAACTTTCGAAGAGCGCTCCACTTGGCACTGCTCGCTGTTCTCGACGGCGCAGGGCCCAGTCCGGGCCGAATAAGTCATCCCGGAACAGCCGAGCAGATGCAGGACAGCCCACAGAACCAATGCAACCGATGCAGTGCGCATGTGGGCTCCTTTCATGGGCAATGCCCAGTGACTGCTCGAGCCAGGACGAACTCGGTGAACGAGTTGTACCACTCGGCTCACTCCTTCGGGCACTGCCCGTCCATCTGCAACATTTCCGCCGCGGTCGCGGCGAACTGCGCCGCAGCCGCCGAGAGCATCCTGCCGCGGAGAGTGACGACGCAGATTTCCCTTCGAAGCTTGTTGGCTCGCAGCGGGACGACCTGGTAGCCCCGTCGTGCTCCGTCCGGAAGACAGATGGAAGGCAGAAGGGCGACGCCGAGCCCCGCGGAAACCATGTTGATCAGCGTCTGGTGGTGCGAGACCTCGATGGCGGGGCGGAATTCGAGACCGGCCTTTCGGAACGCGAGCTCCACTTCCGCCCGCACCGCCGTGTCGCTCGAGTGCGAGAGCTGGTCGTGGCGGGCGAGCTCGCGCAGCGAAACGGACGGGCCGGTCACTACGCTTCTCGGCAGCACGGCCACGAACCGGTCGATGAAGATGGGCTCGTAGGCCAGGTCGCGTGAAACCCCGAAGCGCGGTCCGATCGCGAAGTCCGTGAGCCGCTGGCGCAGATCGTCCTGGATCCGGCTCACCGAGCCTTCGTGCAGTTCGATGGTGACGCCCGGGTACCGACGCTTGAAGGCGGCGAGCACGGCGGGCAGCCGGTGGCTGGAGATCGACGGCACGGTGCCGATCGAGACGTGGCCGCGGCGCAGCTCGGAGTGTTCGACCAGCTCCTTCGCCGCGCTGCGCAACTCGAGCATCGCGGTGCGGCAGCGGCCGAGCAAAAGGCGCCCCTCCAGCGTGGGCGTCACCCGCCGCGTGGTGCGGTCGAACAGACGTACCCCGAGCTCCTCCTCCAGTTGCCGCACGTGCGTGCTGACGGCCGACTGCGATCTGTGCAGCCGCGCGCTGGCCGCCGAGAAACTGCCGAGTTCCGCGACAGCCATGAAGCTTTCGATACGCCGGATTTCCATTTATCAGCCGTCCAGATAAGTCGCTCAGACATTAGCGATTATCAGAATCGGAGATCCATGCTGCAATGAGGCGAAGGAGACAAGCCATGCCCATTGAAGTTCGACCGCTTTCGTACGCCCTCGGCGCGGAGATCCGCGGCCTGGATCTCGCATCCCCCTGTTCGAAACAGGACTGGCAGGACATCCACAAGGCTTTCCTGCAGTACGGGATCCTTCTGTTCCGCGGCCAGCGGATCACGCGCGAGCAGCACATCGCTTTCAGCCGCAACTTCGGGGAACTGGACCGGCACGAGTCGCTGCCGATGGACCGGGACCCGAAGTACAACGAGCTGCTGATGGTCACCAACGACTCGAAGGCGGACGGCAGCCCGTCCAATTCGCGCTACACGGGCCAGATGTGGCACTCGGACATGTCGTTCACTCTCGCGCCGGCGATGGGCTCGCTGCTGCGGGCGATCGAAGTTCCTCCCGTGGGCGGCGACACGCTGTTCGCCAACATGTACCTGGCCTACGAAACGCTGTCGTCCCGGCTGAAGGCGATGATCGCCGACCTGCACGGCATCCACCACTCGGAGCGCAAGAACTCCGGGCTGTCCGCCCAGTGGGAGGCGGAGAACCGCAAGCTGAATCCTCCGGTGGCGCAGCCGCTGGTCCGGGTTCATCCCGAGACCGGACGCAAGGCTCTCTACATAGGCGAGAAGGTCAAATGCTTCGAAGGCATGAGCCCGGAAGAGAGCCAGCCGATCATCCAGTACCTGATCCAGCACGCCACCCGGCCGCATTTCACCTACCGGCACCAGTGGCAGAACAACGACCTGCTGATCTGGGACAACCGCTGCACCTCGCATCTGGCACTGGGCGACTACGACCCGCAGTACCGGCGGCACCTGGAGCGCACGACGGTGCTCGGGACACCGTCCGGCCACGTGGCCAGGATGGAGGCGTGAACATGGATCGCGTCAACCGTCGCGCTGCGATCCTGCGCGGCGTCGCCGCGGTCGCAGCTGGGAGCTGGGCGGCCGCGCCCGCATCGGCGCAAGCCTTTCCAGGCAAGCCGCTGAAATTGATCGTCCCGTTCGCTCCGGGCGGTTCCACCGATCTGCTCTCGCGGCTGATCGCGAAGCCCCTGACTGAGCGTCTGGGCCAACCGGTGGTCGTCGAGAACCGGACCGGTGCCGGCGGCAACATCGGCGCGGATGCGGTCGCCAAGGCCACGCCCGACGGCCATACGCTGGTGATGGGGTCCATCGGCACGCACGCGACCAACGGCCTCATCTACAACAGCATGCCCTATGACGCGGTGCGCGACTTCGCGCCCGTTGCGCTGGTCGCGGCGGTGACGCTCGTGCTGGTGGTTCACCCCTCCGTCCCCGCGAAGAACGTGCGCGAGCTCGTGGACCTGCTCAAGAGCCGCCCCAACGAGTTCAGCTATGCCTCCGGCGGCGTCGGCGCCTCCCAGCACCTCGCCGCGGAACTGTTCAAGCACCTCACGCGAACGGCGATGCAGCACGTGCCCTACAAGGGCAGCGCAGGGGCGCTCTCGGATCTGCTCGCCGCTCGTGTCCCGATCATGTTCGCCGATCTCCCGCTGGTGCTGCCGCACATCCAGGCCGGCAACCTGCGCGCGCTCGCCGTGGCCGATCTCGAGTCGACGCCGGCTCTCCCGGGAGTCGTCCCCGTCGCGCAGTCGGTCACCGGCTACGAAGCAACGGCCTGGTATGGCCTTTTCGCTCCTGCGAAGACGCCCGAGCCGGTGCTGCAGCGCCTGCGCTCGGAAGTCGTCGATATCGTGAAGTTGCCTGACATGCGCAAGGCGATGCTGGAACTCGGCGCGAAACCCAGCGGCATTTCCGGAGCGGACCTGCGCAAGTTCCAGCAGGCGGAGATCCAGAGATGGCGCGAAGTCGTGCGCGACGCGAATATCCGGATGGATTGAGTCAGGGTTCCGGCGGCGCGGTCACGCCCGCTTCATGAATCCTCAGTACCCGCCCGAGTCCTGCATCCCCTTGACCGCCAGCCCGACCACCACGGCCACGGGCACGAGGGTGAGGGCGATGGAGGCGGCCTTCGCGCGCCACGTGATGGCGCTGCGACCCCGGCTCGCCAGCAGGGCCGGGGCGATGTCGGCAACGGTCGCGGCGGCCAGGAGCGCCACGTAGACCAGCGGGAAGCCCGCATACACCTGCGCCTGCAGGAGCAGGCTGCCGAGCACCAGCAGCGTCGTACCGACCGCGGCGCTGCCGGCCGGCGTGCGGAAGCGGCCGATGACCGCGCAGGCGGCCAGCGCCACCGCGAGCGCGCCGGCCAGCCGGCCGGGCGTCTGGCTGGAGTCCAGCATCATGGCCAGCCCCGCGCCGCCCGCGATGATCGCGAGTTGGAGCGGATGGGTGTCACCCGCGAAGAGGCCGCGCGTGCGCACCGACCACGCCGCCGCGATCACGATGCCCGCGACGACCGCGGCCGTCGAGGCCTTCACGGCGCCCAGGCTGCCGATGGCGGGCCACACCACGACGAAGCTGAGCAGCACGCCCAGCACCGCACGTGCGAGAAAGAGGCGGACGCCGGCCGGTGCCCGGTCCACGAGCAGGGCGCCGCCCACCGCCGCCAGCACGACCCAGGGCTGCCAGTCCATCGCGCTTTGCGGCGACAGCGACCAGGCCCCTTGCACCGTGGCGGCATACGACGTCAGGAAGCCCGCCGCCACGGCGAGCGCGGTGGCCGCGGGGCCGCCCACGGCGCGGCGCAGCGCGAGCGCCGCGATCGCGGCGGCGGCGAAGGGAGCCAGCACGCCCTGCAGGAGCAGCGGGATCAGGAACGAGGTGTCAGGCATGCCGGCTTCCGTTCGCGCGCTTACTGCTTGACCGCTTCGATATTGATGCGCAGGTCGACGTCGTCGGTGGCGGCGTTGGGCGCCCCGAAGTTCACGCCGAAGTCCGTGCGCTTGATCGTGCCGGTGGCGACGTAGCCGACGCGCTGCTCGCCCTTCATGCCCTTGCCGGTGCCGACGTGGCGCAGCTTGAAGGTGACGGGCTTGGTGACGCCGCGCAGCGTGAGGTTGCCGGCCAGCGTGCCTTCGCCGGCGGGGTTGAGCGTCAGGCCGGTCGAGGTGAAGGTCATCGTCGGGTACTGCACGGCGCTGAAGAAGTCCGGGCTCTTGAGGTGCTTGTCCAGGCCGTCGTGGTTGCTGTCCACGCTGTCGGTCTTCACTTCCACCTTAACGCGAGTCTTCTCCGGCGCATCGACGACCAGCTCGCCGGACATGTCGCGGAAGCGCCCCATGAAGCGGCTCACGCCGCCGAGGTGGCCGACCTCGAAGAAGGCGCCCGAGTGGACGGCGTCGATCTTGTAGGTGCCGGCCGGAGCGGGAGCGGGCGCGGTGTTCGCGAAGGCGGCGCCGGCCAGGGAGAGGGCGGCCGCGGCGATGGGGAAGGCGAAGGCATTCATGCGGTGATCCGGGAGTGGAATGGAAGAGCCGCGATGCTAGGAAGGCGCATCGCGGCTGCATGTGCGTTTACGCACACGCTTTGCAAGACAGTCGGGCGGTCGCCTCAGTAGGCGGCGGAAGGCTGGCCCGCGACGGTGGACGAGCGGGCGTCCTCGCGCTGGCCGCCGGCCAGGAACGCCGAGCCGCTGTCCTCGCCGGTGATCGCGGCGACGGCGTCGCGCGAGCGGACGTATTCGGCCGTCACGTCGGCGCGGCTGCGGCTGCTCTGGAAGCCGGCCAGCTGGTTGTAGCTCTGCGACCAGGGGTTCACGCCCGAAGCCTTGAACTGCGCCAGTTCCTGCTGCACCTGGGCGCGGGTGGCGGTGGAAACGAAGGGGGTCGTCTCGATCGTGATGTCGTCGGCGAAGGCCTGGCCGGCGGCGGCGATGGTGGCGAGGGCGATGGCGATGGCGTAGCGGTTCATGAGGATCTCCAGTGGGGTTGGTGTGGGATGAATTCTGGAGATCGCCCCTCTTTCACGAAGTGCGCAAACGCACTCGAAATCGCAGGTCAGGACCCGGGCTCGGGACTGGCCATCCGCTCGAGCTTCGCCGCGTCCCTCACGACGAGCGCGTGGCCGTCCTTGGCCAGCACGCCCGACTTCACCAGCGCGGAGATCTCGCGCGTGATCTGCTCGCGATACGTGCTCACGAGGCTGGCGAGTTCCGCATGCTTGGGCGCGGGATCGATGCGGCCGCCGTGCGCGAGCCGCAGCAGCTCGCGGCAGATGCGCTGCTGCACGGTCAGCGTGCTCAGGTCCAGCACGCGATCGGTGAGCCGCCGCACCAGGTCGGTCAGCCGAAGCAGCACGCGCTCGTTGACGATCCACTCCTCGCGCAGCAGGTTCCTGAAGTCCGCGGGCGACAGCGAAGCGATCAGCGCCGAGCTCATCGCCACCACGTCCACCGAGCGCGGCCGGCCATCGAGCGCGGACAACTCGCCGTACGAAGTGCCGGCCTCCAGGTCGCGGAAGCTGGTCTCGCGGCCGGCCGCCGAGTAGCTGGTCACGCGCACGGTGCCGGCCACGATCATGTGCAGGTCGCGGTCGGCCGCTTCGCGCGAGACCAGCCGCTGCCCCGCCTCATAATGCCGCCAGGCGCACCGCCTGCTGATCTCGTCCAGCCGCTGCGCGGGCAGGCCAAGCAGCAGATCGATGCTGCGCAACCCGAGACTGGATGGCTCAATCCCCGACATC
>Ga0247819_10000350_pt1 | contig 28433 bp, 31 predicted proteins | sample 13C_Xylose_Day6_FD_193428 | JGI IMG/M metagenome (GOLD analysis project Ga0247819, IMG submission 193428) | Soil microbial communities from agricultural site in Penn Yan, New York, United States - 13C_Xylose_Day6 | ecosystem: Environmental > Terrestrial > Soil > Agricultural land | place: USA...
TGCCGGTGACCAGCGAGTTCGCTGTTCCCGAACCCGCGAACATCGCCGAACTTGTTCGCGAACAGATCGCGAACGGTTCGCCGAACAAGGACGTCGTCGCCGCTGTCCTGGCCGCCGTTCCGACCGCGAACAAGGACTCCGTGGCGGCTACTGTCCGCCGGGAGCGCAAGAAGCTCGACGGCCCCTACCTGTGAGCCTGATGCTTGCCTGTCCATCCCGTCACGTACGGGAGGGGCGGGGAGGTGAGCAGCCTTCACACCGACACACGAGACAAGGAGGCAGAGTGAGCGAAGAGCTTATGAGCCCCGGCGACCGGGCGCGCAGATACGCCGAATACATGAGGGAAGAGGCGACGCGCCTTCCGTCCTACCAACGCAGCCGGGCGAGCGGGGCAAAGAACCCCATGGCCCGCTGCTTCCGTTGCGACAAGACGATCCGCAAGGCGGAGGTCGTATACCGGATGTGCTGCCACGGCGGTGCGCTCCTCAAGGTCCAGCTCCACGAGGAATGCACGAAGCCGTCCGCGTTCATGGAGGTGACGCACGATCTGGAAAAGGTTGCCGCGCATCTCCGTGAGTACGCTGGTCAGGCCCGCGAGGCGCGTGAGCGTGAGCGCCGGGGAGAGCAGACGCGGGAGGCCACCCGCGAGGCGAAGGACCGGGATGTCGCGATGTACGTCTGCCGCCTGGAGCTGGAGACGGACCGGCACGACCGGCTTCCCTGCGCGGCCCCTGGGTGTCCGGTGAAGCCGCCGTTCGTGCACGCGCCACCCAGCGACTACGCGTACGTCCGATGGAAGGACCGAAGCGGGAGCTACAAGTGCATCTCGTGTGGCGGTGTGGCGCAGGAGGTACACGGAAATGACGAGTGCCACCGCTGTGAGGACTGGGGCGGGTGCGGCAGGGACTGCACACTATCCGCCGTCGCCTGTAAGACCTGCGGCACCCAGATGTCCGTGTAGTTGTTTGCCGCGTACATGACATGAGACGATGTCAAAGCGCGGGATGACTTGGGAGTCGTCCTCCAGAAAGCCCCCGGGAAGTAGACGTCCCGGGGGCTTTCGCTTACCTCCTGACGGACAGGTACATGACAACATTGTCACTTCTGGATACTCTCTACTTGTCATGCACTTGACGTAAGTAATCGGAGGACTCGATGACAGACCCCCTGGACACCGACCCGAAGGCCGAACTCGGCCTGCTCCGTGAAGGCGAGGAGCCCGAGGGGAGCCGCACGCGTGACGACGTGCGCGCCCTGGAAATCGAGGCCGCCCGTCTGCGTGGAAAGCGCATGACGTACCGCGAGATCGGCGAGCGCATGGGTTGCTCGTACCAGACGGCCTGGAGCCGCGTGCAGCGCGCGTACAAGGCCGCACGAGCTGACGCCACCGACGTGGCCCGGGAGTTCGAGCGGCAGCGCCTGGACGAGCAGTACCGCGAGGCGGAGCGGATCAAGAACGAGACCCACTACGTCACCGCCCACGGCAAGGTCGTCACGCATCCGGAGACTGGCGACCCGCTGGTCGACGCCGCGCCCGCCCTGGCAGCCCTGGCGCGCATGCAGTCCATCGCGGAGTCGTACCGCAAGCTGGAGGGACTGGACCAGCCGACGAAGGTCGAGCAGTCCGGCACCGTGAAGTACGAGGTCGTCGGCGTAGACCCCACGGATCTGGCGTGACATGAGCACGGCAACCGTGAAGTACGTTCCGCGCGGGGCGGCCGTCGATCTGTTCAAGTACCGGGGCCGCGAAGTCCTGATGTCCGGGGCCGCCGGTACGGGCAAGTCGGTGGCCTGCCTGATGAAGATCCACCTGGCGTGTCTGATGACGCCGAAGGTCCGTGCACTCATCGTCCGCAAGACGCATGCCTCGCTGGCCTCGTCGACGCTGGTGACCTTCAAGGAGAAGGTTGCCTCCGAGGCCATCGGTTCCGGGATGATGCACTTCTACGGAGGCAGCGCCCAGGAGCCACCGGCGTTCCGGTACAACAACGGCTCCACGATCCTGGTGTCCGGCCTGGACAAGGCGTCCCGCCTGCTGTCGACCGAGTTCGACATCGTCTTCGTGGACGAGGCAATCGAGGTCACCGACGAGGATCTCGACACCCTCATCACCCGCCTGCGCAACAACGTGCTCAGCTACCAGCAGCTGATCATGGCGACCAACCCAGGCGCGCCGACGCACCACCTGAAGCGCCGTGCGGACGACGGCCGCACGAAGATGCTGTACTCCAAGCACGAGGACAACCCGGCGTACCACGACGGCAACGACTGGACGCCGGTGGGGAGGGAGTATCTCGACAGCCTGGACACCCTGAAAGGCGCACGGCATCAGCGGATGCGCTGGGGTCGGTGGGTTGCGGCGGAGGGGCAGATCTACGAGGACTTCGACCCGTCGGTCCACGTCATCGACAGTTTCAAGGTGCCGTACGACTGGCCGTTGTACATCAGCATCGACTTCGGTTTCGTGAACCCGTTCGTCGCGCAGTGGTGGCGCGTCGACCCCGACGGGCGTCTGTACCTGACCCGGGAGATCTACCACTCGAAGACGCTGGTGGAGGATCACGCCAGGCGCATCCTGCATCAGATCAAGAAGTATCCGCGTAATCCGAAGCCGTACATCCTCGCCGACCATGACGCCGAGGATCGTGCCACCCTTATGAAGCATCTCGAAGGTCTGTACGTGAACAAGGCCAAGAAGGATGTGTCCCGGGGTATCCAGGCCACACAGAAACGGTTCGAGGTGCTGGCCGACGGAAAGCCGCGCATCTTCTTCTTCCGGGACGCCTTGATTCACGAGGACTCCGAGTTGCGCAACGCGGGCAAGCCGACGTCCACGATCGATGAGATCTCCGACTACGTGTGGGACGACACCGGGAACAAGGCTCCCAAGGAAGCGCCCCTGAAGATGAATGATCATGGGATGGACGCGATGAGGTATGTCGTGGCCAAGCTCGACCTGGTGAGCCGGGTCCGACGACGCCCGGGGGACCCCTGCTGATGAAGATGTGGAATGCGCTTCCCGATGGTGTGCGCGCGTATCTGACGACCCTTTCGTCGATGTGGCTTTCTGTCGCAGGACTTGCGGCGATCACCTGGGGCGTGGCCTTGTTCCTCGCTCCGGCCGGGTATATCGTCGGAGGATTTTCTGCGCTACTGTTGGACCGGGCAATTGACATGACCCTGACGAGAGGGGGGCGTAGGTGACCAGCCTCCTGGGCGCGTTCACGAACAAGTCACCCGTCGCGACATCCCTCCCTCAGCGCCTCGCCCCCACCTATGGAAGCCGGGGGAACGCCGCCTCTCTGCGCGCGATGGAGAACGTCGGAACGGTCTTCTCCATCGTCAACCGCACCTCTGAGGCCGCAGCCGCTGTCGAGTGGAAGCTGTACAAGAAGCGCACCGACGGCCGCCGTTCGTACGTGCACGAGGGCATGGACGATCGTCAGGAAGTCACACAGCACCTGGCGCTGAAGGTATGGAACAAGCCCAACCCGTTCATGACGCGTCAGGAAATCGTCGAAGTCTTCACCCAGCACATGTGCCTGGCGGGAGAAGGCTGGTGGGCGCTGAGCAAGATGAGCGGATTCTCCGCCCCCACGGAGATCTGGCCGGTACGCCCCGACCGCATGGCGGTCGTCGAGCACCCGACCGAGTACCTCACCGCGTACGAGTACAGGAACCCCGACGGCTCCCTGACGCGCCTGGCCCCGGACGAAGTCATCTTCGTCCGTCGCCCAAACCCGTACGACAGCTACCGGGGCATCGGGCCGGTGCAGTCCGTCCTCGCGAAGATCGAGTCCGTTCGCTACTCCGACGAGTGGAACCGCGCCTACTTCCTGAACTCGGCCGAGCCCGGCGGCATCATCAAGATCAACCGCGACCTCGACGACGACGAGTTCCGCCGCCTCCAGTTCCGCTGGAACGAGGCGCACAAGGGGCCGGGTAACGCCCACCGCGTCGCCATCCTCGACGGCGAGGAGATGGACTGGGTCGAACGCCAGGCCGCGCACCGCGACATGCAGTTCGCCGAGCTTCAGCAGCTCAACAGCGAGCAGATCCGCGAGGCGTTCGGCTTCCCCAAGCCGCTGCTCGGCACCGTCACCGACGTCAACCGGGCCAACGCCGAGGCCGCCGAGGTGGTCTTCGCCCGCTGGGTTCTGGTCCCGCTGCTGGAACGCATCAAGGCCGCCCTCAACAACGACTTCCTCCCTCTGTTCGGGACGCTCGGCGAAGGCTACGAGTTCGACTACGTGAACCCCGTCCCCGACGACCGTCAGGCAGACGCCCGGGACCGCGAATCCAAGTCGCTGGCCGCGCGAACCCTGATCGACGCGGGCGTGTACGGACCCGAAGCACTGGAGGCGGTCGGCATGCCCCCGCTGTCCTTCGGAGACCCGAGCGCCGACGCGGACCGCCAGCTCCTCATCACGCTGGTCACGAGGGCCCCCACCCTCGCCCCCACGATCCTGCCCCTGCTCGGCTTCGATCTTCCCCAGCGAAAAGACAACGATGTCACCGAGGGAGGTGACCCGCATGCACAAGCCCCCGGCCAGCAGGATGCGTAACTACGCTCTGCGTAACTTCCAGCGACCGGCGAACGCCCGAGCCGGACGCTGGTACGACATCAAGAACGTCGCCGGTTCCAGCGTCGAAATCAGCGTCTACGACGAGATCGGGTACTGGGGTGTGTCCGCCGCAGATTTCGTCACCGACCTGGGTGGAATCACCGCCAAGGACATCACGCTGCGGATCAACTCCCCCGGCGGCGACGTCCAGGATGGCCTCGCCATGCTGAACGCCCTGCGCCAGCACCCGGCGAACATCCACGTCATCGTGGACGGCTGGGCGGTATCCGCCGCTTCGTTCATCGCGATGGCGGGGGACAAGGTCTCCATGGCCCCCAACGCCATGATGATGATCCACGACGCCGCCGGGATGTGTTACGGCAACTCCGCCGAGATGGCCGAGATGGCGGAGCTGCTGAACAAGCACTCCGACAACATCGCCTCGGTGTACGCCCGTCGAGCCGGTGGGACCGTCGAGGACTGGCGAACCGTGATGCGCGCGGAGACCTGGTACACCGACCAGGAGGCCGTGGACGCCGGTCTGGCGGACGAAATCCTCGGCTCCGAGGAGACGGACGCCACCGTCAAGAACGCCGCTCCTGAGAGCGCACAGACCATCGTCAATGAGGCTCCTGCTTGTCATGAGCCTGACGTGACGACCAGCGTGGCCCTCGCCGAGGAGCCCGCGACCGAAGAGCCGGAGGCGTTCGACTTCGCCGCCTTCCGTGCAGCCATGACCGCCGTGAAGGAGGCACCCCGTGGCTAAAACCGTCATTCCGACCAACGCGGCGGAGCTGGAGGAAATGCTGGGCGACACCAGCAAGCTCCAGAACGTCATGAAGGAAGGCCAGTTCTCCGAGTTCATGGAGAACTACGCCCGCCACGTCCACAACAAGGACAAGGAGCTGGGCGAGCAGGTCCGCCAGCAGACCGCGCTGACCGTCGCCGAGATGCTCGGCCAGGACAAGGTCACCAACGAGGTGAAGCGCCTCAACCAGGCCGCCCTGAAGAACAACGGCGGCGGGTTCACCGCGCGTAAGGGTGCCGCGTACAACAAGCGCGCACCTGGTGCCGCGATCGACAACATCATGGACGGCCCTGCCGAGTTCTTCCAGAGCATCTGGCACCACCGGGACACCCTGTCCAACTCCGGCGACCTGGAGACCAAGGCCGCACAGATCAAGAAGGTCCAGAACTCCTTCGGCAGCACCGTGCCCGCCGACGGCGGCTTCCTGATCCCCGAAACCCTCCGGTCGGAGATCCTCTCGCTGTCCCTGGAGAACTCCATCGTCCGATCGCGCGCCCGCGTGATCCCGATGGAGTCCCTGCGCCTGCCGATCCCGATGGTCGACTCCAGCTCCAACGTCTCCTCCGTCTTCGGTGGCATCGTCTGCTACTGGACCGAGGAAGGCGCGACGTTCACCGAGTCGCAGGCGTCCTTCGGTCAGATGGTCCTGGAGGCCAAGAAGCTCACCGGCTACGCCGAGGTCCCCAACGAGCTGATGGCCGACGCCACCGCGTTCGGCTCCTTCTTCGATCAGACCTTCCCCGAGGCGATGGCCTGGTACGAGGACGACGCCTTCATCTCCGGCTCCGGCACGGGCCAGCCCAAGGGCTTCCTCAACGCCGGTGCGGCTGTCACGGTCGCCAAGGAGTCCGGCCAGGCGGCTGCGACGATCCAGTGGGAGAACATCGTCAAGATGTACGCCCGCATGCTGCCGTCGTCCCACCGCAACGCCGTGTGGATCGTCTCCCCGGACACCTTCCCGCAGCTCGCCACCATGGCGCTGAACGTGGGCACCGGCGGTTCGGCGATCTGGCTCCAGAACGGCGCGGGCGACGCTCCGATGACCATCCTGGGCCGCCCGGTCATCGTCTCCGAGAAGGTCTCCCAGCTGGGCACCGCCGGTGACATCAACTACGTCGACCTGTCGTACTACATCATCGGCGACCGCCAGTCGATGACCGCGACCTCGTCCCCGCACTTCAAGTTCAGCTCGGACAAGACCGCGTTCAAGATCGTCGAGCGCGTGGACGGTCGTCCGTGGCTCCAGAGCGCGATCACCCCGAAGAACAACGGCAGCACCCTGTCGCCGTTCGTCCAGCTCGCGACCCGCAGCTGACACCCCCTCGGCCCGGCGAGTACATCTCGCCGGGCCCGGCGGTGGGCAGTGACGCCCCCGCCGCCGTACACAGTCAGAAGGAGCCATCATGGCCATCGAAGCACTGGGCAACCTGTTCGACGTCTCTGTCGGCGCTGCCCCCGTCGACCTGTCGTCCGCCGCCGCCACCGGCAAGCGCGTCTCCCTCAAGGACGCGACCGGCGTGACCATCCTCGTCCTCAAGGGCGCGGGCACCGCCGGAGACGACCCGACCGTCACCCTGAAGCAGCACACCGCTTCCTCGGGCGGCACCACGTCGAACCTCGCGGTCATCGACCACTACTACCTGAAGTCGGCGACCACGCTGGCGGGCACCGAAACCTGGTCCCGCGTCACGCAGTCCGCCGCCGCCACCATCGCAGACCCCGGCGGCGCTGGGACGTCCGCCGAGTCTCAGCAGATCCTCGCGATCGAGGTCCGCGCCGAGCAGCTCTCCGACGGCTACTCCTACGTCTCCCTGGACGTCGCGGACGTCGGCACCAACGCCCAGCTGGGCGGCGTGCTGTACCTCCTGCACGGCCTTGAGGTGAAGCGCAAGCCCGCCAACATGCGCGCCCCGCTGAGCTGAGGCCGCCCGTGGCGACACGCACCTGCCAGGAGTGCCCCACGGTGTTCGCCGTGGGGCTCCTGGCCTGCCCCCACTGCCAGTCCAGGGACCACGAGGAGACCGGAATGCCCAAGATCACGGTCCACACCGGGCCGTCCCACGCCGGGGAGGTGGAGGAGTGGCCTGGGAAACCCTCATCGGAATCGCCCAGCTCGACCAACAGCTCCTCGACGAAGAGCGAGGAAGCGCCCCGCAAGCCTGCCCGTACGACGGAACACCGCTCGTCGAAGGCGGGCGCGGAAAGCTCTTCTGCCCTTTCGAAGAGCACTACTCCTGGCCGCAGGACGGCTAAGTGAACTGACTTCACGCCAGGTCCGTCGACCCTCGGCAGTGGGGGCGGACCTGGCGTGAGATAGCGCTTTGGCGCTAGCATTGTCATGGACAACTCAACATGCTCTCCCTGCGGCTGACAGGCCGCACGGCCAAGAAAGCAAGGGCACAGGATGGGCGTATGGCTGGTCACGCGCGAGGACGTGAAGTTCTCTGCTGACATGAAGGAAACCGCGCGTAATAACGCGCAGGTAGACCGAGCGATCGAATCCGCATCGCGGTCGGTCGAAGGGTTCCTTCGCCGTACCTTCGCGCCCGTCCTCGCCACCCGCTACTTCAACTGGCCGAACCAGCAGTACGCCCGAGCATGGCGTCTCTGGCTGGACGAAAACGACCTGATCTCCGTCACCAGTGTCACGTCAGGCGGCGTAGCGCTCTCCGCGTCGGACTACTTCCTGGAGCCCGTCAACTCCGGACCACCGTACGACCGTGTCGAGATCGACATGGGGTCTGCGGCAGCGTTCTCCTCCGACGACACCTGGCAGCGGTCGATCGCTATCACCGGGACCTGGGGCTACAGCGACGACAGCACCGCCGTCGGCACCATCGTCGAGGCCCTGGACGCCTCCGAGACAGGCGTTGACGTAGACGGTGCGTCCTCGTCCCAGCTCGGCGTCGGCAGCGTCCTGAAGGTCGACTCGGAGCGCATGCTGGTCACCAACAGGACCACCCTCTCCACCGGCCAGACCCTCCAGGCCGACCTCGACGGTCTGGACAGCGGCGTCACGGTTTCCGTCACCGACGGGACCGCGTTCGCCGTGGAGGAGACGCTCCTGATCGACTCCGAGCGCGTGCGGATCGTGGACATCTCCGGCTCCACGCTCACCGTGATCAGGGCGTGGGACGGCTCCACGCTGGCCGCGCACGCCACGGGCGCAACGATCTACGCCTACCGCACCCTCACCGTCACCCGTGGTGCTCTGGGTACGACAGCAGCAACCCATGACTCCGGAGCAGTGGTTCACCGGTGGGACGTCCCTGGCCAGGTCCGCGAGCTGGCCATGGCCGAAGCGCTCAACAACCTGGAGCAGGCTAACGCCGCATACGCACGCGTCTCCGGGCAGGCCGAACGGGAAAGGGACACCACGGCGCGTGGCCTGGTCGACCTGAGGAAGTCCGTGCTCCGCTCCCACGGGCGCGTGGGCCGAGTCGGGGCGGTGTGACATGGGCGTCCACATGCGTTCCGACGGTCCCGTACTCGACGGCAGGGGAGTACACATCCTCGGGCAGGCTTCCCGGGACATCGAGCGAGAGATCGCCGTCTTCGCCGAGGACCAGGTTCAGGTTCGTCTGGCGCGCGTCCTGAAGAACCCAACCGGCTACTACCAGTCCCAGATACGCCGCCACCAGGTAGGCAACTACTGGCAGGTCGACGACTCCCGGGTCGCCTACGGCCCCTGGCTGGAGTCCGGAAAGAACCGTCACCGCACCCGCTTCAAGGGCTACTTCACGTTCCGGCGAGCGGCACAGATCACCAACCGTCGCGCCTCAGCCATCGCGGACCGCGTCCTGCGCCGGTACATCGGGAGGCTGGGATGAGCCTCGACGTCACCGGGATCGTCTCGGAAGTCTCCTCGCACCTGAAGCGCCTCGGCATCTTCAGCACGGTCACCACACACGAGCCGAAGTCCACGCCGAAGAAGGGACTCACGGCGTCCGTCTGGGTCAACTCGATCGGTCCATCCCCCGCGAATTCCGGTCTGAGTAAGACGTCTGTACGCATCGAACTGTCGATCCGCCTACTGATGCCGATGCTCACGGACCCGCAGGACGACATCGACCTGTCGCTCCTGCGCGCCACGGACGCCGTCATGAACTCCTTCAGCAGCGATTACACGCTCGGTGGCGCCGTGGAGTCGATCGATCTCCTGGGCCGAACCGGCTCTGGGCTGTCCGCAGAGACCGGATACCTCCAGATCGACAGCAACCAGATCATGCGCGTCATGGACGTCACCGTGCCGCTGCTCATCAACGACAACTGGGACCAGGTCCCGTAAGGAGGGGGTGACTACCTTGAGCAAGCAGTCGGGGCTCGGCGACGCGCTCTACGTCGGCGGATACGACCTCTCCGGTGACACCCAGTCACTCGGGGCCATCGGTGGAGGACCCGCCACCATCGACGTCACCGGGATCAACAAGTCCGCGTACGAACGTATCGGGGGAATCCGGGACGGCCGTATCGAATGGACGAGCTACTTCAACCCGGACACGGACAAGGCGCACCCCGTCCTGAGCGCTCTCCCTACGAATGACGTACACGTCCTGTACTGCCGAGGTGCCGCTCTCGGAAGCCCTGCCGCCGCGATGGTCTCCAAGCAGATCAACTACGACGGCAACCGGGGAGACGACGGCGCGATCACCTTCGCCCTCCAGGCGCAGGCGAACGGTTACGGGCTGGAGTGGGGGAGTCTCCTCACCGCCGGGACCCGCACAGACACGGCCGCCACGAACGGCACGAGTATCGACACCACCGAGTCGCTCTCCTTCGGCGGACAGGCGTACCTCCAGGTGACCGAGTTCACTGGTACCGACGTCACCGTGAAGATCCAGGACTCGGCCGACAACTCGTCGTTCGCCGACGTGACGGGGCTTGCGTTCACTGCTGTGACGACAGGGCCGACGACGGAGCGCGTAGCCATCTCTAACACCTCGACCATCCGTCGGTACGTGCGCGCCGTGACAACGACGTCGGCCGGGTTCACGTCGCTGTCGTTCGTGGTCTCCGTCGTCAAGAACACCACGGAAGGGGTGACCTTCTGATGGCGTACGAGGTGAACCGCATCGAGCCGAAGATGCCCGTACACGGCTACCAGACCTTCGGCATCGTGGCCCCGACGTCCACCCACTGGCAGGCCGCCACATGCGCCGAGGTGGAATGCGCGGCCCACGTGAACGGGTGGGACACGCACGTGGACGAGAGCACACCGCTGGGGCAGCGGCAGGCGCACTACATCCGCAAGGAAGCCCGCCGCGCCTACTCGGAATCCAAGCGTCCCGACGGGCTGACGACGTTCTCGTTCAAGGCGGGACAGACGTGCTTCCGGCAGCACAGGAAGCGCATCGAACGCGAAGAGCTGTTCGTGCGCAGGAACGGTGACCACCGGGGCAGCCCGGACGGGGTACGGCGTACGTACGACCGCCCGGACCAGTGGGTCGATGACTTCGCGACCCACCAGGAAGAGATCGCCCGCCTCAACCAGCGCGGCTGAATAGGACAAAGGAGGACACATCATGAGCAAGGAGAACGGGCTCGGCTGGTCCACCGCATCGGTCGACGATGCGGCGGGCACGGCGCGCGCCATCAAGAACGACTTCACGTCCCTCCAGTTCGCCACCCCGCGCGGTGTGCAGGACGTGACCGGCATCGACAAGAGCGCCTACGAGAGGCTCCTGCTGCTGGCGGACTTCTCGGTGACGTTCAACGGCGTCTTCAACGACGCCTCGAACATGAGCCACGACGTCTTCAAGACGGTCCCGAGCACGAGCGTGGCGCGCACCGTCACCCTGACGGTGTCCGGCCAGACCCTCGCCAACGAGTGCCTGTTCACGGACTACCCGCTCAGCCGTTCCGACAGCGGTGAGCTTACGTTCTCCGTTCCCGGCGTTCTGGCGGACGGCACGGTGCCCCTGTGGGCATGATCATCTCTTTGAGATGACATGTACCTGACTCACACAAGGAGACTCCCATGGGATTTCTGCTCACACCCAAGACGTACGACCTGAAGTTCGAGGGGCGCGAGTACGAAGGACTCCAGGTGTCGATGCGCGGTCTTCCGCTCGGCGGCTACCTGGAGATCCAGCGGATTCAGTCCCTGACCCAGGAAAGCGTCGAGGACACCGAGAAGATGTTCGACATCTTCGTCGGGTGCCTCGTCTCCTGGAACCTCGAAGAGCTGACCGAAGACGGCGTACGGACCATCCCCACCAACCGTGACGGACTGAAGAAGCTCGACACCGACTTCGTCCTCACCATCATCGGCGCGTGGCTCACCGCGATGGCCGGGGTCCCCGCCCCTTTGGAGCGGAACTCCGAAAGTGGCAAGCCGTCCCTGGAGGCGTCAATGCCGATGGAAGTGTCAACGGCAAACCTCACCAACTAGTCGAAGCGGAATTCGTCCTCGGACTCTGCGAACGATTCGGGTGCCTCCCGAGTCAACTGCTATCCGAGGACGTGGAACTCATTCAGCTTCTCGCAATCGAAGCAGCGGGGCGTCCCGTCGAAATGAACGGAGGTGGAGATGGCTGGTAACAACGTGGTGGTCACGGTGTCGGTGAACAACAACACCCACACCGGATTCAACGCGGTCAACCAAGGGCTGCGCAGCGTGCAGACCCAGGTGAACACCACCAACCAGGCCGTCAACAACTTCACGCGGGACTCCTCCGGGCGACTGCGCGACGCACAGGGACGCTTCGCCGTAGCCGGTGCCGGAATGGTGAACACCCTCCAGGGTGTATCCGGTGCCGCAACAAGCACAGCAGGCTCCCTCGGGCCCGCTGGCGGCGGACTGTCCGGCGTCGTGGGCGGGCTGGGTGCCGTCATCGGCATGTCCGCCCTCCCCGCCCTGGGCGCACTTGCCCCCATGCTGCTCGGCGTAGCCGCAGCCGGTGCTGTCGTCTCCCTCGCCATGGACGACATCAAGAAGGAGGCGAAGACTCTCAAGCCGGAATTCGAGGGGCTTCAGAAGGCCGCCTCGAAGGCGATCATGCCGGGCGTCAAGTCCATGTTCAAGGACTTGAAGGTCGCCATGAAGGAGCTGGAGCCAGCCGTCACCGTGGCGGGAAAGGCGATGGGCGACATGGCCGCCCAGGCAGGAAAGTTCGCCAAGTCCCCCGCCTTCCAGAAGGCCCTTCTCCAGAACGTCAAGATGGGCTCCGAGTGGTTCAAGGAATTCGGAGCCTCCCTCGGAAAGCTGACACAGAGCTTCCTGGAATTCGGTGCCAAGTCCAAGCCCACCCTGGACGCCCTGGGCGGAGGCATCAACGACGTCCTGGGGATCGGACTTCCCGGCATGTTCAAGGGACTGGAGAAGGGCATCGAAGGCTCCGCCAAGATGTTCGACGGTCTCTTCGACGCCATCAACCTGGTACTGCCCGCCTTCGGACGACTCTCCGGCGCGCTCGCCGACACCTTCGGACCGCTCCTCGGCTCGCTGTTCCGCTTCTTCGGCGACCTCGCGGCGGCCATCATGGACGCCGTCGTACCGGCGCTCAACGTACTGGCCCCCGCCTTCGGCTCCGCGTCCGAGGCGATGGACGAGTCCACCGGGTTCCTCCGTCCACTGATCAAGGCGCTGGGTGAGGGGCTGGCCTTCGCGGCACGTCTCGCGGTCATCCCCCTCAAGAACTTCTTCGACACCATGAAGGTGATCCTCCCCCTGATGAAGGATCTCGGCGGCTACATCGCCGGGCCCTTCATCGAGACCTTCGAGGAAATGACCGGCGCGAGCGACAAGGTCAACGGCCTGAACGGCAAGCTGACCGACCTCTCGAACTGGGCGAACAACCACCGGGCGGAGATCCGGGAGGTGTTCCGCCTCATCGCCAACGCGATCATGGACATGGTCATCTTCGGCGTCAACGCCCTGCCCATCCTGCTCCAAGGGCTCCGCATGATGTCGATCGGCGCACTCGAAGCGTTCGACGCCATCCTCACCGGCGCTGCCGGAGCGTTCGGCTGGATACCGGGCATCGGCGACAAGTTGAAGGGGGCCAAGGAGTCCTTCGACGTCTTCAAGGGCAAGTTCATCGAAGGTCTCGGCGTCGCCCAGGAGAAGGCCGAGGAGTTCGCCGGGGCCGTCACGCCGAAGCTCCAGGAGAACAAGCTCCGCATGGACATCTCGAACTGGACCACCCAGATCGACGACGCCAAGGAGCAGCTCAAGGACAAGAACCTGCCGCCCGGCAAGCGAGCCAAGCTCACCGCCGACATCAAGAACTGGCAGGACAAGATCGCCGAGGCCGAGCGCAACCTCCGGAACATGACCCCATCGAAGACCACGTACTTCAAGGGCAACAAGAGCGACTTCGACTCCAAGCGCGCCTCCGTCTTCCGAGCGAAGGTCCCCAACAAGACGTCGTCCATCAAGGCGGACACGCGCGGCTTCTGGAACACGGTCAACGGACTCATCGGCAGGACCGTCGGCTCCGTGTTCGTCTCCGTGAAGGCCGCCCAGTCCAGCTTCAGCAGCCTCTTCGGCTTCGCCCACGGCGGCATCGTCGGACAGGCCGCCTCAGGCGGCGCACGCAGCCGACTGACGCTCGTCGGCGAGCAGGGCCCCGAACTGGTCGACCTCGCCCCCGGAAGCCGCGTACGAAGCAACGACGACACACGACGGATGTTCAGCGGCGCAGGCGGCGGTGACCAGCGCATCGTCCTGGAGATCAACTCCAGCGGCACGCAGACAGACGAAATGCTCATCGAGATCTTCCGCAAGGCCATACGCGTACGCGGCGGCAACGTCCAGACCGTGCTGGGGCGGTGACCATGTCCGACCACCCGATAGTCGAACTCAACGTCGGCGGCACCTGGACGGACATCACGTCGTACGTCCGGTACAGCGACCGCATCAGCATCCGCAGGGGGCGCAGCGCCGAGGCATCACAGGCCAGCACCTCGACCTGCACGATGACGCTGGACAACCGCGACGGACGGTTCTCCCCCCGCAACCCCACGGGTGCCTACTACGGGCAGATCGGGCGCAACACCCCCATCCGGGTGTCCGTCGACGGTGGCCTCGCCTACCTCGACTGCCCCGGAGGCGCGGGGGACAAGATCAGCACCCCCGACACCGCCGCCCTCGACATCACGGGCGACATCGACGTTCGTATCGAGATGTTCCTCCTCGACTGGAACACCGCCACCACCACCGAAGTCTTCGGGAAGTACACCACCGCCGGTGACCAGCGGTCCTGGCGCTTGACCGTGGACGGCGGTGGCTACCTCGCCCTCACGTGGTCCGCCAACGGGTCCACGCTGCGCACCGCTGTCGCCAGCACCTCCCTCGCCAACAACGGCCGCTCCCGCATGGCCGTTCGCGCCACCCTCGACGTCGACAACGGTGCGGCGGGGCAGGACGTGAAGTTCTACACGGCCGACTCGATCGACGGCAGCTGGACACAGCTCGGAACCACCGTGACCCTCGCAACAGCGGGCACCATCTACAACTCCACGGCACCGCTGGAGATCGGGGACATCGCCAACGACACCACCAGCCCACTCACCGGGCGCGTGTACAAGGCGGAGATCCGCGACGGCATCGACGGGACCATCGTCGCCAACCCGGACTTCACCGCCCAAGCTGTCGGCACCACATCGTTCGCCGACAGCGCCGGTCGGACATGGACCGTTGCCGGAGACGCCGCACTCTCCAACAGGCACATTCGCTTCACTGGTGAGGTCGCGTCCTGGCCCGTCGACTGGGACATCTCCGGGAGCGACGTCGTCACCAGCATCGAGGCATCGGGGATCATCCGCCGCCTCACACAGAGCGAATCCCCTCTGCGTTCCCCCATGTTCCGTGACCTCACCAACCCCGAGCGCTTCGGGATCATCGCCTACTGGCCACTCGAAGACGCGTCGTCAGCGGCCTCCTTCGCGTCCGGGATGCCCGGACACCCGGCGATGACGTACACCGGCACACCGTCTCTCGCCTCGTCCGACGCGTGGATCGGCTCCGAGCCGCTCCCTGCCATGGGAACGGGCACGTTCACCGGTGCCATCCCCTCGTACACCACCACGAACGAGACCATCACGCAGTTCGTGCTGGCGGTCCCCTCCGGTGGCGTATCCGCTGCCACGGAACTGTTCTCCGTCTACACCACCGGCACCGCCAGGCGGTGGACGGTGACCCTCAACACCGACGGGTCGATGAAGGTCGCCGCATACGACAGCGAGGGGGCGGAACTCCTCGGCAAGGGATACGTCGGATTCGGCGTCAACGGGGACAAAACGCACATTCTGTTCGACCTGATTCAGAACGGGTCGGACATCGACTGGCAGCTCTGGGCCTTCGACTACACCAACTACACCTCCATCTCCGACGGCGTCTCCGGCGGGGCCACCAGCGACACGCTCACCGGATACACCGTCGGACGCGCCACGCGCATCACCATCGGGGACGGAGGGCTCGGCGACACAGTGATCGGGCACGTCTCCCTGGCCGACCGGGACGAGGCGTACGCGGAGACCGGCCAGGCGCTCATCGGACTGCGCGGAGAAAGCGGCACCAACAGACTGCGCCGTCTCATCCAGGACGAAGAAGGAATCCCCTACCAGCTGCACACCCGTGGCAAGACCGGAAACAGCGTCACCATGGGCCCGCAGGGAGTCAAAGACTTCATCGACCTGGTCCGTGAGATCGAAGAGACCGACCTCGGCATCCTCTACGAACCCAGAGACGAAATCGGACTCGCCTACCGATCCAGGCTGTCCCTGTACAACCAGGACGTCAGTCTCTCCCTGGACTACTCCCAGAACGAACTATCCGGCCCGCCCGCCCCCGTGGACGACGACCGGTACACCCGCAACGACATCACCGTCACCCGCGACGGAGGATCGTTCTACCGGGCCACCCTGGAGGATGGCGCGCTCTCCGTCCTGGAGCCCCCCAACGGCGTCGGACGCTACCAGGAGGGCGTCACCATCTCCCTGGGAACGGACGCGCAGCTGGGCAATCAGGCCGCGTGGAGGCTCCACCTCGGAACCGTGGACGAAGCCCGTTACCCGCAGATCAGCATCAACCTCCGGCATGCATCCTTCACCGGCGACGCCACCAAGACGAGCCAGGCCCTCACCATCGAGGTCGGCGACCTCATCACCATCACCAACCCGCCGAGCTGGCTGCCGCCGGACGACATCAACCTGATCGTCATCGGCTTCACCGAGACGTACGGGGCGCTGGAGCGGGACATCACCATCAACTGCGTCCCGGCATCCCCCTACAACACCGCCGTGGCCACCAGCACCACGGCACGGGCCGACACATCCGGCTCCACGCTGAGCGCCGCCGCAGGGAGCAGCGACACCTCCCTCAAAGTCCTCACGCAGGACGGCTCGGCGATCTGGACGACCACCACGTCCGACTTCCCTTTCGACCTCCTCGTCGGAGGGGAAGTCGTCACCGTGTCCTCCATCGCCGACATCATCACCGACACCTTCGCCCGCACCTCGTCCAACGGCTGGGGAACGGCGGACACCGGGAACGTATGGCAGAACAGCGGCGGTACAAGCGCCGACTTCCAGGTCACCGGCGGGTACGGCAGCCACCGCCTGGCCACCGCCAACTTCTCCCGCCGCAGCTTCACCGACTTCACGTACACCGACTTCGACGCCTACGTCAGCATGACCCCTTCAGCGACCGCCACCGGGGGCTTCCTGTCCGGAGGACTGACCGGCCGCTACCTCAGCAACGACAACCTCTACACAGCACGGCTCGCCTTCAACAGCACGGGCTCCACCACACTGACGATCCGCAAGCGCGTCGACGCCACCGAAACCGAACTCGGCACCTACACCGGGCCCACATACACAGCGGGCACCTACTACCGGCTGAGGTTCCAGGTCTCCGGCAGCACGCTCCGGGCCAAAATGTGGCAAAGCAGCACGCCTGAGCCGCCGGTCTGGCACGTCGAGGTCACCGACACCTCCCACACGACGTCCACCTACTTCGGCACGCGGTCGATCTCCGCCAGCACCAACACCAACGTCAACCCGGAGATCCGCTACCAGAGCCTCCGCGTCGTCAACCCGCAGAACTTCACCGTGACCCGGGCGGTCAACGGCGTCGTCAAGTCCCACACCGCCGGTACGCAAGCGCGTCTGGCCGATCCCGTCTACGTAGCCCTCTAGGAGGAGACATGACCACCTGGCTGGCCGGGATGCTCATCACGGCAGACCGTCTCAACGACGCCACACTCAAGACGTCGACCACCACAGGACTGACCGCCGGGACCGACTTCTCCGTCAACACGTTCTCCGGACGGCGCGTCAACGGCGTCACCACCGTTCACGTGTACTGCCAGTACACCGGGACCGGAATCAACGTCGCAGCACCGGGCGACAACATCGTCGACACCACCATGGCCACCCTCCCCTCCGGATGGCGGCCCCCGGAGACCATGAACACCAACTGGGGGTCCGGCAACGTGGACGGCGAGTGCACGATCAGCTCGGCGGGCGTCATATCCCTGCGCTCGACGCTGAACGACATCGTGACCAACGCGAACATCCGCGTCACCGCTACGTGGATCTCAGAGAACGACTGATACGGGGCACACCATGACCACACCGCTTCCGCCCACCCCCGACCTCGCCCTGGAGCTGGCCATCACCAAGCTCCAGGGGTCGGTGGAGACAAAACTCGTCGGCATCGACGGCAAGCTGAACATGCTGATCGCCTCCGACGAGCGCACCAACGAGGCCATCGGGGACCTCCAGACGCGCGTCAACGCCCTGGAGAAAACCAAGTGGATAGCCATGGGCGCGGGCATCTTCCTCGGCGGCGGTGCGGGAGGACTCGTGCAACTGATCGGCGGCTGAACGCGCGTATCCTGTATGTCCGCTCCGAAGACGCGGTGAATCGGCGTCACGAGCGAGGATCGGCCTGCGGGTCGTGACCGACATGTACACCAGGCGCACCGATAGACACGGGGTCAACAGGTCAGCGCGAACGGTATGACTTACGTAAGTCTTGACCTACTGATCAGCGCGGGGATAGGCTGTCGCGCGAGGCGAAGCAGGACAAAGCAAAGACCCCCGGCCTTTTGCGGAGGCTCGGGGGTTGCTGACCCGAAGGTCTTGTCCTGTTACCGCGTCGCAGTTGGATTCCACGCCATGTGCACACAGCCAGGAGCGATTCTGTGTCTGAACTTATCGGCTCTGCCGCCAATCTGTCAACCTCGGGCGAGAGGTCGTCAACCTGGTCGGGCGAGGTCGTTAGCACTTCTAACGACATCGTACCCGCAGTAACGCCGAACCGAACGACCCCCACCGGGATGACGCTCGTGAAGTCCGGCGCACCCGGAGCCGCCGGATTCATGGACGGCTCGGGTCGCATCCTCCTCGGCCAGTACGCCGGATCGTCCATGCTGAACTGGGCGCTCGACTACGCCGAGAACGGCTACTTCGTCTTCCAGCTCCAGCAGGGCGGCAAGCAGCCCAACGGGAACTGCCCGCCCTGCGACCGCAAGAACAAGGGGCGGTTCCAGGAGACTCTCCACGTCAACAACGTCTGCACCGCCCACCCCAACGGCATGGCCATCTGCCACGGCCACCTCGCCGCGACCCGCGACCCCGAGGTCATCACCGCCTGGTGGACGTCCCGCCCCCACTGCAACATCGGCATCAACATGGGGCGCTCCGGGATGGCCGTGGTCGACGTCGACACCGCCCTCAAGGCTGACGGCACACACAAGGTCGGCGACCAGACCATGGCCCGCCTCGCCGAGACATACGGCCTCATGCCCGCCGGACCGATGGTCCGCACCCGATCCGGCGGATGGCAGCACTACCTCACCCACCCCAACGGCATGATCCTGAAGTCCTCCGCCGGACGCGACGACCACCTTGTCGGACTCGGCCAGGACGTCGACATCAAGGCTGAAAGCGCCTACACCGTCGCCCCGCCGTCGATCATCACCGACGACCAGGGGCTCGTTACCGGCCAGTACACGTGGGTCAACGACCCCTGGCAGCCCCGCCCCGACGTTCCCGCATGGCTCCCCCAAGAGATCGAGAAGCGACAGGAGGCCAAGCGCCCCCAGCGGCCGACCTCTTGGACCCCGTCGCAGTACAGCGGCTCCGACGCCACCACCGACGAGGTCCGCCAGCACGTCATCAGCCTCGCCGACGAGGTCGCCCGGACCCCCGAAGGTGCACGCAACGACACCCTCTTCCGCCAGTGCGCCAAGGCCCACGACTACGCGGCGGCCGGACAGATCGACCCGAACGAGGTCGACGACATCTTCACCTCCGCCGGTCTCAACGCCGGTCTGGACCGATCCGGCGTCATCGGCACCGTGGCATCGGCCCGCAACCGTCCCGACCGAAGGCCCTACATCTGGCAGAGCCGCACGTCCCGCACCAGCACCACCCCGAACGAAGGACAGGACGTGACGGAGACCGTCGGCATCCCCGAGCAGCGCAGCGACGAGTCTGTCAACAACGACTTCTTCGAAATCCTCCGCAGCTTCTCCCCCGATCACCTCGGTCTCGCCGAGTACTTCCACGAGATCCAGGACGGCAAGTCGTACGTCCGATGGGACAGCGGCTCCTGCACCTTCGTCGTATACCGTCAGGACCGAGGCCACTGGCAGCGCGACGACGCCAAGAGCACCATCCTCGGCCAGATGATCTCGCGTCTCGCCAAGCGAGTCCGCACCGCCACCGACTGGGCCATCCTCAACTCCCCCGCCAACGCCATCATCGAGGCGGCCAAGGGTGGCGCCGAGGTCAAGAAGGAGCAGCTCGCCGAGGCCAAGGCCGATATCAAGGCCATGCGCGGCTGGTACAACGTCCTCGCCAACGCCGGAGGACACCACAGCGTCGTCAAGATGCTCTCCACCCTCATCGAAAGCACCATGCCCGGCGAGTTCGACAGCCGCTCCTACCTGATGAACTTCAAGAACGGCACGTACGACGTCCGCACCGGAGAGCTGCACGAACACACCGCCGACGACATGCTCGTCCACCGCGTCGAGCACAACCTGGACCTCAGCCTCGCCCGTGAACCGCTGTCCGTCGTCGCCCCACACTTCCACAAACTGATCACCCGCATGTGCGCCGCCCCCGGAGAGGTCGACGAGGACACCGCGCACGGCCGGTACTCCGCCGTCACCCGCTTCTTCGGATACCTGATGCACGGCTCCAACCCCGAGAAGCTCCTCGGAGCCTTCGAGGGCGGCACGAACACCGGCAAGAACCAGGCCGTTGAAACCGTCGGCAACATCCTCGGAAGCGACCTTGCCTGGCTCGCCGGACGACCGGAACTGCTGACCAAGGGACGGAACCAGCGCCACGACTCCGAGGAGTACAGCGTCGCGGGCAAGCGCATGGTCCTCGTCAACGAACTGGACAAGAACCAGCACCTCGACGAGAACCAGGTGCTCCGCTTCGTGAACTCCGAGGGAACCGTCGTCGCCCTGCGCCGCATGCGCCAGGACCGCGAAGACGTCCCCGTCACCTGGACCATGGTCATCACGACCAACGAGCTTCCCAAGGCCCGCCTGACGCCCCAGGTCATCGGACGGCTCCGACTGTTCCCCCTCTCGCAGATCTCTGTGCCGCGCGAGGAGTGGTACGACATCAAGGGGACCGTCCTCGCCCAGGAGGCCGAGGCGGTACTCGCCCACCTGGTGACGTGGTGGCGGGACTGGTACATCGCACGTGTCGTCGAGCGCTCCGAGACCGGCCTCATCATCACCCCGGAGATGGAGAACGCCCTCACCACGTACCAGGCGGACAACACCTCCCTGCACCAGCAGTACTTCGAGGAGGAGCTGGAGTACGACCCCGAGTACTCCGCAACCCCCAAGGAGATTTGGAACGGCTTCACCAACTGGATGCGCACGGAGAACCCCGGCGTGGACATCCGGTACGAGATCAAGCGCCCGGACTTCACCAAGGAGCTTCAGAAGCTCCCGAACACCGTCTGCGTCAACGAGTCCATCGGTGGCGGTCGCACCGCTCTTCGTCGCATCAAGGGCGTGCGGGTCCGGCGTCCGGAGCAGCCGAAGACCTGGATGGAGATGCAGGCCATCGCCCGCTGACCATAACTACAGACAGTAGCGACGCCCGGTGGGTTCTCCCCGCCGGGCGTCCACGCTTTTCACCCCACAACCTGAGCCCACAACGCCCCACAAATGTGGGGTCGGCTGGTCTCGTGTGGGGGAGTGGGTCTCTCATGTTGCACCGACCGGTCAGTACGAGCCCCTCGGTCGACGGTCCGGACCCCACAAAGTGCTTTGGGGCCCCACATTGTGGGGTCCGAGCTGAAGTTTGTGGGGTGGGTTGTGGGGTGCCTAAATGATCTTCATAATCCTCTGACCTGCTGAAACGTAACTACATACCGACTGGTACCCCACAAACCCCACATTTTTTTACGTTCCTCCGTACGCAAGAAACCGCCTGTAGCCCAGTAGAAAACGACTGACGCTCATAGATGCAAAAAATGTGGGGTTTGTGGGGTCGACCCCCCCGGACGCCGTCGTCGCCACCTCGGTGGGCGGTCACCGATCGTGAAGTAGTTGCGTTACGCTCTTAATCTTGCTTGGTTGATAGACGAGCGTTAAGCTAGGCGTATGGCACAGCGAGGAGACACCCTGACGATCTACACGTCGCCGGGAATCAAGGACAGGCTCCGCATGGTCGCCATGCTCAAGCGGACGACCATGACGGACTTCATCAACGAGGCCATCGAGCGATCCCTGCGGGAGTTCGAGGCCGCCGACAAGGAGACCCGGGACTTCATCGCCCGGCACACGGGGGAGAGCAAGTGATTCCCAACACCACCAACCTGGTCGCCGTCTTCCAGCGTGAAGGCCACGGTGAGTACCAGAGGGCGATCATCGCCTGGGACGGCGACGGAGAAGCCCTCGTAGCTCCCAAGGAAGGAACGAGGGGGAGGCTTCGTCTCGCCCGTCAGGACCCCGACTTCGCGTACGTCATGGAGGCCGAGTCTGGCGCTCTGAACGGGTACATCGGTGTCCTCCCCGGCGGTGGCTGGATGACCCACTGGGTGGACATGGAGACCCACGAGATCGTCGAAGAGCCCGTCGTCGGATGGGCCGTGACGCACAACGGGGACGCCTACCCCATCGTCAGCGACGGAGAAGGCGGAGCATCCACCGGCACCGACGCCGAGTCCGGGGAACGGATCTTCCACCCCAGCAAGACTGTCAAGGAGGGCAAGTGACGCACACCCCGTACGACCGGGACACCGTCATCGGCCAGTACCGCCTGCGGGTCGCCCTCGCCAACCTGAGCGACGCCATCGCCTACCTGGAAGGCGACGTCACCAAGGGGGAGAAGGACGCCCTGTGGCAGGCCCTGTTCTCCATGCAGAACAAGCGCACGAAGATGTGTCAGCGCATCGGAGAGAAGCACGGCGACGTGCAGCTGGACCCCAGCCGTGAGCTGAGGGCGATGGACCCGGAGGCGTACGAAGACGGCGAACTGTACCGGGACATCGGCGAGGTCTACGGCTACAAGCCGCTCGGGCGAGTCATCGCCAGCGCCTGGAACGCGCACGACAAGGAGAGCAAGTGATCCCTAACTTCCAGCCCTACGTCGCCGTCGTACGGCAGACACAGGGAAGCTCACTCGACGCCCTGCTCTACCTCCCCATCGCGGGATGGCGAGACACCGACTACACGCCCATGGCCGTGTGGGAGGGCGAACTGACGCCCATCAGGACGATCCCCGGATGTGAGGGGATCATCGCCCACTCCATCGCCCAGGACAACGTCAGCCGCACCCTGGTGCCCAACCCCGAGAAGAGCGAGGACCCTCAGCCGGTCGAAGCCACACCCACGACCGTGCAGGAGCAGACCGCAGCCTGAACCTCGACACACGAGCCCTCGCCGGAAGGCGGGGGCTCTGTTGCGTTCTGGTGACGGTCGTCGGGGATGTGTGACAAATCTTGCGACGCAGCCTGTCCGAGCTGACTTCCGAGTAAGAAACCTTTTCGTCGAGCGCCCCTTCCGTCGCTCCTCCTTCGTCCACGGAGACGCCGCCCGATTGCTACTCGCGGGTAACATAGCCGCCCGTTTTAGTTGAATGATGAACTTGACGTGTCCATGCAGTTGTCGCGAGCCTGACAACGTTGTCATATTGACGTGAGCACGTCAGGGTTGAACCACAGGATAATTACTGTTATCCTTGCTTCATGAGCGACGATGAGAATCTGACAGCCTCGTCCGAGATCGCCACGGTTGTTCGAGATATCGAACCGATCGAGGCGCACTCCGCGCGTACGAAGCTCGAACAGACGTACACCGACGACCTGCCCCGCCTGGTCTCCCTGTGGTTGATGGCGCAACGATCGCCGAATACCCGCCGGGCATATGCGCGCGGCTTCCAGGCGTGGGCCGACTTCTGCCGCTCCGTGGGTGTGCATCCGATGGACGCGAGGCGCCCGCACGGCGACGCGTACATGCGTTCGATGGAGCAGGCGGGCACGCCGAACAGCACGGCCAACGCCCGACTGTCCGCCGCCTCCTCCTTCTACGACTACGCCATCGACGTCGAGGCGGCCGAGGTGAACCCGGTCAAGAAGGTGAAGCGGCAGAAGCTGGACCAGGACCACTCGGACACCGAGGGCCTGACCGAGGACGAGATGGCCCGACTGCTGGTCGCTGCGAAGAAGCTGAGCCCTCGTGCGTATGCGCTGTGCATGCTGCTGTACACCGTGGGCCTGCGCGTGGACGGGGCGCTGGGTGCGGACGTAGAGAGCCTGGGCTACGACGCGGGACACCGCACCATCACGGTGCGTTTGAAGGGCGGTGCCACGGCGAAGAAGGCCCTCCCCCCTATCACCGCGCACGCCCTGGAGGAGTACCTGGGTGGACGTGTGACGGGACCTCTGTTCGTGACCCGTACCGGCAGGAGGATGGACGAGCCGGAGGCGTGGCACATGCTGCGCCGGGCTGCTCGACGGGCTGAGCTGCCGCAGGCGGGGAGTATCCACCCCCATGTCCTCCGGCACTGCTACATCACGCATGGGCTGGACAAGGGTGTTCCGCTGCACATCATGCAGGACAGCGTGGACCACAAGGACCCCCGCACCACGAGGCGCTACGACAGAGCACGTGGACGCCTGTCCAACAGTCCGTCGTACACGGTCGGAGCGTCGATCGCCGAGCGACTGGAAGATATCGAGAAGTGAAAGCGCCCGGGGTCCCCGACCCCGGGTCGAAATTACGAACAGGTCACGACCGACCGTCGACACGTCGATTTCAGGCACAACCCCACCCCCACTCCCGAACCTGACTTGCCAATCGACATGTCTATTGGTATGCTCATGTCATGGCCGAACACGCTGACCCCACTCGGGTCGAGAGAATCAAGCCCGGGGCACGCGCGGTCTACCCCTGGTCGTCCTGGGCGGACGGCGAGTGGTGGCGTCTGTACCAGGGCGTCGACTACTCGACCGAGACCCCGGTCTTCCAGTCCACCGCACGCAACTACGCCCGTCGTAACGGCTTTACGCTGGAGGTTCAGATGACGCCGGACGGGACGCTCATCCGCTTCAAGAGGCTGTAGAAACCGGGCCCTCGGCAAGAGCCCACCCGCGCATCCGGGGAGAGAACAGGAGACGGCGATGTCCGTCATCCCCGACGTGGTCAACCTTCGGACTCAGGAGAGGGAGCAGGCCAGCGAGACCCTCACAGCCCGCCTCAGCGCTGCTCTGCGCATCAAGCGCATGCGCGACGCGTACATGAGCGAGCAGGAAGCGAGCTACTGGACCTCGGAACTCATTTACGAGTTCGTCTGGTCCCTCCCCGAGTACGACATCGAGACCCTCAACTGCGTCCCGAACGAGGACGTGCGGATGTTCTTCGACGACATGGTCATGGACCTGGTGTACGCGAAGAACGTCATCAACACCCTGATGGGCTGAACAGCAAGGCAACCCCCCTGACCGAACCAGGAGGAACCATGAACGAGCAGCACGAACGAGCGGATCGCCCCGGGGCCGAGGAGCGCGCGGAACTCCAGGCGCTGAAGAGCACCCTGGAGGCCGGTGTGCGTCGGATATGCCTGCGGATCGACCACGCGACCGGCAAGCACGAGCGGGCCGTCCAGGAGGGGTGCCCCTCCTGCCCTCTGTAGTACGAGAAGTGCACGAAGCCCCCGTCACCGAACGACGGGGGCTTCGTCGTCTCCGGGTGGAAACCGGGACGCGCTGAAGTTTACGACACGGGTTGACGGAGGGAAGGGGGAGGGGTGGGTGTTGCATCAAGTGCGTACATACCACTATGATTTGTACATGCGTAAGGAATCTGTATCGAATATCCGGCAGCGTCTCGCCACGTTCATCCGCGAGGTGAACTACACCAAGGAGCCGATCCTCATCACCGAGCACGGCGCGCCCGTTGCGGTTCTGTCCCCCGTGCCGGAGGAGCTGATTGTGAACGTGCAGCCGGTGAGTTCTTCGTGACCGTTGCCTGTTGCCGTTGTCTGTTGCCAACCCTCTGATCTGCACAAACGCGCGCACGCGCGGGGGATCGAAGACGGCAACAGCAACACCACGACCAAGAAGAAGGGCCGACCCCGAGGTACCGGGGACGACCCACGTACGGAAGGCACTCCCATGCCCACCGCACAGAACAACCCTAACCCACCCGACGTAGAGATTGATCTTCACTGGGTCGTCAGCACCCTCGGCCTGGAGGGCTGCGCCGTCCTGGTCGCCCTCGGACTGCTCCTGCTCGGTTCCACCAAGCTGGGACGCCGTGCCATGCGGGCAGCCGGGCGCAGGCTCGCCCGCTACATCCGCGTCACCGTCTGGGGTGCCCGTCTCGGCATCGGATACCGCCTCGCCTCCCGGCTCCAGATCGAGCGCTGGGACGGCATGGTCAACGCCCGTAAGTTGCCCGGCCTCAAGCGCGGCAAGGTACGCCGAACCCCGGGCGGCATCGCCATCCGGCTGACACTGAACGGGGCGCTGGACCTGGACGCCGTGCGGTCCCGCACCAGCCAGCTGGAGACCGGTCTGGGACTTCGCCGGGGCTCGGCCCGCATCAAGCCCACCAGCCGCGCCGACAAGGCCGTCCTGGACATCGTCCTGCGCGACCCGCTGGCCAAGCCGATCCTGTGGCAGCCCCCGAAGACCGTGGTGCGGCTGACCGACCCGGTCAAGCTGTCCATCACCCCGTTCGGTGACGCGGTAACTCTGGACGTCAAGCAGCGTCTGGGCATCTTCGGCACGTCCGGGTCCGGCAAGTCCTGTGTGCAACGGCTTCTCGGGGCTCACGTGGTCCAGGCGGTGGACGCCGACTTGGAGATCTGGGACCTGAAGTTCGGCGTGGAGTCCGAGCACTACGAGGGCAAGGCGCACCGGGTGACCACGGTGGAGGACGCCGTGGCACGCGTGGACTGGCTCCTGGACCAGGAGTTCCCCCGCCGGGCGGCCATCATGACGGCCAAGGGCACGTCCACCTGGAAGGAGACCCCGTCCGACCGGGCCCTGGTGGTCATGGTCGACGAGGGCAACGTCATCATCCGGGAGTTCACCACCGAGCAGAAGAAGCGCTTCTTCCGGGTCGCTGAGCAGGGGCGGGCGCTGGGCTGCTACCTGATCTGGGCCACGCAGTACCCGAAGGCCACGAACCTCCCCACCGAGCTGCGCAGCCAGCTGAACGTGCGGATCTGCCTGAAGCTCAACTCCTCGGAGGAGTCCGAGCTGGTCTTCAAGGAAGAGGCCGGTCAGGGCTGGGAGCCGCACCGACTGCGGGGCGTGGGCTGGCTGCTGATCAAGTCGGACAACCACCGGGAACCGGAGGAGTCCAAGGCGATCTGGCTCTCGGAGTCGGTGTTCCGCACCATCGGCACCAAAACGCTCCTGGAGCCCGCTCAGGCCGCGTTCCCGCCGCGCCCCACCTACGACCCCACCGTTCACCTGAACGGCCCTCAGATCCCCGCGCAGACCCCCGTGGTGCCGGAGGTGAAGAAGCCCGAGCGCGCCAAGTTGGAGGTCAAGGTGACCGTGGCGGACGAGATCCGCATGGCGTTGGGCTTCTCCCCCGAGCCTCTCGGCAACAACGAGATCGCCCGGCAGATCGGGCGGGATCGGGGCGCGGTGTCCCGCGCCATCGCCAAGCTCGCCGATGCCGGTGAAGTCACCGCAAACCAGGACAAGAAGTACTCGCTCGTCCTCACGACCGCCGACCAGGCGGACCGCACGAAAGGATCGGAAGCATGAAGCTCCGCCAGATCACGCGTCAGCGTGAGGTCACGAAGGTCGTGGACGGCGAGGACGTCACGTTCGACGAGGACTACACCGAGTCCGTCCCCCGTATCCCGTTCAACCTGGACGCGCTGCTGCGCAAAGCCCTGTTCGTCGCCGCGATCCTGATGACCGTCGGGGCGATCGTCTGGGGCACCGTGGCCATCGGGTCCATGCTGAACCAGCTGGCCCCGGGGTGGGGCTACGTCGTCGCCGGGGTCTTCGACCTGGCCTGGGCCGCGTGCCTGGTCGCCGAGTACCTGAACCGGTACGACGACGAGAAGATCAAGCTGCCGCGCAACGCCGGTGTTGCCGCGCTGTTGGTGTCCATGGCGGCGATCGTCTGGCACGGCCACCTGGTGAACGCGGTGTTCGTCGGCGTCATCGGGGCGGCCGTCTCCCTGGCCGCGAAGGGCGTGTGGTTCATCGCCATGGAGACCACCCGGGTCCGCCTCGACAAGGAGTACCAGGTGCTCCTGCGGCAGCGTCAGCAGCGGGCCGGACTGCGCAAGGCGCTCGCCCAGTCCAAGCGGGACGAGTACCTGATGGACGACGAGACGGCCCGCCTGATCGCCGCCCTGGAGCACGAGCGGGGAGGGGCGATCACGGTCGAGCGAGCACCGGCCGAACAGCCGAACACCACGGCGAACATCGCCGAACACGACGCCGAACAGTTCGCGATCACCAAGGCGAACATGCCGGTGACCAGCGAGTTCGCTGTTCCCGAACCCGCGAACATCGCCGAACTTGTTCGCGAACAGATCGCGAACGGTTCGCCGAACAAGGACGTCGTCGCCGCTGTCCTGGCCGCCGTTCCGACCGC
>Ga0247819_10000351_pt1 | contig 28427 bp, 30 predicted proteins | sample 13C_Xylose_Day6_FD_193428 | JGI IMG/M metagenome (GOLD analysis project Ga0247819, IMG submission 193428) | Soil microbial communities from agricultural site in Penn Yan, New York, United States - 13C_Xylose_Day6 | ecosystem: Environmental > Terrestrial > Soil > Agricultural land | place: USA...
CTCGAATCCGCGCAGCCGTTCCGTTCGGCATCGGCGAACTTCTACGCACTGAAACCGAACGCTGAAAACTTCGTCGCCAAAGCACTGGCTGCTTTGGAAAAGACGCAAGAAGGCGAATTCAAGAACGTCGGCCTGTGTTCGGTCCCGACTCACGTGCTCGAACTGCTGGGCATCGACTGGATGAATGTGACTGCCGACAAGCCGGCCACGATCGTTCTGCATACGGCGCCTCCGGGAAGCGAAGGCGTCTATACGCCTGCAATCATCATCGTCAACACCGTCGACCAGCACTGGGCATTCGGCCGCGTCATGCCGCTCGATGACGAATACACGGCGACTGTTCCGCAGTACCTGAACAAGAAGGTTCATGTGGCTGCTCCGATCGATCTGATGACGACTCCGGAATCGAAGAATCCGATGGTTGTCTTCACCCCCAACCTCGACCGCCGCAAGCTCTTCCTGAACGAACAAGGTCAGGAACGTCAGATCCTGGAAATCAAAGGACCGGGCGCCTACAAATTGCCCGTCAAGCTGATGCTCGACCGCGCGACTCCGAAGAACCGCGCCAATCACATCAACTTCCTGAAGGGTCTGGAACCGCGTATCCGCGGCGACCGCCGCATCATGCGCGAATACGTCGAATCGGGCGCCTTCCTGAAAGACTACCAGGCGTTCAAGGAAATCGCCGGCAATGGCCACTGGTCGCACCGCGGCTATCTGGCTGACCTGATCGACTGCGATCTGGAAGAGCTGGACAAGTTCAAGGAACTGGATGCGCTCAGCGACGAAGAATACATCAGCGCTGTCGAAAAGCTCATCGAAGTCGACGCTCAGCAAACCTGGGCTCAGCAACGTCGTGACCAGCAAACCGAACTGGAATTCCTGGACTGGGTTCAAGAACAGACGGGTCGTCCCTTCACGGAACTGCATCACAACTTCCTGGCTTTGGAATTTCCGGATCGCTTCAAAGCCACCGTCGTCGAAGGCGAGGGTGATGAAGACGACGTTCTTCCGGCCGAGCCCGTCGACATCGCCGTGACTGTCTACGGCACGATCGTGGAAGAACCCATCGACGATCAGATCCTGGGTCTGGATGTCCCGTTCGCCATCGAGACGTTGCAAGCGCTGCAACTCAATGGCCATCGCATCACCATCGTCACGGGTCGCAATGAAGAAGAAACCGAACAGATTGTCGAAGCGCTGAAAGAGCGCGGCTTCGAAGCTGATGCGGTCAACTTCGTCATGCCCAACAACATCAACCAAGGCAAAGATCTGCACAACCTGACGCTTGCTCAGCTGAGCGTTGACATGATCATTGACTTTCGATGCGTTGGAATGCAACTTCAAACGCTGGCCAATCACGAAGCCAAGACTCTCTTTTGGCCGCCGGTCACGAGCTGGCTCAAAGACAACGGTTTCATCACCCAGAAGGACGTGTCGCAGATCCTGCTGAGTCTGCAGAACAAGTCCCCCACCTAAACCAGGTATAGGGAGAGCACGTGCTCTCCCTAGCCGCAACTGGAGTATTCATGAAGAATCAAATGCCTGATCTGAGTTTCGATCAGCAAGTGCAACTCATCTCGATTGCAGCTGCTGATGATTCGACGTACCTGCAAGTGGTGAGTGATCATCCCTTGGGCATCTGCGGATTGGTTCCCGATGGTCCTCTGGAATCGGAATACCCGCTTGGTCGTGCGCCCAACGGCGATTGGGCACTGAAGCAGCTGCGCAAAGACTGGTACAACATCTTCGGATCGTTCAGCTTCTACCAAGATATGACGCCTCCGGCGAATACTCATATCGCGATGAATCTGCGTGGTCAGGACAAGATTGTCGATGGCGTCATCGTGCGCTTCGACGAGGGTCTGCGTGAGAAGATCGAAGCATTGGCAGAATGTCCTCAGCATTTCGGTATCCTGGAAATCTATCGGCCTGGCAATTCCGATCTGGCCAAGCTGATGCGTGCTAATCCGGAACGTGTTGTGCGCGCCAAGGTCGCTTTCGGCGCCGTCCCGATTCGTACCGGTAAGGACAGTCACGAAATCTCGGGTTACGAGGTCGATGGCCTGTTCTACCTGCGTCCGTATTCGGAACTGATCGGATGGCAGCACATCTACAACAACGGCATGCTCGCCAAACCGATTCGCCAAAAAGAGCAGGTGTACTTCTTTGAACACCGGGGCGAAGAAGGCGAAATCAAGGATCTCGGCCAGTTCGCATTCATGGATGCGAAGACTGGTGGGTTCTTCGTTTATCGCCAAGTGGATGAAGAAACGGTTGCTCCTCAGGGTCATCATCTCAATATGCTGACGCTGAAGCCGAATACTCACATCCTTGAGAGTTTCTTTCATGGACGGGTGTATTCGGTAGATACCAACGTTCGAATCATCGCCTGCGATTCGCTGTCTTTCAGTGTCCTCGCTGGACTGGTCCATTCGCTGGTAACAAGCAAGGACGTTGGCTCTCCCAACGTTCATGAGTTTCCGAACGTCCATCTCGAATTGCGGATGACCACCTCAAATACCGAAGCACTGAGTCTTCTCCAGTCTCTCCAGCTTCAATGGAAGACACTGGGATATGATTCCCAGTTCAACGAACATCTGGTCGAGGGTTCCATTGGTCTGAATGGTGCCCGTGCAGTACTGGCAAACGCTGCCAAGAAGTAAACGCAAGTCCTACTGGTGGGTTAATTCCCACCAGTAGTCCCGTAACTCCAGGAGCATTTAATGAACCACCGCATCACTTTCACGCACGCCGAACAAACCGAACTCAATTACACCCTCAAAGACGCCATCGAAGCGACCAACGTCCTTCTGAAGGCAAAAAGCATTTCCCCTCAATATCTTCCCCGTGTAAGCGCACACGCCAACATGAACGAACGCATTACGCTTCTTCAATTGAACGATTGGACGCTGCGCAACGTCATTCATGCAGAGGCAGCATCCCGCGGCTGGAACTGACCATGCGCGATGCACTGCGTTACTTCGAATACCTCAACGCCTTATCAAAGCTGAAAGTCAACTACATGGACATGATCCATGAAGACGAAGCGATGATTCAAGGCCATTCGTTTGGTATCTGGGACACGTCAAGTGCGCTCAACGAACGGATGATGCTCGATACTTCTTACGCGCTTGCAACGGCAGAAGACATCGATGACGAAGAAGACGATGATTCCATAGACGAAAAGTTTATGGCCATCTTCTCAGGCGTTAATAATCACGTCGACATGTTGGTCCATGACATGGTGGCTAACTATGACAAGGATCTTGACAACCTCGTTCGTGTTGATTACCTCACCGAAACCCGTCCTCTCTACGATCTGAAAGAAGATTACGACAAAACCAAAGATCCGACAGAAGACGATTGCGAAATTGTAGGACATGCCCAACTGTACCAGGTCGCCTTCGGTTTCAAAACCAACGATGGTGTCTCGACTGTGTACCTTCCGGGAATTGTTCTCACCTTAGATGAAAAACAAAAACGATGGGTAAATATTCGTCAACAATCGCCAAGAGAGCAGCGCTTCGGAACCAAGCTCCTTCGCAACGATCTTCCTCCTCTCAATGTCGGTCGGGGAATGACAGCTCCGGTATTCCTGATTGTTCCGTAGTGTCCCAGAAACGCCGTATATGGCGCCTGGAACACCCTGAGAGTAAGAAGGGACCATTCCATCATCGCGATGGCGCTGTGAACCGCTGGGTGTCTCTGAAGTACTTGGCTTACGAGCCCAGGTATTCGGAAATCTGCAAGCTTTCCAGCAAGGCGGTCTTCGCCTTTGATAATCCATTCTTGGCTTTCTGCCTAATGGATCGGCCTATCTATTTTCGAGAAGCCAACTTTGTGTTCGTCGAATACGAAGTCGAGAAGTATCTGCATTATCGGGATGGTCAGGTGGCATTCGTTCGTGAGGATGCCACTGAGATCAAAACCTATTCAATCGTGGAATTCCATGACTCGCTAGAAGAGCTGATGGAAGGACACTCATGGGAGTTAGAATGTCGGATTTCGAAGTTAATGCCGCCGATGAAGTCGCTGCAATTCAAATGAAGCGCCGGCAGTGGCCGCTGTTGCGTTACCACTTCCTGCAAGACATCCAAGGTGGCCAACGCTACAAAACCCGTGTTGATTGTGGCGATCAGCATGAAGCGGATCAGTATGACCGACTGGCGCACGAGCAATTCACCAACTTCTGCACCCAGGTCAAACTGACGCTGGATGGACAGACGCTGGATTCGACGATTCCCGTCGACGGTATGTATGACCATGAATTCAGACGCATGCGTCACAACACGAAAGTCTTCGTCGGTCGCCATACTGGCCTCATCGGTCGAAATGCAATGTCGGCACCTGTCCTGTCGGAAGACATCCTGAAGACTCTGTTTGAAGGACTGGTCTTTCATTACGAGCGTGACCTGTATGAGCAAGGTCATGTGATGGAAGAGACCATGCGTGTGAAGATGCGCAGTCCTCTGGAAGTGCGTGAGTTCATGACTCGTGCTGCTACCTATCATTCCAATCGATACGTGCTCAGCTCGGAGGACAAGATCAAGTTCTTCAGCGAGCTCGCGCGGTTCACGGATGCCATTCGTAAGGAACTGGCGGAATACCTGATGGCAGTCATTCCGAAAAGCTATGCGATTTGGATGGACGGTGAAACCGTTCAGACGGCTATCCCCAAGCCCCAACTGACCCTGCATTAAACGGTACTCTCTAGGATGGCCATTGGCCATCCTAGAGTCTATGCCGTCTTCTATTTAGTTTCAGTCATATATCACCACTTTGAATACAGTCCCGTATTCATTACATCAAAAGGAAACACCAATGTCCAAGAACATCCAAATCCTGAAAGCCGAAGACACTGCCGAACTGGAATCCATCCAGAACGCTTTCCATGCCTGGAACGAACGCAATTCGACGTCCTACCGCTTCGCTGGCCATGCCATCTATCACTCCCTGACGGCCAACATGAAGGGCGGAAATCCCGTGCTCTTCGCCAAACTCAATCTTCCCGAAGACGGCATCATGTCGGCAGACTGGACCGAAGATCTGCTGGAACAAGAACTGGCAGTGCCCTACGGCAGCGTCATCTACTTCACCCTCAAGACCGAGAAGGACGAATTCGAGCGCATCGGCATCCTCGTCACCACCCGTGCCGGCAACGCCATCATTCTGACGCACACCAGCTTCAACACGGTGGCGACGTCGGAAGGTAATCGTGATCTGTACGGCAGCGGTCTTATGGACTACGAAGCCACTGCACGTGCAATCATCCTGACCCGCGGTCTGGAAGCCTATGCGCATCTGGTGGCAAAGTCCATCAAGGACGCCGATCAGGCAGAAGCAGACGAAGAAGCCGGCGTCATGGTAGTCGACACGTCCCAGCTCTAAAAGTAACGCTGTCCAAAATTTGACGGCATAAGGTAAGAGTGACCTACCCACTAGTTGCACCCTGCAAGGTGAGAGAAGTGGGTAGGTCTGTACCAGTTTTCAACCTGGGCATTTCTGCGCAGGTTTAACACGCCGTCTTACTAGGACGGTTTTACTAAAGGAGCCGCATCATGGCATCCCGTAATACACCCGGCAGTCTTTCCAAACGAAATTTTGCCGAGTTACTCAACCTTCATTCGAAGCTCGGATCGATCATTTCCGAGTTAGGTCCGAAGGAACGTGCAACGCATTCTCCGAAGACAGCAATGCCGTCGGCCGGAAGAACCTCTAACAGAGGCACGCGCGTTATTGCAGGTAAAACTTTCGGGCTTTCTCTGTAATACGAAGCGGAGATCTAAATAGTTGACGCTATCGAGATCTCTGCTCCAGATTATTAGCAAGCCAGTAATTCTTTATTTTTTTGCGTTCTCAAGAGAATTCTGCATTCTGATTGATGTTGGTATCCGTACCCAGCATCACATTCTGGTCATTGAGGACACATGTCTGAGACAGACTACTCAAGGCACCATGATTAGATTCATAGTGACTGATCATGAAGATCTGACCGTAATGGTTTTCGTCAAGAAGCTTCTTGACGAAATAGATTGCAGCTTCTCTATGCGCCACGTCAAACGCAGCTTCGAACTCGTCCAGGAACAATGGTAGGTGGCCAAGACCCAATTGACGAAGAGCACGCATTCGGAAGGCGAAGTTAAAGATAGCGACCATCGACTTGCTACCTTCGACCACGTCGTCCAAGACTCGTCCTTCCCGATTCTTCTCGAACGGGAATTTGTAGTCCATCTCTACCTGACCGTCATCTAGCTGACAAGCTTTGATCTCCAGCGGATATGACCAGATAGCGTTGATCACTTTATTCATGCGATCAACGAAGATGTTGTTGAACTTACGCAGTCCTTCAGCGATGGCGCCAGTTGTCGGAGACAGTGCTTGATGGGCAGCTTTCGCTACTCGTTCTTGCATTTGCGTCTCTTCGATCTGGTACTGAATGTCATCCACAAGCGCCTGTTGAGACAGGATGGCAGACAGTGCGTCTTCCTTACGAGCCAATTGCGTTTGCAGGCCCATAATTGCGTACTGGAGCGTCTCTTGGTAACGGGAGTAGACATACTCCTTCCCAAGGTCTTTGGTCGTCTGGTGAAGCTCTTCCAACTCTTGTCGGCGTGCATCGATTCTGTCAGATAACTGCAAGACCGATTCGTAGTGCTGGCGGTTGGAACGAATATGACCGAGTTGGGCAGTGGTGGTACTCAACTCGGTTTCAAGACGAGCCAGTTCCTTTTCCACATCTTCGATCGTATCGGCATCCATGTTCTTTTTGAGTTCAATAAGGCCATCGACCTTTTTCATCTCTGCATGAATGTCTTCTACTTCAATCAACTTCTCCAGATCACGATCCACACTGTACAGATCGTTACCGACTGAGTTAGGCTGCGTCATGAGACGATTACCTTCCGTCAGTCTTGCAATGTACGGACCGACCGCTCTGCAATTGCGAAGCATCATGTGTACATTGCGGAAAGCCGCATCGTATTCGGCATACTCTTTCAAGTATTCCTTATTCTTTTCGATGGTAGCTTCGTAGGTGGCGATCTGCGTGGCCATCTCCTGGATTTTTACATCCATCTTGGACAGCTCTTCATCAGTCGCTTTGCTATTCCACTTATGCTGGCACTTAGGACATTGGATCTCGTCACTAAGTCTGTGGGAACGTGCGTGCTGTACTTCCAATACCAACTGGTAATGCGAGCGACTGAGCATGTAATGCTGCTGACCAAGACTACGATTCTGTTCGTTCAGTTCCTGGGCCTTGGCGCTACTGAACTTACCATCATTGATGGGAAGATGCGTCAGTCCTTCGATCAGGTCTTGGAAGACCCGAGTGAACGTTTCACGCGCTTCGCGAGCCGAACCAAGTGGTGCGACGTCTTGATAAGTAAGCGTTTTGGTAATGAATGTTGCTTGATCTGAGAGGGATGAATGCCGAACCTGTAATTCGGCGATTGATTCTGTCCCGGACTTCCGTAGGAGTTCCCACTTCTTGTCGATCCGTTGGTGGTCGGAAAAGACCCTTTGGTTGAGAGCCTGGACAGCTGTTTCATCAGAAGCAGCCTTCGTAATGAGCCCGACGAGGGTCTCGCGGTCTTCGAAGCCATAGTTTCCTAACTGCTCCACGTTAATGCGCTCGGTGCCTGCAATAGCTGCATCGATTGCTTGTTTGGTTGAATCGAGACGAAGAAGCACGGATGACGAATCTTCCGCCTGGGAGTTACGAATACCGTACAACTCGGTAATAAGTTCTTTGATCGACTTGACTTCCGTAGCAATGTCATCTGCTACGTTCTTATCGACAAGCTTTGCAGTCTCATCTACCAGTCGCTTTTGCATACGACGAACCGAACCAGAAGCATCGCGGTGAGCTTCCTTCAGTTTGTTGTAGACTTGCATGGCATATGCAAAGTCAGAGTCTGCCAACTTCACCATCCAATAGCGACGCCGTGCAGGACCCATGCTGGTGAGAGGTTCGAGTTCGAGTGCGAGATTACGGATCTCGTTATTCACTCCGAAATGTTCCATGCAAAGAGCACGACACATTTCGATCTTACCTTCGCCTCCTAAGAGGTTCTTATCACCTCTCCAGAATTCGTACTTGCCTTTCTTGGTCCCATCGAAGTGACCAACGATACGCCACGTTTCACCTTTGTAGGTAAACTCATGGTCTTTCTTTCCGCCTTCACCAAACTGCCAAGCATCACCAGGCAGAGGCCAGAGTTCATACGTAAGACTACTCTTACCGCTGCCGTTGGTGCCGAGGATGATCTGTAGCGGAACCCGACTATCGGGCGTATACACGAAACTCGTGAATCCATTCAAAGAAATGCGATGGTACTTCACCAGTTCCAATCGAGTCGTTATCAGCTGATCGGACATATTTCAAACCTGCTAAATGTGGGGTCTAGAAGATGGTATGGTTAAGTAAAATTAAATATCGGAATATGCATGGAACAATCCAAACTACACAAGTATTCCATCGGCATTGTCGCTCGTGCTAAGCTGCGCAATTCCGATCAAGTCGAAATCTTTCCTATTGAAATCAATCCTGCCTCTGTAGGTGAGGTGACTGACAATACGGAAGAACTTGCAGTTAAAGGACTGGATGGAGATGGTCGAGCATTTGAAGGTTCGATCAAGACTACCCCGTCCATTACAGCTACCTGGTTACCTGGCGATAACTCCAATCGGATAACGCCTCCTGACGTACAGCGCAACGAATACGTCATGATCTACCAGTACGCCAACGTCAACAACAAGTACTACTGGACTACCCTCAAGAATGGTATTCGTCTTCTTGAGACAGTGGGTTGGTGGTTCTCTGGTACGACGGATCCGAACACAACAGAGCAGACGGACGAAAACGGTTACTGCATGTCGGTATCTACTCACGACAAGCTCGTCTCTTTCAGTACGTCGAAAGCCAATGGTGAGACCGTTCGTTACGACATCCAATTCAACACGGAAGATGCTACTCTGACGATCACCGATGATCTTGGCCAGCACATCATGTTTGATAGCTTGGCCGGTAAGATCCAAATGACTGCTGAGGAACTGATTCATCTTCTTGCACCGCTCATTCACTTCGAATGCAAGCAGTTCTTGGTAGATGCAACAACCAGCATCGACTTCAATACGCCCATCGTGAATATTTCCGATAAGCTAGTCGTAGGTGGTCATACCCTTCTGAATTCTACTTCGGTTATGAAAGGACGTTCGAACTTCCAAGGCGGAATTGGTGGAACGAACCCTGCTGATTTGAAGTCTCCTATCGATTTCTACGGCACAGTCAATCAGATTGGTGATTGGCACGCCGAAGGAAACATCACCGTCAATGGTAACATCACTGCAACTGGTGATGTGAACTGGAACGGTCGACCTTTCTAAGACAGCATACTCTCCTACTACCCGTAAGGGTAGTAGGAGATGAGCTTTATGCTTTTTTAATCTTCACGACTTCCTTGGTGATTTTCAGGAAGTAAGCTTCAGTGAAGTCTTCCGGATTACCGCCATACAGACCGTCGTCGAAGCACGGACGATCTTGCTCAGGAGTCGTTTGCATCATGTAGTGCTTGCGCTTTCCATCGTAGCCGCGCAGTACCCAGGCACCTGCTTCTTCCTGAGACCAGTAGACTTCATGTTTACCAGAAGCCACCACCAGCGGATAACGAGGACGGCGGTACGTGAAGTATGTGAAAGGCACATTGTCACGTTCAGGATATTCACGTTCATAGATCATGGACGGCGTATCGACTACCACAATGAATGACTGAGTCAGCGTGAAGTACGCTTTCAGGAATTCTTCGGAGTAGAAGTAATCCCGAACCACAAAGCCCGGATTGTGATCTACCTTAGGGAAACTGATCCCAGGCATGTCGATCGTTTCGAAAGATTCGAAGTAGCGTTCTGCCCACGGATAGCGGCGAACAGCTACCGACATCACGCCAGGCGTACTGACATTGATGCGTTCACCATCTGGCCAGGACAGATACCCACCAATCACGATGAATGCCTTCTTGCCGCAGATTTCACTTGCACACTTGACGTGCACATTCACGATTCGGCCTTGCGAGTCTTTCTCAAAACTCAACATGTCTTCGGTAATCGGTTCCAGAGCAATCTGGCCGATAGGACCGAAACTGAAAAGACCGACATAATTTTTTTTGGACTTCCGACGCGTCTTATTGGCATCGACGATGTGGAATCCTTTGGAGTTCGCAGTCGTCATGTGGTAAAAACCATTGACATTTGCGAGCATGCGCTTGTGCATCTCAAGATAGTCTGCATCGTCTTCGTGGCGAAGCGTCGCATGAGGACGAAGCGCATCAGACAGATTCTCTCCGTTATCACCTTTGGTGAAGTCGGAACGGAAGATACGGAAGTCGGCACCCAGCGCATCACCATAGACTGCATGGTTCTTTTCGATGATGGGTTCGCCCTCTACCGTAGGCAGTGCTCCGTCGCCATTTGCGACTAGGAACAACTCCAGAGTGCCTTGGTAGGTTTGGAGTGGGATGCTCGGGTCAAACAGATCCAGAGTCAAATCCCCGAGAACAAGAGGATGACTCAGAACCACGTAAGCACCGCTGTAATTTTTAGCGATGTCGATCAGCAACATTTGGGAGAGGTCGGTTTCTTCCCAGTGCGCATCGGCCTCGTTTTTTTGAGCAATAGCTCGCACGTAAGTATACATAACGACCTTTTATCTTAGTGTCTCTACGTCGGTTATTTTATGACCGGTTGGAGAATTTGACCGTATAAACGGAGAATAACTGTGGCTGAAAATTATGCCTACCCGTTTGACCCCACGGGTCAAGCGTCGACCAACAGGATCGTTGATGAACAGATCATCATTACGAGCCCTGGTGATCGCCTTTTTCATTTCACGCTGCCCAAGTTTTGCCCTTTCTTTCAAGAGGGAGCAGAAGTCAAGCTGCGCACATTGGACGGCACTGTCATACCATTGACGCTCAATGTAGACTACTATTTCTCGCACAAATTCATGGAAGCCTCGTTGGGAACCATGCATCCGGTGTGGGGCTCGATCACGTTCTTGCGTCGTGATATCGTCGGTACTCTGCTCTTTACCTACCAGACGTTGGGCGGTGAATGGACGGTCCCGTACGCAGACATTCTGCAAGTGATGGCCAATACGATTCTGAACCCGCGTACGACTACGTGGGAACAAGTGGTTGAGCGTCCGCGTGAATTCCCGGTGATCGATCACCCGTGGAACCTGGTTGACATGGTCGGTATGTCGGCTGTCGTGGACGTGCTCGAACGCTTCCTGGCTGCGTACATTGCCAACATGTCTGGCGGTGGTGGCGGTGGTCCTGAGCTGTACAACCACATCAACAACTTCCTGAATCCTCACCGTGTGACGGCGGCTCAGACTGGCGCATACAGCAAGACGGAACTGGATGCCATCCTCACTGGTTATCGCAAGACGACCGACGTGGTGGACAATGCCAACAAGCTGGCAGGTCAGACGCTGGGCCAAGTACTGGCTTCGGCTGCTGCACAAACCGTCGACAACTCGACTCGCTTCAACAACTACACGTTCTCGCAAGCTGCGCTGGAAATCCTGAAGGGTACTGCCGCCAACTCTCTGAAGTTGGAAGGCCGCTCCACTCAAGAACTGGCTACCTTCATTCTTGAAGGTACTGCTGCGAACGCCATGAAGTTGGACGGCTACACGCTGCAAGAAGTGCTGGATCAAGTTGCCGGTAGCGTCGGCGATGCTACTACCCTTCAGGGTAAGAGCTACCTTGACATCATGAACGACGTCAAAGCTACCAAGGTCGACAACGCCACCAACGCAGACACGTTCGAAGGTCGTACTACTGCTCAGCTGGTTACTTACCTGACGGCAAACCTGAATCCTGACAAGGCGAAGGATTCAGACAAGGTCTTCGGGCAAGATCAGAACGGTCTCATTCAACTGATGCAGACCAGTCTGAACTTCGAAGCCGGTCAGGCAATCACCGGCGTCTTCACCGATGCCCCTGCCGAATTCCCAGTCGATGTGAATGTTTTCATTCCCTTACTGAACCAGGATCTGGATGCTACGAGTTTCGGTAGTCTCTACCAACTTATCGTCCACCAAGAATCTGGTCCCAAGACTGCTACGATTCGTATCGGCTTTGCTCCGTCCACCAAGAAACCGATCATCGAAGTCCTGAACGGTGATATCGCCGAAGCGGATATTGCTTTCGGTTATACCGACGTCGGCTCCGGCGCAAGTCGAGAAATTCAAGGCTGGCTGCGTCTGAAGAACAACTTCAATGCAGTAACCCTGAACTGCTTCAATGAATTCTCTCCGATGGAATTCAACGACCTGGCTGACTGGCAAACGGCAGCTCCCGCCGGGGTGACCTGGGGTACGTATGGCGCGTCTGGCGATCTTGCGCAAACGCAAGTTGCCTTTGACGATCTCGGCGACTACCTCACTGCCCTGACCGAAACCCCTGCCGTTCCCTAAGGAATAAAACATGCCGTCTCTTACTCTTGACGTGTTCGAGTTGCCGCTGGATGAATCCGGCACTCTGGCCTCGAACCTCGTTTCCGATGAAGATCGTGTGTTGCCTGATAACGGCAACCGCAATCGCGCAATCACGCTCCTGAAGGGAGCCTTCTTCGTCAAAAGTGTCGTGATCAAGGTCAAGGCAACTGGCGTCGATGTGCCGAAAGAAAAGTACATGTTTGGCCTCTTCAACCAAACCGTGTCTGACAAGATTCACCAGACGGTGGCTTCGGCAATCGTTATCACTGACCCTTCGGTTCCGAAGGACGTGACAGTGACCTATCAGGCACTCGGTGGTCCGTGGGGTGCATCCAACGCACTCGTCATCGACATGTACAACCGAATCACGAGCGACAACCGTCCCGTACACTGGAAGGATATCATCGGCAAACCCGATGGTTACAAGCCTGCTCACCACTTGCAAGACATTGGTGACATGTACGGCGTGGAATACCTCGTCGCTCCGATTGAACGTCTGACCGATGCCATCCTGATGGGTGACAATGCCAGTCATGATGAAATCTTCAGACTGATCGACGACATCAACAATCGTTTCTCTGATGCGATCGACAACCTGCGTGCAGAACTCATTGCACGTATGGATGCAGGCGATGAATATCTCCTGGGCCGTATCGTTCAAGCAGAAACGAACTTCGCTGCCGCTCTTGCTGCACTGAAGACCGATCTGGAAGCGCGCATCAAGGCAGTGAGCGATGACCTGGCAGCCCACAAGGCTCAGCGAAATGCTCACGGTACGACTGCTGCTGACGTTGGGGCTCCTTCGATTCTGGAAATGAATCAGGCCATCAACGCACTTCGCGACCAGATGATCGACTTGTTCGAGACGCCGGTCGTAGCAGTGCCTGTTGGTACGACTCTCAGCCGTGCTGCTCACCGAAACCGTATCGTCCGGGTGACTGGATCTGGTCCGATCTACATTCCTCCCAATCAGTTCTTGCCGGGAGACAAGATCGCGATTCATACGGAAGCTGGTACGGTACAGATCGCACCGCTCAACGGAACGATGGTCTTGACCGTACCTTCCGGTAAGCGTCCGTTCATCAATGGTTCCGGTGCTCTCGGAGCAATCACGTTCCTGACCTCCAACTTGGCGAACGTGGCTGGCTTCTTGCAGAACTTGTAAGCCATGACAATGAATCTTGCGTTCCACGCAATCTCCAATCTGGAACTCATCAAACCAGCTCCTCCTCAAGACATGTACACGCAGAATTGTCCTGTCGGGTACAAGCAGGATGCGAATAACTACCAAGTGTTTCGACGCTCGGTAGTCTGGAATGTGAATACCCAGCAGTGGGATATCGGAGCTTACTACCTGGCAGAATTCAACTGCCAGCCGGACACATTCATCGTCTGGACTCCGCTGATGAAATGGAACTTCACTACCGTCGTATCCAGTAATGGATACAACATCACCGTCAATGGTATCTTCCGGATGGGTACCGAAGAAGATCGGAGTGATTGGCAATTGGAAATCGATGCCTATTGCCCTGAGCTCATTGGACGTGGTGTATATCTGTACTGGGACAAATATCCCCGTGACATTCATGGAAAGGGCGATCTACTTTCCTTCGGTGCAGATGGCTGGGCTCGTACCGGCATTCGTCATACTCGAATGAGTAGCGGCAAACACAACATCAAGAGCAATGAGCGTACCGCCGTTGCCGTTGAGGTTGTGTAAAAAAGCATACGACCTACTGGGGAGAAATCCCCAGTAGTGTCTATGTCTGATATTTTGGATCTTCATCGAAGGAATTCATTATGAACCTTGTAAAAATGAAGAAGGCATACGACGATCTGATTGCATGGATCAAAGCCGGCTTCGCAAAGAAAGCTGACCTGACTGATGGCAAAGTACCCATCACTCAAGGCGGCTCTCCGATCATCATCACCGCTACTGAACCGACCACTGCTCAGGTTACGGCAGCACCGGAAGGAACGGTGTGGATGGTAACTGAGAATTAATGGATCATGTCCATTAACTCAATGTTGCTAGCCAATAAAAAAGGTGGGATGACATATGCCCAGTTTTCTAAATGGGTGACTGACCGTTATCCAATTAGAAACTGGACCAGTAACATCAATAATGCAGGACTTCGAACTGGTGGTCTACCAGCCGCTGGTAGTTCTGGTAGAACTATGGTAGGTACCCCTTGGGGCAGTTACTGTGGATCTAATTCAGGTTTTGATTACGCCTTCATGCACTGTTGTCCGACGCTTGCCATAAAGAACGAAATCATTGCCTCAAAAAGGCATTTTGTGTTGACACCAAGAAATTCTGGACTGTCGCAAAGTGTAGCCGGCATTACCAGAAACGGTCAGCAGTCTTATGCTGGTACTGCCAACCCTGCCTTCTATATCGACGAATTTATTTACTGGGACGAATCGTTGAAAATGGCCATGACTCTCAATCCGTTTCTCATGTCCGCTCCAGTACCATTCATCCCTTCTTAATTGGAATCATCATGACCAAGATCATCGTACGTATCGAACGTGAACCCAGCAAAGATGCTGGTACTTTCGGTAAACTCACCATCGACGGCGAAACCTTCACCGCCAATACGTTGGAACTTCCCTGGCGCGACAATCGCACTGGCGTCTCCAGCATTCCTCAAGGCGTCTACCAGTGTTCCTACGAAATGAGCCCGCGTTTCAAGCGTAAGCTCTACCGTGTGAACGATGTACCTGGTCGTTCTGGCATTCTCTTTCACTCCGGCAATTTCGGCGGCGACAAGAGCAAAGGACTGAAGTCCGAAATCGAAGGCTGCATCCTCCTGGGTACCGGCCGTGGTGTTCTGTCTGGCCAAGAAGCTGTTACCAGCTCCAAGGTCGCGATGGATCAATTCGAAAAGCTCCTGAATGGACGCCCCTTCGAGCTGGTCATCACTTCGAAGTAACGTTATATGACCTACTACTGCCCATTGGGCAGTAGTAGGTCATATGTCTCTATCCGTAACCTATTACTGAACATCTAACTCAGTAAATGGACCTACGGGTGTGAAGTTCTCACTGTACAGAACTTGGTTGTTGGTTATGCGCCATTCGTCAAAACAGCTAGAATCAAATGTTCCAGTAAAACCAAGTCGACATCTGAGTGCACTATCGTCGGGTTGATTAGCCCCACTCTGACTGAGAACCAAATCTCCTCCAAAATACGCTCGGAGAAATGTGCCGTCTTTCACTAAGGCAAAGTGTTCCCATTTTCTATCAAAGTTTTTGCCTAAGGGTGAAGTTTGGGTATTGAAATACTGTTCGTTTCCACTGAAGGTAGCAGATGACCGCACACTGATTCTAGCCATATAGGCATTGGAGAATTCAATGCTAAGACCATATCCTCCGTTCAGTGGGTTATGACCAAGTCTAAAAGCATTAGCTCCTCGTCCTTGACCCGAACCTCCTTCAGAACCATGGTAAAACCACCCCTCAATTGTCCACGCGTTCGGGCTTAACCGTTCTCTGAGCGGAAACTGATAATCTCCAGCAGTAAACCATTCTGCCAATACCGCACGTTCCCCAAACTTTACAATATCAGATTGGGTATGTGTGCCAGTTCCTGTCTTAATCAATGGTACTCCATCGACTAGGTTGTAAGGAACCTCATCGTCAAAATGACTAAGGAAAAGTATATTTCCAGGATCGACGATTACTTTATTCTTTTTCTTAGCCAGCAACATGGCATTTAACATTTCAAACTCCAAGTTCTAGTTCAGAATATCAAAATTCAAATACGGCATATATCCTACTACTCCCTTTCGGGAGTAGTAGGGCTATGTCTGTTAGAACCAGGGACACGTATCGGCCAACTTGACCATGATGCCCTTAGTGCCATCCTTAATCATGGGACCTCCATTCTGACAATGGAGATTTCCGGCATTCGGATAGGCATGTTCCCAAATCGTTCCATCCGGCATCTTGACCGTGTAGTGCGACTTGATGTAGTTGTTACTGGTCCACTCTACCCATTCATCGTAGTTGTACGGATGGGGATGGCCGGCACGAGCGATGCGTTCGGCATCATCTTCGCGTTTGAACTTACGGTTCTTTTCCAACTGAACCGGATCGTTTCGTTTGCGTTCTTTCTCTTGCTCGACCTTTGCAGACTCCAAGGCGAAATCGATATCGACTTGGCTACGAATTTGCGGCAAAGAAGAAAGGCCTTTAAAAGCACCTTCCTTCTTTAGCCTTTTCAGCTTAGCTGATAGGCGTGTCGTCATGGCTTACGCTTGCGCGGTACCCATGAGAACGACTTCCTGGCAACCGATCGCGAGACCGGTAGCTTCGACAGCCGACGGACGCTTGTCGGCCGAGGGACGGATGTCCTTCATGACGCTCTCCTTACTGAGCAGGTTGTTGGAAACCCTTGAGCAGCATGCTCGAGAGCATTTTGGGATCAGCCTTCGGACCACGAGCGAGACTCGTTGCCTGATACTGATCCCACGCTTGCTTGGCGGTCTTTTCGAATTCCGCTTCAGCTTGCTTCTTGGACATGCCGCGAGCTTTCGCCATGGCCATGAACTGCGGCTTGGCTGCTGCGATGCCAGCGATCTTCGTGGGATTGCGCATCGGAGCACTGCCCTTGCGGGAGACGTGAACGGTCGGTCCCAGTCGCTTGCCGGCGCCATGAACCATGCGAACACCGGCTTCCTTGGCTGCTTCCGACATACCCTTGGTACGGTAGACCGGAGGCAGTCCCTTCAGGTGACGAATGGCATTCAGTTGAACGAGGTCACGAGCATCGACCACGTTGTGTTCCGGAATACCATTGCGACGGCAGTGATCGTTCAGAGCGTTGACGGCGAAGTCCAGCGTTTCCTTGGAGGCGAGACCGCGGGCCAGTTGTGCAGTGATGGCATCTTGCATCTTCTTGATGATGTCTTCCGCCGACTGCGCACCTTCCGGGATTTCGACTGAGCCATCGGCAGCGACCGTGCCACCAGTGGCGTCTGCCAGTTCTTGAGTCACGCCGGGAACTTGAACCGAACCTTCTTCGAATTCACGAGTAGGCTCGCCAGTACCCACCACAGTCTTCAGACCGTTACCGGCTTCCACGTAACCGAAGTCGTCCATGTGAACGAAACCAGGAGTCTGGCCACGGCTTTCGGAAACTTGCTGACCCAACTGCTTTGCAACATCGGTCGTTTGGCTGATTTCGCCCAGATGAACAGGCGAACCCGAATCCCGATCGTTGATTCCGAGAGCCATCGGAGTACCCGAAGCGCCCACTGCATCGGGAATCCCGCCAGCAGGCCATTCGATCTTCTCGGCAGGCCACTGCTGGACGCCGTCAGCCTTACTGGTCGTCGTCTCCGGCGCCAGTTCCTGCGCCGTCTGCTTGCTGTCCGTCGGCGCCAGTGCCGTCGTCTTGGTTTCCACCTGTTCCAGCTCCATCGGCTGCTTCAGGCTGTTGAGATTGTTCAGATTGGGTTGCATCAGGACTACCTTTGTCGTTGTCCTTCTTCTGACCTTCTTCGTCGGTTGCCGCACCCTGAGCATTGGGGTCTTCAGGGGGAGCTTCCTCTTCGTAGGTCATCAGAGGGTTCATTTCGTTGGATGTGAGGAATACTTGCTGGTACAACTCATCGACCTTCGCTTTGTTCTCGTCGGTCAGATAACCGGGAGAGCCGTCGATCAGTTCCAGAACCTCGAAGGGGAGTTGCGGAAGCGCTTTGCCACGCGGCCACTTCTCCAGGTCGATCTTGACCCATTCGTTGTAGAGTCCCGTGCTGTTCTTGGCAGCGAAACAATCCACTTCCCATCGCAGGTCGGTGCTGTCGATGTCGAAGTAGTAACGATCCTTGATCATGCCCTTGTTGCCAAGGTACTTGAAGATCCGGAACTGATCGGCAGTGCTGGGTTCAGGGGTTTCAGCACTGCTGCCTTTTTCGCCAACGTCCAGCTTGGTAGCGAGGACATATTGAATCGGCGCACTGGGCTCGCGAAGATTGATGACCTTGCGAACACGAATCGAACCAGAACCTGCATTCTCGTCTGTCTTGGCAACCTTGACAGACCACTGTTCCTGATGGTCGGCAGCGTTTGCCTGCTTCAGGAAGTCAAAGTTGCCCAAACGGGCGTAGAGAACGCGTTCGATTTCAGCCGAGGTGCGGCCGCTGACATCTTCAGCTTCATTGCTGACCATCATGCGGTTAAAGAGATCGGTAGTACCGTACATGGTAAAACTCCTTTATGAGCCGCCAAGCAACTTGAGAATTTCGATGAACCAGTTGCCCAGCATGGTGAGGACTTCCGGAGTAGGCAATTGCTTATCCGAGAACACCGTGTAGGTGTACAGTCCGAAGATACCCACGATGATCATTACACCAATCGCCAGTATCGCTTTTACAAACGGATGTTCGAACTTTCCGATATCCGGTTTGGTAGGAGGCGTCACACCTTCAGCTACCTTATCGGTGTCAGCACTCATTTTTTACTGTCCTTCGGATTGTTCAATTTGTCCAAACTGGTTTTCAGTTCAGACTCCCAGAGACGAATGCCCTTTTTATCGGACATGTGTTGGTTGATGATGCCAAAGAGTTCTTTGGTGTAACTTACCCAAAGCTCTTCTTTATCTTCCCAACCCAGCGTTGCGTACTCCTCGGCCTGCATGGGGGGAGGAGGCACATCGTAATCCACCAACAAACTAGGTGGCGGAAACGAGCTGGTGTGATGAAGTACCGTTACTGTTTGTCCGCATCCGACCAGAACTACAGACAAAAGAAAGGCACAAAGAAACTTCACTGCGGTTTTCATTGCGTAACCCCCTCTGCGGCTTTACCAGAGGCTTCCTGAGCGCGTTTCACACACATAGGGTGACTTTGCTTGAGGGCGCAATAAGATTCCCATACGCTCTGCATACGGGCAGCTGAGATCATGCGAGTTTGCTCAAGCGGATCGCCGATCTCTTTCTTGATGCGCAGTTCTTCAGCCTTCAACTTCTTGGTCGAATCGGAAACGAGCTTACGAAACTCTTCCTTGTCGCCAGAAGCCAGAATCAAAGCAAGATCGACTGCCTGCTGGGTAGCGTTGAGGACTTTCACATCTGCCGTCAACTGTACTACCTGAGCCTCCAGGTTCGTCTTGTCTTTCTTGAGTGTTTGGTTTGAGTCGTAGAGCAGCTTTGCAGCAACTGCGGAGCCTGTGACCAACAGCACTCCAGCAGTTATTGCAGCTACCATCAGGTACGACTTGACCTGATCGGTTATCTTCACGATGGAAACTCCAGTTTGAATGCGGCATAAGCGACAGCAATGGAGTCTACTGCGTTATTGTCCATGTGACGCAATCTACCGACGACATTATTAGCCAGCTCGGGTATTTCAAGAATGGCCAGGGTCATTTCGTTTTTATCATTGCTGTTGGTACGAGCATGCACCGCTTTCTTAACGAGCGATGGTGCAAATTTATCCAACGGCATATACGGATTGTAGTCGAATACGCAATTCTCGACTACATTAAGACACTCCGCAAGAGGAATCACTGCGCCTGGTCTTTTGATGTTGATAAACGGCACTTCCGAAGCAACCCTTACAGGTCGCTCGGTTCGTAGGACGTCTCTCAGGATCGAATCTAAAGCACGCAGACGAAGGAACTTCTCGTTCTGGTAATTCGAGTAAGGACTATCGCGACTGAACTTGTCCAGCGTGAGGACCCTCGCGATAATCTTCACAATTTGACGAGATGACATATCGTAGTAAAGTAGGCATAGACCAGGTTTTGTTGTCCCTGGGTCTATGCCTACAAAACACACGACTGCATCATCGCCTTTCGGCAATGGCAACATGCCAGGCCTTTTAGTTCTCGCCTTCGATGTTGAACAGCGGCTCGGCGATACCGAGTTCGAGCTGTTCGACCAGGCTCTGGTTCAGATAGTCGAATGCATAGTTCGCACCGATGAAGGCGGCGATCTGAGCACCGATGATTTCTTCCATCCGCACCGTACCGCCACCAGCGACAGGAACGTCGACTTGGGCAGTGTGGCCAGTCACCAGGCAGATCTCGGAGACGATTGCACGGCCCGTGGCCTTTTTGATGAGAAGAGACGCTTTGCGGATTTCATTGATGTCGAAATCGTCCAGCGGCAAGTTGATGATCGTGGAAGAGACGACCGACTGACCCTTCAGGAGGTTCACGCCAGGATCTTGCAGATCAATACGCGGCGGGTTCAGGTTCGCTTCGCTCGGCACGAAGTTATCGATCACGATCGAACCATCAGCCAGTTTGCGCTTGATGTACATGTTGTTTTCTTCCTGAGAGAAGTCAGCCTTCTTCAGGTAGTAAGCCCAGTACGTCTTGCCATCGAGTTGGTAGGGAGTGCGCAGGAAGTAACGAGCACGCTGCGCGATCGACAGATCGTCTTCCGGAAGACGCAGGACGATCGGCATATGTTTGAACAGCGCCGTATCGGTCGACAAGTGCTGACCGATGATCGGATATGCTTCGTTGTCCGCGCCCATTGCCATGCCCATGCCGCCCCAACCCAAACCGATCGCACGCAGACGCGGATAGATGTTGGACGCAGGATACTGCTTGGGCAGCACGTTGAACTTTTCGTTCAGGGTCGTGTACTCCAACCACTTGTAGATACCACCCCGAGCCATCGCATCCAAAAGCGAGGCGAAATAAGGGGTGCGAGTAATGTTATCCATGAGGATTCCTATTGCGTAGAAACAAAGTCAATGTAGCTTGCCTTCTGCTCAGGCGTCAGGCTCATATAAATGTCCTGACCCAAAACCGACTGCAAGGGAGTACCAGATACGTCAGGAGGATTGACCAAACCGAATCCAATTACAGGCATTCGCATGGTACGTTTGTAGGTAACACCACGATCAGGCTGCTTGGGACCAATCGACAAGTCCATGCAGAGTCGGTTCACCCCAGAGACATCATTGCGCAAGACATCTCGCATGATATTCAGGTTCAGCTCCTGGAGGTTTACACCAGATCCGTTACGGCTAAGAACCGTATAGATGGGATAACGAACGAAGGTATGTCCTTCTGCACTCACCTCTCGGTCACCCACACGGATGCAGGGGAATTCCATCGAGATGATGTCGCTATCGCTCATCTTGGTCACGAATTGAACGCTGTACGACGCCAACGACTTCAGTGCCTTGACCATGGCAGCGTGGACGTTACGACGGCTGGGCGTCGTGGAAAGATCCAGGCCAGTTGCCTTCGATACCAAGCTACTCCAGAGGAGCTCGGCTTCAGAACGAGTCATGTCATCCAGATGGATGCTACGCTCAAAGAGCCATTCCTTGTAGGTCGTACCTTCAGGAGCAGCACGCAAGTAGTAGTCTCCCCAGAACGCACCGATGTAGAGGAATGTTTCACCTCGTCCATACATGTGTTCCTGGAATGCCACCAGATCTCGCTGATAGTTGGCAAGCGTATGGAGTTCGTTGACACGTTCGTAGAAAGAGTCAATCGAAATCATGTCTTCCGTTTCACGAGCATAACGCCATGCTTCGTCTTGCGTGAATTGGCTGACGTATTTCATGTCTGCCAGCTTCTCGGCATCTGACCGCTCGATGAGAGGATATCGAATGCAGCGCTCGGCTCCCAAGAGAGGAATCTCATCAGGATCTTGCTCCATCATTCGATACATGCAGTAGGTAGCCAGTACGTAAGCATCCAGTGCAGGCAGAAGGAATCGATCAGCAGTTCGAGGATGCGGCACGTTGATCACGGCTTTGTACATCCCCAGCTGCGAGTAGTAGAGCCAATGATTCATCAGCATCTCTTCGAGCTTGTACGTCACAGCCTGAGAGAAGTCGACAGTTGCCGACTCCAAGACCTTGGTCAAGACGGTAGAGGACGGCGAGAGCTGGAGCGTTTCGAGAATACCAGCTTCGTTGTCATCCACATACTCGGGATTGTTGTGTGCATCAGGCATCTCTTTTTCGAGCATCTGAGGCAACGACGCATATTCAGGTACACCGATGGACGGCACACGAGAGCGATCCGTACGTTTAAACGTAATGACCGGGTCAAGCGTCTCGACGATCGTTTCGGTGTTGTGCTTCATCTTGTATTCAGCAAGAGGAAGTTCGCGTACGGTGAGGAGGTCTTCAGTCAAGTCTTGCAGACTAACTTCCTGACCAGGATACCTCTGATAGTAGCGAATGTCACGGTAGAATTTGAGCGCTTGGTTTAATGTCATGAATTTGTGGGTTGTACCCAGATTCGAATGACTGGCCAAGTATTCGCGAATGTGAAAGCTGTGCGCCTCGTTCGTCTTGCAGCGCTTCTTACGGAACGTAATGATCGCCGAAATAAGAAAGAGTCGATGTGCTGACAGCATCGTACCCATGTACAAGTCATCGCTGATCGTGTACTGGATGTTGAGGAATGATGCGAAGAAATTACGAGTCCATTGCTGGAGTTCTTCGATCAGCGTGTATTCATTTGCGTCGATCAGATAGTCAGGCCATCCGAGAATCGTATTGTCGACGGCATTGATTGCGACATCGATATCGACCGGGTACAGGATACCCAAAATGAGGTCTTCTTGGTCAGGGAATCTTTCCAAGAGTTCCTTATATTGGCGAGTTCCGTACAGATAGTCGCGTCGAGTATTCTTATGACGCAATAAGTTCTGCTTATTGAAAACTATTTCTTCCTGGTTATCCGAGGAAGTAACCACCATGACATCGTCGGACGGATGGTATTCGCCGGCCAAGTTCATGTAGTACTTCCAGCTGTGAGGATCGCCGTCATCGACTTCGAGTTCTTCGAACTCACGCAGTCGGTCATTGACAGTAATGGCGCAGAAGTTGTTCTTGATGATCAACGTCTGGGCAAGATCCACGCAGCTATTTACGTATACCTGGTAACTATTTTGTCCCATGGTGATTTATGTCCAGTATGAGAGTAATAGAGAGTGTTAAGTCGGTAAGCTCGAAAGGGCAAGAACTACCGGTCTTGAAATTCGTTGAAAAATACCCATCCGTGGGCGCCATGATCAGTAAGGCTGTTCCTGAGAAGGATCGCAAGCCTATTCGTAACCATGCAGGCAACCGTCTGATGACGGCACCTGACCCGGCTACGATGAACACGATTTATCGTGGCACTGCACGACGCAATCGAGACAACCAAATCACGCTGCAACTTTTGCCTGACTTGGGACTGTGTTTCGACATTCTGGTCTCCCTTACGATGGCGCCGCATGACATGTTCAGCGACTCCGTCTCCATCACGTCTGACAGTTCGGATCTGCTTCCTGCTAGCGTGACCCTGACGCTCTTGCAAGAGACGACGGATTACTTTAACAAGAAGCACGAACTGACGAACTTCATCGAGCGTATGCTTTACCGAGTCATGCGTGACTGGGGAGCATTGCCGCAGCTGATCATTCCTGAGAACGCCCTCGATGACGTGATCAACAATTACAACGACAACCTCCACTTGGGATTGGAGTCGTTCCGTAAAGAGATCGACACCGAGAACAATACTGTTCGGTCAAAGGGATTGCTTGGGGTTCCAGAGTATTTGCGCGAATCCGGTCGTCAGAAAGCTGTACTGCCGAAGCATTCCGCATTTGCCCGAGGTGTGTCTCTGGACTTGCAGGCATACGACACATATCGTGAGCCGTCTCCTTTGGCCAATCACGATCAATCCTTCATCAACTTCAGTAAACTCCTCGGCACTACTGAGGTGTCGACTGAAGCATGGCACCACACGAAGGGTGATGAGAAGATCAACCCCGACCGGATGGTCTTCGTGACGGATAACATCAGCGCAATCAAGTTGCCTGAAATCCGTGACATGGCTACTCGCAGTCGTGTGGCGAATCTCTTGTCCAAGAACGGTATTGGCAAACTTCAGAAGTCTCTGGAATCTGCCTACAAGGATCTGACCAAGCACGTACGTGAAGTCCACGCCAAGTCGACCGATCACCGCAAGCTCAATGACGATGAGATCGAAAAGCTCATCTTCAAGGATCGTAAGTTTGCTCATACGCCGACTGCTGTCCTGCGTAACAACGCAAGCCTGCAACGTACCAGTATTGGTGAGCCTCTGGTTCGTGAACTCGATACGGCATGTTTCATCCCTGTCTCGATTGCTGGTGACCCCACCCGTAAGCTGGGCGGCTTCATCATGCTCGATGAAGATGGTAACCCGCTGACTTCCAGTACCGCAATGCCGGATGAGATTCAAGATCTCTCGTCTTACGCAAACGGTAAAGGCAACTTCGTCTCCAGCCTGAACGAACGTGCCAAGGAAATGTATAGCGGTAAGGATTGCAATCCTGCCACTAACTTCATGACCAAGAAGTTCCTGTCGCAAGTGACCAGCGATGTGATGTCGAAAGACCTCATTGACCGCCTGAAGAACGGTTACTACGACAACGGCTTTCAGCTGGGATACAACGAAGACTTCTACTGGATGATGTTCACGCGGGTCATGCAGGGTAACCGTACGACGGTGCTCTGGGTTCCTGCTGAATACCTGGTGTACTTCGCTCTGGAATACGATGACTTCGGCTTCGGTAAATCGATGCTGGATGACATGCGTAACCTGACCAGCATGCGTATCATGATGATGATCGCAGGTCTAACCACGACGCTTCGCAACTCGATTGGTCGCACCAAGGTGAGTGTGCAACTTGACGAAGAAGATCCCGATGCTGAAATGCGTCTGGAAGAAATCCAAGACGAAATCGTCAAGAGTCGCGTGAGTCCGATTCCGTTCGGCATCAACAACATCGCCGACATCAGCAAGTACATCCAACGTGCGTGCTACGAATTCGAAATCTCTGGTAACTCAGGGATCTCGGAAATGAAGATCGACTTCGAGCAGTTCAACACGAACTATCCGAAGCCCGATGAAGAACTGACTGAAGAACTGAAGAACCTCTCGATTCAGCGTCTGTCGCTTACCCGCGATACGATCGACCAGAGTCAGGGTGCTGACTTCGCTATTCAGGCAGCTACTTCGAATCGGCTGACGATGAAGCGCATTCAGCGTATTCAGAGAACCATGGAGCCGCAGATTGCAGAGTCCCTGCGTAAGCGTGCTGCCAACTCTGAATCTCAACTGAAGAAGTATCGCGAGATCATCGAAACCAACTGGGAATCTTTCCAGGTCGAGAAACTCAAGAGCTACTTCGGCATCGAAGATGATTCTCTTCTTCAGACCCCTCAGTTCAAGAAGATGGCAATCGAGCAAGTGATGAGCGTTTACATCATGAACTTGATGGTCGAGCTTCCTTCGCCTGCATCGTCTACTCTGGAAGATCAGCATACCGCTTACACGGCTGCTCGCAACTTCTACGAAGAAGTGATCAAGGACATCATCAGTGATTCGTTCTTCGATCCCACCTTCCAAGGTGATGACGCGAGTACCAAGATCGCTGGTATCCGCGAATCTATCGTTTCTCTCTACATGCGTCGTTGGTTGGCTGACAACAACGTGTTGCCTGAGGTGAGCGAACTGACGCGCTTTGACGAGAACGGCAATGTGGCAACCAATGCCCTTGACGAACTCGAGAAGCACTTGAAGGCACTCGGTATGAGTGTGGCAGTATTCCTTCGACGCTTCAAGAAGCACGCAGCTACCATGGGTGTACTCATGGCAGAGATCTCCGATTCCACTACAACCGGCACTGACACTGGTTCGTCTGACGACGGTGGTGGCGGTGGTGGTGGGGATGACGATCTCTTCGGAGACATGGACATGAGTATGGACGAAGAGCCTACTGATGAAAATGCTGAAGAAGAAACGGTTGAAGAAGAAACCACGGAAGAGACGTCGACTACCGACGAACCGGCCGATGGTGAGTAAATAGACAGCATATATCCTACTACTCCCTTGCGGGAGTAGTAGGACTATGTCTTTATACCTTTCCAATCAACTCCAAGAAGGGACGCCACTGTCGCGTGGTAGTATCATCCCTTACGTATAAACCCTGTGCTCCCTGACCACCTCCACGCACTATGTGGAATCGAGCTGGAATAACTCGTGCTGATTCCTGACACCAATTACCATAAGTGGTCGAAACTACTCCTAAATCCGCGGTGCTATAGGAAGCATACCGACCATCTTGACAACGACGAATGGTTCTGCCCCATTCTGTTTCATCGTCGGACTCCTCGGGAAATGCACTATTGGTATACGAATCAGGAAGACCGCTAGGATCCGCCACAACTCCGCGCGGTAAACGAACCGAAAAGATATAGCCGTTCACCTGTACCTGACGAGAACCGTAGACGATATTGGCAGTATTCAGATGGTTCCACAGGATCCCACTTCGAAAACCACACAACGGCGTAAACAAAATCTTTCCATCAAGAACAAACTTTAACCAACCAGCATCGTTGTTCGCAATGATGTTTGCGCCGCTACTAAAACTTAGTAATGATGCCAATTCGTTACCGCCAATCATTTCTTCTGACGGCACCAGACCAAAGAAGCCGTCTACTGCATCGCCTTTCTCTAGTACGCTGGTTCCTGGTCCGGTATCGCCTGGCATTGCTATCCTCGCTTTTGCCAGCAACATAGAGTCAATCATTTTTCGCTACCCAAATGAAAAAGTTCATAAAATCACGCTCCATGGAGCCGAAGCCCCATGGATACGTAATCACTACGGATTTGCTTTGATATACGCAGTCAGGTTATCGATCGTTTGCTTTTGACTAGCGATCGTAGCTTCTGCGTCCTGGAGTTGTGAGAAGAGAGTCTTATCGACTTCCTTTGCATTCTCACGAGCGATTTCCAGAATTTCATGTTGGTTCTGATCTTTCATAACCGTTTCCGAAACCACCACGTAACTGATATCGGGAACAAGACCAAGACGGGCTTTGATGAAAGCCTTCAGGTCTTCGGTCAGGAAAGAGGGATCGACAGTATTGGGAAGAGCTCCCAACACGATAGCCGCCGCAATGGTAGCGTAAGGAACGCCATCGGCAGCAGGCCAACCGGTCACATAGGACGAAGGAACGAAGAGCCAATCACCACTACTGGTAATCAGCGTAATCATCGATACGTCGTTCTGTACGTCTTGGTCGTATTCGGCCTTAGTCAGACCGTGGCGTGCGTAGTGTTGCGTAAACACATCCACACCCTGACCTACCATCGTCGTGATTCGACGAACTTCTTGGCAGGTATACGCCAGATTGGAAACAATCAAAGCGTCAAAGGGAGTTTTCAGTGTCCACGCACCAGACGAGCCAAGTGAAGGAAGTACGCTCATTGGTTCTTGATCGCCACAAGCCAGTTGATCTTCAGATAGTTCTTCGCCAGGAAGACGATATCGCCACGAGTGATCTTGGAGTACCCGATCGGGATTGCGGTACCCGTATTCATCTTCTCGGCCATCTGGAGCATCGTGTTCAGCATGATGACCCATTCACGAGTGACTTCGGACATACGACCGAAATCGAACGACGTGATGCCGGTGAAGAAGTAGTCGGGGAACCAATCACGGATCTTGACCTTGTCGTCACGGTTTTCCACGTTGCCGATCGTGTGCAGAGCAATCGACTGGAACGGGAATGCGAATGCTTGACCATTGGCGCGAACGTGGGCTTCCGGGTAATCGAAAGCATCGCGCACCAATTGGTTCAGAACCTCTGTGGGGTCTGTGACCGGAGAAAACATGCCCAGGCCTTGACCGGCGAGATTTTCCACAGCGACATTCTGGTATTGCGGGAAGACCAGATATTCAGTACGGCGAAAGAGATCGGGAAGGATTTCTTTCCATTGATCGCGCGTGTATGCCGAACCATCCAGAAGCTTGTCGACGATCGCTTCTTTCAGCAAGTCTTCATTCATACCTGCCGGACCGTAGATCAGGACAGAGAACTTGGCAGGAGTGCGATCGAGCTTGTTGGCCGGATTCACGTAGTCGTACGTTTCACCCCAGAGGATCGTTTCTTGGTAC
>Ga0247819_10000352_pt1 | contig 28421 bp, 46 predicted proteins | sample 13C_Xylose_Day6_FD_193428 | JGI IMG/M metagenome (GOLD analysis project Ga0247819, IMG submission 193428) | Soil microbial communities from agricultural site in Penn Yan, New York, United States - 13C_Xylose_Day6 | ecosystem: Environmental > Terrestrial > Soil > Agricultural land | place: USA...
GGCACCGGGGGCGCCTGGGCTGCCTGGACTACCGGGCGCACCTGGGCGAGCAGCTGCACCGGGAACACCGGGCGCAGCGGGGGCGCCGGGAGCACCGGCGGGCGGATCGGCGCCGTCAGTCCTGGCGCAGCAGGCCGCCCTGATTCAGAAGCCCCAAGAGGTGAAAGTCACCGTCGATCTGAACAACGCACCCCCAGGGACCACGATGAAAACCGAGGGCTCGAAGGGCGCGAAATTTGACACAAATATGGGCTTTTCCATGATGCAGCCCTCGACCTGATAGGAGTCTCGACCATGTATTACATCGACGGACCCGGCGCGACGGCCGACCACAAATTCACCGAAGGCGATCCGGCTGCAGGCGTGGCCGCGACGACCGTGACTGACGATTTCATGAACGACGTGCAGCAGGAGATTCTGACCGTCCTGGCTGCTGCAGGCATCGCGCCGGCGAAGAACACTCAAGACCAGCTTTTAAAGGCAATCCAGGGCGCGGGCGCGAACGGAATTCTAGTCACCCCGCCCCAATTTGATAACAGCAAAAAAGCCGCAACCACCGAATGGGTAAACCGCGCCCTCGGGAGCTATCGCGGCGGATTGTTGATCAACGCGAACACCGTCCTCACGGCCGGCGAAGTCGGCAAGACGATTGAGCTTTACGGGCCGACGACCTTTACCATCACTTTGCCGCCGACGCTCGGGCTCGCCCCCCAAGGCGGCGCCGCTTTTCGTTTTGTTAATTTGAGCCCCGTCGGCGTGACTATTTCCTGTCAGGGCTCCGACTCGTTTCCAAATTTTGCTAGCCCTAAATCGAGCCTTGTCCTGCTACCCGGCGACACGCTTGAAGTCCAAGGTTTTAACGGATGGGTCATTACGGGCGGATCTTATAACCTTATTAACTCGAACCAATTCGCCAAACTGGCCGCGCCCAGCGGCTATCAAAAACTACCCGGCGGCATGATCATTCAGTGGACGCAAGCCAACTTCCCGTCCGCGGCACTTAACCAGCCGGTAGCACTACCGGTTAGCTACCCGACCCAGCACCTTGGATGTTTAGTGACCAACACCGGGAGCGCGATCTACGACAAGTCGGCCACCCCATTTGCCGCTGGCCTTCCAACAAGCGCCAATACGGTGTCCGTACAATCCAACTACACCAACAGCGCGTCCGCTGTTCAAATCTGGTCATGGGGGTTTTAATAGTATACCTCGCAATCTGGACACGGTTTTTACGATCCCATTATTAACGGGACCCCGACGATCGAGGTCGCCGATCCGGCCTGGATCCGCCCGACGAAAACGATCACGCTCGCCCCTGGCGAGTCCTACGACCTCGGCGACAACACCGCGACCAATAAGACCGCCGAGCCTATGCCGCTGACCGTGCCGGATTACGACGCGGTCCCGCCGACGATCACGATCAGAAACGTCATGTCGTCGACCCCCGAGGACGCGATCGAAATCAGCGACGCCGACTATATGGCTCTACTCGACGGCCAAACCGCCGGCCAAATGATCGTGTTCGACGCCGCCGGCGCACACCTCGAGGACCGCCCGCCACCACCACCACCGACGACCGAGCAAGTCGAGGCGCTGCGCCTGCAGGCCTACGCCGACCCGCTGACGGGATCAGACCGCCACTTTGCCGAAGCGACCCGCCTGACCGTCGCGGGCGATACCGCCGGCGCCGACGCGGCGACCGTGGCTGGTCAGGTTCGTTATGAGGAAATCCGCGCCGAACTGCCCTGGCCTGCAGACCCTGCTGCCAGCACCGCCAAAAAGGCGAAAAAATAATCGAGGTGGGCTATGGGATGGCGCGACAATTACCGGCCGGCAACATTCAGGGGCGCGGCGTTTTTTGTCGCGAACGCCGATTCGGCCTACGGTCGCCGCGTCGCGACCCATGAACACGCGCAGCGAGACGTGCCGTTTAATGAAGACCTCGGCCGCAAGGCGCGCGGTTTTACCGTCGACGGCTACCTGCTGGGCAAGGATTACAACACCGCCCGCGACGCGCTGATCAAGGCCTGCGAAGAACCCGGCGCGGCGACCCTGGTGCACCCGTACCGCGGCGACGTGACCGTCAATTGTCTCGACTTGCGCGTCTCGGAATCGTCGGCCGAATTGTCATACTGCCGCGTCGCGATGACGTTCATCGAAGCCGGTTCGAATTCGTTCCCGCGGACCAAGATCGACAGCGTCAACGCGATCAGCAAAAAAGCCGGGATCCTCAAGGACAAAAGCCTAAACGGGTTTATCAGCAAATTTTTGACTGACGGGTTTCCCGGCTATGTTCTCGACTCGGCCGCCGGCATGATCAAGGAGATCGGCGGCTATCTGAAAAACCCCGGCGTGACTCTGCTGGGGTCCGGCTCGGCGATCGCGATCTATTACGGGAAGGTAAACGCGCTGATCAATAGCGCGACCCTGCTCGCGCGCTACCCTGGCGAACTCGCCGCCTCGATTCAAAACATCATGGGCGATATCCGCGGCGCGTTCGGGATCAATGCAGGGCACGCCCTGAAAAACACCTATAAAGAATTTAATAAGCCCTGGACGGGACCGACGACCGTCCCCGTCGACCCGGACGACCCCGACGCGCCAGTGCCACCGGCCGAGCCAAGCACGCCGAGCCGCACCCAGGAAAAGGCGAACTTTATCGCCCTGCAGGAATTAACCCGGACGACCGCGATCGCCGAGCAGTCGATCGTCGCGGCGATCAAGGCGACCACGCCCCCGCCGACCTCGAACGGGGCAACCTCGGACGGATCGACCTCGAGCACGTCGCCTGCAGGCGGATCGTCCTCGAGCGGATCCGGCGGATCCGGCGGATCAGGGTCAGGCGGCGGATCTGGCGGATCGTCCTCGAGCGGGTCGAGCAGTTCCGGCGGGTCGTCCTCGAGCGGCACCCCCGACACGGGTTTCGAATCGCTCGAGGAGGCGCGCGAAACCCGCAACGAACTCGACGCCGTGATCGCGATCGAGGAGGAGCGCACTACGTTCGATCCCGTGTTCATCGCCCTCGGCGGCCTGTCGGCTGACATTGTGAAAGGGATCCCCGCGCCCGACGTGCAGCTGCCGAGTCTGGTCGAGTATCACCCCAGGACCACGCAACCGGCGTTAAAAGTGGCTCAGATTCTTTACAACAACGCCGACCGCGGCGACGAAATCGCCCTGCGCAACAAGGTCAGGCACCCCGGCTTTTTAGTGGGGCGCCGCCCGCTCGAGGTTCTAGCCAATGAATGACGACCTCGAGCTACTGGTCAACGGGCAAATTTACGCGGGCTGGACCTCGATCGGCGTGACCCGCGCGATCGACGCCGCCTCGGGCGCGTTTACCGTCGACTTGACTGAACGCTGGGAAGGGCAAGAAGGCGCCGCGGCCCAGGTCGAGCCCTGGCCGATCCTGCCGGGGGATCAGTGCACCGTGAAACTCGGCGGGGTCGCGATGATCACGGGCTACGTCGATATATTCCGGCCAGCGTTCGACGCCTCGAGCCATTCGATTAATGTCCAGGGGCGCGACAAAACGAGCGATCTGATCGACTGCTCGGCCGTGCATTCCCCTGATCAGTGGGCGAACATCGACCTCCTGACCTTCGCGCAGATCCTGGCGAAGCCGTTCGGCGTGACCGTGACCCTCGACGCCGGCGTCACGGCCGGCGAAAAATTCGCGCTGATCAAACTGCAGCAGGGCGAGACGGCATTCGAAGCGATCGGCCGCTACGCGAAGCAACGCAAAATGCTATGTATGCCGGACGGGACCGGGAACCTGCTGCTGACCCGAACCGGCAACCTGCGGGCCGCGGTCGGTCTGGTCCAGGGGCAGAACGTGAAAGGCGCCGACGGCACGATCGACCATAGCCAACGATTCAGCGTTTACACGGTCAAGGGGCAGGCGCCGTTTTCGAAGGACAGCGCCGACGGCGCCACCGAATCGCACTTGAAAGGCGGCGCCACCGACTCGGCGATCACCCGCTATCGTCCCCTGCTGATCGTCGCCGAGGCCGGGGGCACGCCCGCCAGTGTGCAGGACCGCGCCACCTGGGAAGCGAACAGCCGCCTCGGGAAATCCGCGGTCGCGTCGATAACGGTCATGGGCTGGCGTCAGAACGGATTCACCGGGCCGCTCTGGGCGCCGAACCTGCTGGTCAGTATCAAAAGCCCCTGGCTGCGCCTCGAGGGCGACATGCTGATTCGTCAGTGCACGTTTACGCGCGACCTGCAGGGCGGGACGCAAACAGTCCTCGAAATTATGAGCCCGCAAGGATACGAGCCCGAGCCGCCGGACAGCGAAAAGAGCAAGGCGAAACAGAAGAAAAACAAGGGCCGCAACATCTGGGCCGACGCCGTCGGACTCGACCAGCCGCCCCCGGATCCGAAAAAGAAGAAAGGCGGCCCGACCGCCTTTGACCAGTGAGGGCGAAAAAATGAGCGAGATTCGCCAACTGGGTCAACGAATCATGATGGCGTTCGCGCGCGGCGTGCTGCGCATGACCAGCGACGACAGCACCCGTCAGCAGATCCAGATCGAACTGCTCGAGGGCGAGCTACGCGATCAGGTCGAGGTGATGCAGCACTATGGTCTATACACCCGGCCGCACCCTGGCGCCGATTATGCCGTCTCGTTTATCGGCGGCAACCGAGAACAAGGGATCGCGATCGCCTCGGCCGACCGGCGCTATCACCTGAAACTGTTCGAGGGCGAGGTCGCGCTCGCCGATGACCTGGGCAACGTGATACGCCTGGGCCGCGACAAACTCACGATCACCGCGAAAACCGCCCTCGAAATCACCGCGCCGGCGATCAAGATCACCGGCCCCGTGACCATAAACGGCAACATCGCCACCACCGGCACGCTGACGAACAACGGCAAAAACGTCGGGTCGACGCACACTCACGCGGGCGTGACCCCTGGTTCTGGCAACTCAGGAGCGCCGACCTAATGGATATTGCGCTGCAGATGGGCCGCTATGCCGGCGACGTCGTGGTCAACGACAGCGACCTCGAACGCGATGACGGGCTCGAGACGTCGGTCATCATTAGCCTGTTCACCGATCGCCGCGCCGCGGTCGACCAGATCCCCCCGGAATTCCCGCGCGACGACCTGCGGGGCTGGTGGGGGGACGTCGCGCCCCAGGTCGAGGGCGATCAGACCGGGTCGCTGCTCTGGCTGCTCTACCGGGAAAAGCAGACGCCCCAGGTCCTGGCACGCGCGCAGCAGTACGCGCAGGAGGCCCTGCAGTGGCTGATCGAGGATAAAGTCGCCCTGCAGGTTACGGTCGCGACGTCCTATATCAGCGTCGGCTGGATGCTAATCGAGATTGATATCTATCGCCCGAGCGTGCAGGTCGTGCGCTATCGCTACGGGTACGAATGGACCGCACAAGCTGCCAAGAGGTTATAGATCATGCCATTCGCCCGCCCGAGCCTGACCGAACTGATCGACCGCGTCTCGACTGACATTTCGTCGCGGCTGGTCGTCGTCGAGGGCGCCGTTCTGCGCCGATCCCTGATCGGCATTCTCGGCCGCACCGAGGCCGGCGCCGTTCACCTGCTCTATGGATACCTCGACTGGATCAGCAAACAGTGCATTCCCGACACGGCCGAAACCGAATACCTCGAGCGCTGGGCCGCGATCTGGGGCATCACCCGCAAGCCCGCGACTTTTTCTGTCGGCCAGATCGGCGCGGTCGCCAACGTCGCCGCGACCTTGATCGCCGGCACCGTTTGGCAGCGCTCGGACGGCACGCAATACACGACCGTCGCTGATCAGGACATTCCCGCCGGGACGACCCCCGTCGACCTGATCGCCACCGTCGCCGGCACTGCCAGCAATACCCCTGCAGGCGTGTCCCTGACGTTAATGTCGCCGGTCGCCGGCGTGCAGTCGACCGCCCTGACACTGGGCGAAGGGATCCGCAGCGGCACCGACGCCGAGTCTGACGAGGAACTGCTCGCCCGCCTCCTGCAGCGCATTCAGAACCCGCCCCAGGGCGGCGCCGCCTCGGATTATGTGACCTGGGCGCTCGAGGTCCCCGGAGTGACTCGGGTCTGGGTTTATCCGAACGGGATGGGCGCCGGGACGGTCGTCGTGCTGTTCGTGACCGATAACGACCCGACCGGGCCGATCCCCGACGCCGCGACCGTGGCCGAGGTGCAGGCGCATATCGACTCGAAAAAACCGGTCACGGCCGAGGTTTTCGTCGCCGCCCCGATCGCGCATCTGGTGAATTTCCAGATCAAACTGAACCCGAACACGGCAACCGTCAGGGGCACGGTCACGGCCGAACTGACCGACCTGCTGCTGCGCGAGGCCGAGCCGAACGGGACCCTGCTGATCAGTCACGTTCGCGAGGCGGTCAGCGTCGCCGCCGGCGAAGTGAACAGCGAGGTCATCGTTCCCGCGGCCGATCTGGTCCTCTCGGGCGGCGAAATGGCGATCATGGGGACGATCACGTTCTCGAGTTTTGTCACTGCGGGGGATCCGGCATGAGCTATTCGGGCGACGAATATCGGAACCAGCTGCAGCAGCTGCTGCCCCCTGGCTATGCGATCCCGGCGACCGAGGGGACCGACGCCTATCTGCTACTCGACGGGATCGCGCAGGAACTGGCACGCCTGGACGGCCGCGCCGAAACCCTGATCAGCGAGGCGAACCCGGCCAGCACAAACGAAATGCTGCCGGACTGGGAACGGGTCGCCGGCCTGCCCGACGAATGCTCGAGCGGCGAAGACTCGACCGTCGAGGAACGGCGCCGCGCCCTGCTGGCAAAGCTGACGGCCACCGGCGGCCAGTCGGCCGAGTATTTCATCGCGGTCGCGAAGGCCCTCGGCTATGACGTCACGATCGAGGAGTTCCACCCGTTTCGGGTCGGGATGAGTCAAGTCGGCGATCCGCTGACTAATGGCCCGTGGCAATTCACCTGGAGAGTGAACGCCCCCGCCGACACCGTGTCGACGTTCAAGGTCGGGCTTTCCGTGGTCGGCGACCCCCTCGCGACCTGGGGGAACGATATGCTGGAATGCTTCCTAAACAAAATCAAACCGGCGCACACGATCCTGCTATTCGGCTATGGCGACGACCCCGTCGCGCCTTGACCGCCCCGCTTTCCCCGTCTAGAGTCTCACACGGAAACCCGGCTACACGGGTTTCCGGGTAGCCTCAAGGGGAAACAAAACATGACTTTCGTCTATGCAATACTCGGCCAGAAAGGGGGCGGGGGGAAAACCTCGACCGCCTTTAGCCTGGGCACTTGGCACGCGCAGCGCGGGAAGCTGGTTTTTTTCGGCGACACCGACCTGCGTCAGCAGTGCCTGACCGAACTGCTCTACTGCCGCACCCATAAACACGATATGACGGCGATCGTCGCCGACACCTATGCCGGGATCACGGCCGCGATGCCTGCAGGCTGCGACGTGCTGATCATCGACGGCAAGCCCAACGCGAGCGACCAGACCCTGCTGATCGCCGGTCGCGCAGATCGCATCATCATCCCCTGCGCCTCGAGCCGAACGAATCTGATCGCCTCGGGCAATCTGGCCGACCAGCTGATCGCCAAGGGCATCAGGGCCGACCGGATTTTTTTCGCGATCACCCCGGCCGCCTCGAAAGCCCACGCCGCGAAAGCGGTCGCGGCCCTCGAGCAGTACGGTCACAAGGTCGCGGCGACCCTGCCGTTCTCGCCCGAGTTCGAGTCGGCCCTCGACGACGGCCGCGCCCTGCATGAAGCGTCGAATATTCATATGCGCGCAGCCGGTCAGGCCTACGTCGCAGCCCTGATCAGCAAGCACGCCTAAAGGATCCGCCACCATGAACAACCCAATCCCGACCCTAAACAACCCCGACACCATTGAACGCGCCCGCAAAAAGATCGCCCAGCTACAGGACGCCCGCGAACATTTTGATCTGAATCTGAGTTATTCAGTCGCCTCGGGCTGGATCGCGGCCCTGCAGGTCGAGGGCCTGATCACTAACTCGATTTTTTACGATCTGAGACGCGAACTGAATCAGACGCATCAGGTCGTGACCGACAAGCTACCGCAACCGCAACCCCTTTAAGGAGTCACCAACATGGCAAAGACCGTCGACATTAAAGCCCGCAACAAGCCCGCCCCGGACCCAACCAAAAAGGACAAGCGGAACGACGACGTGCAGGTTCTGCACCTGTCGCTGACCCCCGCCGAGCACCGCGAATTCAAGGTCGAGGCGCTGAACGCTGATATCACAATGCTCGAGCACTTTCGGGCGGTCGTGAAATTCTGGCGCGAGGCGCATCAATGAGGACCCCGCGAATCACCGCGTCAGACTGGTCGCTCGGCGTGGTCAACTTTCCCGAAATGCGCCTGATATTGGTCGAGGATCTGGACACCCTCGGCCGGCGCAGCGTGACCAATGACGCCGAGGACGTGCTCGCCGCGATCAATGAGGTCATGCCGATCGACGCCCGAACCCGAGTGATCTACAAGGATTCGGCCGGTCAGTGGGATCAGCTGCTCTATGACGCGACCTATACGCCGCAACCGTTCCGCGGGTTTCGTGGCCTTGACACTACCGACCTCGAGGTCGCGATCGAAAAGGTCAGGGGGCAATGATGGACACCGACAACGCCCTGCAGATGTGGGTCATCACCGAGAAAGCCCTCGAATGCTGCGATCTATTCGTCGCTCGGCTGCACCTGATCACGGCCGGGACGATCATTCAAACCGATACGTTCCACCGTGCCGACAGCCTGCAGGCCGTGCGCCGGATGATCCCGCAGGGTCTGGTCATGCTGACGCGGCACCCAACCGACGCGCCCGACGTGGTCGAGACGTGGTTTTAAACCGAGGAGAAAAACGAATGCCTTTAATGATCGACGCCGAATCACTGCAAACGCTGCTCGAGGAGCGGACGCGGGCCTATGCACACCGCGCGAAGCTGGCGCGGGCGTGGCTGGATCAGGACCGCCCCGCTCGCCTGGAAGGGCTCGAAACTTTCGAGGCCGAGTATCCCGTCGCCGAACACGCCTGCAACGCCGCCGACCGGCAGATCGCCGACAAAGTCGAACTGCTGGTTTGGCAGGTCGAAAATAATATCTAGACTGGTTTCCGGGTAGCCGGGTTTCCGGGTCGTTTGAGCCCGCCGATTGAGCGGGCTTTTTGTTATCAGATGAACGGCAGATCCTGCCGTTTACACCGGCAGATTTTGCCGGTATCTTGACAACTCCCCAGCAAGCCAAACAGAGACGACGACCATGACCACCATTCGAACCAAACGGATTAACGAAACCAACGCGGCGACCGTTACGCACGAATGGGGCGCGGTCGACGCGAAGGGTCGTCAAATTGGCTTGTTTATTTCGACTCGCGAATGCGATTTCGTCGAGCAGACGGACCTCTCGTTCACCTCCTACCGCGTCCCGGTCGGTCATGCGTTCGCCGCAAAAATGCAGATGACCAAGGACGGCAAGGCATGGGGCTCAACCCAGCAAGAACAGTATTTCTCAACCGTCGAAGAACGTACCGCGGCGATCGTCAAGCGACTGCACGCGGCGATGAAAAAAACCGGCACCCTTTGAACCGACCGCCCCCTGCGGGGGGGCTTTACCACCCAGGAGCATCGAACCATGATCATTCAAGCATTCAACACCGGCCGCACCTACACCCGCGAAGGTCAGCGCATTGCATACACCGTCGTCAGCCGCGACGCCGACGATTTTCTGCAGCTGGCGACCGTCGCGTTCTACGACGTCGATCGCATGGTCGACGGCGTGCTGACCATCGCTGTCGATCCCGAGGCCGCGGTCAAGGATCGCGACGTTCTGAACGCCTACGATCGCGGCGGCTATGGCTACATCGCCGACTATGCCCTGCGCGATCAACTCAAGACCGCAGCCGCGGCCGTCGCCCCTGTGGGGGTCGCCCGATGAAACCGGACAGCAAAAACCACAACCCGGACCCGGCCTATATCGACGGGCTGGTCAAGTCGACCGGCCTGCAGCGCACCGAAGTCGCCCGCCTGCTGGGCATCAGCGACCGCACCCTGCGCACCTACACAAGCGGCGAGACGGCGACCCCGTACCTCGCGCAATTCGCCCTCGAGGCACTGACCCAGGAGCACCGCAAGAAATGAGCGCTAAATATCTGATGAACCCGGCGACCGGATCCGTCGACACCGACGAAAACTGGCTGACTGATAAACCGACCTGGGAAGGCGATCAGCAGGCGCAGTTCGACACACTGATCGAGGTCGCGAGCCTCGACGGCAGGTTCTGGCATGAAATCGAAGTATTCGCAAACCTGATGGACGACGACCTTCGCGAAGAACTTCACAGCAGCCGCGACTGGCAAAGCGAGCAGGAATTTTTAGACGCCTACGCCGTCGCGCACCTCGCCAAGTTTGGCAAAGAATTCACAATCAACTAACCCAGGAGCGACCAGCATGACCGAAGCCCAGCATGACCGCGCCGCGATGATCGCCAACATGGTCAGCAGCATGAACGAGAGCGCCGCCGAGTGGGCCGTTCTCGCCGACACCTTCAAAGGGACGTTTATCGCGATGGACGACCTGGGGCGCGTGCACTGGTCCCTGCCTGCAGGCGGCGTGCTGCTCGCCCAGTGCACAAGCGAGGGCCGCCCGATGGGCCTGCATATGGATCAGGAAACCGTCGACGCCGCGCTGCTCAGCGTCGGGATGGAACCGAAGGCGTTCGAACACGGGCTGCGCACCCTGCGCGACCATCCCGGCGCGCTGATCATCGTCGAGGCCGGCGCGCACTTCACGGCCGAGGCCGCGAAATGCCGCAAGATCGCCGCGGATCTGCAAAACCAATAGGCAAAAAAAGGCGCCGAGGTCAGCCAACCCCGGCGCCGCACTCACCCAGCATTATCAGGAGGCAAAATGAGCAAAACGGAATATAGCACCCTACGCCGCACCCCGCTCGCCGACGTCGGCGCCCTGCCGGCCCGTCAGCTGCTGCAGTTCCTGGCGACCTGCTCGCCCAGGATCCGCGCCCAGCTGCTCGAGGTCCTGACCCGCTGAACCCGACCCCAGGCCTCGCCCTGGGGTTTTTGTCTAAACTCTGCCGCAAGGGGACCGAATCAGCATAGGGGGCGATCATGCCTATCTACCTGCATTTCGCGTGGTCCCCCGAGTGGGCCGGCGCCGCCCTGGTCGGCGCTTTTCTTTCAATACCCCTGCAGCATGACGTGCACACTCACCTGATGCGGGCGTGGCACATGCTGCTGAACACGGCAGTCGGTTTTTTTGTCGCCCCCTTACTCGACGCCTACTATCAGCTGTCGCCGCCTGCAGTGATCGCCCTGGCCTTCCTGCTCGGGCTGTTCGGCGTGCCGATCACCGTCGCGATTCTGCGGTCAGTCAAGTCGGTCGACCTGCTGGCCTTCATTCGCCCAGGGGACTCGAAATGAATTTCGCCCATTTCAACGTCATCAGCTGCGCCGTCATCGTCGCCTGGGCGATCTGGGTCGTCATCGTGCCCGGTATCATGCGCGACGGTCCCCTCGGCAAGTTCCTCGCGACCTGCCTCGCCCTGAACGCATTCGTCGAACTGACCTACGGCCTCGAGGGTCGGACCAATACGATCGCCGAATATGACCTGAATTTCTGGGTCGCTGCCCTGGTCGCGCGGCATTGGTTCCTGCGGGTATGGTGGGACCGAATTCGCGATCGCTGGCAGGCGCGTCGGCGCTAGGGCTGATGGTTCGTTTGTCTCAGGTTCTGCAGCCTTCGCACTCCCCGACCTAAAGCCCTGAACGGACCCCCTCAAGATCAAGGGCGGGGCAGAACAAGGGCCTCGCCTATCGGCTCGTTTTAACTGCCGTTCCCCTTCGCTGCGCTACGGTCACGGCGGGGGGAATGCCTTCGCTGCGCTCAGAGGCTTTCCACCCATTGCCCCCCTTATCGGGGGCTGTTATCTGATGGTTCGTAGAGTCTCACTACTTTGTGCACTAAATAACTCGCCTGATGGTTCGTCGAGTCTCACGTCAGCGGCCCGTTTTTGCCGTCTGAAATAGGTCGCGCGACTGATCCCGAGGGCGACCCAGGGCTCGCCGAGGTCTGGGCGTTTCGCGCGGATCGCCCCCATCTGCAGGGCGAATGCCTCCTCGCTGCCGGCCTGGGCCTTGCGTGATGCGGCACTATGGCGACCCAGTTCGGCCTGACGGGCGCGCAGGGCCGGCGAGTCACCGCGGCCCGTGTATTTTTTCCACGTCCAATTGGCGACCGACTTCACGATGCCGGCGACTTCTCTGACGTCGAGCGGCGGCGACCCCGTGTTATAGGCCTCGGCCCGGTCCTGCAGGTAACGCTGCCACGCCCCGAGGTCGTTCGCGTCGCGATACTCGCTGACCCATTGGTAAGCGTGCAGGCGCAGGTCGTCGAACAGCGAGCAGTTCCGCCCGAGCCCGTGTTTTTTGGCGTCATCGCGCAGTTCGCGTTTCGACTTGCCCTGCAGGTCTAGCGCGTCCTGCAGTTCGCCCAGGCTATAGGGGACCGTTCGCAGTTCGCGCAGGACCCAGTCGGGATGGGTCGGGTTTTTTGCCAGGAGCCCAGCGTAAAACGGATCGGCCGAGGTCGCCCGCACGATCGCCGCCTCGATCGCCGCCAGATACTGCAGGGCCTTTAGGCTGGCCTCGCCGCCGACCTTGACCGGCACGGCGAGCGCGTAGAAGGCGTGGGCGTGATGGTTATCCGGGTTTATGACGACGTAATTCGCGAGGGGGATTTCGCCGTCGAGCATGCGGCCGACGATCGAATAGATCGGCCGGTCGATATCGACGACGATCCAATAGGAACTATGCGGGGGATTAAACTGCAGATACCGATAGCGCAACGCCGTCGCGAGCGGTCGGATCCGCGAGAACTCGCCGAGCCAATCCACGCAATAGGGCTTAGCCGGCAGGCGGTCGTCATCGAATAATTTTAGTTGCTGCATCCTGCACCCCCTTGTCGGGGGACGTCCGCGAACTTGCGCGGACCAATGCAGACGGCTAGTATGCCACCTGCAACCCCCTGTCGGCGGGCCTAGTCCCTCGAAAAGAAAAGGCCCGCCGACATTGTTGTTTGAAAAGCCCGGTCAGCTTGTAACTGACCGGGCTTTTTGTTTTTTGTTCTGGCTCTACGTCAAAATGCCACCATAAAGCATTGAACTTTTTGGAACTTTCGACAGACGGCAGATTAGCTTATGCGATTGGATCCTGAAAGCCACCTAGGCAACTTTTCCCGCCTCGATCCAGTACGACCGCCCATAACCGGCGTTTTGCAGGTCCGGCATGACGTCCCTCGACAGGAGCGTCATGCACACCAACGCCGGCCGCAGCGTATGGTGCAGCAGTCGAAAAAGCCCGTTTCTCCCGTCGCGCCCGAGAATGTCGGCGCCGTCCACGATCACGAAACCCGACGTCAGCGCCAGCTGCAGGACCACCCGCACCCGGAACTGCTCGCTCGCCGACGCGAGCCAATACGGCGTGCCCCCGTACCAGATCCCGAGCCCGTCATCGAGGGCGATCGGTTCCCAGTCGGCCGCGGCCGAGAGGTCGGCGAGGTGATCATTAAAATCATTCAGGCGCTCGCCGAGGACCGTTTTGCGCAGACCGTCCGGCGCCAGGGCCGCGGCGACCTCCTGCATCGCGCGCACTTTATCGTGATACGCCTGGGCCTGGATCTGCGCATTGAAGCCCAGTAGCGCGGCCGAGGCGTCATCAAGGGCCTTTTGTGCCTGGGCGATCTGGTCGACGCTGGCGCCCTCCTGCGGGGCATGCTCGAGGCGTTTCTCGGCTAGCTGGCCCTGCTGGATCGTCGGCCGTAGTTTGGCGATTTCCCGGTCAGACTGGTCGAGCGCGTCCTCGGCCTCGAGCACCTGGGCACGTTTGGCGCTGATCACCTGCTCGCGCCGTTTGTTCTCTTTGGCGTCGAGGGCCGGCGTGGGCTTGTGCAGTTCGCGCGCCGTGATCACGACCACGGGTTTCCCGCAGTGTGGGCAGGCCGGCATTTCCTCGGCCGTCTCGGGCTGGGGCAGGGCCTTTAATTCGAGGCGCAGATCGCCGACCCGTTTCGACAGCCGGTTCTGCTCGGGCTCGAGTTCGCGCAGCCGCGTCAGGGCCGTTCGGCCGCCCTGGGCCTGATCCTCGAGGAACCCCCGCTGCACCGAATCCATCGCCTGACCGGCCTGCAGGCGCTGCAACTCGGCACCGGCGGCCGTGACCGCGGCCTCGAGCCCGTCGGCCGACTGCCACAAAATTTCGTCATACAGCGGATGACACCACCCGGCCGCCTTCTGGCTGCCGTAGTTTTCGCCCGTGCAATGTTCCCAACCCCCCTTCGCCTTTGCCCCCTTTTCCTGGGCTCTTTTGTGGGCGGCGTCGAACCCCTCGGCCTCGACGACCTGCCAGATCGCGTCGATCATCGCCGGGTCGACGTCGGGCAAGGCGGCCGACAATTGCGCCAGGGTCGGATGAAGGTCGAGCAGCTGGACCAGCAACGCGGCGGCGTCCTTTGGTTTGAGCCCGACCACGGACTCGAGGCCGCACGCCATAAGCGAGGCCGCCGGCGCGTCGCCCTCCTCGCTGATCGCGCCCCCCGGCCAGCTGACCCGGACCTTTGCCCCGACGTCGCCCGTCACCTCGCAATAACCGCGAGCCTCGCCGGCGCGCAGCAGCTGGCCGACCTGCTGTTTCTGCATGCCTGGGACCGGCGCCGGCGATCGGGTCATGGCCGCAGCGACCGCCAGGGCGACCGAGGATTTCCCGGCGCCATTGTCGCCGGCGACCAACGTGATCGAGCCGACCGAGAGGTCAGCCGATTCGATCCCGCGCATATTGCGAATAGCGATTTCCATCACACCCCCTAGAACAGATTCGGGCCTTTAGCGGCGGTTTCGGTTTTTACCGGGTTTCCGGCTGCACGGGTTTCCGGGTCAGCCGCTGGCGCTGGTTTCGCCGCCTTCGCCCTGCCTGCAGGCGGTTTTCGTGCCGGTTTCGCCGCGGGCTCGGGCGCCTCGGCCTGCTCGGGATCCGGCCGCTCGAGGACGTGCGCCGGCGGATCCTCGAGGGCGTCGGTCATATGGTCCAGGGCCTCGGCCGATCCCGTGCGCCCCTGGGGCTGGCGCCGCGGCTGGTCGGTTTTCGCCTGGGTCGCCACCGGCTCGCCCTGGGCCTCGACCTCGACGGCCTGTTCGTGGTCCGGGTAAAACTCGGCGAGGTCGTCGTCGATTTCATCCGGCGCTGACGCCCCGAACGACTGCGGATTCGCCGCTAGCATGCGACGGGCGTCATCCTCGATCGCCTCGACGCGAACGTGATGCTGCTGGCGCGTCAGCAGGGCGGCATAGCCGCGATCCTGCAGGGCTTCCATCGTCCCGCGGAACTCGAGGCTGACGATGTACACCGTCTGGTTTTTGCCCGTGGTCGGATCCGACACCGTTCTCGGCGCCATTGTCATCATGAGCGGAATGCCGGCCAGTGGGCCGCCCGTGATCCGCTGGATCAGGGCGAGACTCGAGAGGATCCCGCGGATCGTGTGGAACGACGTGGTTCGAAACGCCCAGACCCCGCCGACCACCTCGGCGCCCTGGATGATCACCGAGAGTTTGCCGTTCGGTTTACATTTATCAGGGCCTTTGTAGGTCTGTTCGACCCGTTCGCAAGTGCAGGGCACGATCACCCGGCCGCCCCCTTCACGGATCCGTTCCGCCTGTTCACCGTCGCCGCTGCACCACGCCGTTCGGCCGACATAGGCGCAATAGCGGGTTTGAAAATTCAGGTCAATGTCGTCATAGAGCAGAACGACCGGGATTTCGACGGGCTTGTCACCCAGCATGTTATGCAGCCCGACGTCGCGCAGAAAATTCCCGTCGGCCCCGCGCGCCGTGGTCGTGATCAGGAAATGATCGAGTTTCTGGGGCAGCTGGTAGTCACCGTTCGACCCCTTTCGGGTTTCGCCTTTGTTCCCGATCTTTATTTTCCCGCGCTCGGCTAGGCCGCTTAATAGATTTTTTATGCCCATACGCCGCGGCGTGACGTCGCGAATCGGGATGTGTTCGGTCATGGTCAAAAGCCCTCAATCAGTCGAGCGTCGAGAGCCCTGCGCTTCCAATACGGCAGGGCAATTTCAACCGGCTGTTCTGGATACGCCGGCCAATGGTTTGATTCGGAACACTGGGCGAACACGTCCAGGGCCTCGCGATACTGCCGGCGCCCCCGGTCGACGTCCTCGGCGTCGATCACATAAACGCCGATCGCATGCGGCGGCGCCTCCTCGACGAACACGAAAACGAACCCCTCGAGCGAGGCCCCCGTCGCCCATAAGAAAACGTCGTTATAAAAGGCGTGCTGCTGAAAATAGCCGTAGTTCGCGATGGCCTTCGCCGCCCCCTCGGGGCTCGCGTCCTGGCACTTTTTCAGATCGACCGCCCAACCATTGAGCAGCAGCCGGTCGAAACGCACCTTACAAAGCTGCCCGGTTTCCGGGTCGATCGCATAGACCGAGAATTCGAAATGCCCTGGCGCGGACAGCAAGCGTCGCACCCGACTGTGCCCCTGCAGGCTGGCGCGCATGCCGTACACGTTCACCGCTTCGCCGGGGGTCAGAATGATTTTCGACTGCTCGTTCGACCACGCTTTAAAGCCGGCCGCCTTGCGATCAGGGAATGGGCTCACGATATATTCAGACGCGAACGCCGCCGGCTCGAGGGCCGCAGCGTGCAGGGCGGTCCCGATCATCTGCGGTCGCGTGGGCTGCCGAACGCGATCGGGGTCCCGGTACGCGGCGAAGTAATGGGCCGGCGTGTGCTCGGCGATCAGCTTCAATCCAGAATTCGAAATCCCCGCCGATCCGTGATACTGCTCGTTTGAAAGTTTGTCGCAGGAATAGCAACCGGGCTGCATGGCGGCCCCCTGTCGTTATTTCTCCCCCTGCCCTGTCGTGCGCAACATTGCGCGCAACGAGCTACAGTGTAGGACGAATCAAGGGGGATTCAATAACCGGAGCCGCGCCGATATGTTATTGCGCCCCCCGTCGTCTGGTCCTGCCGCGGCCGACGAAATCTGCACGATCCTCAATCACTACCGCCTGCGCAAAACCAGCGTCTGCCAACTGGCGAACCTCGCCCCGTCAACCGTGTGGCGCTGGCGCCGCGGCATGATGCCGAGCCGCGATCGCTGGCTGCAACTGCTGCGCGCCGCCCTGGAACTCGCCGAGCGCTCGGGCGCGAACCTACTCGGCGACCACCGCGCGACCCTGCAGGCGCTTCGCGAAGAAATCGAACTGCCCAAACCGAGGACGATCGAGGCCCGAGTCACCCAGCTCGAGCACACGGTCGCGCGACTCGAATCCGCCCAATGATCACCCTGCGCGGGTATCAGGATCGCGCCGTTCAATGGCTGCGCGAGGGCTTCACGAACCTCGCGAACCGCGCGCTGCTGCTGGTCAGCCCGACCGGATCGGGAAAAACCGCGATGTTCTGCGCGATCACCCAGGGCGCGGCGGCCCTGAACAATCGAACCCTAATCCTGCAGCACCGGCGCGAACTGATCCGGCAGGCGTCATTAGCGCTCGCCGGCCTGGGCGTGCATCACACGATCATCGCCCCGCCGGCCGGCGTCGAGGCGATCCGCCGGCGCCACCTGAAAAAATACGGCCGATCGTTCATCGACCCCGAGGCCCTGGTCGCGATCGGGTCGATTCAGACCGTCGTGCGCCGGATCCCCTGGCTGCAGGCCTGGGCGCCCGTGCTGATCGTATTAGATGAGGCGCACCATTCTATGGCCGCCACTTGGCAGACGGTCCTGGCCGCGGTCCCCGACGCGCGCGTGCTCGGCGCCACGGCGACCCCGATCCGCTTGGACGGTCAGGGCCTGGGCGACCTTTATCAAGCGATGTTCGAGGCGGCGTCGATCCCCGAACTGATCGAGGCGGGGCACCTTGTCCCGGTTCGCTGCTGGGCGCCGCCCTGCCGTGCCGACCTGTCGCGCGTGCACATCATCGCCGGCGATCTGGACCGCGACGAACTGACCGACCTGCTGAACCGGCCGCACATCACCGGCGACGCGATCGAGCACTATCGCCGACTCTGCCCAGGCGAGCGCGCGCTCGTTTACTGCTGCAGCGTCAGGCACGCGACCGACGTCTGCGCCGCCTTCAACGCCGCCGGTTTTGCGTTCGGCCTGATCACCGGCGACACGCACCCGGACGAACGCGACGGCATGATCGAGGGCCTGGAACTCGGCACCCTCGACGGGCTGGTCAGCGTCGACGTGATCACCGAAGGCCTCGACATTCCGGCGGCCGTCACCTGCATCATGCTCAGGCCGACCGAGTCGGAGGAAAAATTTCTGCAGATGGCGGGCCGGATCATGCGGCCGGCGCCGGGGAAACTGTTCGGCCGCCTGCACGATCACGTCGGGAATATTGCCCGCCACGGCAAGCCGAGCGCCGATCGCCCCTGGTCACTCGACGGCCGCCCGAAACGCAAGCGCGGCGACGCGCCCGCCCCTGGCCTGCGCCTTGTGCAGTGCCCCGTTTGTTATTACACCGCGGACCCTCGGCCGATCTGTGGCGGCCTGCTGCACGATGGCACGCTCTGCGATCACGAATTCGCCCCCGAGGGGAAGGGCCTGCAGACACGCGAGGGCACGCTCGAGGAACTGCTCGAGGACGTGCCGAAACCGATCCCGGCCACCGCTGGCGCTCGCGACTACAAGTCACTGCGCGCCACCGGCTGCAGCCACGGCCGCGCCCTGCACATCCTGCAGGCCCGAGCCGATCGCAAGGCGCTCGAGGTGCGCGCCCTGGAACTGATGCAGGCGACCCAGGCCCTGCACCCCGACCTGACGACCCGGCAGATCATGGGCTGCACCCGCGGCGAACTGACCGGGCTGAAACCGAAACAGATCAAGGCAATCATCCAACGCCTCGAGGCCGACCTCGAGGCCGAAACCGCGAACGAATCGTTCACCCTGGAGGGCTGACAATGGGCGCAAAAGAAAATGAGGTCGCCGCGGCCGTGCTGCGCGAACTCGGCCACCAATTCCCGCGCGACCGCTTGTTTCGCAATCACGTCGGGGGCGGCTGGCAGGGTCCCGGCTTTACTATGCGACCGGGTCAGACCTACGTCGCCCAGGGCGGCGAGCGGCTGATTCAATTCCCGACCTTTGTCGAGTTCGGGCTCTGCCCTGGATCCGGGGATTTTATCGGCTGGCACGACCTGCTGATCACCCCCGGAATGATCGGGAAACACGTCACGCAATTCCTGTCGGTCGAGACAAAATCGGCCTATGGGATGGCAAAAAAACATCAGCGAAACTGGCGCGATCAGATCCTGCAATCGGGCGGGATCGCGATGATCGTCCGCGATCCTGCGCAGCTAATTTTCGAGTTTCCCCCCGCTTGGATCCAGCGTTAGGACTATATTCACCATCCCAAGGAAAGCATTTTAGATTTTCGGAGTCGCACCCATGAACGCACTACAAAAGCGGCTGATCGAGGCGCTGATCAATGAAATCACGACCCAAGGCCTCGAGGTCGTTCTTTTCCCTCAATCGTCAGACCTGCAAGACAACCCCGAGGACATCCTCGACGCCCTGCAGGGCAGCCACGAAACCGAACTGCATATCTACCAACGCCGCCCCGACCGCACCTATCAACACCTCGGGACGATCGACCTGATCTGGTACGGCCAGGACCCGACGACGATCCGCAGCATTTCCCCCCGCCTTGTTCCCCATGTTCGAAAGACCCAGGAGGAGGTCACGCGCGCGCGCGCGTCTGCGCTCGCTTCACACTAACCGGGGGGTTTTGTCATGGCTACTATCGAAGACCTGAAGCGGCGCATACGTCTCGCCGACGTCATCGGGTCGTGCATTGATCTAAAAAAACAGGGCAGCGAACTCAAGGGCCTTTGCCCGTTCCATAAGGAAAATTCGCCGAGCCTCGCCGTGTTCACCGACGCCGCCGGCCGCGATCGTTTCTACTGTCACGGCTGTGGCGAGTCGGGCGATGTGATCGACTGGTTCGTAAAGTTCGACGGCATGACCGAAAAAACCGGCCTCGCCAAACTGCGCGAACTGACCGGCGACGATAGTCCCCTGCAGCGCGAACCGCAGCAGCCTCGAGAGAAACCGAAATTCACGTTCACCGACGCCCCGCACAACGAACCGGCGCCGTTCTCGATCTACTCGCACAAGGCCCAAGGGATCCGCAAGGTCGTCGACGCATGGCCTTATCGCTCGCCTGCAGGCGCTTTGCTCGGCTATACATGCCGCGTCGAGGTCGACGGGAAAAAAGAAGTGATCCCCATCCGCTGGACCCTCGAAAAAGGCTGGCGTCAAAAGTCCCTGGACATTCCCCGCCCCCTGTACGGCGCCGATCTGCTCGCCGAACGACCGGACCTGAACGCGATCATCGCCGAGGGCGAGAAAGCCGTCGACGCGGGCCGGCGGATCATGGACGGTTTCGACGTGAACGTCGCCACCTGGGCCGGCGGATGCGGCGCGACGCATCATTCGGACTGGTCGCAGCTGGCAGGCAAAAAGGTCGTTCTCTGGCCCGACTGCGACTCGAAGCGCTACCCCGACAACCATCCCCGCGCCGGCGAACTGATGCCCTACATCGAACAGCCGGGGATGGTCGCGATGCTGAACATCGCCGGCATGCTCGAGGACCTGGGCGCCGAGGTTCGGATCGTCGCGGTCCCGGCCCCAGGCACGGCCGAAAGCTGGCCCGACGGCGAGGATTTCGCCGACCTCGAGGTCAAGGGCTGGACCCGCGGCGACGTCCTGGCGTTCATCACCGACAACGCGCGCACCGCGGCCGAACTGCTGGCCGCGCACCCGGTCCCCGAGGACCTGCCCCCGGATGACGGCGGCGGCGACTATGTCGGCGAGCCGGCGTTTTATGACGACAACGGCGACGACGGCGACCTGCCCCCCGTGCCGAAACGCTGGTTCCCCGGCGCCGACGCGCACCTGCCGTTCAAGATCCTCGGCTACTACGGGACGACGTATTTTTATTACACCCGCGACGCGAACCGGGTCGTCGCGCTATCCCTGGCCGCGCACAAGGCGCCGAACCTGTTCACCCTGGCCGACGCCGACTGGTGGAAAAAGCATTTCCCAGGCCGACGCGGCGATGCCAGCTGGACCGACGCGGCGAACCACCTGATCAGATTCAGCACCGTGAAAGGCACCTTCAACGATGACCACCTATGCGGCAACGGCGCGCACTGGGACAACGAACGCGCGGTCGTCAACATCGGCGACGGCCTGATCGTCGACGGGCGCCGGGTCGGCTACCTCGAGCACGACAGCGAAAACACCTACATCAGCGGCGAGGTGATCCCCGTCGACCTCGAGCACCCCCTCGACAATGAGGAGGCGGTCAAGCTGCTGGCGCTCTGCCAAGGTTTCCGCTGGGAACGCCCGATTAATGCACACTTCGCCGCGGGCTGGACGTTCATCGCCCCTATCGGCGGCGCCCTGGACTATCGGCCCTCGATCTGGCCGACCGGATCCTCGGGCGTCGGCAAAACCACCCTGCAGACAAAGGTGATCCGCCCCTGCCTGGGTCGGTTCGGCCTGTTCTGCGCCTCGAGCACGACCGAGGCTGGCCTACGTCAGAAGCTGGGGAACGCCTCGATCCCCGTCCAGTTCGACGAATTCGAGAGCACGTCGCAGGGCGAGCAGAAACGAACGGCCGGGATCGAGTCGCTGGTCATCCAGGGCGCGACCGACGACGGCGCGGGCATTTACAAGGGCGGCGCCGACGGGAACTCGATCAGGTATCAGGCCCGGTCCATGTTCTGTTTTTCGTCGATCACGGTCGACCTCGCGAGCAAGGCGACCAGCTCGAGGATCACCGCCCTCGGCATGCTGCCGGCGCTCGAGGGTCAGGGCGAACGATTCAAGAAACTGAAACGCCTGATCGCGACCACGCTGACACCGGCCTACGTCGCGAGCCTGCAGGCGCGGGCGATCATGCTGATCCCGGTCATCCGCCACAATGGGCAGGTTTTCGCCCAGGCACTGAACGAGAAATTCAATGATGCCCGCATGGGCGACCAATACGGCACCCTTCTCGCCGGGTCGTATGCCCTGCACTCGACCAACAAAATCACCCTCGAGGCGGCGATCGAATGGGTCGCGGCGCAGGACTGGGAAGAAGAACGGCACGTCGTCGAGGACGGCGACGAACTGCGCCTGATCAATTTCATCACCGGGCAAAGCATGCGACTCTCGACCGAGGGCGGCGTTTTCATCGACTACAACATCGGCGAACTGGTCGAGGCGATCCGCGGGCAAAACAAGGCTGACGGCCTGTCGATCGAGAACGCGAAAGCCGGCCTCGCCCGGTATGGGATCAAGGCCGACATTCAGACCCATATGCTGCAGATCGCCAACCAGCACCCGAAATTGGCGCGCATGCTCAAGGACACGGAATGGTCAACGTCATGGCCGCGCACCCTGGCACGGATCCCAGGCGCCCAAAAAAATAACCCGTCGATCAGGTTCGCCGGGACGAAAGCGCGGTTCGTGGCCGTGCCGTTCGAGGCCCTGGATTGAACCCCTACACCCTGCGCGGCAAAACCTGCCTGTCGCTGTCGGGGGGCAGAACGAGCGCGTTCATGCTGGCGCAGGTCCTCGAGGCGAACCCCGACCGCGGCGATCTGGTCGTCTGTTTCGCCAACACCGGGCGCGAACACCCGGCGACCCTCGATTTCGTGCGCGATATCGGCGAGCGCTGGGGCGTGCCGATCGTGTGGCTCGAGTATCGCCGCGGCCTGCCCGGTTTCGAGGTCGTCGATCACGCCACCGCCGGCAGGCACGGCGAGCCCTACGCCGCCCTGATCCGCAAAAAAAAATATCTGCCACGCCCGACGGCTAGGTTCTGCACGTCTGATTTAAAAATTCGCCCGATGGCCCGCTATCTGCGCGACGTCCTGGGCTGGCCTGCAGGCTATGACATGCTGCTCGGGATCCGCGCCGATGAACCGCGCCGGGTTTCGAAAATGCGCGGCAAGTCGACAAGCGAGGTCAAGGGCGCCGAAATTCTGCTGCCACTGGCCGAGGCCGGCGTCGACGTGCAGCAGGTCGGCGCGTTCTGGCAGGCCCAGGCGTTCGACCTGCACCTGCGGGCAATCAACGGCCGGACGACCCTCGGCAACTGCGACGCCTGTTTTTTAAAGGGGGCTGGTCAGGTTTATTCGATCATCACCACCGATCGCGAGGTCGGGCTATGGTGGGCCGAACAGGAACAATGGGTCGAGGACAACGGCAAGCCGAGCAAGCACGGCGCCCGGTTCCGCCTGGATCGTCCAGGCTATCGGGAAATGCTGGCGAACGGGAATGATCAAAGCGACCTGTTTCCCCTGGACGACGACGATCAGATCGACTGTTTTTGCGGGGCATAAAAAACCCGCTTTCTCTCAGAGCCTCAAGGGGGAAGGTGGGCAAAGGATCAAGCGGGCACCCAAATAATAGCACGTCATTGACGTGCTACAAGTGACAATAAAAAACCCCCTGATCGCACGATAAGGGGGTTTTATTTTTCAGACCATCCAGTTCGGCGGCCGGGGGATTTCGCCCTCGAGCGGCGCCCATAAGTGCAGAACGAACTGATGGCAGTTCACATAATCGACCTCGGGCGGATGCAGCTGCATGGCCGTCCGGCTACCACCAAAAAACATCGCCTTGACCCGACACATGATTTCCCAGTTCGGGATTTTGTCGGGATGACTCACGCTGACGTGATCCCAACCATCACCACTGGCGGCGATACAGCGCACCGGACCCCAAGGGCTATTGAACACAAAAACGCCGTTCTCGCCCTCGACCGTTTGCGGCCAGGGCGGCGCCAGCTGGATTCGATATTTCTCGGGGAAGGTCAGCATTCAGTGCCTGACCTTATCGGCTGCATTCACCGCCTCGAGCAGCGCGTCGATCCCCGCGCGAATGGTCTGACCGGGAATTAAGGTCAACGAATCGCGGCTGATGAACTGGATCGTGTGGGCGCCCTGCTCGGCGAGCAGGTCCAGGCGATGACGATCCTGATCGCGACTGTCGCGCGCCTTGATCAACACCTCGAGGACCATCCCCATCATGCGCATTTTGTTCTGATACTCGAGCGCGGCCAGGGCGATCTGCGCGACCACTTCCTGCAGGTCGTGCATCAACTGGGGCGGGGCATGCTCGCGAATAGAGTCAATGATCGCCTTCATTTTTTCCGCCTTCGCCTCGAGGGCTTCTTTATCCTCGGGCGTGGGCATTTCGAATTCAATCATCAGTGATTTCCCTTTTCATATTCCAGGCGATCGGCGATCGCATTGATCAGCAGCAGGCCGAAATCGACCTCGCAGTCACGGCACGCCATTAGCACCCCCAGAACAGCATGACCACCCGTTCGCAGCAGGGCCTCGGTCACGGCCTCGAGTCCGGCACCCTGGGGCGCCGGTTCCGACCGAATCGAGTCTACCAACCCGCCCAGCTGGGGCAGTGCGCAGACCGTCGACAGCCAATTCGGGGGCAGGTCGACGGTCAGACTGTTCTGGATCTGATCGAGCACGTCAAACGACGTCAGGCGGCGATCACCCATTTTTTCACCTCCTCTTTCCCGTGCTGTTTCGCCCATTCGACGACGGGTTTCGCGAGCATGGTCACGACGGTCGCGGTTTCGCCCGTGTGGGGGTTTTTGTAGGTTTTCGGGCTATTGGTCGGGACCTTTTTCGAGGTCGCCGGCGACGCTTGTTTGAGGATTTCGATCGCCTTTGTCGGCGATATGTCGAAGGATTTCAGCAGGTCGAGCAGGCTGTTTTTAAACTTGATTTCGTGCTGCAAAAGCGGATTCGATTCGAGCGCTTTAAGGCGTTTTTGTACCGCTTCAAACTCTGCAATTAGTGACGACATTTTTCAACTCTCAGTGATAAGGAGACATACGATTTCGAGTTTGTGCACGAACTCGGCGTCGAACTTGGCCTGCTCTATGGCCTTGCGTTCGAACGCTGTTTTCGATTGGAACTCATGACGAAATGCAGGCCCCCCCGAGCGTTTCCGGCACGACAAAACGACCTTGACGCCGGGAAGGCATCGAGGTTTTTTCGTGGCGGGATTTAAACCGAGAGAGTCGAACCAACTGGAACTAAGATCGCGATATTCCTTTGCGCCTGCAACTGCTGGCATAGATAAAACCCCCTGTTTTTATAATCTGCTCGAGGAGCGAATCGGACACTATCACCCCTCGAACATTCTTGTCACGTTTCGCGCGTCATCGGCCGCGAAGGCGCTGCAGGCGTTAATGCCAGATACAAAGGATTGAGCGTGTCGCAGATCGGACAATGGGGCTCGAAATCATAGACCTTGTGCCCGCAAGTGCATCGCAGGAGTTTCGAGTTTGACCTCGAGGCCTTGCGCCTTTGTTTCTGTTTGTCACCGTAGTCGGGCATGGATCACCTCGAGAAAAAGGGCTAAACGTCGCTGTCGATCTTATGGTCGATCGCCATTAGCGAGAACGTCAACACGATAAGGAGCGCGAGCGTTATCCCTGCCCCCAGGAGCGCGAGAAAAAACAGAGAATGACTAATCATCAATCTGACTCTTTTGGATCTGCGCCAGGGCGATCTGAACTTTATTGATCGTCGTCAGCAGGTCGTTCCGAACGCGCGCCGGGAACGCATGCCCCATGCTCTCGATCCCGGTCAACGTCTCGCGCTGCAACTCGAGGAACCGACCCAACATCGTGTGCAGGGCCTCGGGCGACTCGCGCGTCTGCGGGTCTGTAAGCATGCGCGAAAAAATCATGATCGAGTCGACGGCGCTGACGTCAAGCTCGCGCGTGAACCATAAATGACCCAGATCCTGCAGCGTGATATCGAGCACCGCCTCGCGAATCACGACGATTTCGGAATCATTGAAAATTGACTGATAGGTCATCGTTTTTCCCCCTGGTTTATGAATGCGGCGAGGGCATCGCGCAGGGGCTGAAAATCCCCGACGACTAACCCAAAACCGTCAACAAAATAGATGGCCGCGACGTCCCTGGACTCGAGCCAATCGAGCAGGAAGCGATCGCGCGCCAGCTTGTGAACGATCTGTTCGAGCGATTCGATCCGCTGCTCGCGCAGCTGCAGCACCTGGGCCTGCTGCTGGCGGATCCGCTCGGACTGATCAAGCAGACCCTGATAATGCTCGAGCGTTCTGCGCAGCGGATCCGGCGGCCCTGGCGGGGCGGCTGGTCGGGTCGCCTTCACGGGCGGCATCTGTGGCGCTTTGCTGGTCATGGGCGGTCCCTCGAGGTGATGGCGGCGTTCCGGTAGAAAATAGCAGACCCGTCATCGCCTGCCTGCAGGGCGTTTTGCCGGCGGCTGGCGGGGCGCCTCGGGGTCCCTCAAGACTTCGTCAAGGCGCGTCTGACCGTATGCCGTCAGCTGCCGATCAGGCCCCAGGAGGTCGAATTTTTTCAAGCGGGCGATGCTGTTCGCGACCGTGTAAAGCGACACGCCGAACGACTCAGCGAGGAAACGCGACGTCACCCGATGCGGCGCAGTGGCGTCGACCATCATTAAAATCGCCACGTCGAGTAGTCGAATTGTAGTGAAACGCACCACAAGTCCTAATAGCCGGTCATTAAAAACTGTACTGCTTTTCATTAAAACCTCACTGCGTTTACCCCAGTTTTTAATGATCGAGCACCCAGTTTTTAATGATCGAGCACCCAGTTTTTAATGACACAACATAGGCACAAACTGCCGTTTTGCCAGTTTTGCGATTTTTTATTTCGCGAGCGTTCCACTTATGTCCTTGATTTAAATCAGGATCGCTGGAACGCTTTTTTAAAAATACAGAGCCCCCCCTCTGTAAAGGGCCTGACACGACACAACACACCCACAAAAACAGGGGCTGACGTTTCACCTATGACGTATGTGTTTTCTGAAAATAGCGTTCCACCGTTCCACCCCCCTACAAACGGCCCTATATATAAATACCTATGTTATTGAAATATATATATATATAGAGCGCTCTGGGGCGGAACAGGGGGCGGAACAAAAGGCGGAACGTTGACGGAACGGTCAGAAAAAGCGTTCCGGCCTCAAAGTGCCACTATCGGCCGCTGGTTTATGCTCAAACCACCACCCCAGGAGCGACCCGAAATGATCAAGATCGACCCCGGCCCATTCAACGAACTGAAAAAGAAACTCGACAAGGTCCAGCGTGATCAGATCCCGTTCGCGACCGCCCTCGCCCTGACGAAAACCGCACAACGGGTCAAAGACGCCGAAATCGCCTGGATGCAAGGCGGCATCGAGGGCAACGCCACGCCCTGGACCCTGAAAAGCCTGTATTTGAAATCGGCGAAGAAAAACAAGCTCGCCGAGGGCGCCCGTGTCTGGTTCAAGGACAACGCCACGTCAGGCACCGCTGCAGGCGACTATCTGAAACCGCAGGTCTACGGGGGCAAGCGGGACGCCAAACCGGGCGAGAGGGCGGTCAGGGGACGCCACGCGATCGGGAACGGTCGTTTCCTGGTGCCTGGGCGGATGACGCCTAAAAACGCTTACGGCAACGTCTCAGGCGCTAAGGCGGCGATCAAAAAGATCCTGACCGACTTACGCGAGGGCGGCGATCGCAAGAAAGGCTATTTCGCCGGCACCCCCAAGGGCCGAACAAGCCCTGCGGGCCTATGGCAACGCAAGGGGAAAAAGCTGCGCCTGTATGCAATCGAAACCGGCCAGCCGCAATACCGGGCAAAGTTTGATTTCTTTGGCCTTGCGAATAAGACTGTCGCGAAATTTTACGATTATGAGTTCGCCCAGGCACTCAGCCACGCGATGCGAACAGCGAAATAAGGGGAAGGCTATGCAACTGACCGAGGCGATCGTCGCTGACTGTGGTTATCACAAATGGCGACCTATTCGGGACGGCCTCGAGGGGATCGGCCTGATCAGGTACAGCAACTGGCGGCTGCAGCTATTCGACATCAACGGCCCCCAAGAGAACTACTGCTACCACTCGACAGGGGCAGCCCTCGAAGCGTTCGCGACGTGGAACCCTGACGACCCTGATCACCCTGACCCGACGGGCTGGGTCAAGCACATCGAGACGAACCGATGCAGACCGGGCGGCGACCCTGCTCGAGAGTCTATCGGCTGGCCTATGCCCGAGAGGTCGGCAGAATGAACCCTCCTCCTTTCACCCTGCGATTCGTCCTCGACGATCAGCTGCTCGAGAGTATCGACGGCCCATTGATCCCAAGGGTCGGCGAGCACGTCGTCGTCGGCGGCGGGGTCTACCTGATCAGGGCTATTACATGGCTATTCCCGCCTGGACAGCAGCCCAACGAGACGACGGTCGTCGAACTCAAAGTCGACAGGACACGCAACACCATCGGGCCGCCTTATCGGTTCTGATATCGCGAGGACATTCCCCGCCTACCC
>Ga0247819_10000353_pt1 | contig 28401 bp, 23 predicted proteins | sample 13C_Xylose_Day6_FD_193428 | JGI IMG/M metagenome (GOLD analysis project Ga0247819, IMG submission 193428) | Soil microbial communities from agricultural site in Penn Yan, New York, United States - 13C_Xylose_Day6 | ecosystem: Environmental > Terrestrial > Soil > Agricultural land | place: USA...
GTCGTTTTTCAGGATGACGCGCTTTACCCATGGCTGAGCGCGATCGAAAACGTTGCATTCCCTTTGCGCCTGCGGGGTGTCGGCAAGGACCAACGATTGAAGGAAGCACAGTCTCTGCTGGAGCGCGTCGGTTTGCCGGATGCGGCAGAGCGCAAGGTGTGGGAGCTTTCCGGCGGCATGCGCCAGCGTGTCGGTATCGCAAGAGCCCTGGCTTCGCAGCCGCGGTTCCTGCTGATGGACGAGCCGCTCGGCGCATTGGATGCGCTGACGCGTGTGCGCATGCAAGGCTTTCTCCTGGACATGTGGCGGGCCAGCCGGGCCGGTGCACTGCTCATCACACACAGCATCGATGAAGCCTTGATGCTGGCGACGCGTATCGTCGTCTTGACCGCGAACCCGGGTCGGATCGCCAAGATCATTCCGGTCAATTTCGGCCGGGGCTATCTCTCCGGAATACCTCAATCCGACCTGCGCGCCTCTGCCGAATTCAAGCAGTTGCACGATGACTTGACCGGTCTCATTCATTCCGAAACCGGTCTCATTCATTCCGAAGACGAAGGTGTGGCAGCATGACCCTTTCCCTGGAAGCGACGTCCACCCGCCCCGATCCAAGCGGCGAAATCGAGGTCAAGCCGCCACGCACGCTGCCCGTTCTTTGGATTTCAGCAGCAACCGTCGCTGCGCTGGTCGGCCTTTGGAGCCTCGTTTCCTCCTATGGCCTGGTGCCGCCGCTGTTCCTGCCATCGCCGCTCGCCGTCCTTCGGGCGCTGAGCGGCCTGACGCTTACGGGCTTTGTCGACGCGACGCTCGTCCAGCATATCGCCGCCAGCCTTTCGCGCATCTTCGGTGCGCTCGGCGTGGCACTCATCCTCGGCGTGCCTGCGGGCCTTGCGATCGGCACCAGCCGCTGGGGCAAGGGCATCCTCGATCCGATCGTCGAGTTTCTGCGTCCGCTGCCGCCGCTCGCCTATCTGCCCCTCGTCATCATCTGGCTTGGTATCGGCGAGGCATCGAAGATTGCCGTGATTGCGCTCGCAATGCTGCCGCCGATCATTCTCTCGACGGCTGCGGGCGTGAAATCCGCGTCGCCCGACCACATCAATGCCGCGCGCGCCTTCGGCGCATCGCGACGGCAATTGCTGCTGCATGTGATCCTGCCGGGCGCGCTGCCATCCATTCTCACCGGCACACGCATTGCGCTCGGCGCCGGTTGGTCGACCCTAGTTGCCGCCGAGCTCGTGGCGGCGACACGCGGCCTCGGTTTCATGATCCAATCGGCGGCCCAGTTCCTGGTCACCGACATCGTCATAGCCGGCATCGTGGTGATCGCTGCCGTCGCCTTCCTGTTTGAAGTCGTTGCACGACGGATCGAGCGGCGGCTGGTGCCGTGGTCGCACCACCGCTGACGGGCAACCACGGCTCTTCCTATGCAGACTTCTGCGTCACCCGGCGGCGCGTGGCGATCAATCGGGCGGCAGCATAGGTTTGCGTGACGATCTCGGGCACCAGATCGATATCGGGCAGGCTGCCGAGACCCAGGGGGCCGATCGCGTAGAGGTTGGCCGTTGGATGGCTGTCCGAAAGCACCTCGCCTGCCGGGCTGACGGCGAGGCCGAGCCCGAGCTCGTCCGGCTGCGCCAGACCGCCGGCAAAGAGGTTCTGAATGACCGGGGCCTTGAGGTCAGGCGCAGAGCAGCGACAGTCGATGACCTGATCTGCCACCAGCAGATCTTCCTGCGGCGCTCCTGCCCAGCGGACCATGAGCCCGTCCGGCCGCCGCCGCCCGGCCCAGCCCTTGCGCACGACGGTGCGGCCGTCGGCCAGTTCCTGCTGCAGTCGCAGGTGCATTGGCGCCGGCAGGCGGTTGCGATGGCTGTCGTAGATCGAGCGCAGATGACGGTTGAACTGACGCTTCTCCTGTTCTGGCAGAGCTTGCCACAGAGAACGCGCGCGGCGCCGGAGCCCGTTCATGGCGGCCTGCCAGCTCAGACCGTTGGCCTCTGCCTCGGCGCAGGCTTGCCTGACGAAGCGGACGATGTCGCGTAGCCTCGTCGGCATCGGATCCACCGGGAAAGTCGGCGCTGCTGAAAGCCGCGTGTGCGATTGCGGCAGAAACCCATGCCGCGAAATGATGGTGATCTCGCCGGCATAGCCGTTGTCGCGCATTTGCAGCAGGCGATCGACGACACGCACCCCGCTGCCGAGCAGCACCGCATGGCGCGGCACCACCAGACGCCGCGCTCTCACCAGGGGACGCTCATCGTCCGCAACCTCCATTTCAAGCGCGCGGATACCGAATCCGGTGGCGAGTACCGCAACGTCGCATTCGATCGAGCCTTCTTCCTGCAGGACCAGGAAGCGCCCGGATGGCAGCTTTCGCAGGCCCAGCACCGCCTGGCAGGAGAGCTGCATGGAGATATCCGGCCGCCGCGTCAACGCTTCGGAAAAGCGCTGGTAGACGTAGTCGCTGAAGATGCTCTTCGGTACGAAGATCTGCTGGAAGCCTGGAATGGCGGCTGAGACGGCGGAGCGAAAATCCTGGTTGGCACAGAGCCAATCGTTGAAATCCTCCGGCTGTCCGGCGGCCACCGACAGATCGCGCACGCGGCTATTGAGGATTTCGCCGCTCTGGGCGGCGGCCATGACCTGCCCGCCACTGATGGTCGGTTGCGGGTCAAAGAGATGAACATGAAATGCTGTTCGCACCGACTTCATCAGCGCGATCGCCATCATGATCCCCGAGAAGCCGCGGCCAATGATGGCAATGCGCGGCTTTTCCCGAGGGCTGTCACTGTCGGGCGAAATCTTGGCAAACAATCCGTGGACAGTCATGTGAGCTCCCTTGTGGCCCGACTGCGGTCAGTCGGCAAAGTTTGAAACGCATGGCTGTTCCGATCCCGAACACGGATCGGACCTTGGGGTATCGCCCAGCACCGAGATCGGCCGCTGACGGGGCTCAAATCTGCAGTGTCGGGGATGGTGCCGCCAGCCGCATGGGCCGGCGAGGAGGTATCCGTTGTTCTGGCTGGCCTGGCACCTCGGCACATGGTCATCCCTATACGGCATACTCTATAAAGTTTATGCGCTATTAAAACGCGATTTCCAGCGGACATCAAGCCCTTTGTGTCGCCCCTGCGTTTCGAGCCGCACGTAGAAGGTGAAACCGCGCCGGTATCTATCGGCCAGCGACGACGCGACCCTCCCGGTTTTCAGCGATTTGTGCAGCGCTCGCCGGGGGCTGTTCGCGCCGTGCGATGCCATTCAGGACTGTCAGCAGGTCGTAGCCGCGCGACCACCGGCCAAAACCGCTCGCGACATTGATGTGCCCGGCATGACCGAGATCGACGAGCCGGCTGCCCCAGCGGGTCGAGATGTGCCGCAATCGGTCGAACGACATATAGGGGTCGTTGAGGCTGCCGACGATCAGGCTCGGAAACGGCAACGGATGCTCGGGCATGGCGCCGAACGCGATCGAGCCGGGATGCAGCCGCCCCGTCACGTCTAGATCGCAGGGCGCCACCAGAAGCGCGCTTCTGATCTGCCGTGCCAGCGGTCGACGCGCCAGACTGGCAACGAGGATGCAGCCCAGGCTGTGGGCAACAACGTCCACGACACCGTGACGGAGAATGGCACGCTCCAGCGCGTCACGCCACCGCTCGAGCACCGGATGGTCCCAGTCATCTTGCTCGACGAGCGTCGCCCGCGGCTGGTCGTCCAGCCAGTGACGCTGCCAGTGCCCCGCGCCCGAGCCGAAAAGACCGGGGATGATCAAGGTTTTTGCCATGGTATCAGCCTCTTGCGACACGGGCCAAGTGGCGGTGCGCCGATCGTCTTCCTATCAAACAATTCATGGGGCGATTATGCGAAGGCAACTGGCATGAGGTAAGCAAGGAATACCCAATATCCATAAAATCTATAGCATAGCTTTCTGCGGCTTTGAATCAGTGCACTGAAATTGCCGTATCGGCTGTGGAACAATGCTTGAGGCAGAGTGTTTCCTTTGACGCGTTTCTCAGCGAAATCAGTTTCGTTTTGAGGCCCCCGGCAGTCAAAAATTGCGTTGTTGGTGCCTGCGAAATTGATAGTTTGACGCGAGGACTTCGGCGGCAAGCGCAATCGAAGTTTTGAGGAGTGGTGCTGTGTTCGGCCAACTCGACAAGCCGGGCGAAAGAACAGCAAGGTTGGCGGCGGACCAGATAGGTTTTGCCCGACCGGCGGTGCTAAGGCGTCGGGTTTGTTTGAGCTTGATCGGAATGGCGATCGCCTGGTTGGAAACGGCCGGGTCGATCATTGAGGACCGCTTGGGTTTTTTGCCTTGGGCATGAGAGGTGAGTTGGATTTGAGAGAGCATGGCCACAACAGGCGCTGGCGGTTTCGTCAGCCGAGCGTGCTTCCGGGGTTCGGTCTGGCGCTCGGCGTCACGCTATTCTGGCTGGTGCTGATCATCCTCATTCCGCTGTCGGGCCTGATCTGGCGCTCGAGCGGCCTTGGCTGGTCGCAGTTCATGACGCTGGCACTCGACACCCGCACGCTCAATGCACTCAGGATCAGTTTCGGCACGGCCTTTGTCGCCGCCATCGTCAATCTGATCTTCGGCGTCATCCTCGCCTGGGTGCTGGTGCGCTATCGTTTCCCCGGCAAGCGGGTGATCGACGCCATGGTCGACCTGCCGTTCGCGCTGCCGACGGCGGTCGCCGGCATTGCGCTGGCGACACTGTATGCCCCGAACGGCTGGATCGGCGCGCTGCTGGCCCCACTTGGCATCAAGATCGCCTTTACCCCCGTCGGCATCGTCATCGCGCTGATCTTCGTCGGCCTGCCCTTCGTCGTCCGGACCGTGCAGCCGATCATGGAGGAGATCGACAAGGAAGTGGAGGAGGCCGCCGCCACGCTCGGCGCCAGCCGCTTCCAGACGATCCGCCGGGTGCTGTTGCCGGGGCTGCTGCCAGCTGGGCTGACCGGCTTTGCGCTCGCCTTTGCCCGCGGCGTCGGCGAATACGGCTCGGTGATCTTCATCGCCGGCAACCTGCCCTACGTCTCCGAGATCGCTCCGCTCTTGATCGTCATCCGGCTGGAAGAGTTTAATTATCCCGCCGCCACCGCCATTGCCGCGGTGATGCTGGTGATCTCCTTTGCCATGCTGCTCGTCATCAACTCGATCCAGGCCTGGAGCCGGCGGAGATATGTCTATGTCGCCTGATCTCGCTACAGCCGCCCATCACGTGCGCGCCGCCACCTCGGAAAGCCGCTTTGCTCGCTTAAGCCTGATCGCTGCAGCGCTTGCCTTCGTCGCCTTGTTCCTGCTGCTGCCGCTGGCCGCCGTCTTTACCGAGGCGCTGCGCAAGGGACCGGCCGAGTTCCTGTCGGCGCTTGGCGATGCCGAGACCTTTTCCGCCATCCGCCTGACGCTGATTGTCGCCGCCATCGCCGTGCCGCTCAACCTCGTCTTCGGCGTCGCCGCCGCCTGGGCGATCGCCAAGTTCGAGTTCATCGGCAAGGCCTTCCTGACGACGCTGATCGACCTGCCGTTCTCGGTCTCGCCGGTGATCTCCGGTCTGGTCTTCGTGCTTCTGTTCGGCTCGCACAGCCTCATCGGCCCGTGGCTGCAGAGCCATGGCATCCAGATCCTGTTTGCCGTGCCGGGGCTGGTGCTGGCCACCGTCTTCGTCACCTTCCCCTTCGTTGCCCGCGAGCTGATCCCGCTGATGCAGGAACAGGGCACCAGCGACGAGGAGGCGGCGCTGTCCTTGGGCGCATCCGGCTGGCAGACCTTCTGGCATGTGACGCTGCCCAACATCAAATGGGGGCTGCTTTACGGCGTGCTCCTGTGCAACGCCCGCGCCATGGGCGAGTTCGGCGCGGTGTCGGTGGTCTCGGGCCATATTCGTGGCCAGACCAACACCATGCCGTTGCAGGTGGAAATCCTCTATAATGAATATAACTTCGTCGCCGCCTTTGCGGTTGCGACGTTGCTGGCGCTGCTGGCGCTGGTCACCCTCGTCTTGAAAACGGCGCTCGAGCTTCGCTACAGCGCCGAGATCGCCGCCAGCCGCAGGCATTGAAAGGTCCGGATCGTCATGGAAGTCCGCGTTCAGAACATACGCAAGGAATTCGGCCGCTTTCCGGCGCTCGACGATGTCTCGCTCAACATCCGCTCGGGCGAGCTGATCGCGCTCTTGGGCCCCTCCGGCTCGGGCAAGACGACGCTGTTGCGGCTGGTCGCCGGTCTCGAAAGCCCGACCGACGGCACGATCTTCTTCGGCGACGAGGATGCCTCGCAAAAGACCGTGCAAGAGCGCAACATCGGCTTCGTGTTCCAGCACTATGCCCTGTTCCGTCACATGACGGTGCTCGACAATGTCGCCTTCGGGCTGAAGGTGCGTCCGGCCAACCGCCGGCCACCGGCGGCCGACATCCGCAAGCGCGCGCTTGATCTCATCGATCTCGTCCAGCTCTCCGGGCTTGAGAAGCGTTATCCGGCGCAGCTGTCGGGCGGCCAGCGCCAGCGCGTGGCGCTCGCCCGCGCCATGGCGGTCGAGCCGAACGTGCTTCTGCTCGACGAGCCCTTCGGCGCACTCGATGCCCAGGTCAGGAAGGAACTCAGGCGCTGGCTGCGCGAGATCCACGACCGCACCGGCCACACCACCATCTTCGTCACCCATGACCAGGAAGAGGCGCTGGAGCTTGCCGACCGGGTGGTGGTGATGAGCAAGGGCACGATCGAACAGGTCGGCACCCCCGACGAGATCTACGACCATCCGGTGTCGCCGTTCGTCTACGGCTTCATCGGCCAGTCGAACGCGCTTGCCGTCACCCTTGCCAACGGCGAGATCTGGTTCGAGGACCGGCCGATCGGCCTCAGAGCCCCGACCGAGCCCGACGGCCCGGCCACCCTCTACTTCCGCCCGCACGACATCGAGCTGATCGATGGCTGCGGCGGCTGTCTCGCCGGCCTGGTCACCGCCAGCCGCCGCGTCGCCGGTACCCGCCATCTCGAACTCGACCTCGGCCGCAACCATCCGCATGCCGAAATCGAACTGCCACCCGAACGCACCACAACACAGGACCGCGCAAGGGTCGCATTCCGCCCGACAAAGTGGAAGCTGTTCAGGGACGAGAAGGCGGGCAACGAGGTGCCAAGCGCAGACGTCGAGGCGGAGGCGCCGGTCCAACCGTTCGAACTGGCACGCACCGGGACCTGACGGCTTCTCAGCGCCCGATCCTCATCTCGCCTCCAAGCCATTTCCCGTTTCTGCCGAGATGCGCTACAGCACCTCATGCGGTGAGAGAAGCGGGAGACGAGGCGCATGTCCGTTATTGACGATCTGAAACAGGCACTCGGCGATGCCGTGCTGACCGGCACTGACATCGGCGAGCGCTATCGCAGCGACGCCAGCCTCACCGGACGTTATCTTCCGAAGGCCGTCATCCGCCCTGCGAACACAGAGGAAGTCGCAGCGACCCTCCGCATATGCAACGCCCATGGCCAGGCGGTCGTCGTACAAGGTGGGCTGACCGGCCTTGCCGGCGGCGCGAACCCGGACGAGGACGCGATTTCCATCTCGCTCGAACGCCTGACCGGCGTTGAGGAAATCGATCCGCTTTCCGCAACCATGACCGTCCTTGCCGGCACGCCGCTCGAGGTCGCCCAGCGCGCCGCCGACGATGCAGGCTTCCTGCTGCCGATAGACCTCGGCGCCCGCGGCTCCTGCCAGATCGGCGGCAATCTCGCCACCAATGCCGGCGGCATCCGCGTCATCGGCCATGGCGTCACGCGTGACAACGTCCTGGGGCTTGAAACCGTGCTTGCCGATGGCACGATCCTCTCGTCGCTCAGCAAGATGATCAAGAACAACACCGGCTATGATCTGCGCCAGTATTTCATCGGTTCGGAGGGCACGCTCGGCGTCATCACACGCGCCGTCCTGCGGTTGAAGCCGCGGCCGTCCGGACGGCTGACGGCGCTCTGCGCGCTTCAGACCTATGACCAGGTCGTCGCCTTCCTGGCGCGAGCACAAAGAGGACTTCCTGGCCTCTCGGCCTTCGAGGCCATGTGGGAAGACTATTTTCACTTCAACTGCGAGGCGGAGGGACAGCGCTTTTTCGAGACGTCCCCCGCCTTTGCGGTGATCGTGGAACAGGATGTCCAGGGCCACGAGACCGACAGCGAGGAATTTGAGACCTTCCTCGGCGCCGCACTGGAAGACGATGTCATCGTCAATGCTCTGATCGCCCAGTCGGAGAAAGAAAGCCGGCTCTTCTGGCAGGTGCGCGAGGGCCACGCGATGGACCGCTTGCTGCCGGCGCTGATCAATCTCGACGTCAGCCTGCCGATCGGCGAAATCGGCCGTTTCGCGGCCGAATGCGGCGCGGCGCTCGCCGCCCGTTTCCCGCAGGCGCACATCTCCTTCTTCGGGCATGTTGCCGACAGCAATCTGCACATCGCTTTTTCCACGTCGGGAAGCGACGAGAGCACGCAGCACGCGGTCGACGGCATCGTCTATGACATCGTTCGGCGCTATCGCGGCTCGATCTCCGCCGAACACGGCATCGGCACCTTGAAGCGGGAGTTCCTCGGCCATTCGCGAAGTGCGGCTGAGCTTGAGGTCATGCGCCGGATCAAGCACGCGCTTGACCCGAAGGGCATCCTGAACCCCGGCAAGGTTTTTTGACTGGGCGTATCGGCCTCAGAGCCAGGACGCCGGCGTCTTCGGCAAGCGGCTTTCCGGATCGATCACCGTCAACTCCGCCCCGCCGGCATTCCATCGCCAGAGCGCGACGCAGCTGCCGCCCGGGGACATGAAGGACGGGTAGATCAGCCCATCGAAACCACGGCTGGTCAACTCCGCCTGCAGACGGTGCGTCGCCGGCACCACGCCTTGATCCAGTGCGTCGCGCCACTCCTCCCGGTGGATATCATCAGTAACGCCGAAATCCGCAAGCACATCCGGCGCCATCATATCGGCCAGCCACGCATGCCGCAGTTCAAGCTGAGCGATCAAAGCGGGATGCTGGACAAAGCTCTGGTTATATTCCGCCCAGGCGGTCGACAGTTCGCGCGCCGCGTAAATCGTCGGCAGGCCGACCGGGTTCCAGCGGCCGCCGAAGCGCGCGGCACCATCGCCCGAAAGCGGAGCGTGGGCCCAGCGGGGCACATAGGCGCGCCAGAGGCGCACCGGCTCACTCTCCGACATCAGGCGTAGACACCCGAACGCACGGCCTCGAGATAGGCAAGCACCTTGTCTGCCTTGCCCTCTCGGGCAAGATCATAGGCAGTCTTGCCCGCCCATCCGGGGATCGGCTGGTGCTTGAACCAGATCACGGCCCGGCTCTCGTCGCCCGCCATTTCGGCAGCCATGGCGAGGATACGCACGACTTTGCTGAGAGCCGCGTCGACCTTGCGCGCGCTCGACTTCGCCGTCAGCGTGTTGCGTGCGACGCCGATCAGCTTCGCCAGTTCCGCAAGTGTCACGCCCAGACGATCCGCGACCAGCCGGGCAGACAGAAACGACGACTGGCTTTCGCCGAAATGGGAGGCAGAGATGTTGAAGCCGACGGCTGACATGGCGCATTCCGATCTTATCTTGATCATCACCTGATCAAAATAGGCTCAAAATCTGCTCAAATCAAGGAAGCGATGCCTGTCGCCAAGAGGGCTCGCGCCGTTCGAAGAAGGCGGCAACGCCTTCGCGCGCCTCATCGGACTCCCAGCAATCGGCAAGCTGCTCGATCGTCGCGGCAATAGTCTCTTCGGTGATCGGCTGTCCGAGCGAACGGGCAAGCCGTTTCGCCCGTCCGGTCGCACCGGGCGCTGTCTGGAGATAGGGTTCGACCTCGGCCGCAATTGCCGCATCAAGCGCATCGGGGGCAGCAATGGCCGTCACCAGACCGGCATCCCTTGCCTCTTCGGCGCTGAACAGGCGTGCGGACATGAACAGAGGCCGCGCCCTGCCCTCGCCGATGCGGGCAACGACGTAGGGGCTGATGGTCGCCGGAATGAGGCCGAGCCGGGTTTCGGTCAGGCCGAAGCGCGCATCGGACGACGCAATGACGGCATCGCAGATGCTCATGAGGCCGACGCCGCCGCCGAAGGCATTGCCGTGCACCCGTGCGATGACCGGCTTGGCGATCTCGTTCAGCGCCTTGAACATCAACGCCAGACGGGTCGCCTCGGCGATCCGGGTCGGCCGGTCCGCGTCGAACTGCTCGCGCATCCAGTTGAGATCGCCGCCGGCGCAGAAACTGCGGCCTTCGGCATCGAGCACCACGACGCGGACGGTGACATCCACTGACAGTCGCTCCGCCGCCTCAGTCAGTTCACCGATCATGATTGCGGAAAGCGCGTTGTGCTTCTGCGGTTGCGCCAGCGTCAGGCGGGCGACGCCCTTCGCATCGACGGCGTATCGGATCGTTTCGAACATCAGCCAGCACTCCTCAGCGATCGTGCGAAGGCGGCCGCATCTTCGAGCCTTGCCGCATCCAGCCCCGTCGAAAACCCGCGCCCGATGACAAAGGCATTGACATCAAGCGTATCGACATTCCCTGCGGCGCCCGGCGCATAGGGGCAGCCGCCAAGGCCACCGGCAGAAGCGTCGAAGACACGCAAGCCGCGCTCGAGCGCGACTCCGATATTGTCGAGCGCTCGCCCGGACGTGTCGTGAAAATGGCCCGCCAATTGTTCGGCCGGAACATGAGCCAGCACGGCCGCCAACATCGCGTCGACCGCCTCGGGCGTGCCGCGCCCGATCGTGTCGCCAAGGCTGATCTCGTAACAGCCAAGCACCATCAAGGCGGCGGCCACTTGGGCAGCGCTCTCCGGCGCGATCGCGCCTTCATAGGGGCACTCGACAACGCAGCTGACATAGCCTCGCAACGGCACAGCACTGGCGCGGCAGGCCTCTGCAACCGGGCGAAAGCGCTCGATGCTTTCGGCGATCGAACAATTGATGTTCTTCTGCGAGAAGGTCTCAGACGCCGAGGCGAAGATCGCAACCTCGTCGGCCTTGGCCGCCAGAGCCGCATCGAAGCCCTGCATGTTCGGCGTCAGCGCCGCGTAGCGCGTACCCGGTCGACGCTTTATCCCGGCCATGACAGCCGACGCATCCGCCATTTGCGGCACCCATTTCGGGCTGACGAAGCTCGTGACCTCTATGCGCTGGTAACCACAGTCCGACAGCAGATCGACAAGGTGGATCTTGTCCTTCGTGTCGACAAGCCGCTTCTCGTTCTGCAAGCCGTCGCGTGGCGCCATTTCGACAAGTGTGACATGTTCTGGCGCCAGCACGCTCATTCGCTGCGCTCCGGTTGCAACACGACGAGGATCGCGCCGGCGCTTACCTGTTCGCCTGGCGTTACCAGCGCGCTCTCGATGACGCCCGCACGCGACGCTGCCAGCGTCAGCTCCATTTTCATCGCTTCCATCACCACGAGCGGTTGGCCCTTCGTGACCACGTCGCCGGCGCGAACATGGATGAGCTTGACGATGCCGGGCATCGGAGCGGCAAGCTCGTCCTCCGCCGCCTCACCGGCGTGGGCGGCGGCGAGCGCATCGGGAAGGCGAAGAACGAAGGTCTCGCCACTGACGAAGAGCGTGATGGTTTCATGCTCGCGCAGGAAGCGGAAGACGCGTTGCTCGCCGGAGATCTCCACACGGGCGCCATCGTCGAACCGATCGAGCACAAGCACCGGAAAGGTGCTTTCGCCAGCCCGCACTGCGAACTGATCGCGCCCGCGCGCGGCAAGCGTGACGACCGATCGCCCGCCGGCGTGGTCGACGGCAATGCTTCTATGAGCATCCCCCCAGATCTGCCAGTGACCGAGCGACGACCAGGGATCGTCGGATTTCATCGGCTGCAGCACGCCGGTGGCGGCGATCGCCGCCAGTGCCAGCGCCTCGTCACTCGGCACCACAGGCGTCGTCAATTGATCGATTGCCCGGTCGATAAGGCCGGTATCCGGCCGCCCGGCGCGAAACTCGGGCTCTGCAGCGAGGCGGGCCAAGAAATCGAGATTGGTGATGGTACCGCCGATACGGCAGGCTTTGAGGGCGCTCTCCAGCCGCGCCAGCGCCGACGAGCGGCTCGGCCCGTGTACGATCAGCTTGGCGATCAGCGGGTCGTAGTAGGGGGCGATGACGTCGCCCTGCCGGACGCCGGCATCGACGCGGACGCCGTCTACAGGAAAATCGAGCGTTGCGAGCCGCCCGGTTGCCGGCAGGAAGCCGCGCGCCGGATCCTCGGCATAGATCCGTGCCTCGAACGCCCAGCCATCAATGGCGATTTCATTCTGTCGCTTTGGCAAGGCCTCGCCGACAGCGGCGCGCAACTGCCACTCGACGAGGTCAATGCCCGTGATCGCCTCGGTGACCGGATGCTCCACCTGAAGCCGGGTGTTCATTTCCATGAAATAGAACTGGTCCGGCCAGAGCCCGTTGGTGACATCGGCGATGAATTCGACCGTGCCCGCACCGACATAGCCGATGGCGCGCGCAGCCTTGACCGCGGCCTCGCCCATGGCGCGGCGAACCTCCGCCGTCATGCCGGGCGCCGGCGCCTCCTCGATCACTTTCTGATGGCGGCGCTGCAGCGAGCAGTCGCGCTCGAACAGATGCAGGATATTGCCGTGGCGGTCGCCGAAGACCTGGACTTCGATGTGACGCGGCTTGGTCAGGTATTTCTCGATGAGCACCGCGCCGTCGCCGAAGGCGGCTTCGGCTTCGCGGCGCGCTGCTTCAAGGGCCGCAGCAAACTCGTGCGGCTGCTCGACCTTGCGCATCCCCTTGCCGCCGCCACCTGCGCGCGCCTTGATGAGTACGGGAAAGCCGACGTCAGCCGCCCGGTCCGCCAGGAAGGATGGCTCCTGCTCGTCACCGTGATAACCGGGGACAACGGGCACGCCGGCCTGTTGCATCAGCGCCTTGGCCGCATCCTTCAGCCCCATCGCGCGAATAGCGTCCGGCGACGGGCCGACGAAAGTCATGCCCGCGGCCTCGACCGCCTCGGCAAAATTGGCGTTTTCCGACAGGAAACCGTAGCCCGGGTGAATGGCATCCGCGTTGACGGACCGAGCCGCAGCCACGATCCGCTCGATCGAAAGATAGCTCTCGGAGGCTGTTGGCGGTCCGATGCGGATCGCCTCGTCCGCCAACGTCACATGTAAAGCGTCGACATCGGCATCGGAATAAACGGCGACAGTGCGGATGCCCAGGCGCCGGGCCGTGCGGATGACGCGGCAGGCGATCTCACCGCGGTTGGCAATCAGAAGCTTTGAAAACATCGGCATATGGCCCGCCCTATTGTGCCGCGATCACTTCGACTTCGAGCAACCAACCGGAATCGAAGATGCCGGCAATCACCACCGTCATCGCCGGCGCGAGCGGACCGAGATATTCGGCACGGGCCGCGCGGTTGGCCATGGTGTGGTTGCGATCGGCGAGAAAGGCCGTCACCTTGACGATATCGGCCTTGCTCATGCCGGCGGCCTTCAATTGGGCGTCAATGTTCAGCCAGACCTGGCGCGCCTGTGCCTCGAAGCCGTCGGGCAGCACGTCGTCGGAATTGAGCGGCACCTGGCCGCTGACGAAAACCAGTCGCTCGAAATTCTCGAGCCGCACGGCTTGCGAATAGCCGCCACGGGGTTGCGGCGCATTCTTGGCGTTGACGTTTTCGCGCTTCATCGCGATCTCCCTACATTCTGAACAGGCCGAAACGCGTATCTTCTATTGGCGCATTGAGCGCCGCCGACAGGGACAACCCGAGAACGTCGCGGCTCTTGCGCGGGTCGACGACGCCGTCGTCCCAGAGCCGGGCCGAGGCATAGAGCGGATGGCTCTGGCGCTCGAAGAGATCGAGAACCGGCTGCCGGAACTTGGCTTCCTCTTCCTCGTTCCAGGGCGTTCCGGCGCGCTTCAGCGCCTCGCCGCGCACCGTCGACAACACGCCGGCCGCCTGTTCGCCGCCCATTACAGAAATCCGGCTGTTGGGCCAGGTCCAGAGGAACCGCGGCGAGAAGGCGCGACCGCACATGCCATAGTTGCCGGCACCGAACGATCCGCCGACCAGCATGGTGATTTTCGGCACCTGCGCCGTCGCCACGGCCGTGACCAGCTTGGCGCCGTGCTTGGCGATGCCTTCGGTCTCATATTTGCGGCCGACCATGAAGCCGGTGATGTTTTGCAGGAACACCAGCGGGATCTTGCGCTGGGCGCAAAGCTCGACGAAGTGCGCACCCTTCAGCGCCGATTCCGAAAAAAGCACGCCATTGTTGGCGATGATGCCGACGGGAACGCCGTGGACATGCGCGAAACCGCAGACGAGCGTGGTGCCGTAGCGCGCCTTGAACTCGTCGAAGCGGGAGCCATCGACAAGTCGGGCGATGACTTCGCGGATGTCATAGGGCGTGCGCAGGTCCGCCGGCACGATGCCGGCGATCTCCTGCGGATCGTAAAGCGGCGGCTCCGGGCTCTGCAATTCCACCGACGTCGGTTTGCGGCGGTTGAGTGCGGCGACCGCACGGCGGGCAAGCGCCAGCGCATGCGCATCATCGCGCGCCATATGGTCGGCAACACCGGAGAGACGCGTGTGCACGTCGGCGCCGCCAAGGTCCTCGGCCGAGACCACTTCACCGGTCGCCGCGCGCACCAGCGGCGGGCCGGCCAGGAAGATCGTGCCCTGACCCTCGACGATGATCGTCTCGTCCGACATGGCCGGCACATAGGCGCCACCTGCGGTGCACGATCCCATGACAACGGCGATCTGCGGAATTCCGGCCGCCGACATGTTGGCCTGGTTGTAAAAGATCCGACCGAAATGCTCCCGGTCGGGAAAGACCTCGTCCTGGTTCGGCAGGTTGGCGCCGCCGGAATCGACCAGGTAGATGCACGGCAACTGGTTCTCGGCGGCAATCTCCTGCGCACGCAGATGCTTCTTGACCGTCATGGGATAATAGGTCCCGCCTTTGACGGTCGGGTCGTTGCAAACGATCATGCATTCGCGGCCGGACACCCGGCCGATACCGGTGATGAGACCCGCTGCCGGCGCATCGCCGTTATACATGCCGTGTGCGGCCGTCGAGCAGATTTCGAGGAAGGGCGTTGCCGGGTCGATCAGCGAGGCGACGCGGTCGCGCGGCAGCAGTTTGCCGCGGCTGACATGGCGCTCGCGCGCCGTCTCGCCTCCACCGCCGGCCGCCATCTTGACGGCGGCCTCCACAGTCGTAATCGCCTCCGCCATCGCCGCCTGATTGGCCTTGAACACGTCGGACGAGGGCGAGATGTGAGATTTCAGAACAGTCATGAAGTCCTCATTCGATCGAGCCTGATTGTGGCTTCGGAGGTCTACCCTGGCGTCTATCTGGTCTCGGTGAACAGCTCGCGGCCGATCAGCATGCGGCGGATTTCACTGGTTCCGGCACCGATCTCGTAGAGCTTGGCGTCACGCAACAGCCGCCCGGCCGGATAGTCGTTGGTGTAGCCGTTACCGCCGAGCGCCTGGATGGCTTCGAGCGCCAGCGCCGTTGCCTTCTCGGCCGCATAAAGAATACAGCCGGCCGCGTCCTTGCGGGTGGTCTCACCACGATCGCAGGCTGCAGCCACCGCATAGACATAGGCGCGCGCCGCGTTCGCCGTCACATACATGTCGGCAAGCTTGCCCTGCATGAGCTGGAACTCGCCGATCGCCTGGCCAAACTGCTTGCGCTCGTGGAGATAGGGGACGACGACGTCAAGGCAAGCGGACATGATGCCGAGCGGTCCGGCGGACAGAACGACACGCTCATAATCGAGGCCCGACATCAGCACTCGGACACCGCCGCCTTCGTTGCCGAGAATATTTTCCGCCGGCACCTCGCAATCCCGGAAGATCAACTCGCAGGTGTTCGAGCCGCGCATGCCGAGCTTGTCGAGCTTCTGGCCGGTGGAAAAGCCAGCAAAGTCTTTTTCGACGAGGAAGGCGGTAATTCCGCGCGGACCGGCACTTGGGTCCGTCTTGGCGTAGACGACCAGCACGTCCGCATCCGGGCCGTTGGTAATCCACATCTTGCCACCGTTGAGAACGTAGCGGTCGCCGCGCTTCTCGGCCCGAAGCGTCATGGAAACGACGTCGGAGCCCGCTCCCGGTTCGGACATGGCGAGTGCGCCGACATGTTCGCCGGAGATCAGTTTCGGCAGGTAGCGCGCCTTCTGCGCCTCGTTGCCGTTGCGGCTGATCTGGTTGACGCAGAGATTGGAATGGGCGCCGTAGCTCAAGCCGACGGAGGCGGAGGCGCGGCTGATCTCTTCCATGGCGACGCAATGGGCGACATAGCCCATGCCCGCACCGCCATAGGCCTCGTCGGCGGTGATGCCGAGCAGCCCGAGATCTCCCATCTCACGCCAGAGTGGCGTCGGGAAAGCGTTGTTGCGATCGGTTTCCGCCGCCAGCGGCGCGATACGCTCAGTCGCAAAACGGCGCACGCTATCGCGCAACGCGTCAATGTCCTCGCCGAGCGCGAAGCTCAATCCGCCCTGAAACATCTCTCGTCTCCTCCCCTCGACCCTATCAGTGATCTCCTCACCACCAACTGGCCGGTCTGCGCTCCATCCTCTACGCGCAACGCGGCGATTGCAATGATATCAACGCCGCGATGTCGAGCGACGATAACACCGCGTCCCGCTAATTTCCTTCCAAAGAGGAAATCCGGGAAGCACGATCTGCAAAGTTTAGGAACGTTTGGCGATACATCCGCTGCGTGAAGGTGCTTCGGCCAATCTGGCTCGCGGCAACTGTCGTGTCGCGACGGAATCGCTTGCGAAGCGTTTACTTGTTCGGCCAGATCTCCTGCGCCTTGCCGACATCGGCAAGGCCGCGCTGCGCCTCACGATTGCCGGTGGCAGCGACTGCCTCGAAGATACGTCGGGCTTCGGCGTAATACTTGAGACTGAGATAGGCGTAACCGCGCAGCACCATCAGGTCGGACCGCTGCGTCGAGATCTGCCCCAACTGATCGAGAAAAATCAGCGTCTCGCGATAACGTTTGGCATCGAAAGCGGCAATCGCCCGGTCGGCGAGGATCGCGCTCTGGAGTTCTTCGGCCCGACCACGGCTCTGTGTTGATTTCGTTGCGGCGACCGCAGCCTTGTTGGTCAGCCCGGCCCTGAGATAGGCGAGGCTCTGGCCATAAGCGGCATCTTCGCGCATTTGCAATGCTGGTGCCTGCAGGGCGACCTCGAAGGATTCGGCCGCTTCCAGCGGGCGGTTCAGATCCATCAGGCACCAGCCGCGCGTCAGCGCCGCCTGCGGCGACAGCCGCGCCGGGTTGATGGTCGTCCGGCATCCCGTTACCGCCCTGCCGGCCGCTTGTGGTCGGCGAGCAACGGCAACCGGCTGCTCGACCACATAGCGTGTCGTCGTTCGTGGCGCGGCCTCCGTCACGACTGCAGGTGACCTTCGCTCCGCATCAGCTATCGGTGCCGGCTCTCGCGCAAGCGGCTGTTGTTGCCGGGCGATGGCGTCGCGCCGTTCCTCCTCGGTCTCGCCGAGGAGGGCGATGCGCTCCGAGCGCCCCGCCCAGAGCCGCTGGATCTCGGCGACGCCGGCAGCATCGCCCAGCTGGTTGCGGCTGAGCGCCAGGCCATAGGCCGAAGGTTCGTCATCGGGCTTCCAGCGAAGCGCGGTGGCAAACCATTGTGCGGCCGTCGCCGGTTGTTCCATGGCACGGGCATACCAGCCGAACTGCTGCGCCGTGGCCGGATCACGCCCTTTGGTCGTCTCCTGCGCGATCCGGGTCAGTACTTCCTCGCTCAGCGTGACCGGTGGCTCGATCGCCAGCAGGTTTGCCGTCGCGGCAAAATAGGTCGCCTTGGCATCGGTCGACGTATCGCGCCAGGGATACAGTACTTTTTCCGCATCCTCATGCGCCTTGCGGGCGATCAAGGTCAGCGCCAGGCCTTGCGACGCGGAGGCTGAATCTTCCTTGTCGTGGGCGCGACGGAACCATTGTTCGGCCGCGCTGATATTCTCCCGGCGAAGCTGGTACCAGCCCAGGAGCAGCGCGTCACTCGCCATGCCCTCGGTTTCGACCAGGCGTTCGAGGCGCTGGATATATTTGGGATCGACCGCCAGCTTGCCATCCGCGTCGCCTTCCGCAACGAAGCGGCGCGCCAGGTCGTCGCGAATGCTTTCGAACTCGGCAGCGCCTCCAGGTGCTGTCCGTTCGTGGGCCAAAATCTCCTGCGCCATCTCATAGGGCAGTCCGGAAACCGCCTTCTGCACCGTCGCCAGCCGCTCCGGAGCGTTCTCGCAATTCTTCAGCACGTAGAGATAGGCGTCTCGGGCGCGATCGGGACGTTTGGTCTCGGTGAAGGCATCGGCCACCCGCCACAGCACATCCACTTCCGAGCACGTCAACAGGCTCGGTGTGCTCGCCGCAACCTCGATGACCGTCTCGTACTGCTTGAGATCGGAGGCATTCACCAGGCGCGCCCGTGCTTCGGCGACGTTCAGCCGCTCGAGCAGATCGGCCGGCGGTTTCCAGGCGGCCTCGCTTGCCTGGCGCTCGGCGATCGCCTTTCGAACCTCGGCGTAGCGCCCCTCCGAATAGAGCTGCCACATCGTTTCGAGCTGGACATCCTTGTTACGCGGAACCGCAAGTGGGTCCTTGGGCGGCGTCCAATCGGGATAGAGCGCCCTCAGCCGTGATATCTCGGCCTGCAGTCGAGCGGTATCACCCTTGCTGGCGAAGTAGCGCAGTGCCGATTCGTCTACCACCGGCGCCGTTGCCTGCGACCGCCTCGCATCGGCGGGCTGCGTATTCTGCGTGACCTGCCGAAACTCAGGCGCTGCGCCTCTCGAACCTCTGTCCACGACACCGAACGACGCCTCGTCGGGAAGCGCGCCTCCGTCAGGGCCCGTCGCTGGCGCACCGGCGTTGCCGGCCCAATTCTTGCGCAGAAGCCCATCGTCGGTAAATCCGACAATCCCGACCGCCGTGAGGATGATTCCGGCGATGACAACGGTTGAGGACTTCATAGACACTCCGGACGCTTCTCCTTCGCATAAGACAACCCGAGGAGGTGCAGTGTCGAAGGGTAATATTGCGTCGGGCTGAACACCTTGACGCTGTCGGGCAACGGAGCCCGCTCCATGAGACAGGCCAGAATATGGTTAACAAATTGATAACCGGGGTCCGTCAGCGTCGCCCGAACAGCCCCTGTCGTTACGTCGCTGATGAGCAATTCGCCATTGGCACCAAGCATGCCCTGCCGCAATCTTGAAAGCAATTCGGCGTCATCGATGTCTGCCCGAACCAGGTAGAGCGGAATGCGCAGCGAATTGTAGCCGAATTCCGCCGGGAAGCCCTGCGCCGCCTTCAGGCGCGTTTTGGCGCTGATCCAATCGGCCGGCATCTTTCGCGGGCCGAGCTGCAGTTGATCAAGCATCTTGCGACCATCATTCGCCAGCGCCGCCCATATCGGCGAAGGCGCGACGCGATCAAGGACAGGGAAGGCCTCGAAGATCCAGTAGGAAGGGTTGACGACGGGACCGTCTTCGCGATCGGTTGCGGAAAAACCGGCAACCCCCGGCAGCAGCAAGGTTCGGCCGCCGTAGTCGATCACGGTCCGGTCGAGGATTGCTTTCGCGATCTTGGAGGCCGCCGAGAGGTAGTCCTTTCGCTTCCACCGTTCGCCGGCAAGCGTCAGCGCATAGGCGATCAGGATATCGCCGTCGGTCGCATTGTTGATATCGATCACATGCGGCTTTTCGCTCGGGCTCCATTTCCAGGCGGCAAGTCCGTCGTCGCGCAAAAGCAGCTCGCGACGGGTAAAGGACCAGATCAGCTCGAAATCGGCAGCGCTGCCGGCAAGCACCGCCAGCCACAAACCATAACCTTGTCCCTCGCTGTGGCTGATGCCGCCGTTACCGTCATCGATAATGCGCCCACCGGGATCGAGGAACTTTGTCTTATACTTCTGCCAATCCTCGGCGCTCACGGTCTCGCCCCGTCCCTGGGCTGCCGCGCGCGTCTGAGGCAGAGCGACGACAAGAGCCAGGGTGAGGAGAAGAACCGTGCGCCAGATCATGGGCGGCGCCCGAGCCGACTGAGCATGGATGACGTGGCGAGGCCCAGCAGCACCGATAGTGTTACGAGCAGCACGGCGTAGAAAAGAATGTTGCTCGACAGCCAGTTGGCAATGATCAGCCGGTAATTGCCAAACGAGGCCGGCCTTGTCTGCACGAAACTGAAATTGGCGACCGGCACCACCTTGACGGCGTTGGTTGCCGGCTCGTAGGTCGAGATGTGCCCGGCGATCTCTCGCCATTGATCGATGTCGGCAAGTGCCGACACCCCATCGCTCAACTGTTTGGCGGACGGCGCTGCAACCAGCGTCCACGTGGCGTCATCCGTGGGGTTTGCCCCTTGAGCGAGGAGCAAGGTTGCCGTTTCCGGAGGGACAAAATCGCTTTGTTCCTGCGGCAGAATGCGTAGCGAACTCAGGGAGATGTCGAACTCCTGCTTTACCCAATCCTGAAGAGCCGTGATCTGGGTGCGCCAGGCGCCGCCACTCAGGCGCGTCTGCCATTCATCGATCGCCTTCTGGGTATCCGCGCCGCGCCCGACGGCCTGTGCGCTGCCCCAGGACATCTGGCGGCTGGGATCGATACCGACTTGCGTCAGCACAGTTTTCGGCAATTCGGGCAACGTACCGATGAAGAGCGCATTGCGCGTGCCAGCGGCCAAAGGCGAGGCAATCATCTCGACCGCGATCGGCCGCCCGCCGGCCACCGCCAACCGTGCCAGGAACGTGGCAGCGGCCGACAAGGTGTCGGCATCGGCCCGGTCAATGAAGAGCGGGATCACGCCCGCGCTGTTGCGATAGGGTGCCGCCGCGCCCGACATCGCGGCGAGATTGGGCCGCCGACCGATCCGCGCGAAGTTGGGCATATGAAGTTCGGACGTGTCGAACAGTGCAAAACGCGGATCCGTCGAGGCTGGCGCACCCGGCGCACAGGCCTTGTCCTGCTCCGTCAAAAGCACGGCCTCGAGCTCGATCAGGTTGGGCCCGGGCTTGAAATGGCGCATGGTCACATTGATCGGCAAATGCCGCAGGATGCCGCCGGTCGCCGAATCGAACGGGACCGTCGAGGCGATGTTGCCGTTGACATAGATGTCGATCCGGCTGCCGGGCCGCACCGTCTCGGTATAGGCCGCATCCAGCAGGATCGTCGCCTCGCCATAGGCGTCCGCATAGAAATCCGACGGGACTGCCACCGAAAACCGGGACCGGAAGCGACGACCGGTGAATTCGCTGGTCTCGACGCCGAGCTCGGAGAAACGCAAGCGCGTGTTGCCGGCAACGACAGGTGTTTCCGGCAAAAGCCAACGTTCGGTGTTGATGACGTCGCGGGGGACATTGCTCGGCCGGTCCATTGGCTCGGCGATAGCCTCGATCGCGGCCTGAACGGCCGGCCAGTCGGGGCCGCTGAGAACCAGAACCGGCGCATTCGTCTCGCCATCACGGACGAAGGCCGCAACCGACCCACTGGCAGCGCCATCGGGCAGCGAAGGGAGCAGCGGCGATACCTCATCGACGGTGCCCGCAATCACGGTCAACTCGCCGGGCTTGCCCAGCTCCGGCAGTCCTTCGCTGAGAATGACCCGCTGCGCCGGCATATGGCCGCGCAGGGCCAACCCCTGTGCAAGCCGCATCAGGCCCGCAGCGCGGCTCGGCTGCTGCATTCCCGGAACGACAAGATTGAACTGCGTGTGTCCCCTGTCGTCCAGACCGACGGCGCGGATATCGTCCACGCTCGCAAATGCCGCGCTCTGCGCATCCGCAAAGCTGATGAAAGCCGTCTCCGGCGCGATTTCGGTCCAGAGTTCATAGGTGGATTCGATGGTGCAGTCGGTACGGTGGTGCTGCTGCACCCGAAACCTGATGTCATTGGAACCGGCCCGCAGCAGACCGGCCGGCAGTGCGTAACTCCGGGTCTCGGCGGTGCCCGACGCCTTGATCGGCCCCTCGCCGACCAGCTCGCCGTTGACGAAAACCGAAAGGGACGAAGCCTCCGGCGCGATCACGATCGCATTCTGATAACCGAAATTCAACGTTGCAGCCGATTGTGCCTGGGCCGGCGTCAGATACATCGACCAGGCGCGTTCATCGACCTCACCGGTGAGCGACAGCGCGCTGAAGGGAATGATGTACCGCCTGAAACCATCGGGCCCGCCGCCAACCGCTGCGGGACTGCTTGCGTCCGCGCCGGGCTCGCTGGTCGGCTGGCCCTCATCCGTCCCTTCCGGCAGTTCGATAGACGGCTCGACGGCCGGCCGCTCCGGCGACATGTCGAACGGGTTCGACTGCGCGAACGTCTGTGTCGTCGCGGCAAGGAACATGATGAGGAGGGCAACCGGCATCCGCTTCATCGCCGCGCCTCCGCTTGCCTGTCGGAGGAGCGCAAGCTGCGCGCGAAATAGATCAGGCCGCGGCTCATCTGATAGAAAGCCAGCCACAGGAACCAGGCCGTGCCTGCGACCAGTCCTGGGTTTCCGCGCCGCGCCTTCTGGAACTCGCTCCATTGCTGGGAGTTCGCAAAGATCAGATCCGCCACCAGACTGTGGTGACGCGCGACCTGCGGCAGATAACGGCAGCCGATCGTGGTGATGTCGCCGGCACTCTCCTTGTTCTTGATCGCGACCGGCAAGGTCTCGGAGGTGCCATCGCCACTATAGGGCTCGAAGCGAATGAGCCCGTCCGTGTCGACGGGTAGCGTCGCCGCATCGACGCCATAGACCTGAATTCGGGCGCCGTTGGCCGATACGTCTTCGATCGTTGCCGGATACCATTGATCTGCGACACCGAATTCGCAGCGCCGGCTGACCTTCACGCGCCGCGATGACGCCTTTTCCCCGCGTTCCGAGACCACGCCGAGCGCGCAGCCCGCCATGATCAGATTGAGGAGGTTCCAACCTCCCACGACCAGGGTTACGTCAGCCTTGTAGGGCTCGGTGTAGACCCGGTAGACCGTCATCAGAAGGGCGATGAAAAGCACGGCGAAGATGACGAAGAACGGTCGGCTGATTTCCGACAGGCGGCTCTCCAGGATCGACTCGTCCTTGGCCGTCACCTTGAAGGTCGGCCGGCTCGGGCGCATCAGGACCGAGATGACCGCCGGCAGCAGATGCACGGTCTGGGCATATTCGTAGAGCTCCGAGATCCACGGCCAACGGAAGGCGCCGTAGAGATAGTTCTGCATCATCAGGTTCACGAGCATGTAGGCGAGCGTATAGGCAAGGAACTCACCACCCGACGCGGTGAAGATTTCCAGGTCGAAGAACAGATAGAACAGCGGCGCAAACAGAAAGATCGTGCGCGACACCGGGAAGAGCCAGAACAGCGTCGACGACATGTAGCAAAGCCGCTGCGGGATCGACAGCCCGCGCTTGAACAGCGGAAAACGGAACAATAGGATCTGCATCATGCCCTGCGCCCAGCGACTGCGCTGGCCGATGAAGCTGGCAAAGGTTGCCGGTTGCAGCCCGGCGATTAGCGGCCGATCGACATAGATGCTGTTCCAGCCGCGGCCGTGCAGCGCCAGCGCCGTTTCGCAGTCCTCGGTGATGCTCATGCCGCTGAAGCCGTCGGTATCATCGAGCGCCTTGCGCCGGAGCACGGCAGCCGAGCCGCAGAAGAAGGCCGCGTTCCACTTGTCGAGGCCGCGCTGGATGATGCCGTAGAACATTTCGTTCTCACTCGGCATCTTTTCGAAGGTTCGCAGATTGCGCTCGAGCGGATCAGGATTGAGAAAGAAGTGCGGCGTCTGCACCAGGAAAAGCTTCGGGTCGCTTTCGAAATAGCCCACCGTTTCCAACAGGAAATCGCGAGCTGGCGCGTGGTCGGCGTCAAAGACGGCGATCAACTCGCCGTCTGAATGCAGCATGCCGTTGTTGAGATTACCGGCCTTGGCATGTTCGTTGCGCTCGCGGGTCAGGTAGCGCACACCGAGATCGTCGCAGAGAGCCTGCAATTCCATATGCCGGGCCGAGGCGCGCTGCGCCTCCACCAGATTCATCGAGTAGCGCTTTTGCTGGGTGCCGCCATCATCAAGCAGCCAGACCTGCAGCTTGTCGGCCGGGTAATCCATGCCTTTGGCGGCAGCCAGCGTATTGGCCAGCAACCCTGCATCCTCGTTATAGGACGGCACGAAGACGTCGACCTTCGGAAACGCCCCCGGCGAGATGGCCTTTGCCTTGCGCGGCGGCAGCGGCATCGCGACGACGAACAAGCTCAGCGACAGCATCATCACGCTGTACATTTCGGCGAGGTAGAGCAGGAAGCCGGGAATGAAGTTCTCAAGCTGGTTCAACGGCGGCAGCGTGCTGGTCGTGCGCCAGTAGACATAGCGAAGCACGATAGCCGTTCCGAAGGCGAGCGCGATCAGGCGCCAGCGACCTTCGGCCTTGATGAGCTTCAGTATCGCCATGAACGTGACGACGAGCACGCTCACGATCAGCTGGGTCTGAAGATTGACCGGCAATGTGATGACGGCAATGACGCAAAGGGAGAAAAACGCCCACGCTGCAACGGGACCGATCTTGCTCATTCATTCTGCCTTCCAGCATTCGGCATCATGCCACTGGTATCGCTTGACCTGACTTCATCTGGGCTTTTGCAAGCCCGATACGAGCCCATACCAAACGATCGTTAGGAGCTGATTAAGGACAATTGCCCCCCGCCGGTGCATCGCAGGCAGGTAACGGCACAATCACGGTCGCTCCAGTCTTTGCCGCGCCACCCGGTTCCGGCAACCTGATCGAATTCGCCGTCGCCGGCACGGCGACTGGCTGCTGACGCGCGGGTTGCTCGACGCGGACCACGCGCCTGGTCGGCGCAGGCGCCGTCATCACGGTCACGGGTCGCGTGTCAGTGGGCGCCGGCTCCTTGCGGTAAATCGGGTTGCCAACGCGGCCGATGCCCGCCTCCAGCGGCGGCGGGGCGCCGTAAGGGTTCCAGGCGGGATCGCCGAATGTGCCGACGATCGTATAGCCATAGACGGGTGCGAGAAGGTCGTTTTCGCTTGCGCCAGTTGCGCAATAGCGGAAGCGGATCTGAATGGTGCCGTAGCCTTTAAGGGGAGAACGATGATTTTCCGCCCCGCGTATCTGCTGCCAGGCGAAAATGCAGGCGTCGTCGCCGCGGCCACGGCCATAAGCATAACCGAAGGGCCCGTAATTGTTCTGCAGAAAGTCCGACGACTGCTCCAACGACACACCGGGAAGCGCACGCCGCGCCTGCCGCATCATCTCGGAGCTCCTGACCGCAACGTAGCCGCTGCTCTTCTGCTGGTCGAACCTGGTCTCCATCGGCCCGAAGAACTGCGCGCGCAGGAAGTTCTGCCCCGGCGTCGCGGCCGAAGTGTAGAGGTAGATATCCTGCTCGATGGCGTTGGTTCTTCGCCGCTCGACCACATTCAGAACGGCGGGCCCGCCTGGCGGCGGCAGGATCAGCGCATTCTCGGCCGGAACAATCGTCGCATTGGTCGGCGTACCGACGTCATTGTGCGTCGCGCAGCCGGACATGAGGAGGCCTGCCGCAAGCAGAGCTGTAGGCGCGACCACGCCCAGCGGCTTGTTGGTGATCGTGGAGCGGTCGTCCGATACGTCGAATCGCCTGCTGAAAAATCGTCCTGCCATGCCCGAGCATTAGGTGATTCAGGCAATTTCGCAAACCCGCAAAGGATAGGGGATGGCTTTTCGAGCTCTGGTGGCGGGGTGACCGTTGCAGCTATTGCAGTTGGCACAGTAGCCCCGCGAAAACGCGTCCATCAGCGGTCGCCAACTCGGGCAATCCGGCGCAACCTACAGAGCCATTTCAGATCAACCGCCGCGAGCCCGCCGCTATGTTGAAAAAGGCGACATAAACGGCGCTACAGGCGCATAGCTATCGCGCCTCACATACAAAGACCGGGTGAAAATCGGAAAAATACTCAAATAAATTCTTTCGCCGAACAGGTAATAATAGAAAACATCAGAAGCGATGCAATCCATGAAGATTTGCCGCAGCCAGACGTTTACTTATTAATATCCGAAGCGCAGGATAGAAAAACTTTCTGCGTACAAAATCTTTGGTGAAGCTCATCTTCAACAAAAATCTGCGCCGAGATTTACGCTGAAATAGATTTGATCCACCTGATCGAATTCTTGAACGAGCCAAAGCCTCTGCTGCGGGTTCCTTTGAGGCATTTTCGTCATCGCAGCGTGCTGCCCGCACCGTCCGGCGGCCGTCGCAAGCAGAGTGAAAATTGGAGCTCGCCATGCGAAGCCTACTTCCCGCCCGTTTCCATGACTACGATTTCACCCCCATCTTCGTGGGTGCCGGGTTTACTCTCGCGATCGCCGTCATCGCCTACGGCTCCTTGTTTGGTCGCATCCTCTAGCGAGGCGCACCAACAGCAGGCCTGTTTATGCGATCTGCGTCTGCAGCCACACCTTGAACAGCAAGGCACGCCGCGTTTCTGGCTTCAACGCCGCTTGGACAACGCCATGATCGGAACCATCGGATGTCAAGCCCATGGGCGCGGCCAGCCACGCCTATCGCTCTCACGCCCGATGTGCCGGCTTTGATCAAATCCGTTTGTGGCACTGAACAAAAGCCGGGGAGACCGATAGACAGGGCTGCTAGCATCCAGACGGTCATCAATAGCGGTACTGCCGGTTTCACGGTCGGCACTGCTGCACTTGCGGTGCCTTTCCGACACCCGGTCGGAGCTGACACAGCAATTGCTGGAGATCCAGATGATGACGGGTCTAGCGCGATCCGAATGCGGTATCAGATGACGCAGCATTGTTCGACAAACCCAGGCCGTCGAGTGCGGCAAGCGTTGCCTTGACCACGTCGACCGTGGGCTGATCGACATCGACGACGACCGTGAGCGGCTCGCCGATCGGCTCTTCAAGCGTCGCCAACTGCGTGTCGAGCAGTGACGCCGGCATGAAATGCCCCTCGCGGTGTTGCATTCGGCCGGCGAGAACGTCGCGGCTGCCATGGAGATAGACGAAGACCAGATCTCCCCCTGCATTCTCGCGCAACAGATCGCGATAGCTCCGCTTCAACGCCGAGCACGAAACGACGAGCGGGTCGGCGCTCGAGGAAAGCTGCTTTCCGATCTCACGGAGCCAGGGCCATCTGTCCTCATCGGTGAGCGGGATGCCGGCTGACATCTTGGCGATATTGGCTTGCGGGTGCAAAGCATCGCCTTCGATGAAGCGATAGCCAAAGCCCCGTGCCACCGCCTCGCCGACAGAAGTCTTGCCGCTGCCGGAAACGCCCATGACGACAATCGAGCAACGGAACCTCGGCGCATGACTACGGGATGACATATCGGGGCTCGCCATGGATCGCTCGTCTCTCCGGTGCCTAATCGCGACGTCGCTGATAGCGCTGCACCAGCAACGACACAAGCCCGGCTGCTGTCAACTGGCGGCCCGCGGGCGAGCGAGATCGTTGACGCCCTCATCATCAGGTGCCTGGCCATAACTCATCCGGCGCATCTGGGCGATCACCCGCTGCATCTCGTCGTCGGGCAGAACCGGCGGCTCGCCGAGCGTGAGGGCCTGGACATACATGCGCGAGAGGGTCTCGATTTCGATCGCCATCCACAATGCCGATTCCAGCGTCTTGCCGAGCGAGATCTGACCATGCTGACCGAGCAGGCAGGCGGTGCGGTCCTTGAGCGCCACCAGCGCGTTGTTGGACAGCGCCTGGGTCCCGAACGTCGCATATTCGGCGCAGCGGATCGTCGTGCCACCGGCAATGCCGGTCATATAGTGGAAGCTGGGGATGGTTTTGTGGTGGCAAGCAAGCGTGGTGGCATAGATAGAGTGGCAATGAAGAACCACGTTGATATCCGTGCGCTCGCGCAGGATATCGCGATGGAAACGCCATTCGGATGACGGTCGAAGGCCTGTGTAGTTGCCCTTAAAATCCATCTCGACCAGATCTTCCGGCTGCATCGTCTCATAGGCGAGCGACGACGGCGTCACCAGAAAGCCATCGCCGATGCGCACCGACAGGTTGCCGGCCGTCCCCTGGTTGATGCCGTTCGAATTCATCCGGCGGCAGATATCCACCATCTCGCGGCGAAGGGAGAGTACATCGGGCTGGTTCATCAGTCGTTCCTTTCGAAGTGTCAGTGGAAAACGGGTTCGGCTGGCTGACGCGCCCTCGCACGCCACTCAGTCGCGTAGTCGGAGATCGCAGCCGTGAGTGATGCGACATCGCTGGCCTCGGCCAGCGAAAGCGGCGCTGGCCGCCTGCGGGAATGTTGGCCGGCAAGCAGGGCCGCGCCGGATGCAACGCCGTAGGCATCGAGATTGAACCGGACCTGTCGGTCCGGCAGCAGTGCGGCGACAAGGGGGGCATAAAGC
>Ga0247819_10000356_pt1 | contig 28219 bp, 25 predicted proteins | sample 13C_Xylose_Day6_FD_193428 | JGI IMG/M metagenome (GOLD analysis project Ga0247819, IMG submission 193428) | Soil microbial communities from agricultural site in Penn Yan, New York, United States - 13C_Xylose_Day6 | ecosystem: Environmental > Terrestrial > Soil > Agricultural land | place: USA...
TACGACTTGCTTCGCCAAGTCTACGGCTCGCGCTCTTCGGCTACGCCGAAGGTGCTACGCACTGGCCCCTACAGGCACCTCCACTCAGCCTCCTGAAGTCGCAGTCCGCGGCGCCTGTACTTGCGTGCATGAAGACCAAGACCAACACGTTGAGCGGGATTTTCCCGCGATGACATCCTGGCTCCGCCAGAATCAAATTTCGAAGATGCGCCTGTGCAGGCGCCACCCGTAACTTAGCGACTTCAGGAGGCTGAGTGGAGGTGTCTGGAGGGGGCTGGTGCGCAGCACCCTTCGGCCAAAGCCGAAGTTCGCGAGCCGTAGACTTGGCGAAGCAAGTCGTAGGCCGCGATGCCCCTGGAAGGCACCGTAGCGAAGGGACCCGGAGCGCAGCGTAGGGCCGGATGCAGGAGCAGGCGGTTTTGCCTACTTTTTCCAAGAAAAAAGTAGGCCGCCGTAAGGGCGGAAGGGGCCGGCAGCCTCGCCACACCAAATGGATAAGCTCGCAGCCCCAACAACCCAACAACCCAACCCCAGGACTGCCAGAAAAACCACAAAAAAGCCCCGCGAGCGAGAGCAGGCGGGGCAAAGGGCCGGTCAGAAACCAACCAAAGGAGTCGTTGAATCAGTTCACAGTGGCAACACTCTCGGCCTGCCAACCACCGCCCAAGGCCTTGTAAATGGCGACGATGCCACGGTACAGGTCAACCTCACCCTGAGCCTGGGCGTCTTCAGCGCTCAGGCGTTCGCGTTCAGCGTCGAGCAAAATCAGATAGTCGACAGTCCCTTCGCGATAGCGGATCGAAGCGAGGTCGGCGGCCTTGCGGCTGGCTTCACTCTGACGCAGCAGGGCAAGCAAACGTTGCTGACGCTTGCTGTAGTCACTGAAAGCGTTTTCCGACTCTTCCAGCGCCAGCAAAACCTGCTGTTCGTAGTTGGCCAGAGCCCCTTCGGCATCGGCATTGGCACCGCGCAGGCGCGCCCGCACGCTACCGAGGTCGAACGCCGCCCAGGTGATGCTCGGGCCCAGTGCCCAGGCTTGCGCCGCCGATGAGCCCAGCTGTGAGCCGCGACCGGCGGTAAAGCCCAGGAAGCCGCTGAGGCTGACCCGTGGGAACAGGTCGGCCGTCGCCACGCCAATATTGGCCGTTGCCGCTGCCAATTGCCGTTCGGCACTGCGCACGTCCGGACGCCGCTTGAGCAGTTCACCTGGATCACCGACCGGAAGCGCCTTGGCAATGGCCGGCAGTTGCGCTGGCGAGAGGTCGACACTCAATGCATCCGGGCGCTGGCCGAGCAAGGTGGCGATGCGATTGCGTGCACGTACCTGTTCAGCCTGCAGCTGCGGTACGGTGGCCTCTACCTGCGCCAGCCGCGCATCGGCACGGACGACATCGAGGTCATTGCCGACCCCGGCATCGCGCAGGGTTTCGGTGATGCCGCGCGAGTCCTGCTGGGTCTTGAGGTTGGCCAGGGCGATCTTCTCGCGCAACTGCGCACCGCGCAGCTGGCCATAGGCATCGACCAGTTCGGCGATCAGGCTGACCTGCAGCTGTTGCAGGTCGGCCTGGGCCACGTCCTGCTGGGCCTCGCTGGCTTCCAGCTGGCGCTGGATGCGGCCGAACAGGTCCAGCTCCCAAGCCATGTCCAGGCCCAGGTCATAGCGCTCGCTGTTGACCCGATCGTCGGTCTGTCCCGGAATTTGCCCCTTGCCCAAGTCGCTGCTGACACGGCTGGTCACGGTCGGCAGGGCATCGTTGCTGACGTCGTCGCGAATCGCCCGTGCCGCCTTGAGCCGGGCGAAGGCCACGCGCAGTTCGCGGTTGCCTTGCAGCGACTGGCTGACCAGCTGGTTGAGTACCGGATCGTCGAACTGCTTCCACCAGATGCTTTCGAAACGGCTACGGTCGAACTCAGCTTTGGCCGCCGGGTCATTGGCGGCGCTCAGTTGCGCCGCTGCGGTGTCCGGGGCCTTGTAGTCCGGGCCCACCGCACAGGCGGCCAGGGCCAGGACCAGCAGGCTCGGCATAAAAAGTTTCAGACTGCTGTTCATGCTTGAGTCTCCAGCTTCAGCGCACGTTCCGCCTTGCGGGCCTGGCTGCGTTCGACATAACGGCGGATCAGGACAAAGAACACCGGCGTCAGCAGCAGGCCGAAGAAGGTCACCCCGATCATCCCGGAGAACACCGCCACACCCATGGCATGACGCATTTCCGCACCGGCACCGGAGGAGAACACCAGCGGCACCACACCCATGATGAAGGCGATCGAGGTCATCAGGATCGGCCGCAGACGCAGGCGGCAGGCTTCCAGTACCGCGGCCAGCGGGTCGAGCCCTTCAGCCTGTTTGTCTTTGGCGAACTCGACGATCAGGATCGCGTTCTTGCACGCCAGGCCCACCAGGACGATCAATCCGATCTGGGTGAAGATGTTGTTGTCGCCACCCGAGAGGATCACCCCGGTGATCGCCGAGAGCAGGGTCATCGGCACGATCAGGATCACCGCCAATGGCAGGCTCCAGCTTTCGTACTGGGCAGCCAGCACCAGGAAGGCCAGCAGTACGCAGAGCGGGAAGACGAACAGCGCGGTGTTGCCGGAAAGAATCTGCTGGAAGGTTAGATCGGTCCATTCGAAGGTCATGCCGTTGGGCAGTTCTTCCTTGAGCAGCTTCTCGATCGCTTGTTCGGCCTGACCGGAGCTGTAGCCAGGGGCTGCGGCACCGTTGATCTCAGCAGTGATGAAGCCGTTGTAGTGCATCACACGGTCAGGCCCGGAGGTGTCGCTGACCTTGATGAAGGTCGCCAGCGGGATCATCTCGCCCTGGTTGTTGCGCACCTTGAGCTGGCCGATCTGCTCGGCTTCCAGACGGAACTGCTGTTCTGCCTGGACGTTGACCTGATAGGTACGGCCAAAACGGTTGAAGTCGTTGGCGTACAGTGAGCCCAGGTAGATCTGCAGGGTATCGAAGATGTCGCTGATGGCCACGCCGTGGGTCTTGGCCTTTTCCCGGTCGATGGCGGCATCGACCTGCGGCACGTTGACCTGATAGCTGGTGAACAGCCCGGCCAGCTCCGGCACGTTATGGCTCTTGGCGATGATGTTCTGGGTTTCCTTGTACAGCGCCTCGTAACCCAGGTTGCCACGGTCCTCGATCTGCAGGCGGAAACCGCCGATGGTGCCCAGCCCCTGTACCGGTGGCGGCGGGAAGATCGCGATGTAGGCGTCTTCGATATCGGCGAACTGCGCGTTCAGTGCGGCGGCGATGGCGGCAGCCGACTGGCTCGGGTCCTTGCGCTCATCGAAAGGCTTGAGCGGGGTAAAGACGATGCCGCTGTTCGGGCTGTTGGTGAAGCCGTTGATCGACAGGCCCGGGAAGGCCACGGAGTCGGCTACGCCCGGCTGCTTGAGGGCGATCTCGCTCATTTTCTTGATCACAGCTTCGGTGCGGTCCAGGCTGGCCGCGTCCGGCAATTGCGCGAAGGCCACCAGGTACTGCTTGTCCTGAGCCGGGACGAAACCGGTGGGGGTCGAGGAGAAGCCCAGCCAGGTCATGACAATCAGGCCGCCATAGACGAACAGGGCAATGCCGCTGCTGCGGATGACCCGCCCGACGGCGCCGACGTAGCTGTGGCTGGCACGGTCGAAGAAACGGTTGAACGGGCTGAACAACCAGCCACCGAACAGGCGCTCGAGCACTTTCGAGAAACGGTCCTTTGGCGCGTGGTGCTCCTTGAGCAGTACCGCGGCCAGCGCTGGCGACAGGGTCAACGAGTTGAACGCCGAGATCACCGTCGAGATGGCAATGGTCAGGGCGAACTGCTTGTAGAACTGCCCGGTAAGGCCGGAGATGAATGCAGCAGGCACGAACACGGCGCACAGCACCAGGGCGGTGGCAATGATCGGGCCGGTCACTTCACCCATGGCTTTTTGTGTGGCTTCCAGCGGTTTCAGGCCCAGGCCGATGTTACGTTCGACGTTTTCCACCACGACGATGGCGTCGTCCACCACGATACCGATGGCCAGCACCAGGCCGAACAGCGATAGCGCATTGAGCGAGAAACCGAACAGGTGCATCACCGCAAAGGTACCGATCAAGGAAACCGGCACCGCCACCAGTGGAATGATCGAGGCACGCCAGGTCTGCAGGAACAGGATCACCACCAGGACCACCAGAATCAGGGCCTCGAACAGGGTATGCACCACGGCCTCGATGGAGCCGCGCACGAACACGGTCGGGTCGTAGACGATGCTGTAGTCCATGCCTTCGGGGAAGTCCTTCTTCAGCTCGGCCATTTTCGAGCGCACTTCATCGGAGATCTCGATGGCGTTGGAGCCAGGGCGCTGGAAGATCGGGATGGCCACTGCCGGCTGGTTGTTCAGCAGCGAGCGCAGGGCGTACTGGCTGGAACCCAGCTCGACCCGTGCGATGTCCTTGAGGCGGGTGATTTCACCATCGGCGCCGGAGCGAATGATGATGTTCTCGAACTCTTCCTCGCTGACCAGACGGCCCTGGGTGTTGACCGACAGCTGGAAGCTGGTGCTGCCCGGCGCGGGTGGCGCACCCAGCTGACCGGCGGCAACCTGACGGTTCTGCTCGCGAATGGCGGTAACCACATCACTGGCGGTGAGATTGCGCGAAGCAGTCTTGTTCGGGTCCAGCCACACCCGCAGGGAGTAGTCACCCATGCCGAACAGCTGCACATCGCCGACACCGCCCAGGCGCGCCAGCTCATCCTTGATGTTGAGGATGGCGTAGTTGGACAGGTAGAGCATGTCGTAGCGGTTATCCGGCGAGGTCAGGTGCACGACCATGGTCAGGTCGGGCGACGCCTTGTCGACGGTGATACCGATGCGTGTCACTTCCTCGGGCAGCTTGGGCTGGGTCCGGGTCACCCGGTTCTGCACCTGCACCTGGGCGTTGTCCAGGTCGGTACCGAGGGCGAAGGTGATGGTCAGGGTCAGCTTGCCGTCGGCGGTGGACTGCGAGGACATGTAGAGCATGTTCTCGACGCCGGTAATCGCCTGCTCCAGGGGGGCGGCAACGGTTTCGCCGATCACTTTCGGGTTGGCCCCGGGGAAGTTGGCGCGCACCACCACGGTGGGCGGCACGACTTCAGGGTATTCACTGATCGGCAGCTGGAACAGCGAGATGCTGCCGGCAATCAGGATCAGCAGCGATAGCACGGCGGCGAAAATCGGCCGGGTGATAAAGAACTTGGAAAAATTCATCGGACCGGTTCCTTAACCGCGCGGTGCCGAGGCACTGGCGAGTTTGACGGTGGCAGTGGCGGCAGCCTTGCCCTGGGTGCTGGCTTCCAGCGCTTGGCGTTGCTGGGCGAGGGCAGCAATGGTCGCGTCGCTGGCCATCGGCGTGTCCTGCGGGTCGACCGGCGAGCCGGGACGCACCCGCTGCAGGCCCTTGACCACAATGCGGTCATCCTTGCTCAGGCCACTGCGCACAATGCGCAGGCCTTCAAGTTTCGGGCCCAGTTCCACGGCGCGATAAGCGGCCTTGTTGTCCTTGTCCATAACCAGCACGAACTTCTTGCCAAGGTCGGTGCCCACCGCTTCGTCATTGATCAGCACCGCTGAATAGGTGGCGCTGCCGACCAGCTTCAGGCGCGCATACAGGCCCGGGGTGAATTGCCCGTCGCTGTTGTCGAACACGGCCCGGCCACGAATGGTGCCGGTCTTGGGGTTGACCTGGTTGTCGACGAAGTTCATCTGGCCCAGGTGCGGATTGCCGGTTTCGTTGGACAGGCCCAGGTATACCGGGGTGCTCTGGCCACGCTGACCGTTGCGGGCCAGTTGCGTGTATTTGAGGTACACGCGCTCGTCGGCGTCGAAGTAGGCATAGACCTTGTCGGTGGAGACCACGCTGGTCAGCGGGGTGACATCAGCGCTGACGATGTTGCCGGCGGTGAACTGGGCGCGGCTGACCCGGCCACTGATCGGTGCGGTGACCCGGGTGAAGCTCAGGTTCAGGCGCGCCAGGTCCAGTTGCGCCTGGATCGCGGCGACACCGGCACGGGCTTCGGCAGCAGCACTGCTGCGCGACTCGGCCAGTTCCGCGGAGATGGCATTGCTGCTGCGCAGGCGCTCGCCACGGCGGGCCTCGTTTTCACTGCGGATGGCGGTGGCGCGGGCTTGCTGCAACTGGGCTTCGAGACGGCGCACTTCGGCCTGGAACGGCCGCGGGTCGATCTGGAACAACAGGTCGCCCTGCTTGACCTGAGCGCCTTCGGTGAAGGCCACCTGATCGATCTGGCCGGAAACACGCGGTCGGACTTCTACCGTCTCAGGCGCTTCGAGGCGGCCGGTGAACTCGTCCCATTCATTGATCGGTTGCTCCAGCACCTTGGCGACGCTGACCTTGGCCGCTGCGGGGGCCTGTACGGCCTCCGGGGTGCGACCGCAGGCACTCATCACCAGTACTGCCAATAGAGCCAGGGGGTAACGCAAAGGTTTGAGTGACTGTTCCATGGAGAATCCGCCAATGTATTAAGAATGGGCGGATTCTGCGATTTGTAACTATTAACAACGAATCGAACGGGCCGAAGGTAACTATCATTCGGAATGATGGTAGGAGCGGGCTTGCCCCGCGATTGTCATTTGTCAGTTGCATCGCATCGCGGGGCAAGCCCGCTCCCACCGGGTCAAAACAGTTGCCGGCGCTCGCTATTTGCACTCGGCCAACACAACCCTGCAGGTATCGGGCGTCCCCCCGGAGCGGCCGGCGTAGCGTATGCAATTGTTCAAGGATTTTTGCCGCGCCATTTGCAGGGTCGCGCCCCAGGCCAGGCCGCCTTCGCCGGCAGTGGGCAGGGCTTTGGCGTAACAGCTGGAGCCAGCTTGTGAGCTTGAGTAGGTGGTTTTCGCCGGTTTGCTTGAGCAGCCGGCCGCCAGCGCCAGACTGATGGCGAGGAGCGAAGGAACCAGCAGTGATGTGCACTTGAACGTTGGTTTGCCGGTCATCGCCTTTGCCCTGTACTCAGTCCGACTGCGGTCATAGCGGTCGATACACCAATCGTAGCTGCCTATTCCGAGCGCTCAGGACTGCTGGTCGGAATCGGCGGGCGCTGTCATTGCTGGACTGAACGCTGCGCCATCCACCGCCGGTACTGGCGGGCGCGTAGCGTGTTGGCCAGTTGTTGCTCAAGCAGTGCGCGCAGCGGTGAAACCTGCGGCCTGGGCGGCTTGCCCAGGCTGAGCTTGCGCAGCTGGAACTTGACCAGCGCCATGTTCGCCAACGACGCCAGCGCCTTGTTCTTCCAGGTGATCGGCGGTAACGCCGGCACGCTGTTCTTGCCCTGCTGCCAGGCGCGCGGCAGGTTGGGCTCGATAGCCAGTGCGGTACCGATGCCGACCATGGCCACGCCACTGTCGATCACCTGTTCGGCCACCGGCAGACGGCGGATGCCGCCGGTCACCATCAGCGGCATGCGCGCCACCTTGTGTACATCGTGGGCGAATTCCAGGAAGTAGGCTTCACGCGCCAGGGTGCGTCCGTCGCGGGCCTCGCCCTGCATGGCCGGCGCTTCGTAGCTGCCACCGGAGAGCTCGACCAGATCGACGTCCAGGCTGTTGAGCAGCCTTATCACCTGGCGGGCATCGTCGGCACTGAAGCCGCCGCGCTGGAAGTCGGCGGAGTTTAGCTTGACCGCCACGGCAAACTGCGGCGTCACCACGGCGCGGACGGCTTTGACAATCTCCAGCAGCAAGCGCGCACGGTTCTCCAGCGAACCACCCCAGGCATCCGTGCGCGAGTTGCTCAACGGCGAGAGGAACTGGCTCAACAGGTAGCCATGCGCGGCGTGAATCTGTACCCCGGTAAAGCCGGCCTGTTCAGCCAGTTGCGCGCTACGGGCGAAGCGCTCGATCACTTCGGCGATCATGGCTTCAGTCATTGCCTGCGGGGGACTGAAGTGCCTGGACATTGTGCCCAGCTCCAGCGCGATCGCCGAAGGTGCCCAGGTCTGCTGGCCGAGGTTGGCCGGCATCTGCCGCCCGGGGTGGTTGATCTGCAGCCATAACTGCGCGCCCTGGGCGCGCCCGACGCGGGCCCAGCGCCGGAAACTGGCCAGTTGCCGGTCATCTTCCAGCACCACGCCGCCGGGGCCGGTCATGGCACGGCGGTCGACCATCACGTTGCCGCTGATCAACAGGCCGGCACCACCCTCGGCCCAGGCATGGTACAGGCGCATCAGCGCCTCGGACGGCGCTTGCTCGGCGTCGGCCATGTTCTCTTCCATCGCCGCCTTGGCCAAACGATTGGGGATTTCGCTGCCGTTGGGCAGCGTCAGCTTGTCGAACACGTTCATGGGGGCTACCTCGATTGATCGTGTCCAGACCATAACTTTAAAGTTAACTTTAATGTCAACAGGCATTTTCAGTTGGCAAAGGCGGGTGCCGGAGGGATGACCTCCGGCACCCGTGCATCAGCTGCGCACGAAGGCCAGCAGGTCGGCGTTGATGGTCTCGGCGTGGGTAGTGGGCATGCCGTGGGGGAAGCCCTTGTAGGTTTTCAGGGTGCTGTTGCTGAGCAACTTGGCCGACAGCAACCCCGAGTTTTCATACGGCACGATCTGATCGTCATCGCCGTGCATCACCAGCACCGGCAGGCTGAGGCGCTTCAAGTCTTCGGTGAAGTCGGTCTGCGAGAAGGCGACGATGCCATCATAGTGGGCCTTGGCGCAGCCCATCATGCCCTGGCGCCACCAGTTCCAGATCACCCCCTGCGACGGCGCCGCTCCCGGGCGGTTGTAGCCGTAGAACGGCCCGGCCGGAATGTCGTAGTAGAACTGCGCACGGTTGGCCGCAAGCTGCGCCTGCAGATCGTCGAACACCGACTTGGGCAGGCCGCCGGGATTGCTGGCGGTCTGCACCATCAACGGCGGCACGGCGCCGAGGATCGCCGCTTTGCTGGCGCGTTCCTGACCGTGGCGGGCGAGGTAGTGCACCACTTCGCCGCCGCCGGTGGAGTGGCCGACATGCACCGCGCCGCGTACGCCCAGATGATCGACCACTGTCGCCACGTCGTCGGCGTAGTGGTCCATGTCATGGCCATCCCAGACCTGGCTGGAGCGCCCGTGGCCGCGGCGGTCGTGGGCGATGACACGGTAGCCCTGGGCCAGGAAAAACAGCATCTGCGCGTCCCAGTCGTCGGCGCTCAGTGGCCAGCCGTGGTGAAAGAAGATCACCTGGGCGTCGCGCGGGCCCCAGTCTTTGTAGAAAATTTCAACACCATCTTTGGTTGTGACGAATGCCATGTTCGCTGCTCCTCTGAGATGTGGTTGTTGCGTGAATCGACGCCAGGGTTAAAGTAAGGTTCAAGGTCAATGCCATACTGAAGGCGAGCTATGAGAATAGGAGAACTGGCGAAACGCAGCGGCCTGAGTGCTTCGCGAATTCGCTTTTATGAAGCCAGCGGCCTGATCACATCGGCGCGCAAGACCAATGGTTACCGCGACTATGCGGCGCAGGCGCTATGGACCCTGCAGATCATCACCAGCGCCCAGGGTGCCGGTTTCAGCCTCGACGAGATCCGCCAGTTGCTGCCGGCGAGCCTCGAGGGCTGGCAGCATGAGCAGTTGCTCGCCGGGCTCAAGCGCAAGGTCGCCGAAATTGAGGTGCTGCAAAAGCAGCTGGAACAGAGCCGCGCTCAGTTGCTGGTGGCCATCGACAGCATCGAAAACCGCCCCGAGGACCGGGCCTGCACCGACAACGCCAGAATGCTGATGGAGCGTTTGCTGGAACAGCAGGCGACCTGAACAGGCTGAAGGAAATACCCTCGGTGGGAGCGGGCTTGCCCCGCGATGCTATGTGACTGACAGATCGCAATCGCGGGGCAAGCCCGCTCCTACCGAGCATGGTCTTGGTCGCATAAACTTGAAATGCACAGCATTGCTCGACAGAATCGCGCCCCGATCACTGGTGAATAGGGGCTGTAGTTGAACCAACAGACATTGTCCATGCGCCTGGAGCGTGTGGCGGCGCAGGTGCCGGCCGGTGCGCGCCTGGCCGATATCGGCTCGGATCACGGCTACCTGCCGGTGGCCTTGATGCGTCGTGGCGCAATCACTACGGCGGTGGCTGGCGAGGTGGCATTGACGCCGTTCCAGGCGGCCGAACGCAGCGTGCGCGAGAACGGTCTGCAGCAGTGCATCACTGTGCGCCTGGCCAACGGCCTGGCAGCGATCGAGCCGGTCGACGGCATCACCGCGATCAGCATCTGCGGGATGGGCGGTGAAACGATCCGCGACATCCTCGCCAGCGGCAAAGCCCATCTGAGCGGCCAGGAGCGCCTGATCCTGCAGCCCAACGGCGGCGAGCAGCCACTGCGCCAGTGGCTGATGGAAAATGGCTACCGCATCCTCCATGAGGAAGTGCTGCGGGAAAACCGCTTCGACTACGAAATCATCGTCGCCGAGCGCGCCGGAGCGGTGATGTACTCCGCCGAAGAGCTGTACTTCGGCCCGCTGCAGATGCAGGCCCGCAGCCCGGCGTTCCTGGTCAAATGGCAGCGCAAACTGCGCCTCAAGCAAAAGACCCTGAACAACTTCGCCCGGGCGCGGCATGCCGTGCCCGAGGAGAAGGTGCAGGAGATTGCCCGGCAGACGCGGTGGATTGCAGAGCTGCTGGCTTGAGTCGGAGCGGGAGCTATCAGCCCCGTCATGCTTCGTTCCTGGATAGGCCTGTCCACCTGAACAATGGCGCTGCCTCCTCCCAGCGACGCTGCCGACCGCGGCCAGCGTGCTTTCAGGAAGCGATCTTTGCCAACCCAGGCCAGGCAGACCTTGTCACCTTGATTGCCGCCCAGAACTCTGTATGCACTCTCGTCCTCGCCAGCGTAGAAACCGACGTGGCCTTTTCCGCTTGTCCGCGATTCGCGCCAGAACACCAGCACGGCGCCCCATCGCGGATCAATCGGCTCGCCAAAGCGTTCCCATTGCCGAGCGCCGAGAGGATTGGCCGGCAATATCTCGTCAGGCATCGTCGAGCCCACGCAATGGGCTACAAACAGACCACACCAGGGCACATCGTCGCTGGGGTAATGAATATCGAGGCTGTCAGCCCAATTGAGGATTATCGGGTTGTCCCTCACACCGAGATTTTCCTTGGTTCCAATCAGGTTTTCGGCTTCGGCGATCCACGGGAGCAGTGGTTGCGAAGGTAGCTCCACAGCGCCAGTGAAAAGCGCCGCCGACGTCTTGGGCCCCACGACGCCGTCCACCACAAGCCCCACGCTTTGCTGGAAGCTTTTGACTGCGGCGATGGTCCTGCGGCCCCATATGCCATCGACTTCCCCGGGAATGAAGCCTTTGGCGACCAGCGCCTCCTGGATTCTTCTTACCGATACGTTTTCCATATGCGTCTCCATCGAGATGAGAGGGGCGCGAACGCTTTCAGAAACAGGCTTGGTTCAGAGGCGTGAACCACTGCTGCGAACGGCGCGCGCGGTGATTCGGCTTCAGGCCAGCAGCTGCATGATCAGCGCGGCATCCGCTACTCCAGACGCAGGTAAACCGTTGGTCTTCTGGTAGTCCTTGAGCCGTGCCGCGCTGGTCTGGCCGAACACACCGTCGGCCTTGATGTCTGCGCCATGGGCAGAGAGACCGAGCTGCACCAGGCGCACGTCAAGGCCTCGCGCCAAGGGCGTCTGCAAGGCCAGTGGGCGGCTGCCGGGCTGGGGGCCGTCGTAGCAGCCCGGTGGCGTTGAATTGAGGGTGGCGGTGGAGATTTCCAGGCCACGAACCACCAGTGGCAGGTCCAGCCCCCAGTGCCCCAGCGCGATCAGCCGGCTGAAGGCCTGAGTGCGATAGACCGTGGCGTGCAGCACCTTGTTGGCGTGGTTGGCGAGCCACTCTTCGCGCGCCTCGACATAGGCCGTGATCCACTCGCGTTCGCCTGCGGCGTCGGGACTTCCCTTGTCGTTGGTGACACGGTCGCGGATAAGCTTCCAGGAACCGTGTACCGTGCTGTCGTAGACCACCGCCAGGCCAAGCGGCGTGGTGATGTGCAGGCCATCGGCGGATTTTTCCGCGGGCTGCCAGTAGGTCTGGTCGAAGAACTGGTCCTGGGTCTCGCGCATGACCGGGTCGTCGGCGGTGGCGCGCAAGATGTTGTGCAGGTGCCCGGCATGGTCGAGGGCGGTGTCACATGCTGCCAGGCGAGCGAGGAAGGGACTGAGACGTTCACTGAATCGCGCCCCGGGATTCTGGCAGTAGCGCTCGATCAGGGTATGCAGGTTGCCGGTGGCCAGGGTGGTTTGCGATCGCCCGAAAGTCAGGTGTCCGGAATCACCCTTGATCACGGTGACATTGCCATAGTCACCGAGGACGCTCCCGGTTTCGAAGATGTTGACGATGGCTTGGGCGGTACGTTTCTGTAGTGGCGTCAGCATGGCTGTTCTCCTCGCGTTTAGCGAGTGACGAGGAGCAACATCCCGCTCTTGTTTGTAGAGCTACATCTGTTCGTCGACACTAAGTAATAGGGTTAGCCGAGAGTGTTATACGCGTCTACCCGCAGGCGCGGTCGCACGACGGAAGGTGTTTGCCGGGGCGCCCGCGGATGTCGGGTAAATGCTCAGGTTATTCTCCAGCGCTCTATCGGCTGTGAAAAAACAGACTAGCGAAGGGTCTTGAATGTCGTCGGCCAGCCACTAGCCTCGACAACAGCTTCTTGTTTCAACGCCTTCAACAATAGGAGAGCGTTCATGAGCGAGCGAAGCAATGTTGCAATGCTGTGCTTTGGTCCGGCGCCTGCGTCGTTGCGCGACGGCCTTTCGGTCGCTCAGCAGATCGGCGACACACTCTGGGTCGCCAACGACGAAACCACGAGCCTGGAACGCCTGCAAATCCATGACGCTGCGCCCGGCGATGTGGTGAGGTGCGATGAGCACCAGTCGTTCGCGCTCATGAAGTATCTCGACCTGCCCATACCGGAGTCAGACGCCGAGATCGATATCGAAGGGCTGGGCTATGCCACGGACAGTGGTTACCTCTGGGTGGTCGGCTCACACAGTCTCAAGCGCAAGAAGGCCGAGGCCGACAAAACTGCGCAGAAAAATATCAAGCGGCTTTCGACGCTAGAGGCGGACGGCAATCGTTTTCTGTTGGCGCGCATTCCTGTGGTCCAGCAGAACGACAGCTATGCACTCGCCACGAAGGTGGATGCTGATGGACGTACGGCGGCGCAGTTGCGCGGCAACAAGGTCGGTAACGACTTGACCGCGCAAATTGCCGAAGACGAGCAGTTACGCGACTTTCTGCGTATTCCGGGCAAAGACAACGGTTTCGATATTGAAGGATTGGCGGTCATCGGCTCGCGCCTGTTGTTGGGCTTGCGGGGGCCGGTGCTTCGCGGTTGGACGGTGATGCTGGAGATCGAGCCCGAACTGAAAGACGGCTCGAGCGACACGCTGGTGCTCAAGAAGATCGGCCCGGATGGGCGCCGCTATCGCAAACACTTCTTCGCGCTGAACGGCCTGGGGGTGCGTAACCTGTGCATCAGCGGCGACGATCTACTGATACTGGCGGGCCCGACCATGGACCTGGACGGCCCGGTAACGGTTTTTCGCTGGCGCGGCGGTTTCGTCTCCGGCGAGGAAAGCGTGGTGTTCGCGGACCAGTTGGAGACCGTGCTGGATGTGCCGTTCGGGCAAGGCGACGATCATGCCGAGGGCATGTGCCTGTTCGATGCGGATGAGCAGGGTAGGGAGCTATTGTTGATCGTCTACGACTCGGCGGCGCAGAGTCGTAGACACGGTGATCTGAGTGTGGAAGGGGACCTGTTTGTCCTCAGCCCGCCAGACTAGCGTGCATTAGCGACGATAGTAGCGGTGATCGTTCTCGTAGCGGTGGCGCATCGCCCGGTCATGATGGCGTTCCCAATCACGGCGTCGTTCCCAATCACGACGGCGTTCGGCTTCCCGGCGGGCTTGCTCTCTGCGCCAGTTATCTCTACGCCAATCGTCTCTACGGTCGTCCCAGCGGTGGTCGTGCCAGTAGCGGTCGTCATGGGCCAGCAACGGCCCTGGTTGCTTGTCGGCCATACTGGCCAGGCCTGGCCAAGGGTTGCCGGCCGCCTCGGCCGGAGCCTGAACGGCCGGGGCTTCGCTTGCGAAAACAGGGGTTGAGGCCTTCATTTGCGTTGCTGATGCTGAGCCCATTGCCGCGAACGCGAACAGGCCTAAGAGCACCATCCGTGGGACATGGAATTTCATGAGCGAAGACAACCTCTGAATGACAATTGGACGTGTGGCCATCGGGCTGCGGGAAAACTGCGTGTCGCACTTGCCGAGCTGATGGGCCTATGCAGATAGACCCTTAAAAAGGGAAAAGTTCTACGTAGCCAATCATTTAGAGGGTGAAGCTTAAAAGGTCTCAAGTCCCATGGAGGCGTGTTCAGTGGTGCCGATGCCGGGCTCGGTGGCGAGGAGGGAGGGTCAATCGGATTAGCTGGGGAATAAATACGTGCTTCATCTCCATCAGGCGGGTGCCTATGCCTTACGCCTTGATCATTTTTTCTTTGGTGTCCTCGTCGAGGATGCTTCGGAGTGATTCAAACAGCGGATCGGCATCCGTGTATTTTTTGCCGTAGGCCAGATTGAACTGGTAGTCGAAACCAGGTGGATTCTTGCCCTGATTGTGCTGAAGGATTGTCTCCAGCTTGTCTAGCGCCTTGACTGCTTTTGCCTCGGCAGACCGCGCATTTTCGTAGTCATCCCAGAGCGCCAGGATCTCGGCTTTCAACGGTTCATCCAGTGCGCTGGTCAGCAGCAGAAGATCGTTTCTCTCTTGCTCGCTCTTGTTGGGAAACGCTGCTTTGCTGACGGCGGGAATATCGCCATTGATTGCCTCTCCCAGGTCGTGAATGACGCACATCTTGAGCATTTTCAGCACATCGAGACGGGGCAGTTGATCCTCGAAAACGATGGCCATCAGACACAGGCGCCAGCTATGTTCTGCCGTGCTTTCGGTGCGCCCGCAAGAGGTATGCGCGCTTCTGAGTACATCCTTGAGCTTTTCCGCCTGGCGCAGAAACTCGAGACGGCCTTTGATTTTTTCGATGTCCATACATCCCCCGCTGACTCAATTGCTGTGCGTGCCAGACTAGGCGCAGCGCTGTTCAGCGTCCACGCATAAAATATGCGTGGGGCAGGTCAGAGCGTCTCTACCAAGCGTGCTGCAGTGCCGTCCGAGAGGGGGATACGGGTCCAGCGACAGCGGCTCTGGCTGATGGGCACGAGGGCAGAGTGGTTGTTGCCGGTTGTGAACTCCAGCGCGGGTGGGGCGCAGGTTTCCCGCCAGCCGGACTCATCCAGAGCGAGCTCTTTGCCAATGATCTCCGGTGTTGCAAAACGCCATAGCGAACGCCCCAGCAGCTCGCTGACCGGCAGGGTGAACTCGGCTGCACGGGCGGAGGAGCAAGCCAGCAAACGATGAGTCAGATCACAAATGAGGTGAATCGGTCGTGGGCTCTCCCTGACCAGCCTGGCCAGGACTTGATCGGCGGCAGCATCAAGGCGCGCGGCCAGCAATTGCTCAAGCCGTTTATGTGCTGCCGGGTCCATTGCCTGTACGCCACTTTCCCAGCGAGAAATGGTCGATTGGGTGACGTTGAACAACTCTGCGGCATGGTTTTGTTTGACGCGGTGCAGCAGACGCCATCGCCTGAGCGCAACGCCAGGCAAGGCTGGCTTTAGCAACATGTCAGGCATTTTGGTTTCCTGGAGAGGCGGGCGGGTTGGCTAGTTTGGTTTATGTAAGTCCACCCTGCAAATTGCTTGGATAAATGGATACAGTTGGCTCCCCTCGGCGCAAGAGCGCTTGCGGCCGAATTCGGCCTGTCACAAAGAACTGAAAACGCGAATGGCAGTAGTTGATTGGGCCGCATCGGCGGCCCAGGCCAATCGCTGGCGATCACTCCGTCGCCGATTGGCCTGCTTGCATCGTGCGACGCAACAACGCTGCCGTTGCCGAGCGCGCTTCGACCTCGTCCAGCAATGCCTCGACCAGTGCGAGGCTCATCTCCAGCGATTGCTCCGTAGCCCAGAGCAACCCGCGCACCTCGGCATTGACCATTTCACAAGCGTGGGCGTTGGTCTGGTAGGCGCTTTTGAGCAGGACGGAGGCGTGGATCAGGGCGTCTTCGGACGAGACACCGGCACGGACGGCGAACAGTGGATCGTGGCTGCCATTGCAGGAGCCGAAGGTGGTGCTGGTTTGGGTGGTTAAGGGTGGATCGGGAACGGGTTTTGTCATTGTGGAGCTCCTTTTGCGATGGAGCTGCCAACCTTCGCCGCGAAACGAATAGGGTGGCAGCTGTGCGCGGGTTCGCGGACCGAGGCAAAAGGAAACCCGGCAGACCCGAAGGTCTCCCACGCACAGCCGCCATTGCACAGAAAGCGGGCACAAAAAAAGCGCCTGCAATTGTGGTGGTGTGGCGCTGTAGCGCCTCTTGCCTTACGGGCCGCGACGCCCGGTCGCTGAATTGGCAGCGACTGGGGGAGAGTAACGTGGTCGGTGGGGTACGGCAAGGGTTAGGGCGCTAGGCGGAAATGCTGCTGTTATCGATCAACCCGAAGCGTGCGGCGTAGCGAGAGTTTGTGCGGGACAAACCCACAGACACGAGAAAGGTAAGTGCTACCACCGCCGGGACTGCCCTACAACAAATCAAGCGGATACTCCACGATCACCCGCACTTCATTGATGTCCTGCAGATCCGCCGCCGCCTCGTGGTTACCGCGATACGTGGCAAACCGCGTGCGCAGCAGCATGCCTCTGGCCCACCCTTGCTGCACCACGTAGCGCACGTCGATATCCAGCTCATGCCAGCGCGCGCCGTCGTACATTCCATAGGTCGACGCCGGGCCACCGGCGAAGTGCGCCCCCGGCGTCCAGCCGTTGTCGCTGGCGCCGCGGCCGGTGACGTAGCGGGTCATGAAGCTCAGGCCGGGGATGCCCAGCGCTGCCAGGTCGAGGTCGTAGCGCGCCTGTTGCGATTTCATTCCCGGGGCGTTGAAGTCGGAGAGTTGTACCGAGTTGGCCAGGTCGATTGACAGGCCGCCGACATAGTCGAACGGTGTGTCGCCATCGATCTGCTGGTAGGCGAGGGTGAACCTGTGTGCGCCAACCCGGTAAGCGGTCGCCAGGCTCCAGCTGGTGTTGTCTATCGGCCCTGACAATTGCCGGCCGGTGGCATCACTACGGTACACATGGGTGTCGAAATTCAGCCCTTGTCCGCTGCCCAGGGGCACGTTGTAGTTGAGGTTGAGGTAGTTCTGCAGCCAGTTGTCTTCTGCCCGGACGTGAAACAGTTTCAGCCCCAAGGCATCGCCAAGGCGATAGCTGGCGCCGATGAAGTCCAGGCTGCGGACCTGGGCGTCGGAGTAACGGGTGCGCAGGCTGTCGTCGCGGTTGCTGGAGGCAAATTCGTGGTAGGCGGTGAAGTGTCCGGCTTCGACTTGTACTGGGCCCAGCGCTTGACTGCGCAAGTACACGCCGGTGGCCATTTCCGGGAGCAGGCGGCTGTCGGCGGTGGTGAAAACGGGTGTGGCGGTGCGCATTTCACCCCACTTCAGCTCGGTGTCCCAGGCCCGCAGCTTGAGTGCGGCACCCGCCTGGCTGTAGTGGTCTTCGACCTTGGCATCGGCCTGGCGGTTATGGCTGATCGGCAACAGGGCGGTACCGGTGCGGCCGGCGCCGCTGTCGAGCTTGATGCCCAGGTGGGCGTGGGCATCCACACCCAGGCCGAGCGTGCCCTGACTGAAGCCCGAGGCGTAGCGCAGCATCAGGCCATGGGCCCATTCTTCGCGGTAGCCGTTGCGTTCGCTGGCCGGCAGCGCCGGGTTCACGCCTTGGGTGTTGCTGGCGCCGTTGCGCAGGTCGCGGTTGAAGTAGTAGTTGCGATTGATCAGCTCAAGGCGGCTGTCTTCGACAAAACCCCCGGTGCTGGCCAGCAACAGCGACGAGTCGCCGGCCAGCAGGGCAGCGCAGAGTAGTTTGGCGTGGGGACGAGGCATGGTTATAGCACCTGTTGTTATTGTTGTGCGCGCAGCCGGCTGCACGACGCAATGGCGCGCCGCAAAGGGGGCGTGGGTGGCGGTGCTCGTCCTTGAGCGCAGGGGGTTCAGTCGAGGTCTTTGCCGGCGGTCTCGGGGGCCAGTTTCAAGCCGATCAGCGACAGCAGGATGGCGGCGAAGATATACCAGGCCGGGGCGTTGGGGCTGCCGGTGAGACTGACCAGGCCGGCGGCGAAGAACTGCGCGAAACCACCGAACAGCGCCACGCCGATGCAGTAGGCCAGGGACATGCCACTGGCGCGGATCTGCGTGGGGAACAGCTCCGGCAGCAGCGCCAGGTTAGGCACGATGGTGTAGGTCAGGGGGATGCACAGCAAGGTCACCACGCTCAGTAATACGCTGATGCTCGGGTGCTGGTTGATCAGCAGGAACGCCGGGTAGATCGCCAGCAGCAGCACCGGCAGTGGCCAGAAAATCGCCTTGCGCCGACCGATACGGTCACTCAGGCGCCCGGCGTGGGCCGACAGCAACAGCGGCGGCAGGCAGGCGCAGATCGCTGCCCAGGCGCCGACGCTCAGCGGCATGCCGAGCACGCCGACGGCATGGTTGGCCAGGTAGAACTGGATGGTGTAGATCGGCACCGTGGCGCCGACCACCAGCAGCACACCGGCGAGCAACTGTCGTGGGTGTTGCAACAACAGCGCTACCTGGCCGGAGCGCGACAGCGCAGGTTTGCTGCGCAGCGACTGGCGGTGGACGACGGTTTCTTCCAGGCGATGACGGATGTACTCACTGACCGGGATGCCGAGGATGCCCATGGCGAACACCAGGCGCCACCCCCAGCTGTCCATGGCCTCGGGGCTGAGCAGGTTGCTCAGGCCCATGACCATCAAACCACCGATGAGGATGCCCAGGCTCTGGCTGAAGGTCTGCCAGCTGCAGTAGTAGCCGCGCGAGTGTTTGTCGGCGTACTCCATCAGCATGGTGGTCGAGGTGCCGATCTGGCCGCCGACGGCGAAGCCTTGCAGCAACCGCGCAGCGATGACGATGGCCGGGCCGAGCAGGCCGGCCTGGGCATAGGTAGGGGCGACGGTGAACAGCAGGGAACCGATCGCCATCAGCCACAAGGTCAGGCGCATGGCGGCCTTGCGTCCGACACGGTCGGCATACAGGCCGATCACCAGGCCACCCAGCGGGCGCATGACGAAGCCGGTGCCGAATACCGCCAGCGACAGCATCAGCGGGATCAGCGGATGGTCGCCGAAGGGAAAGAACAGCCTGGCCATCAGCGTCGCCAGCATGCTGTAGACCAAGAAGTCGTAGAACTCCAGGGCGTTGCCCAGGCAGATGGCGGCGATAGCCCGGTGGTTCTTCGGTCGGGTCAGTTCGCAGCTTGGGTCGAACGTTGTTGTTTTTGTTGTCATCGTCGTGGTGCTCTAGGGGTAAGTCGATTCAGTCGAGAAAGCGCTGCGCCAGCCGCACCCAGAAGGTTGCGCCGAGCGCCAGGATCTGGTCGTTGAAGTCGTAGCCGGGGTGGTGGACTTCACAGTTGCCAGCGCCGTCGCCGTTGCCGATCAGCAGGTAGCAACCGGGTATCTGCTCCAGCCAGAAGGCGAAGTCGTCGCTGGCGCAGATGGGCTTCTGGTTGTGCGCCAGGCCATCGTCACCCAGCCAGTCGCGCACCACCTGTTCGGCCAGTTGGCTGGCGGTCGGGTCATTGACCAGGACCGGGTAGCCGCTGCCGAAGCTGACTTCGGCCTGGGCGCCATAGCTCTGCGCATGCAGTTCGGCCAGGGCCTGGATGCGTTGGCGCAGCAGGCTGCGCACTTGCGGGTTGAGTGAGCGGACACTCAGGCGCAGCTCGGCGGTCTGTGGGATGACATTGGCAGCGTCACCAGCGAGGAAGGCACCGATGGTGATGATCGCGGTTTCGCTGGGTGGCGCATTGCGCGAGACGACAGTTTGCAGCGCCAGTACCAGCGACGCGCCGATCACTACCGGGTCGATGGTCTTTTCCGGCATGGCGCCATGACCGCCTTTGCCGTGGATGACGATGCTGACGCTGTCGGTAGAGGCCATGCACGGGCCGGCCAGTACGCCGAACTTGCCGACCGGCATGCCGGGCGAATTGTGCAGGGCGAACAGGGCATCGCAAGGGAACAGCTCGAAAACTCCTTCATCCAGCATGCGCTTGGCACCCGAGCCGCCGTGGCCTTCTTCGGCAGGCTGGAAGAACAGATGCAAAGTGCCGCGCCAGCTACGTTCGCGGGCCAGCTCGAAGGCCGCGGCGAGGAGCATGGCGGTGTGGCCGTCGTGGCCGCAGGCGTGCATCTTGCCCGGCGTACTGCTGGCCCAGGGCTGGCTGCTGTGTTCCTGGATCGGCAGGGCGTCCAGCTCTGCGCGCAGGCCCAGTGCCGGGCCGTGACCGTTGCGCAAGGTGCCGACCACGGCGGTGGTGGCCAGGTCTTTGTGGACCTCGTAGCCCCAGTCTTCCAGGTGTTCGATCACCCGCTTGCGGGTGGCGAATTCTTCGAAGCCCAGCTCCGGCTGGCGATGGATCGCCCGGCGCAGCTCGATCATGGCGGGGGTGATGGCTTTGATGCCGGGGGCAATATCGGTGTCGTGCATATTGTCTTGTCCTGGTTCGCAAGGCGACACTGCGCGGCCCGTTGGCTGGCGCGTTCGCGTGATCTAACCTAGCGCCAGCAGGCGGCGCACATAAGCTGCAAAATGGTTGTCGTGACGACCCTTGGTGTTCAGGCAGGAGAAACGCTTGAAGTTGCATCAGTTACAGGCCCTGATCGCAGTGGCCGACAGTGGTGGCATCCGCTCGGCGGCGCGTGGCCTGGGCTTGTCTCAGGCGGCAATCACCCGTGCCTTGCGTGAGCTGGAAGAAGAGCAGGGGCTGCCGCTGTTATCGCGCCATGCCGGTGGTGCACGGCTGACCGTGGCCGGACAGACCTTGCTGCCCCACGCCCGGCAGATCGCCAGCCAGCTGGAAAATGCCCAGCGTGATCTGGCCAGCCTGCGTGGCGAAACGCCGACGCGGTTGTGCGTGGGGGTAACACCGTGGTTCGGACAGACTTTGCTGGCGGTGGCGGTGCAGGCGTTTCGCCGCGAGATGCCTGCGGTGCAACTGGAACTCTATGAGGGGTTGCAGGCAGTCAGCCTGTCATTGCTGCGTACCGGCCAGATGCAGTTTGCCCTGGGGCCAGCGGGCAATCTGCCCGGCCAGGAGTTCGCCCACGAACCGCTGGCCCGCTACCGCATGCGCGTATTGGCAAGCAACCTACATCCACTGCGCACGGCCCGGTCGCTGGGCCAGTTGCTGGAACAGGACTGGGTGATGAACTTCACCCAGGCCAGCCACGAGCAGGTCATGCACGAATTGTTCGGCCGCTATGGCTACAGCGTCGCTCCCGGGCGCATCGTCTGCGCCCAGTCCAGCGCCATGCTCAGCAGCCTGATCATCAATGCCGGCATGCTGGGCTATTCGCCCGAACCGATGTTGTTGTGTGAACCCTTGCGCGGCAAGGCCACGGCCCTGGCGCTGGATGAAACGCTGGAGGAGGGTGATATCAGTGTCGTGCGCTTGCGCGACCAGGCCCTGGATCCGGCGGCGCGCTGCTTTGTCGGGTGTCTGCAGCAAGCGTTGAAGGCCTGCGCGCGATCGAGCGATGCCGAGGCCCGGCAGTTGGCCGATATGCTCAGGCTGCTGTTCTGAATGCAGACAGCGGTCAGCTACAAAGGACTTTTCTCAGCTGCTGGCGTTAACGTGATTACTGGGGCGCATAAAGGCGAAAGCGCAGAAAGCGCACACCATCCAAATCAACTTCGCCATCAACCTGAAACCCCAGTCGGAAAATTCCTTTGATTCTTTTCCTCGAAGGAGGGAGCAGAAGGGTGATGGAATCAAAGCCCATCGTGGTGAAGGCGCGTTTAACGATCTCTTGATAAATGGCTCTCCCGCTTCCCCAGAAGCTGGGATGAAGCACCAATGCCAAGTCTGCATCCCCTTCTTCGTACTGCAGACCGCCCCAGCCAGCAAATTGCTGATCAATCACAAATGCCCATGGGCCGTACCCATACTGTTCCCACTGGGCGTCTTTTTGCTTGACCCACTCTTTGGCGGTAACGTCGTCGAAATTTGCGCTGCCAAGTGGCATTTGTCGCAGAACATCGGCGTTGTTGTTGAGCGAAATGATGTCCGCCAGTCCGACTTCGGTCAGGCGCTTGAACTCAAGCTTCATGCTTTACCTTTGAACAGATCCAAACCCTCTGAGCTTTACCCTCGCTATCCAGCAGGCTCGCTACCCAGCCGCCGAAGAACGCTGCCTTTTGATCCGGTACATCTCGCCATCGGCATGGCTGAGCAGCGTATCGGCATCTTCCCCATCCGCAGGATAAAAGGCCACGCCGATACTGCAGGACGGCATATTGATTGCGCCGAACTCAGCCCCCAGCGGCTCGGCCATGGTCGCGAGAATCTGCGCTACCTTCTCGGCGACGGCTTCCTGCGACTGGATATCCGTCAACAGCACGGTGAACTCATCGCCGCCCATCCGCGCCACGGTGTCCGTCTCACGGACGCAGGCTTGCAGCCGTCGGGCAACCATGCAGAGCACCTGATCGCCCATTGCATGCCCATGCACATCGTTAATGCCCTTGAAGTCATTGATATCCAGGAACAGCAACGCCAGCATGTTGTTGTGGCGATGTGCGGCGCGCAGGGCCGATTCCAGTCGGTCATTGAACAGCGAGCGGTTGGTCAGGGCGGTCAGCGGATCGTGGTGGGCCATGAAACGCAATTCTTCCTCGGCCTGGCGGAGGGCGGTCACGTCCCGCGCGACACCGATGCGCGCCTCCACCTCATCAGACCAGAAGGCCGCCCAGAGAATGTGCACGACACCGCCATCCTTGCGGATGTAACGGTTGCGGAAATCGACGTGGGAATGCCCGTTCATGACCCGGATGATGGAGGCCCGTGTCACCGACAGGTCGTCAGGATGGATGTAGTCGGTGATCGGGGTGCCGATCAGCTCGACGGCCCGGTAACCGAGCAGGGTTTCACAGGCATCACTGACAAAGACAATCTGGTTGTCCCGATCGACCACGAACACTGTGTCCAGCATCAGGTGGATCAATTTCGGGTAGAGCGTTTGCAGGTCAACGGGCATAGGCCAGGAGGTCCGGTTCAAATTGCTTGATCATAGCCTGCCCGCGCAGGGCGGCGGCAAGCAATCCTGCAGACTTGCGCGGCGCCTGTAAATGGACTTGCGTGCCATTCAAGGCTAGTCTCGCGCCACCTGACAAACGGATCATTCAAGCGGGATCGGATTGAACACAAGGACAGTGACATTTGCCTCGCAAGGCTATGCGGTAATCCCTTCAATAGTTGGTGACAACGCGCTGGCGCTGGCTCGTGAACTCGCCAATGGTCTGATAGACCGGTACAGGCAAGGTGAAGAGGCGGTGTTGGCGGCGGGGTTGAGCATCGGTGATACGGGACGTCGCCACCCGCAGCGCAACCCGGGCATCGTGCTCGACGCGTGTACGCATGAGCCGTTCATCATCGGTGACCTTATCGGCCTTGAGCCCCGCTTTGCGCGGTTTATCTCACAGCAATCGATCTGGGAGCGTGTTGCCGAGCTGTTCGACTGCGCGCCTTGCGATCTGCTGTTTCACTTTGCCAACCTGACCCGCAAGCCCGGTGAAACAGGGCCAGCCATAGGCTGGCATCGAGATGAGGGCAACACCTACTTCGCCAGTGAAGATGGTCGCACCGTACGTCTGCTGATCCCGCTGCAGTTCATGTCAGCCCGAAATGGCGGTACCGCAGTGGTGCCGGGTTCTCATCTGAATGGCGACACCGTGACCGACACCGCGCTCTGCCCAGACGTGCCCGTCGGTAGTTGTCTGGCACTACATTCAGCCACGTTGCACGGGGGAACCGCCAACCGTAGCGGGCTGGAGCGCGATGTGATCGTCCTCCAGTTCGGCTTGCGATCTTCAGTGTTGCGCTGTACGGCAGCCGAGACGTTGGCGCTATCGACACGAGAGGAACTGTGGGAGCGGGCCTTGTCCCGCGATCTGCCGCAAAGCGGCAGCGAACCCAGGCGGCTCGGTGTGACAGTTGTACCGTGAGTTCAGGTTTTACGGCCGCTTCGCGCCCGATCGCGGGGCAAGGCCCGCTCCCACCGGGAATAGTTTCAAACACCCGCCACCGTACGCTCCACCAGACGAATACTGTCGCGCCCACCGCGCTTGGATTCGTAGAGCGCCGCATCACCTTGCTCGATCAATGCCGCCAGGCTTGCCGGCGGCTGGTCGAACAAGGTGGCGCCGATGCTCAGGGTCACGGCGTCGGGGGTGACGAACGAGGCCGAGGCCGTCTGCTGAAAACGCTCGCGCAAGGTATTGCCCAGCTCGACGATATGTTGCGGTGAGGTATTGCTCAGGACAATGACGAACTCGTCACCGCCCAGTCTGGCGGCCAGCGCGCCTTCGGGCAGGTGCGCACGAATCATCTCGCTCAGGACGATGAGCAGGCGGTCGCCGGCCAGATGGCCGTGCAGGTCGTTGACACCTTTGAAGTTGTCGATGTCGATCAGCAACAAGGCACCCGGGCGCGTGGCCGAAACACCTTCCAGCAAGCGTGGCGCCCGCACTTCAAGGGCGCGGCGGTTGTACAGGGACGTCAGCGGATCGCGTGCGGCCAGCCGCGCTATGCGCGCTTCACGGCGGTGGCGCTCGGTACCGGTCATCGACAGCGCGATCAACATGATCGCCATCGCGCCTTCGACCAGCGAAATCTGGATGATCTCGCCATGAAACGCCGCCAGATCGATCAGTGTGCCAGGAATCACAGCGGTCAGGGCCTTGGCCAGATAGAACAGGCCGTGGATCAGCAATACATAGCGCAATTGCACGGCGCCAACGCTCAACGACTTGCCATGAGGGCGCAGAAGCAAGCTGGCTCTGAGCGCCAACACGGCGACCAGCAGCGAGTTGGCCATCAACATGACCTTCGACCACCACGGCTCGTTCGGCAGTAGCAGCAGCGCCAGCCAGGTGGCGAAAACCAGGTACCAACCGCGTGACAGACGTGTCTGGGTGAAGCGCGCGACGCCCATCAGAAATAGCCAATGGGCCAGCACCAGCAGGCCGTTGGCGAACCAGATGCCGATCAGCAGCAGGCCACTGATACGCAGCAGGGCGAGGGTCGAGCCGACGCTGATGGTGGCAAAGCCTGCGCTCCAGAACAGCAGCGAGGATTCGCGGATGCTGCGCCATTCGACCGCCAGATACAGGGCGGCGGCCGCGGCGAGGGCGATAGAAAGGATCAACAGCGTAGGAGGGTCGAGAGCCATAGCCTGAAGGGTCTGTCTGATGGGCAGAAATGGAATCAATTGTAAGCGTTTGCGTCGATTTTTTCCGCGTCCCGACCTGCCACCACCCGAACGCTGAAGCGCTGCGCCTGCAAGGTACCCTTGCATCCTGGTGCCCACCCCAAAGGAGAGGTGTGGAACCCATCTGTCTCATGCATAAGCTGCGGGTGCTGCAGATAATGGATTACCACGGAGAATAATAATGAAACGATCATCGCGACTGGCGCTTGCCGGAGGCGTTTTTGCAGTTTCCTGCCTGACGGCCGCGTTGCAGTCATCTTTTGTCCACGCCAGTGAAACCGTCACTGCGCCACAAACGCAGGCGTTCTCGGACCAGGAGGTCAGTGACGCCTATATCTATTTGCTGGGTCGCCTGCTGGTGCTGCGCCAACAGCAGCTGGACTTTCAGCAAGGGATGCAGTGGAACCAGCTTGTGCACCGCAAGCCAGGGGCCGTGGATTGGCCCAATCCGAACCTGGATGTGGCCTATTCGGAAGCCTGGCTAGCGCTGGACGAGGGCAGTTGCGCACAGATCTCGGTACCGAAAATCGTCGATCGCTACTACACGGTGCAGTTCCTCAATGGCTGGGGCGAGACACTGGCCAATATCAATGAGCGCAGTCAGCCCGATCATCCTTTTGGCGATTTTGCGGTATGCCTGAAGGACGCAAAGGTGACGCTGCCCGCTGGCGTCAAACGTATTGATCTGCCGGTGCGCACCGCTCGCGTGCTGTCGCGGGTGGAGCTGGGCGCCGATGCCAGGCAAGCCGAGCAGCTGCAGCAGCAGTTCAGCTTGCGTCCTACCGGCACGCCAGCGCTTCCAGCGGTCCCCGAGGCGCTGATGTTCGAGCTGAACAAACTGCCTGGCGTCGAGGCATTCGACAAGGCTGAGGTTGCCCTGCAGGAGCCGGACCTGAACCCCGGCATGCAAGCCGTGCAGGCCAGGGTCCGGGCAATCGCCGCGCAGGTTGCAGACCCGGCCACGCGCGCACGTATCGATCAGCAGATCAAAACCCGTACCTATCCTGCACTGGCCAGGTCGGCGGCTACGATCGGGCCGGGAACCGTGCGCAATGGCTGGGTGCGCCCGGCAGTCTCCGGCGCCTACGGCAGCGACTTCCTGACCCGGACTCTGGTCGACTATGGCGGCATCTGGGCCAACACCCAGCAGGAGGTTCACTACTTCCGTGCGGCCGCAACGGGCAGCGGCGAGGTGCTTGATGGTGGCCAAAGTTATGCCCTGACGATTCCGGCTGACCAGTTGCCGCAAAATTTCGCCAGCTACTTCTGGTCGATCACCGCCACCGATGCGAAAAACTTCCGCGTGTTGCCCAACACGCTGGGGCGCTTTCTGCTCAACAACCAATCCGACCTGAAATACAACGCCGATGGTTCGCTGACTCTCTATTTCGGTCCGCAACAACCGGCAGGCGCGAGCCAGGGCAATTGGCTGCCTACCGCTGCGGGCCAGCCGTTCAGGCTGATCCTGCGCTATTACGGCGCCAAGGGTGGGGTAGCCGATGGCGACTATTTCCCGCCGGCGCTGGTCAGGCTCTGAGAGGCGTCAAGACCGCTGCCAGCGCGCCGCGGTCATTGCAATCATAAGGACAACAACAATGAATGAATTGAAAGCACTGGTGGCGGCTATCGCCTTGTACGGCGCCTACCTGCCGGTAGCGCATAGCGATGCATTGCAAACGGCGGCGGTGCCGGTCACCGTCGACAACTTCGTCCGCGCCGAGACCGACCGTTACTTCGGCCTGACCGCCAAGCGCGGCGGTTTTGGCACGTTCTCCCATTGGCGCGACCTGATTCCGGTGGATCGCCCGACCGTGATCCGGCCGAACCGCGACACGCTGTATTCAACCGCGGTGTTCGATATGGACGCCGGCCCTGTCAGCGTGACCCTGCCAGACGCGGGTGGGCGCTTCATGTCGCTGGTGATGATCGATGAAGACCACCAGGTGATTGGTGTTCACTACGGGGCAGGGGAGTACCGCCTCAAGCGCGCGGATGTGTCCACTCGCTATGTCATGTTCGGCGTACGGACCCTGATCAACCCCGCCGACCCGCAGGACCTGACCAAGATTGCCGCCTTGCAGGATGCCATCGTCGCCAGGCAGGACGGCGGGCCTGGGCAGTTCCAGGTGCCGAACTGGGACGAAGCCAGCCGCGCGCAGATACGCAAGGCGTTGTTGGCGCTGGGCTCGACCCTTGAAGATTCGCGCGGCATGTTCGGCAAGCGTGAAGACGTCGACCCGGTACGCCACCTGATCGGCAGTGCCATGGCCTGGGGCGGCAACCCGGAAAAGGATGCTTACTATCAGGTGGTCACGCCGCAGCTTAATGATGGCAAGACCCCGTACCAGCTGGATGTTTCCAATGTGCCTGCAGGGGCGTTCTGGTCCATCAGCGTTTACAACGCGCAGGGGCAGTTCCAGAAGAATGCCCAGGAAGCCTACGCACTGAACAACCTCACTGCACGCAAAGGTGAGGACGGTAAGGTGTCGGTTCGCTTTGGCGGATGCGAGGCGACGGTTGCCAACTGCTTGCCGATCATGCCGGGCTGGAACTACATGGTGCGTTTCTATCAGCCGGCCAAGGCGGTGCTGGATGGCTCGTGGAAGTTGCCTGAGGCACATCCCGCCTCCTGAACTGAGCAATAAAACAAACGGCGGCCAAGTGGCCGCCGTTTGTTTTTATGGTTCTTCACGGAATCTCGGGGAGTATGATCCTTGGGTTGGGTTGTTGGGGGTGTGAGCTTATCCATTTGGTGTGGCGCCGCTGCCGGCCCCTTCTGCCCTTTCGG
>Ga0247819_10000357_pt1 | contig 28154 bp, 30 predicted proteins | sample 13C_Xylose_Day6_FD_193428 | JGI IMG/M metagenome (GOLD analysis project Ga0247819, IMG submission 193428) | Soil microbial communities from agricultural site in Penn Yan, New York, United States - 13C_Xylose_Day6 | ecosystem: Environmental > Terrestrial > Soil > Agricultural land | place: USA...
AGACCAAGAGCGGCTACTTCGTCTGGGCCAACGCCGCCGGCGGGGCCGGGGGTGCCTCCTCGCCCAGGTAGGGCAGACCGGCGATGTTGTCGCCGGCGGCGTTGGCCCAGACGAAGTAGCCGCTCTTGGTCTTGTACCAGGCGTCGTTGCCGGGGGTCACGGGCTCGCCCTTGACGTAGCCGACGACGGCCAGCTTGGCGCCGAGCGCCAGGCCGTCCTCGTAGCCGGCAGCCTTGGGGGCGTTGGACCACGGGGCGACCCGGACGTTGGCGCCCTCGGTGGTCACCTCGCGCAGCATGTCCGCCGCGGTGTTGCCGGCCGGGCTGAGCACGACCCGGTCCTCCCAGTAGAACCAGTCCAGGACCCGGGGGTTGGACCGGCCGTAGGTGCTGGACCGGAGCCAGTAGCCGTCGAGCAGGACCTCAAGGTGGACGTGCGGGCCGGTGGTCCACTTCCCGGTGTTGCCGGACCAGGCGACGATGTCGCCCTGCTTGACCCGGTCACCCTTGTTCAGATCGGTGCGGGACAGGTGGGCCATGAAGACCAGCGGCAGGCCGGGACCGAAGTCGATCCCCAGCACGATGCCGCCACCCTCGGTGAGCAGCCACGGGTTGTCCGTGCCGTAGGGGGTGCGGCACCAGTCGGCCCAGACGACCGTGCCGTCGGCCGGTGCGCGCAGCGCAGTGCCGACCGGGAGCGGGACGTCGATGCCGGTGTGCCCGCCTGCGGGGTTGACCCCGCCGGGGCGGGTGCCGAACTCCTGCGAAGTAACTGACCCCTTGGGCCAGGGCCATGCGTATGCCATGCGGACTCCTTTGGATACGACAAAGGCCCCTGTTACGGGGCCTTGCTGTCGGGGTTGCGGGGGAGCCGCCTGATGGGCGGCGGTGGGGGCAGCTGCTGCCAGATGTGGTTTTCCAGATCGGCGATGTGCTGCAGGTCGGCGTCGCGGCGTTCCTCCAGGAGGATCAGCCGGACCTCCAGTTCCTTGTTGTCGTCACGGAGGGCCTTGATCTCCGACTGCCAGTACGCCATCAGGCCGGACCAGTCGGCGGTGGCCGCCTGGCGGTTGGCCGCCTGGGCGGCGGCCTCTGCCGCCTCCTTGGTTGCCTTGGCCGTGGACTTGGCTGCCAGGAGGGTCCAGATACCGCCGCCGGCGAGGATCGTTGACAGGAGCGGGACGATCCACATCATCCACTCGACCCACATCACGTCAGGTCCCCTTCGACGATCCACTCGTTGGTGCCGCGCATGTAGAGGCGCACCGTCGAGTACCGGGCCCGGGTGGTCAGCGTCCGCGCGGTGCGGATCGTCACGCCCGAGGCGCCGACGAGGGTGATCTGCCCGGTGCCGTACTGGGTGAAGGCCAGGGCCGTGCCCTTGTGCCAGCCCGCCGTGGCGACCGTGGGGATGGTCACCGTCACGGCCGTGGTGGCCGTGGTCTCGACGACGCGGTCGGCGTCTTCGATGGTCGGCGTGTAGGCGGTTGCCGAGGTGGACCGCAGCGGGACCGAGTCCGGCACCCCGGTGTTGCCCCGGATGGTCTGGGTCAGCGAGGCGAAGGAGTTGTTGATCACCGCACTCGTGCCCCAGTGGGACGGGGGCCCGAAGGAGTTGGCGAGGATCGCGGTGTTCTGCACCGCGCTGGTGTCCATGTTGATGGCCGAGCGCGGCTTGATGGTCGTGCCGCCCTTGACGTTGAAGTTGTTGCCAACGAACGTGGTGCGGCCGATGCCGTTCGCGGTGGGGCCGGTAATGAAGACGTAGTCGTAGGTGTTGTCCGCCGCCACGGAGTTCAGCGAGGAGAACCCGCAGCCGGTGAACTGGATGTCGGAGTAGCCGCCGTTGGTCGAGTCGATCATGACCATGTGGTTTGCGGCGCCTTCGATCTTGCAGTTAGCGAACTTGGCGCGGGAACCGCCGCCGTCGAACCAGATGTCATACCGGCCGGCGGTGTAGAAGTGGCAGCCCGTCACCTGCGCGCTGGCGCCCCTGACGACGAAATTGTCCTGGTTGGACAGGAAAATGCAGTGCGTCCAGTGGCTGTCCGCGGACTTGGCGTCCAGCACCGCACCCGCGGCGGTGCAGTTGCCGATGATGAGGTTGGAGAACGTGGAGTCGTAGGTCTCCCACGAGGGGGAGGTGTAGCCCAGCACGCGGAGGCCCGCGCCCGAGGCGCGCCAGATATGGACCTTGTCCATGTGGCCCATGTTCGACCGGAAGATGACACCGTCCACGTTGGTGCCGACAAGGCTGCCGTCAATGGTGAGATCCCGGATGGTGACGCCGTGGAGCGGGCGGTCGTTCTCCGCACGCTGGACCAGCAGGACGGAGCCGGTGACTCCGGTAGCTGCTTCGATGCGCGAGCCGCGGGAATCCTGGGTGGCCCCTGCGCGCATTCCGGAGGCGTCGCCGTAGAGCGTGGTGCCGTCCTTGGTGAGCCTCAGGGTCGAGGTCACCTTGTACCGGCCGGCGGGCAGGTAGACCGCCCGGCCGCCTGCGGGGACTGCATCGAATGCGGCCTGGATGGCCGCCGTGTCGTCAGCCACGCCATCGCCCACGGCGCCGAACCGGGGGTCCTTCACGTTCAGCGGGAGGTAGCTGGACAGGGCGGACGCGCCGCCGCTCCAGTTGGCGGCATCATAGGTGGCCCCGGAGGTGTGGGACAGCTTGGCCCTGACGATGCCACCGTCCGGGTCGATGACGAACTGGTCGAGCAGGTAGGCAGTGTTCGGCTTCCACGAGCCGACGGCGCCGGCCGCGGCAAGCCGCTGGTCGATGACCGTGTCGGTGGGAGCCACTGCAGCCGCTTCGGCTGCGGCCTCTGCGGCCTCGGCCGCGTTCTTGGCGTTGGCCGCCTCTGCGGCGGCGTTGACCACCGCGTTCCGGGCGGCAGTGACTTCGTCCAGCAGGCCCCGGTAGGAGCTGAGGAAGCCGAAGTATCCACCGCCGGCCCACATCACCTGGGGGATCGACGCCTGGAAGGCGGGGAGGAATCCCTGCTTGGTGACCTGGACAGGGTTGGCGAGCGGGAGGCCCGCGCTGTCCACGAGGGCGAGGGGGCTGGTCATGCCGGTATCGGACGGATCGTAGATCGTAACCTGCGCATCCGTGAGGATGACGCTGGTCGCGTCAGCGTTGACGACCAGCTGGGTTTCAAAGGGGTAGAGAGGCATGTCGTTGTCTTTCCGCTACCAGCCGATAGCTATCCAGTTGATGCGGTGGATCTTGTTCAGCCCGCCACCACGGCTGTAGACCAAGCTGCCGGTGCCGTATGCTGACGCCGGCTGGGCGCGCAGGGCATAGACCCACTCGGTCGTGCTGCCGTAACCTGCCTGGCCGAACACGCCCCCGCCGCCGCCGGCATTGCCGGCCGAGGCGTAGGTGAGGGAACCGCCGCCAGCCCAGTCGTCGCCGTCCATGGCGATGACGGTGAGCAGGCCGTTGGGAAAGGGCTTCTGGAAGGTAAGCCGGGCGTAGCCCGAATTGTCGGACCAGTTGACGTTGGAGCCGGCCTGGATGAGGAACTGCTGGCCGCCGTTGATCAGGTTCTGCGGGTTGGAGCCCGCGGCGCCTGCGAGGGCGCCGGTCGATCCGCCGAACAGCGGGATGCGGCCCATGACGAACGTGGACCAGGAGGGGTTGCCGTTGGCGTCCAGCTCACAGTTCCACTGCGTGCCGTTGATCATGATGCTGGCGCCCGGTTCCTTGAGGTAGGTCAGGGCCAGGTCGTCCTTGGCCACCAGACCTCCGTTGCGTGACCAGCAGCGCAGATCCACGATTGCCGTGGGCGCACTCTGGCCGGCGGTGAACTGGACCAGCGCGATGGGCTGGTCGTCGAGGGTGCCAGGGGTCGTGTTGCGGGAGGGGAGCACCTTGGATGCCGTCCCCTGCACGATCATGACCGTGGTCGATCCGCCGGTGCCGGACCAGTTGCGCCGGATGACCACAAGGTCCCAGCGCGTGCCGGAGCCGACCGTGTTCCCCTGCAGCGAGATGGTTGCGTCGGAGGTGTCGTAGACGCCGTAGCCCCAGGCGGAGCCGGTGGCGATGTTGACGCCGCGGTCCATAGTGGCGTGCGGGGTGACCTTGAAGTCACCGGCCCCGGCCACGCCGTAGTTGGACGATCCCACAAGCGGGATCATCTTCGCCCACTGCGCCTCGTTGATCGAGCCGTCGTAGCCGATGCTCGTGATTGCCATTACTTGCTCACCTTCAGATCAGTGATGCCCTTCTTCATTCGGGCAAGGAAGTTTGCGATGGTGCGGTCTGGGCTGTCCTGGATGTCGCCCACAACGGGCGTCGTGACGAGCCCCTCGTCGCGGGTGTAGCTGAGGGTGACCTCGCGGAGAATGTCCGTGCGGGAGACCAGGCCGATGTTGATGGTGACCTGGGCCCCCACCACCAGGCCGTCCTTGCCGTACTGGAAGTGCTCCGTCTCGGACAGGTGGACGGCGAAGCCGGAACGCGGGCCTTCCTCGGCCAGCATTTCCTGGGCTCGAGTGACCACGATGGCGTCGGTGTCCGCGTCGCGGGCGTCCCTGAACAGCTCCCAGACGTCCCGGTGGTCCGCCTCAAGGGCGGAGTCCCGGGCCTCCCGGAAAACGCGCGCAGTGCCCTCTCCCTGGCCGCCGGCGACCACATGGGTCGCCTTCGGATCCTCATCGGACCAGGACCAGCTCGTGATGACTCCGGAGCTTTCATCCAGCGGCCGGGCGAAGACCGGCGGCACGAAGGCGTCGCACAGGATGTGCGAGCTGCCGACCTGCTTGAAGGTGATCCCGATGCCGGCCTGCTCGATGGCGGGGAACAGCTGCTCGTAGAGCGGATGGAACCGAAACTTCAGGCCGCCGTTGATCGTGGCGCCGCGGTTCTGGTTGGTGGCCACGACGACGTCCATGCCGAGCCGGGACACGATGTTGGCACTGATGACGGCCTTGGCGATGGCCTCGGCCGTGCCGGTGTAGGTGGCGTACTCGGACGCGCCCTGCGCGGTGATGGCCGCGCCGGGGACGGGGTAGCCGATGATCTGGTGCAGCAGCCGGAAGTCGTCCTTGAGGTAGACCGTCAGGGTGCCGTCGATGGTCGGGCCCTCGGCCCGCCGGCGGTGGATCTTGCCGCTCATCAGGAACTGACCGCGCAGCTCGATCACCATGCGCGCGCCGTCGGCCAGGAGGTGAGGAACGGCCTTGTGGTCGATCTCCACCTCCAGGGCCGCCGTGCCCGTCTGGTTGAAGCGCGGGGTGACCACCAGCGACACGGGGTCGCCGATGAATGCCTTGAAGTTCAGGTCCTTGTCGTAGACCTTGATGGTGAAAGGAAGCTCGGACATATCACCACGCCCTGTAGTAGAGCGGGGTGAAGGTGGCCGTCACCAGGCCGGTGCCGGTCATGGCCAGGGACATCTCCGACTCCACATCCGCCGGGAGCGGGGCGAAGTCGATGGCGCCCAGGCTCGGGGTCTTGTCCACCGTCAGGGGCCCCGCAGCGGGGCCCTGCATGGCGACCTGGCCGGTGGGCCGGGTGTCGATCTCCAGGACCTCTCCAGCGGGGATGCTGAACGGGACGACGATGTTCCTGCCGTTGATGCCCACCGTGGCCGAGGAGATCGGCCCGTAGATCCGCCACACGACGTAGGAATCCACGTCGCCGGGGTTGGTGATCTTCGCAGACTCCAGGGTGTTGCCGGGGGAGATGGTAAAAGCCGGCCCGCCGCTGGTCCCGAAGAACGGAACCTGGGAGCCGGCCTGCCACAGGCCGGTGATGTCCTCGCCCTCCCAATAGGGCTGCTCCGCGGCGAACGTGATGCCGTAGTTGGTCCAGCCCTCGTTGGAGGCGTCGTGCTCAAAGGTCTGGTCGCCGTCATCGACGAAGCGGAGCTTCAGGGAGCGCCGCTTGCCGTCGGGCTGGATAACCACCCAGGTCCCGACCTTGGTCGGGTTCATCGTCTTCCAGAACGCCCGGTCCTTGTCGATCCAGTCCTGGCTTCCCAAGTTGGAGTAGATCTGGATGGGCCAGAAGGCCTCCCGGACGTCCACAGAGTTGCCCCGCCACCGGGCGCCCGGCACGGATGCGTGGGCGGCCCGGTGATGGATGATGGGGGGCATGTTCAGACCGCGGACCCCGGGGAGCATGACGCTCCCGTGGGTCTCGTCCGAGAGAATCCATTCGGAGTCGTCCCAGCCGATCCAGCGCATCTCAAGGCCGGACCATGACACGGGGGGTGCGGGCGGGTTGAGGATGCCGCCGAAAATAACGCCCATGTAGGGTCCTCCTTATGCGTCGATGCCGGCCACGGCCAGTGCGTCGCGCTGCATTGCCTGCAGCTTCTTCACGGCCCGTTCCGGGTCTACGGTGTTGATGGTTCCGACGGTCACGTTGGTATTGCTCGTCCGGGTCGGTACGGTGTGGCCGCCGGCATCGCCGTTGGCGTAGTTCTTCGAGCGGGTCAGCTCGTAGCCGAACTTCTTGGCCACCTCGCTGAGGATCGACACCGACCGGGGCCGCTTGGACACGGCCAGCGGGATGTAGGCCTCGCCGCCGGTCTCCGGCTCGGCGAAGAACCGAAGGACGGAGGACGGACGGAAGATCGAGGCCCTGTGGTCCTCGATGCCGCCGTTGGCGAAGTACTTGTACTGCGGGTTGAACCCGTTCATGCCCCGCGCGAAGCGGTCCAGGATGGAACCCTTCGCCTGGTGGGGGGCCCGGCTTGCCATGGCCGCATCGCGGCCGGCGTCGGCGTAGGTCACGTTGACGATGGCCGAACGGGGCCGGGTCAGCTGGATCAGCTGCCACTCGACCGCGGCGTAGGAGCCCTGGTTGAGCAGGGCCGTGAGCTGGGCCTGCCAGATCGGGTTGGTCAGCCGCATGATCGTGCCGATGGCCGACTGCACAGCAGGGGACGTGGCGTTGAAGCCTTCGAGCACCGCCGTGTAGTCGCCCCGGGCAAAGGCATCAGCCCTGCCCACGACGTCGGCGATGTTCGCCTGCGCGGACGCCGGGAGGGCGTCCAGCTTGGCCTTGAAGGTCGTCGCCGCGTATTCCTGCATGTGGGCCTTGACCTGCTCGGTCGTGACGTTGGCCGGGTCGGGGTTGGCCAGCAGCCAGGCGGTGAACTCGGACTCGTTGAACTCCACACCGAGGCGCTTGGCCTCGGCCTGTGCAGCCAGGAAGTTGTCCGTGTTCGCGCTGAAGGTTGCCTTGAGATCCCACTCGGAGCCGAAGAACTTGCCCCACTGGGCGCGCAGCTCTGCGACGGTGAGCCCGGCGGCGTCTGCGATCCTCTGCAGGTCCGCATCGCCCGAGCGCACGACATCGACGGCCTTCTGCGCGGCCACAGCCGCGGTGTCGCCGTTCTTGATCGCCGCGTCGTAGGTGGCCTGCGCCTGGATCTTCACATTGTCGGCCGACTCCTTCATGATCTTGAAGAGGTCGCGGCCGGCCTTGGACTGCTCGGAGATCAGGCCGTTGGCGTCGAAGATGGACGCACGCGAGGCCTTGATGGACTCAGCGATTGCCTTGGCGTTCTCGACGGCCGCCTCGATGCCCTCAACGCGAGCGATCTTGGCCTCCTGGTCGGAGACGCCGTTCTTGTTCAGGATCTCCAGGGACTTGTTGATCGCGTCGATCTTGCCGGCGGCATCCGCGGAAACGTCACCGATGATCTGGACGATGGAGGCGACTTCCTTGCTGCGCTCCACGGTGGTTCCCAGGGTCTGGGCGTAGATCGCCTGGCCGCGCTGGGCCAGCTCGAAGGCGAGCCGCTGCTCGTCCATCTTGTTGGTGAGGTTCTGGATGCTCTGGGTGTTGATCGCGTTCGGGCCCTCGAACAGCGAGGGGTTCAGGCCCAGGGCCTTGACGGCCTTGGCCTGTTCCTCCAGCTGCTTGAGCTTTGCGATGTTCGTGGCGAACTCGTCACCCGGCGCCATGGGGCGCTTGGAGACGTCGCCGGAGATCCCGCCGGTCTTCATGAACTCGACGAGTTCCTTGAGGTTGCCAGCGTTGCCGATGGTCTTCAGGCTGCCCACGAAGGAGTCGTACTCGGCCCGGCTGCCGGCGATGATCCGGGAGACCTCGCCGATGCTGATGCCGAGCTGCTCGAGCGTTTCGTTGCCGGCCTTGGAGTTGTTCACGACGCCGCGCCAGAAGTTGGCCCAGGCGTCGCCTGCCTTGTCGATCTCGGAGACCTTGGAGGAGATGGCCGTCAGGGTTTCCGACGTCGCAGCCCCGCTGGCCTTGTCCAGCGTCTCGCGCAGCCGGTCGATGTTGGCCGCCGCGTCTGCGGCGTTGCCGCCGATCACGGACATGGCCACGCCGATGCCGCCCAGGATGAGTCCGGGCACACCGCCGATCAGGGCCAGCGAGCTGTTGATCTTGCCGACGAAGCCGGCCACGCCAGTGGCCGCAGCCGACATCCTGCCGACGATGGTGTTGGCATCGAAGGAGTTGATGTGGGCCCGGGCACTGGCCATGCCGGTCTGCATGATCTGGCCGAAGCGGGACATCTGCCGAACGGAGCCGTCGGCCATGATGACCAGGTTCCGGTTCACTCCATCGACTGCCGTGGCCACTCCGGCCGTGGCTGCCTTCTGGGCAGCGACTCCGGCCACCGTGGAGGTGGTCAGGCTGGTCCACATGCGGCTCAGGCCGCTGGCAAAGGCGCCGAACTGGTTGCGGAGCAGCAGGAAGGTCAGGAAGGCCACCGTGCCGTCGCGCAGCGGTCCCGGGAGGGCGTTCAGCACCGTCAGGAAAGCGTTGAGCATGTCCGTGAGCAGTGAGATCGGGCCCCGGGCGACGTTGAGCAGGTTGTTGGTCAGCGTCAGCAGGGATGGGGAGATCTTGGCCAGGTTGTCGGTGATCTTGCCGACCGAGTCATCCAGGATCCCGAGCACCGTGTTGAACACGGGGCCGAGGCCGCGGAAGACGCTGGCAGAGATCTTGCCGACGTTGCCGAGCAGGCTGCCCAGCCGGTCAAAGGCCGGGTTCATGGTGTTGACCATGTCCGACATGCCGCGGAGGGCTTCGAGCATCCCGGTCTGGAAGGTCAGGTTGCTGAAGGTCCGGGCCACGCCGGAGAGGACGTCGCCGCCGAAGCGGCCCAGCAGGGTGAGCAGCTGGGAGGTCCAGGCCGAGGCATCCATGAAGGTGCCGGCCAGGTCCTTGACGCCCTTGTTCAGTTCGGTGGCGCCCCTGCGGGCGCCGAAGAAGATGGAAGCCATCTGGGACTGGAAGGGCTCCGCCAGCATCAGCTTGGCGATGAACTCCATGTTCCGGCGGAAGTCGTCCAGGCCGTTGTTGCCGAGGGCGCCGCTGGCGCGGGCCAGTGCCTTGAACTGGTCGATGATCGCACCGCCGGCGAGCCACATGTCCTTGAGCGAGTTGACGCCGTCTTCGATCCATGAGGTGATGTCGCCGAGCTTGCTGGCTTCCGCGATCCAGTCGCGGAACCGCGTCGAGACGTCGAGGATCCACTGGCCGAAGCGGGGGAAGAACTCCGACCCGCGGAGGCCCAGGATGTTGAAGGCTTCGATCAGCGGGGCTGCCGCCTCGCTGCCGCGCAGGAAGAGGACGTCGAGGTTCTCGAACATCTTCTTCAGGTCGCCCGAAATGGCGATGGTATTGAAGGCCTTGACGATATTGTCGAAGCCCTTGCCGGCGCTCCCAGCGGCCTTCTCCAGGCCTTCCGTGAACTGCGGGATAACTTTGTCCACGAACTCCTGGAGCGAGGCTCCAGCGGTCTCCCAGAACGCCTGCTGGACGGGCTTCTGCATGGTCTTCCAGGTGTCATCCAGGACGCGGACGGCTTCGCGCGCGGCCGGGGCCAGGGCGGCCAGGGCCTTCTTGTCGCCGTTGAACGCCTTCTTCATGTTGTCGAAGGCCATCGTGTTGATGACCGCTGCTGCGGCGACTGCCGAGATCAGGGCCGGGGCCATGGCCAGGAGGCCGACGACCTCGAACATGCCGTCGCCCACGGAGAGGGCCGCGGTGGTCATGTAGGCGAGGGTGTCGGCGATGCCGCCGATGGCGGCGCCCCAGCCGGCTCCCTTGAGCGCGATGGTGTCGAACTTGGTGATGATGGACTCGAGCCCGCGGCCGGCGGCCTGCAGGGTGTTGACGCCCGCCAGGGAGCGGAGCAGACCCTCGGCGATGATCATCGACTTCTGATCGACCACGACATGGAACGGCACGCGCCGGGCGCGTGAGGCGAACTGCAGCTGCCGTGCCACCATCTCCAGGCCGGAGGTGTGGACGGGCAGCTCGACGTCGCGGTCCTTGTCCTCGACCTCGTCCTTGATCATCTCGTCGATGCGGCGCAGCTCGGTGCGCAGCGCCTCCTCGTTGAAGGCGACCGACAGGGTCTTGGAGTTCAGCTCCGAGAGCATCTCGCGCAGCTTGTCGCGCGTGGACTTCAGGGACTCCTGGTCGTCGTAGTTGACCTTGAGTTCCACCGGCTCCTTGGCCAGGGCGTCCTGCAGCATCCTGCGGGCGGTCTTGAGCGACTTCTGGTCGAGCGTGACGTCGAACTCGACCTGCCGGATCTTGTCCAGCTCATTGTTGACCTGATCCAGCGCCGCCTGGATGGAGGCCCGGTTGTTGGTGTAGGAGACGGTGACGGCGGCCTTGCTGAAGCCCCCGTTGAGCCGCTTGGTGAACTTGCGCTCCATGCGGTCCAGCGAGGCGTCGTCAGTGTCGAAGGAGACTTCCTTCTCCAGCTTCTGCCGGCGGATCTCAGCGATCTTGTCGAGGACAGCCTGGTAGCCCTTTTTGTCCTGGACGTAGGTCATCTCGACCTTGGCGCCCTTCTTGATCTCGTCCAGCTCGGCCTGGGCCCTGGCGATTCCAGCGTCGTCGAGGGTGACCTCGATCTCGGTGGCCGACATGTTCTTGATGGCCTTGTCCAGCTGCTGCTGGGCCCGGCGCACCGAGTCGTAGTCGAGGCCGACCTTCAGGGTCATACCCTTGTCTTCGGCTGCCTTCTTGGCCTTCTGGACGTCGGTGACCAGCTCGGTCGTGTCGCCCTTGACCTTGACCTTGACCGCGGTTTCGTAGCCCCGCAGCTCGTCCGAGACCTGGTCCTGGGTTTCGCGCCGGAAGCCTTTTGCATTGGGCCGTACCTTGATGGCTACGGCGCCGACAAGCTTGATGTCAGCCAAGGGGGAATCCCATCTTTCTGAAGAAGTCGAAGTTGTCCGTGAACTCCTGCTCGGACTTCTTCTTTGCCTTCGGGTCGTTGCGCCACGAGGCGGGGCCGATGGTCTCGAAGTCCGGCGGTTTGTCCCAGTGACCGGAGACAGCGGTGTTGAGGTTGAGCGCGTTGATGGCCATCGCCTGGAGGCGGCGATCCAAGGTCCAAACGCGGTGGTCCATGATGGCTTCCTGGCGCGGGTCGGCTTTTGCGGACTCCGACTCGTCGCTCGGGTGATCTACGGCCATGGCGGCGTAGTAGCGGGAGCCCTCGGGGAGGTTGCGCAGCATGGCGAGAATGACGGGGATAGAAGAAAAGACCTCGCCAGCAATGAAGCTGACGAGGTCCAGTCCCCAGAACTCCTTGAGATCCAGGTAGATCTCCTCGCCGTAGGCGTCGATTAGCTCTCCGAGGGCGAGGCTCCCCCCGGGTCGGTCACTTCGGAGTACTGCTCGAAGAGGAACAGCCACATGCCGAGGTCATCCATGCCGGCCCACTTGGCGAGCTTGGCGAAGTCACCGCGGGTGCGTTCGGCCGCATGCAGGGCGTCGGAGAGGACGCTGATCATCAGTTCGGCCTGATCGACCTCGTGGTCTTCAGGAAGTGCCTCCAGGCGCTTCTTCAGGTCGAGCGCGTCGGCCACGGCCTTGCGCTTCTCCTTGGGCAGCCGGAGGACGGGCTTGAAGCCGAGGATCCTTCCGTCCTCGAGTTCAATTTCAAAGTCGGGGTACTTGGCGTCTGCGCCCTTGCGCAGATCGTCGAGTGAAAGTGCGGACATTGCGGACTCCTTTTAGGGAATGGCGGACTTATTGGAGAGGGCCTGTGGGGCCGGGGTCCGCACCCAGCCCCACAGGGGTTTTTCACTACGGAGCTGCGATGGTCACCGAGGGATCGGTGGTGTAGCCCGTGCCGCCGTTGGTGACGTTCACTGCCGTCACGACGCCGTCCTGGACCACTGCGGTCGCAGCGGCACCCGTGCCGCCACCACCCGAGAAGGTCACAGCCGGAGCGGTGCTGTAGCCGGCGCCGCCGGAGACGACGGTCACCGCGGACACCGTGTTGCCGGTGCGGGAGGCCGTGGCCGTAGCGGTCGAGAGGATGACCGCCGGCGGGATCCACTCAAACGGCCAGTCGTTCGAGCCGTGGTTGAGCGGGGTGACCTTCAGCGAGAGCTGGGCCAGGTTCTCCGTATCGGCGACAGCGAGGTCGTCGGAGCGGATGATCGAGACCTTGGGGGCGTAGATGCCCGCGGTGCTCTGGCCGTCATAGAAGACGACGAGCCAGGCAACCTCGGTCGGGACCGGGTTGGAGGGGACGCGCACGCGGCCGTTGACAACGGCGGCGTTCGAGCCGTAGTAGAGCTTCAGGCCCGGAGCATCGAACTGGAGCAGGTTCATGATGAACGCCTCAGTGCGAGCGGCCACGGTCTGCCGCAGAGTCTTGTTCTGCAGCGAGCGAAGCGTGGTGGTTTCGCCACCTTCCGAGCTTGCGGACAGGATGTCCTGCACGGAGGTGTGGCCGACCTCGGTCCACGGCCCGGCCGGGTTGCGGAGGTCAGTGGGGATTGCAGTGCCGACAGGCGCCGTGTAGAAGTGGCCGGTTCCGACCTTCAGCACGGCAGTGTTGTCGAGTGCCATGGATTTTCTCCTAGAAGGGGCTCAGCCCCATAAGAAAAGCCCCGGCGTTATGCGCGGGGCTTGAAGCGGTTTGTGATCGTGCTCGGGGCCGGAGGGCGGATGAGCAGGCGGAAGATGGCCTCGTAGCGAACCGCGCCCTTGGGGAGCGATGCGTACTGCACCACCGAGGTGGAGGTCTGCCAGTCGGAGACCTTGGCGGGATGGGTGGACGCCTCCATGACTGCGATGTGGCCGCAGTTGGGAAAGTAGAGCTGCTTCTGCTGTGCCTGGCGCAGTGCGTAGCGGCACATCTCCTGCAGTTCCTCGCCCTCCTCGTCAGCGTCCACACCGGAGGTGACGGTGCTGACCATGAGGATCACGGGCTGCATGAAGCGGTCATCCTGGGAGTGCAGCGCGAGCGTGCCGGAGCGGCGGTCGCGGCGGGCCACGATGGCCGGCGTCTGCATGTTCTCCGAGTAGCCGGAGTAGACATGCACGTCCTGGCCGGCGAAGAAGTTCTCGAAGATCTTCCGCACCAGCTCGTCTGCCGAGCCGAAGTAGGGCGTGTCGGGCGTTACGGTTGCGTCGCCGTAGACCAAAGCCATCACCGTCCCCTGTATCGTGAAGCGGCACGCTGCATGGCGTTGCCGAGGATGTGCAGGCCGGGAACTTCCTTGCCCTTCTTGGTGGTCCACCCGAACTCGATGGACATCGCAGAGCGGTCGGCCTTGTTACGGCCGCCCCTGCCCTCACCGCCGGGATCGGAGTCCCGGAGGTAGACATAGGCGTCGAGCTTGCGCGGGGGCGCTCCCTCGACTTCGATGTAGGCGTTGCCCTTGCGGTAGTGCATGCTGAGGTTCGCCGAGGCGTCTCGCGCAATGCCCATGGCGGCGCCCATTACTGCTACTCGGGTGCCGGGCATGTGGGAGACGATGCTCTCCACCGAATGGATGCCGTTGTCCGGCGTCAGCCACTCGATGATGTGGTCGTCCATTAGTCCTCCAGTCGGTTGCGGGACCGGATGACGAACTCGACGTGCCTGGTGGCCCTGGAGATTCCCGGGGTGAAGCGAGGCGGGGCCGCAAGGTCCCATTCCTCGCCGCGGAAGACGATCCGCGCCCAGGAACCGACGGGGGCATCACGGGTGATGCAGCGCATCGCCTTGATGGAGACCTGGCCGGGGAGTTCGGCGTCGCCCTGCCGCTGCGAGGAGGTGGTGACCCGGATCTCTACCGGCACGTCGGCCGGAACCCGGACTTCGTCACCGCGGGCATTGTGGGTCACGACCTCGGGGTAGATCAGCATGACCTCCCTGCCTGCGTCGAGCAGGCGCGAGCGGCCCATTACCAGTACCCCAGGGGGAACGGCTTGTTGCCGCCCCAGTCCACAGGTGCATACCCGCGGTCGCAGTCAAAAGGGCGCGACCTCGGAACAGGCCGGTCGGAGCTGGCCAGCCCGACGGAACGCACGTTGCCCGTGCGCCCCAGGGCCTTGACGATGGTGATCTCGGTCTTGGTCAGTTCCGCGCCCGAGACATACGCCTCGGCTCGGTTGAACGTGACCATGTCGCCGCGTTCCATATCGAAGCCACTCGGGTTCAGGAAGCCCCGGTGGGCCGCCTCCACGCAAATGGAGACGGCCATGGCCGGGGCGTTCTGAGCAGTCCATCCGGGCTGATCCGCGTAGAACCGGATGAGGTTCGACGCATGGTCGAGCACAGCCTCCGCCAGCTTCACGTCGTCCACGGTCTCGATGGGCTCGCCGATGCGAGCCGCGACCATTGCTACTGAAGCAAGTGCTGGCATTGGCTTCTCCTACTACGGGGCCGCGACGGTAACGGTCGGGTTCGAGGTGTAGCCGGTGCCCGCAGCCGTGACGGAGATCGCGGTGACCTGGCCGTTGGCGATGGTCGCAACAGCCGTTGCGCCAGTGCCGCCGCCGCCGGAGATGGTGACCGTCGGGGTGGAGGTGTAGCCGAAGCCCTGAGCGGTGACAGTGATCGCGGAGACCGTGCTGCCGGAGCGGGTAGCCGTAGCCGTAGCAGCAGCCTTGGCGCCCGGGTAGTTGCCGCCGAGCGGGAAGGGCTCGCCCTGAGCAACCGGGCCGGTGATCGGCTGCAGGTTGTAGGCCTTGGCCAGGAAGGAGCTGGCGGAACCGCCGGGGGTCGTGGTGGAGCCGTCGCCGGGCTTCTTTTCCACAGCAGAGCTGGTGTTGAGGACCAGCTTCACGCCACGGACGAAGTACTCGTCGGTGGAGACGATTTCGCGGCTGGAGCCGTCGAAGACCGCGAGGCGGTCCTTGACGTAGCTGTAGCCGGCGTAGCAGTCGAAGACGCTGCGGTCGGTCAGGTACGCGGTGTCGTAGTCCATGAGCCAGCGCAGAGCCCAGCCGCCGGCGGAAGCCGTCGAGCCGAAGGGCACGGACTGGGGGATGGAGGGAACGCCGGTGAAGACCAGGAAGCCCGAGGAGGCGTACATGTAGGCCTCGTCAGCGGGGATCTGGGTGCTGGACACGAACTGCACGCCGGCGATCACGCCGAGCTTGGCCGAGGTCAGCGCGTCGTCGCCGCGGGTCTGATCCTTCAGGAAGCGGTTGGACTTGAGGATCTGTTCCTCGAAGTCCACGCCGCACACGCAGTAGAGCGTGTCGTTCGGGGTGCGCATCAGGCGGAGGGCCTTCTTGGCGTCCACGACGGCGTTGTAGAACCGATCCTGGTTGGCAGGGTCGGTGGCCGCGACCTTGATGACGCGCTCGTAAGGCGCCTTCAGGATCTGGTTGAGCACGCCGTGCTCCAGGTAGGAGGCAATCGAGGAGGTCTGAGCCTCGATGATGTCGCCCCAGCCGTCCTGGAAGTCCCAGTCGCGCTGTTCGTCCGTCATCTTGATGGCGGAGTACGGACGGTCAGCCGAGATGGTCACGGTCACGACCGTTTCCTGGTACTGGTCCGTGATGATGGGCTGGCTGCGGTCGTTGCGCGCGGTGTAGGTACGCACGGGGACGGTGCCCTTGACGCGCTGGCTGATGGTATCGCCCGAGGACTTGAAGAAGGTCTTCATGTCGCTGCGCTTGGTTACCGTGTTGGAGATCGACAGCTGGTCGCTCAGCGCAGAAACTGCAGACTGGACGAGCACCGCCGGCTTCACCTTCAGGTGAGGGGTGTAAGACATTGCTATCCCTTTCAGGGCATGAAAAAAGCGCCCTTAGGCGCTGGGGGGTTTGGGGCTAGTGACGGTTCTTCTTGTACCGTTCCCACTCGGCGTAGCCGTCGAGTTCATTGGGCTCGGTGCTCGGGTCCTTGCCCCCGCGGGGGTCAAGCTGCGTCACAACTACGGGGTCGTTCTCTTCGTCGGCCTTCTTGCGGCCGGCCAGCTTGGCCGCCTGCTTCAGGAGGTCCTCTTCCGTCTTTGCGGTGAGGAACTCCACGAGGTCGTCGTCGAGGCCGGTCTTGCGGGCCACGCGCTCGCGGGCGAGCTGGGCCTCAAGGTCCGCGGTCTTGGTGTCGTTTGCAGCCATGATCTGCTGCACCTCTTCAGGAGTCTTGGCGTTCGCCAGCTTGTCCTGGAGTTCCTTGGCCAGGACGCGCTTCTCGGCGGCCTCCCGGCGGGTGTCCTCCAGCTCCTTGCGGACCCAGTTGAACTCCGCGGGGAACTTTTCCCACGGGTCCGGTGCCTGGCTCTGCTGCTGCTGTTCGGTGCTTGCGTTGGGCTCCTGGCCCTGGGTCTGCTGCTCAGACATTCATGTCCTCCTGGGACTATTTGGTCTTGCGCGCCCCGTGGGGCGCTGAGGGATTTGCCTTGCGCTGGGCGTAGATCCAGCGGCGCCAGGCTTTGCGTGCTTCGAGGCCGTAATAGCCCGCGGTGACCTCCGGCCACTTCTCCTGGAAGTAGCGGTTCATCTCGGGCAGCTCCGACTGCCGCGTGAAGCGGACAATCGGGAAGCAGTGGCAGTTGATGTGGACCTTCTCGACGTCGTCGCCCACGAAGGCGGTCTTCTCGCTCTTGTAGACGAATCCACGCGAGGCGAGCATGGCGCAGAATGCGCACGGGTCGGAACTGGTGCCACGGGCGACGGCCTTGACGAGCTTGTCGTCCTGGATCGCCCGGTTGATGACCTCCCGGCCGCCTTCCATCCCGACGGCGTCCACGGTTCCGGATCCGATGGAGCCGGCTGCTGCGTGAGCAACTTCGATCTGGGTGATGGCCAGATCCGGGGTCAGATCTTCGTCTGCCCGGATGGTCTTGACGGCGTCGGTCGAGTGGTCCACTGCCTGCTTCCTGAGCAGCCTGCGGTACGCTTCCTCGACCTCCTCGTAGCTCATGGCCTCTGGCCACTCGTACTCGTCAATCTGAATCGGCCGGATGTCATCCTGGCCTTCCACATCCATGAGGTTCTGGATGAGGGGGTCCACCGGCACGTCTGCGATCCGGACTGACCGGGCGTTCTCGATTCCCTGGGCGTCCTGCGCCCTTAGGGTCTCCTCGAACCACCGGATGTCGGGGTCGTCGCTTCGCGTGCGGGTGGAGGGGAGGGATGCGACGTCAAGGGCGGCATCGCGGAAGTTCTTCCGGAGTTCGCCCAGCGTTACGTCGCCGGTGGAGCCTTCCGGCACACCCAATGTGCGCCCGGTCTCCAGGGCCCGTGCGAGCTGGTAGTAGCTAATGGCCAGCTGCCGGGACATCTTGCGGATCGCCGTGATGGCACGGAGCGACTTCAGCAGCCACTCCGCGGCCGTGCCCGCGGCGTTCAGGGAGGAAACGGTTTCCCACTCAGCGAGTGCGAGGAACGCCGCCGCCAGGCCCAGGCGGGCCTGTGCGGCCTGGTGCAGTTCCTCTAGCGCCAGGACCTCACTTGCGGTTGCCATCTACGGGCTTCTTCTGTGCGGCGTTGGCGTTGGACTTGATCTGGGCGCCGGCGGCCGTGGCCTGCATCATGCGCGGATCGCGTTCCATGTCGTCCTGGACCTGCTCCTCGTGGAGCGTCTCCCAGTCGTCGAGCATGCCGTTGGTCACGCCCGGGATCATGGGCCAGAGGCCCTTGCGGGGAACGTCGAGCATCTGGGCGGCCTTGCCGAGCGCGTCCATCATGACCGCGACGGTCTTGGTGGTCATATCGCGCCACCGGACCTCGCCGCCGTAGGACTGTGCGCCGTCTGCGTCGCCGGCGGCCAGGGCCGCGGTGCGGAACAGCTCCTCGTGGGACTCGCCCAGCGAGATATGCAGGGCGTCGATCCAACGGATGAACTGCGCTTCCGCGGCGGCCCATGCCTCAGCGGACAGGTTGGCCAGGTTGGAGATGGAAGCCAGGGGAGGGAACTGGGAGATCGTGGTGAAGTTACGGGCGGCCTGCTCCTCCTGGCGGAGGTAGCCGTCCAGCGGGGTCTCGTCCAGCTGGCCGAACTTGGTCTGCGGGTCGTCCGAGACCAGCATCTGGGCCTGGGAGACCTCGATGGGGACCGGGATCGGGTCGCCGGCCTCGTCGAGGACCACGTTGCCTTCCTCATCCCGCTTGAAGTTCGGGATCAGGCCGGCCGCGTAGCGGACCTTGAAGGCGCCGAAATCGGCGGTCACATTGGTCGAGAACGTGGCCTGGTTGATGCGGTCCTGCAGCGGGATGGCCGGCTTGACGACGCCGCGGGTGCGGCCCTCGTCGTCGATGAAGCAGGTGTACCGGATCACCGGGCACTGGCCGAGGCCGTGCTTGAACGGCTTGCCCTTGACGACGAAGCGGCCCTCGAAGGTGTAGCTCATCTCCCAGCGGTAGACGTCGTCGTAGAAGACGGCGAGACCGGGGATCTGCTCACTGCGCGGGTAGCTCATGATCGTCAGGACGTGGCTGGGCCGGATGTCGTTGACCGGATCCCTGAAGTACGCCACGGTGTTCCTGGTGGACAGGATGTCGAAGCGGATCTTCTTCGGGTCGAGGTTGTTCACGACGACGAAGGCGTGGCCGTAGGTCAGGACCGAGCGGTAGATCACGGCCTGGCGGCCGTCCATCCGGTTCTGCTGCCACAGGGTCCACTCGGTGGTCTGCGTCTCGGAGGTCTCCTGGGCCTTGTCCTTCTTGCCCTTTTTCTCCAGCTTGCCGTGGGACCGCCGGCGGTAGTCGTCCACAAAGGACATCTGCGCCGGCAGGTTCACGAGCAGCGGTATCCAGTTGGCAATGGAGCGGTGCTGCAGGTCCCTGATCTGCGGAGTGGCGTTCCTCGGGGCGTAGGGCAGGAGCTGCTTGCCTTCGAGGTAGTCGTTGCAGAGATCGTAATCGGTACGATCATGCCGAAGCGTGAGCATCATGCTCTCGACGAGCTTCAGATCGAACTTTCCGGCAGCGACCTGCCGGTTTGCCAGGACGTGGTCTTCCTGCCCAGTGGCAAACTCGTGCATGGTAGCCAAAGGCTTCTCCTAATCAGAACTGGTAGAGCTTCCGGGTGTATTCCTTGGGAAGCGTCTTGCCGGACTCGATGAACTTCGTCAGTGCCATGTAGGCCAGGAAGCCGGCAGCGAAAGCGTCGATCTTGCGGAATGAGGTCTCCGACTCCTTGCCGAAGTACAGGCCGAAGGAGTTGGTGCGCCGCTTGGTGTTGAGGACGTGGACGCGCATGAGCTTGTCGCCGTTCTGCTGCAGCCGGCCGTCCACGATGGAGCCCACAAAGGCCTCCGTCGTCTGGGCGATGATCTGCTTGTTGGCGCGCATGTCGAAGCCGACCGTGGAGCGCGCGCTGGCGCGCACCAGCAGCTGCTCGCGGTACTGTTCGGCCCAGGCATCCACGTAGGAGTCCCAGTAGGCGACGTCGGCGAAGAACGCCAGCACCTTGTAGGTCTGGAACGCCAGGTGGACCTCTGAATCGACCTGCGCCTCGGGCACATGCCACTCGAGCGCGGGGTCGGGGTTCTGCCAGATGGCCAGCGGGACGATGAGCTTGTCCTCGATCCGGATCGCCACCAGGGCGGTGGCGTCGTCGGTCTTGGAGCCGTCGAAGCCCAGGACGATATGGTCGCCGGGCCTGAGGTCGCGCTTGTCTCCCCAGCAGCCGGGCTTGAGGATGCCATCCCACTGACCCACGGTGATGAGGGAGTCTCCAGCCGAGACGATCTGGTTGAACCACATCCGCCTCTTGGAGGCGACGGTCTTGGAACCATCCTGGATTTCCTGGACGATGTCCTCGACGTCGAGCCAGACCGCGTCGCCGCGGATCGTCTCCACGATGTACGGCGCCCAGTCTTTGGTCAGCGGGGCATCCGGATGGGCCTCCAGGCTGTCGTAAAGCCAGCCGGAGTCCTCGGCCAGGCCGGCCCAGACCCTTTCCTGCTCCTCGCGGATTCGCTGGGCCACGCTATCTTCACCAGGCTCGTAGGCGTTGGTGATGCAGAGCAGCCGGCCCTTGACCTTGGTGAGGTTGTTGGTGATGACGTTCATGAACTGCGGGCCGCGCTGGCCCGGGGTCCAGTGGTGCGTCTCGTTGGCGATGCAGAAGGTGACGCGGCCACCTTCCGCGGAGCGGAAGTTCGCACTCATGGTGCGGAGCTTCTGCTTGCCGCCGTTCGCGTAGATGATCTCCTTCTGGACATCCATGTTGAAGGCGATGCGGGTCCGCGTGGGAATGAGGCCGGGGAACACGTCGCGGGTGTTCTCGGTCTGGGATTCCGATACCGCTGTGACCTGCACGTAAGCGTCGGGGTGCGGCTTGCCGACGGGCTCGCCATCCTCTCCCCAGTGGGAGAACTGGCTGGGCCCGATCAGTTCGACAATGCTCAGCACGGCGGCCAGGGGGTCCTTACCCCTGGCTACCACCCCTTCATGCGCTGGAGGACGGCCTTGCGGTATCGGAACTTGCCTCGGTGGTCGATGGCGTAGAACCAGAGAATGAACCGCGCCTGTTCAGGCGTTGCCATCCACGGCCGGCCGTCGGAGAAGGTCAGCCATTCGGCGACCCAGCCAAGGATTTCCCAGCCGAGCGTGTGCTCGGGGAGAAGCCAATGGCCGTTCTCGTCCTTCTGCCACGTCGGGCCGATAAAGCTCGGGGGAAACAGCTCTCGCGCTGCTTCAGCTGACGGGGTAATGAGCGCCAGCTCTTCCTGCGTAATTGAAGGGATTGTGATCACCCCCTTGGGGGCATTTCATTGAAGCGTTGGGCACCTGGCCCCACCCTTTCGACCGGGCAGGGTTAGGTCTCCTGGACCCCCAGCTGCTTCCGGTAGTTGCTAATGGCCGTCACGGATGCGGGAGTCTCAAGCTCCTTGGGATCTTCGAGTTCGATCCGCATTCGCCGGCGCTCGCCTTCGGTCACTCCGAGGGCGGTCATGCCCTGCAGGATGGTGGCGAGCATCATCGCTGAGGGGCGTTTGTAGTATTCGGTGAGGGCGTCGCAGAGGATGCGCGCCGTCTCATAGTCCGAGAGTTCGTAGTAGTCACGCATCCCGGAGCGGGAGAGCGACTTGTACCACTGCTTGGCCCGCGGGGCCCAGTTGGGATCTGCCGGCGGGACTCGGAAGGAGACGCGCTCGCCCTTGCTGAGCGGGACGCCGCCCTCGTTCTCGGGCTTGTTGCGCCGCGTGCGCTCCTCGGAACGCTTCGGCATGGGGCCGTGCTGTCCCATGGTCAGAATCCTTTGTATTTGGTCGGTCGGGGCGGGCCCTTGATGATGCCGGGCTGCGGCTCCTCGGGGAGCCGGCCCAGGGCCTTCAGGGCCTTGCGGGCCTCATGGGCCTGCTTGCTGGTGCGCCTCAGGTGATGGTCGGAGCACAGCGAGCGGAGATTCCGGAGGCTATGGTCTTCCCGGTCGTTGATGTGGTCGCAGTCGGTGGCCGGCTCGGGGCATCGCTGCCCGTTTTCGATCCAGGTGCAGCGGTGGCCGTCCCGCTTGAAACAGGCCTGCCGGAGCCGCTCCCAATCCACGGGGAGCGACGCCTTGCGGGTGGAGCCGGCCCAGGGGTTAGGCCGCGGCATCCTTGGGCTTCAGTTCCTTGATCAGGTCGGGCCGGAAGCCGGCCCACCGGCGGCCGTAATTGCCGATGACAACGATGGGTGCCTGCATGAGGCCCTCGGCCTTGAACTTCTCCACCAGCTCGTCCGTCAGGCTTACCGCCTCATAGACAATCCCCTCGCGGTCCATGAGCTTCATTGTCATGTCGCACTGCGAGCAGGGCTTCTTTGTGTAGACGGTTACCTTCAAGACTCTCCTAAGTGACGTAGAAATAGCCGCAGTCGATCACCGGGATCTCCTGGGCTGTGGTGACGCGCGCGAAGATCCGGTACGTCCCGCGGGCCAGGCCTGAGACCATGACTCCGGTGTTGCCTGCGACGGTGGCGGCCGGCGTGAAAGTGACCGGCCGCTCTCCGTCCGGGACGACGGCGAACTCGAGCCCTGTGGTGACTACGAGCCCGTCGCGTGTGACTTTGACGGGCTGGAACTCGACGCTTTCGCGTGGGTAGGCGTTAGCCAAGGGTTCCCTCCCAGCGGTTTGGTTTGATTGCGGTGTTTTCCGGGACGCCGAGGCGGCCGGAGTAGCGGCGGGACAGCATGGCCCCCGCCATCTCGTAGGGGGTGGCCGCGGAGCCGCCGGTTGCCCTGGGGGCACCGAATGCTTCCAGGCTGACGATGCCGGCGGGGCCGACGTGCAGCGCGACCTTGATCAGCACCGGCTGGCCGACGGCCTCTTGCGTTGCTATGCCGAGCGGGCCCGCGGTAAGTGAGGTATTGATCGCCGGCGAGCCGAAGGTGGTCCCTCTGGAGGGCAGGTTGGCCGGCAAGGCCACCAGGACGTTCGTCTGCCTGGGCGTGCCGAAGGACTCGAGCGATGCGATCCCCGAGGGACCGACCACGCGGTTGCCGATGACGTTCGGGGCGCCAAAGGCGCCGGCCGACGGGATTCCGGCGGGACTCAGCGTCTTGTTCAGATCCACGACCGTCACCGACGGCGAGCCGAAGGCTGCGGCGCCGGCAATGCCCGGGGGAGCTACCGCCAGGGTGGCGGCCAGAGTCGGGGCTCCAAAGGACTCGGCCGATGGAATGCCGTCCGGACTGTAGGTCTTGGACGATGCGGCCCGCGGGACGCCGAACGCTTCCGCCGTCGGGATGCCCGCGGGGGAGGCTGTGACCGGCATGGCTACAGACGGGGTGCCCATGGCCTGCGCGGATGCGATGCCCGAAGCGGACACGAACTGCGTGCTGGCGATGCTCGGCGCGCCGAAGGCCTGCGCCGATGCCACGCCTGCGGGGGTGGCGGTGAGGTTGCCGGTCCTGGTCGGGGTGCCAAAGGCCTGAGCGCTGGCAATCCCCGACGGCGATGCCGTCAGGGTCGTGGTCGTCACCGGGGCGCCGAAGGCCTCGTCGGAGGCAACGCTTGCCGGGCTGGCGGGGAGTGCCGTGCCGATGGTCGGGGCGCCCATCGCCTGGCCGGATGTGATTCCGGCCGGCTGGGCCGTCACCGTGGTCGAAACGCCAGGGGAGCCAAGCGTCTCAGCGGTGGGAACACCCCCGGGGAGGGTGACAAGAATGTTAGAGGCTACCGGGGTACCGAATGTCTCGCCGGTCCCGAAGCCCGCGGGGCTCACGGTCTGCGCCCCGCCGCCAGCGGCGGCTTCCTTCAGCGAGAACGAAACGCCCATGGCGCCGGTAGTTGCGACGGCCGGGTTGGCCTGCCGGGTGCCGGTGGCGGAGCTGGGCGTAACCGCCTCGAAGGCGACCAGGTGGCCCGCGTTGGTCTGCGCCGTGGCCTTGCCGGAGGCCTCGGCGATTGCGGTCATCGTGCCCGAGAGCCCGGTGAACGGGGTCAGAAAGACGCCGTTGGTCTGGTTGCGGCCGTTGAACACGCAGACCAGCCAGCCGCTGGTCGGGGTGATCGTCGGCGCGGTCAGCGTGGTCGCGCCGGCGGCTGCCTGAGTGACGGTGGCAGCCACGTCCACGAACGTAGTCGCGTCCGCGCCCTGCACCCGGATGGGTGTGGCTGCAAAGCGACCGTTGCTGGTCGTGATGGCCGGGTTGGTATCTCCCGATACCCACTTCCGGTAGAAGATTGCGAGCGCGTCGGAGGTGGATCCGTTGACGCTGTTTGTGGACGCGAGAATGTTCGTCCAGCCGGCGGGTGTCGTGATGACACCCGAGGACGCATTCAGGGAGGCAACGATGATCGTGTAGTCCCCGGCCGCGAGGCCGGCGGGCAGTGTGACGGTCGTGCTCGTGACGCTGCCGGTTGACTCAACAGAAGTGCCGGCCGTGAATGTTATTGCCACGGCCGGCCTCTCCTGTCTATGTCGTTTTTGGTGCTACTGGCGAGATCCGCTGTCGGTGTTCGCCATGTTGCCCGAGGTCGGAACGAAGTTCCACGAGTACGAGCCGTTGTCGTTCAGGCTCATGCGCAGGTGGCCCCACGAATCCGAGAACCGCTTCTCGATGTATGAAGGGTTGTCGAGGAATCCGCGCAGCGAGATGCCGCCAGTGGAAACCTGGAACTGCTGCATGCCATCGGCGACGCACTGGTCCGCGTTGTTCACGGGGCAGCTGCGCTCGTAGTTGTGCTGGCTGCCCGAGAGCAGGACCTTGACCCGGTTCTTCCAGAACACGTCGATCCACGGCTTGATTTCCGTCGAGCGCGTGTGCGAGCTGGTCTGCGAAGTGAAGTACGGATCATGCACGACCACGGCCAGGTGCTTGCCGGCAGCCTTGGCGGCTGCGAGGTTCGCATCCATCTCGGCGGTCATCGCATTGGCCCGGGCCACGTCGTAGCGCCATGCGTTGGACTGGGCGAACAGGATGTGCCAGTTGCCCTTGTCGATGGAGTACCATTCCTGGTTGGTCTGGAACGTGCCAGCGGGATTCGGGCCCTGACGGGTCGGATCGGTGCTGGTTGCACTCTTTACGGTGTTGACACACCCGCCGTCCATGTAGTCATCCAGGTCCGTGTTCCGGCCCGGCTGGTAGTCATGGTTGGCCGCGGCAACCCAGTACGTCTTGTCCTTGAACGGTCCACCGTTCACGTCCCACTTGCTGTAGTGGTCGTTGGCAGGGTTCGACGTGCCTGACAGGCCGCAGTGGCCGATGCTGTACTGGAAGTCACCGAGACCGATGAAGTTGTCCAGTTCGCCCGAGTTGAGTGCCGCCTTGATGCTTGCAGCGTTCTTGCCCCAGGTGCCGTTCGGATCGGTGTGTCCGCTCGGGTTCATGTCGCCAACCGCGGCGAAGTCGAACGAGCCGCCAGTGGGAGGCGGCGGGGGCGGGGTGCCCGTACCTGCGGGGTACACGCGGACCCAGTCCACCCGCATTTCGGCGGCGCCGTCAGCAGTGGCATCGGGGAACCAGTCGAGCTGCAGGGTCTGGTGCATCGAGCCCGGGGGCTGGTGCGTCGGGTCGTTGTCCTCGAACCACTTCACGCCGTCGATGTAGCCGGTCATGCCGGCGGGGGACCAGTCAACCGCGTAGTTGTGGAACTGGGTCACATCGACCGCCTTGCTGGCCGAGGTCCGGAGGTCGGAGCAGGAGTAGTGGTTGAAGAAATGCACGCTGGTGAAGCTGCCCGTGGTTTCGGCGTAGTCGATCTCGCCATCACAGGGCCAGCTCTCGGAGTCAGGCCACAGGATCGACACCATGTGGTACTCGTCGTCACCGGAGGCCGCGATGCGGGCCTCCCAACGGCCGTACTTCTGGTTGGCGAACTTGGCGCTCATCCCGGCGGTGGTGCCGTCGGCCGTGCCGTTCATGACCATCTTGGAGCCGTCCACGGAGACCTGCTGCGGGCTGCGCACGCCGTTGCCGGCGTGTCCCGCGCTGTTGTAGACGTTCCACTTGGCCGCGTCCGGAGCGCCGGTGTAGTTGAACTCATCGCCGGCTACGGGAGTTCCCCAGCCGAGCGTTGCAGCGGCCGTGGTGCCGTCGTTTGCCGGCGGGGGCGGAGGCGGGGTGCCCGCGTCCGGTTCGGTGACCACAACGAGCTGCGGAGCGGTGGACGCGCCACCTTCCTTGGACTTGAAGCCAACCCACTTCAGGGCGTTGGTCCCAAGCTTGAAGTTGGTGTAACCGCCGTCCGAGCCGACCCAGTCGGTCACGTCCCATTCGACCCAGGCGCCGGTGGCGAAATTGCCCTGCTTGGCAAGCCAGGTGCCCGCCGCGGGGGCGTTGTTCCAGGTGGCGCCGGCCTCGGTCCAGGTGCCTACGGTGCCGTAGACGTCAACGAACTCGGTGGCCGTGGTGGACGCTTCCGAATACGCACGGAGCTTTGCTGAGACAATGTGCTCGCCCGCAGGAATCGTCGCGTTGAACCGGAGCAGGCCGTTGCGCCAGATATTGGCGCGGCCCTCGGTAGACCATCGAACGCTGGTGCCGAAGTTCTCCGTCGGCCTGTCGGCCTGGACGTAGGTGTCGGCCGTGGGTGCAAACGTCAGCGTCTGTGCTGCGCTCGCGGGAGTAATGCTAAAAGGAGCGGCCGTGAAGGTCGCAGTTGCCAAGACGACGGCCCCCAGTACCGCCGTCACCTTAGCAGGTAGTCTCATTGATGCCTTTCAGGCTAGAGCTTGAAGATGCGGTTTCCGCCGTTGTCCCAGGACACCGTCACGTCGCCGCCATTGGGTACGACCGGGAGATTGGTTCCCGTGTCGATGTAGGCGATGAGACGCTGCGCCGTAGCTGCAACGTCGGCACCGCCTGTCACTGCTGAGGCCTGGAAGACCAGCAGGTAGTGGTTCGCGGCGTTGGAGGCCACAGCAGAGAAGGTGATGTCGCCGGCGTCTGCCACACCGTTGGTGGACGTCTTCGACGCCAGGGCCGAGGAGGTCGCAGCCAGGGTGCCGGTCGCTGTGACGTCGGAGACAAACTTGTGGGCGGCGTTGAAGGTGTAGCCCCGGACGAGGGCGACCTTGATAACGGCTCCGCCGGAGCCGGTGCCCCAGGCGATGGTGCCGTCGAGGAAGCCTTCGCGGCCTGGATCAAAGAGTGCAGATGCCAACGTTGGCTCCTAAATTGTGAGGGTGATCTTGTCGGGCTCGAACCAGCCCATTTGGTTGAAATAGAGGAGGAAGTCACCGGGGGAGACCATGCCCCACTGGGAGCGGAACAGGTCGATCCCGGCCTTCCTGAGGCAGAAATCAGCCATCTGGCTGCAGAACATCCGGTCCTGGTACGAAAAGGCCCGGGCGACAAAGTCGGGAACCCGGGTCTTGGTGATCAGCTCGAAGCCGATGAGCGCGAAGCCCAGGTAGTTGTACTCCTGGCGGTTCATGGAGGCTGCCAGGACCGCCATGTGCTGGCGCTGCTCGTCCGTGTAGTCGAACTGGGACCAGACAATCCAGGGGTAGTCCGTCATGGGGCGGATGACCGCCCCTCCGGGCTCTGCGCTGACGACGTGAGTCTCGTTGATGGCGATGACGACGTGGTGCGCCCTGGACTGGGTAACCGTCTCGATTGCCCGGGAGATGAACTTCTGGCCGTCCAGCCGGAGGCCGATCTGGCCGGTGAGGCTAGTCATCGCCGCGCCGGATCTCTCGCTTGGCCTCGCGGCGTTCCCGCCGGTGGGTCTTGGTCTTGATGTACTTCACGGCGCCGGCCCTGGACAGGTAGCAGTAAAACTGCCGCCAGGACGTGTAAGCGTCCTCTTCGTCCCATCCGACGATGGCCCGGCGGCCCATGCTTGGCTTAGTTGCCACGCCGATGCCTTGGGCACCAGCGGCCGAAGTAGCAGTAGCTACGAGTCCACGCTGTCATTTTGCGCCGCCTTCCGCTTTGCCTGTTGGGCCTCGTCGGCGCCGATGCTCGTGTAGACGTTGGCGTAGAGGCTAAGGAGGAGAACCCAGAGGATCGAGTCTTGCCACCACAGGACGGTCGGGAGGACGAGCAGCAGCATCACGAACGTCGCTGTTCGGTGAGGCCGATCTGCCAGTGCGTGCCATGCACGTTTGAGGAAGTCCATGGCCGCCTTCTGTGTTGAGTTTTGCTATGCGACCCGGATGAAGACCGGGCCAGAGCCGATGTTTGCTGAGAATGTGACCGTCTGGTTGCTGTTCCAGCCACCGTGGACGGCCACGCCGTTGCCGAGGTAGACCGCGATGTGGGCCAGGCCCATGCCGCCGTTGGCGTAGTAGATCAGGTCGCCTGGCAGCGCATCCGCGGCCGAGACCTGGGAGCCCAGGGCGAAGTAGCTGATCGGCCAGCCGTGGTGGCTGATGCCCGCCGCCTTGAGGGCGTTGGTCACCAACATGGTGCAGTCCTGAGTGCGGCCCAGCTGCGACAGCGCCGAGTAGGCGATGATCGAGCCCTTGCTGGATGCGGCCGGGGCCGGAGCGGGTGTGGCCACCGCGGGGGCCGGCGCAGCTGGAGCTGCGTGCCGGGGCGCTGCCTGCTTGACCACGGGGGCCGGGCGCGCCGGGGG
>Ga0247819_10000358_pt1 | contig 28140 bp, 24 predicted proteins | sample 13C_Xylose_Day6_FD_193428 | JGI IMG/M metagenome (GOLD analysis project Ga0247819, IMG submission 193428) | Soil microbial communities from agricultural site in Penn Yan, New York, United States - 13C_Xylose_Day6 | ecosystem: Environmental > Terrestrial > Soil > Agricultural land | place: USA...
CGCTCGCTCCTGCAGTTGACCGTGTTCCCTTGTGGGAGCCAGCCCTGCTGGCGATGAACGATAACGCGGTGCCAGGCCTCACACCTTCCTCGGCAACACCACGGTAAACACTGTGCCGTCAGTCTCATTCGAGCAGACCTCAATCGTCCCCTGATGCGCATCGACCACTTCCTTGACGATAAACAACCCCAACCCGAGGCTGGTGGTGGGCTCGCCGAGTTCTTCGCTGGCGCTGCGCACCAAAGGGTCGAATATGGTTGGAATTGCGTCGGCGGGAATCGGGATACCGTCGTTGTGCACGGTCAGTTGAACGCTGTCGGCCTGGCCCCTGAGCGTCAAGGTGACTTCACGCTTGTCCGAGCCATGTTGCAGCGCGTTGCCAATCAGGTTTTGCAGCAGCTGATCCAGCCGTCGCGGGTCCCATTCACCCTTGGTGTCGCCCAAAATGTCCAGGGTTGGATCACATTCGGGTTGGGCGGCACAGGCCCGGCTAATGGCTTCCTGCGCGGCTTCGGCCAGGTCCATGGGTACGGGGTCGATCGGCAGGCTCTTGCCCAGGCGACTGCGCACCAGTTCCAGCAGATCGTTGACCATCATCGCCATATGCCCGGTACCGCGCTTTATGTTGATGGCGCACTTCAACGCATCACCGTCGAGGGTGGCCTTGCGCAAGAGCATTTCCGTGGACATGCCCACCGCTTGAAGCGGTGTGCGCAGGTCGTGGCCGAGGATCGCCAGGAAAATATCGCGCGAGTGATTGACCCGTTCGGCATAGCTCGCCGTGGACTCGGCGAGGGCTTCGTCGATGGCTTCGTTGAAACGGATCATGTCCTGAAAATAAGCCATGTCTGGGGATTCGAGGCTGTCGACCCACAGCCGAATCACGCAGGCGCGCAAATGGCGGAATTCACTGGTCATTTGCACCAGATCAAACCCTACGGTGTGGCGCAGTTCGCCGTGGCTGGCGCCGGCTTCGTCCAGGCTCGGGGTTTTCTCCGGGCCTTCGCCACGCGCCTTGGCCGCTTGTTCTCCGGGGCTCTGGGGCTTGCACATGTCCCGCGCCGCCGCCAACAGGATCGACCGCGCATGGTCGCGCAACGCCGGGCTGTCCATGGAATCAGCTGCCGGGGTGATGGTTTTGGCGAACTGCTCCCACTCATCAACAATGCGACCAACGTTTTTGACGATGAATTCGGAAAGGCGCATGGCAATTACCTGAGCATGAAACAGGGGGGGCAGCGAATCGAATAGTAGCCCCTTTGCCGGAAAAAACACGACCGCTCATACCGATGTACGAGCCGAGGCGTCTATGGCGGTACTTATGTATTTTCGACTTGCGGATTGTTGGCCGGTCGGGGCCTTTTCCGGGGCTGGGTCCAACAGTTTTTTGCTCTTTTGTTTCCGGGGCGGGTGAATAAGCTGGTGGTTCTTTTCCTCTCTTCAAGGTGATTCAAAAGTGTCTGATTTGCATGGAAGCAATTCACAAGCGATGTCCGCTGAAAATAACGGCGTGCACTATCAACGCGTACTCAATGGCATACCGGACGCGCTGAAAAATGCGTCACCCGCCAGGCTGCAAAGCCTGGCGGTGCTCACGCCAAAACTGCCGGAATGGTATGGCAGCGTCCGGGCGATAGACCGCCAGTACCTCAAAGGCCTGATTGACGAGCGATGGCGCTTGCAAGGGGTGCTGGACAAGACGCTGGGCGACTTGCAGCACGACATCAATGCGTTTGCCGAGCCGCTGCTCAGAGCGGCAATGCAGACAACGTTCGGCACGGTCCAGGACATTAACGAACTTACCGTGCAACTCGAAGTGCCGAGCAAGATCATCTTCGGCATCGATACCGGGGCCAGTCGCGTGCGGCATTCCACGTTATTGGAGGCGGCCCTGCATAACTTCGAAGAATCCGAGACCGAAGACGGTGCGTTTCGCAACAGCTCCGGCGTCTACCGCAAGGACGCTCGCGGCAGACTCACTCGCGAGCCGGGCATCACTCTGCCGGCGTTTGCATCGTTATGCCGGCGTCTGGACCTCGGCGACCAGTATCAGCGGCACATCACATCCGTTTTGCAGCCCACGGCGCCTGACAAGCAGCAGACCTTGTTGAAAGACTCGGTGGCGAGCGAGAAGGCCGCCTTTCAGGTAGCCGCGCTGATAGCCCGGCTGAAGGGTGATATCAGCGACCATGCCTACGGCGCGCTCGGAAAAATGCGCGAAGGCTTGGCGAACGTCACGCTGTACGACCAGCCAATGCGTTGCCATCGCCTGTCACTGATGGGGTTTCGGCTGACGGGCATCGTATTGTTCAGTGCGGTTACAGAGCCTTCTCAGGTCAAGCAGGAAATCGACGGTTTGACGCCGGCCCTGCTGAGGTTCTGGATCGATTGGTCACGCCGCATCCCTGTACTGCCGGGACAGGAATATGATCGTTTTAAACTCTTGCAGGCGTTCTTCGCCAATGGTCCGCAGGGTTTTACCGATGAAGTTTTGCGCCGGGAAGACATCTTTCAGCAAAGCCGCTTGTCCGGCCCATTGATTGCCTATGTGCCGGATGATCCGGACCATCCGTTGAAGGAATACCCGTCGCTGACGGCGTTCATGAAAACGCTGATCAGTCAGTTGCGAAACACCCAATACCAGACGTTTTTCAGCCGCTTTGTCGCGCAGAAAGACAAAGGTCTTTTTTCCGCCCGGGTCAACGAACGCCTCACGACGTTTACCTGGCATCAGCGCGAACCGCTCGACATGGGGCCGTGGTGGCGTGAGACGGCAGTCGAGAATCCTGACGCGCAGCCCATCACCAATCTGATCGAAGGCGACCTGTGGAAAACTTTGTTTCGTGAGCGCCGCGACAAGGCAGTCGCCGATGCCAGGCTCATCGCCGTGCCCACCGGTGATGAAGATGCGACGGCCCGCTTCAAGCGCCTGACGAGTTATCTGGAGATCGGCTGGAACGTGTTCAATTTTGCCGCGATGCTGGTGCCGGGGCTGGGCGAGGCCATGCTCGGCATCATGGTCGCGCAAATGCTCGCCGAGGTGGCCGAAGGGGTTGAAGACTGGAGCCGCGGTGACAAAGAGCAAGCCTCTGCGTACTTCACGGGCGTGCTGATCAACTTCGCACAGTTGACCCTCATGGGCGCCGGACATGTGTTACCCGGCACCACCCTGGCACCGATCAAAGTCTCGCCCTTCGTCGATGGGCTCAAGCCTGTGGAGGTGGGTGGCAAGAAGCGGTTGTGGAATCCGGATCTGCGGCCCTATGAACAACCGCTCACCTTGCCCGGGGAGGCTGCAGCGGATGATTCGGGACTTTATCGGCATCAGAATCAGGACCTGCTGCGTTTCGATGATAAATGCTACGGCGTCAAGCAGGACCCGGATACCGGGGTGCATCGCGTGCAGCATCCAACCCGACCCGACGCCTACCAGCCGATGCTGGAACACAATGGTGCCGGCAGCTGGAAAACCGAACTGGATCGTCCACTTGAATGGGACCAACGCACAGTGCTCAGGCGACTGGGCTCGTCAGTGGATGGATTTTCCGATGAAACACTCAAGCAGATTTTGACCGTAAGTGGTGAGCACGAAAACCTGTTGCGCAGGCTGCATGTCGAGCACGACACCCCGTCATCGCTTCTGACCGACACCATCAAGCGCTTCCAGGCCCATGCCGACGCTGAGGCTTGTGCTGCAGATATTCTGGCCAATCGGATCGATGAGGAATGGGCGGCTTTTGTTCCGCGGTTCATGACGGAGCTTCCCGGTTGGCCCGGCGCCAAAGCCATCGAAGTTTTCGAGGGCGCGGAGCTGAAAGGGGCATCCATCAAGGACGGCTATGCCGATGCGTTACCGGTGGACACTTTGCAGATCACCCGTCAGCAACTGCTGACGGGTGCGCTGCCCGAGCGTGTGCTCGGGTTTCTTGATGAGCCTTCGATTCGGCAGATGCTCGGGCAATGGTTTTCCGGTGACCGGCAAAAGCGCATCGAAGTATTGCGCGATAAACTGGCGGGTCGGGCGCGTCAGCAAAAAAGACGTCTGTTCGATGAGTTATACACGCGCCGTACGCGTTCGAACGATCCAACGGTGAACCTGCTAAAAGGCGACGGTGCAGAGATCTCTACCAGTCAGGCGCAAGCCCTGCTGCGTGATGCACATCGTTCCGACACGCAGCACTTGAGCGAAAAAAATCGCGTGCCTTTGAGACTGGCAGAGCAAGCTCGGGAGGCCGCAGAACAATTGCGGCTGGCACGGGCCTATGAAGGTTTTTTTCTCGATGGCCTGCACAATCCTGACACTGCGCGTCTGGAGTTACATACGTTGGCCCACCTGCCGGGCTGGCCGGCGGATCTGCGCCTGGAAATCCGTGAGTACTCTTTCGAAGGCACCTTGAACGACAGTGTCGGGCCGGTAGATGCACCGGTCCGCAAAGTGCTGATCTGGGGCGAGGATGGGAAGTACGAGGCCCGGGATGGGCGTGATCAACATCTGCACGGCGCCGACAGCTTGTACGCCGCTGTGCTGCACGCCTTGCCCGACGCGCAACGAGTGACATTTGGCTTTGGCGTCAACGAGGCATCCCGGCTAGAGCAGGCGGTAAAAGCGCAGCCGTTGGACCGCCACCTGCTTGAACCGATTTTACGGGATAACCCGAACACCAAACCGGCCTACGACCCGACCACCATGCGCTTGCGCGGCGGCATGCCGGGTTACGCGCAGCAAGTACCACGGGGAATGGGCCTGAGACACCGTGCTCGAGCGCTGTATCCGGCCTTTACAGCGCAAGAGGTCGAAAGCCTGCTGGTAGCGTTCACTCTCAACAATGGCTCAGTGGATGCACGCCTCACGGCGTTGGAGGCCGAATTCAATCAGTTGATCAAAAGTCTGAACCACTGGCGGGACTCTCCGACGACGTCTTGGCGTTTCTTGGCGTCGGGTATGGAGGAATGGCAATCACGCAATATGCTCTGCAAAGCTTTCAGGCAGTGTTGGCAGCGCTCCGGGCCGGAAGGGGTCGCGGCTGCAGGTGTGACACGACCTCAGTTTTTGTCTCTGGACAATATTCCCCAGTTGCGTCGACTGCTAGAGACACTGCCAAAGCTGGAGGCCAATTTCGACCATGTCACCGGCATGAGCCTGCGAGATAACCAGTTGCGTATGGAGCATCTGTCCATGCTTGGCTCGTTTCGTCAGTTGCGCAGTCTCAATCTGCAAGGCAACGCGCTTGTGGCCCTTCCTCAAGCCATTGGCAACATGCGTCATCTCACGGATCTGTTCCTCAACGAAAACCGCATTGAACTGGATTTACTGGCAGTCAACCGTCTGAAAAATCTGACCCGACTCTGTTCTCTGGGGTTGCGTGACAATCCATTGATGCTTATTCCTGATATCAGTCGCATGCCGGATTTGCTGGTTCTACTGCTGAACGAAACGGGCCTGGACACCTGGCCTGTCGGGCTGTTTTCCCAGTCGCGGCCGCGGCATATCTATCTGGATTTGAGCAGCAACCCGATCAGTCGCATTCCGGTGGTCGCGCCAGGTTCGTTTCGCGCCGAGTTGCTGGCGCGCACGGTAATCAGTCGAGAGCCACGCTGGATCTCGCCTGCCAATCTCGAAAGGCTCAAGTTCTACATTGAGTCGGTCGGCATGGACCCTGACCGCCCTTATCCACCACGCGGCACCCTGGACAGCGCCGACTGGTGGATGGGGTTGTCGCAGCAGCAATGGGCTGACAAACAGATCGCCTGGAACCAGGTAGAGGATGAATTCGAATCGGTTCCTTTTTTCGACGAAATCCGCAAACTCTCCGAATCTGCCGATTTCAGGGCGGGCGGCACTTATCAAACGGAACTGACCGCCAAGGTGTGGCGCATGATCGAGGCCATGGCCCGTGACAGCGAATTGCGGATCAAACTGTTCACTGAGGCCGCAACCCCCACCGAATGCGTGGACGGCGGCACGCAGCTGTTCAACGCCATGGGCGTGCAGGTCATGATTCACGAGGCTTACGCGTTGACAGACGCAAGCTTGATCGAGGCGCAATTACTCAAGCTTGCGCTGGGAAAATCCCGGCTTGATGAACTCGGCGCTATTGCTCGTCAGCGCGTAGCCGCGCGTTTGGCGAAGGGGGAGCAGTTCCGCCGAGTGGACGATCAGGGTCATGTCGTCGGTTCAATTGACGAGGTGGAAGTCCATCTGGCCTACATGACTGATCTGGCGCGGCGTCTGGATTTGCCATGGCAGGCGAGGGGCATGCAGTTCCGCAAGATCGCCGGGGTGAGTAAAGAGATGATCGATGCTGCGTTCGAGCGGATTGTGGCGCTAGAGGAAGGTGAGTTGCTGACCGACCGCATTCTTGACCAACCACTCTGGAGAACCTGGCTGGAAACCGCGAGTCAAGAGCAGTTGAGTGGCTTGAAACGCCGGATTGACGCCACCACTGAATTGCAGGATGCACTACAGCGCAGGGCTGACGGGACGACTTTCACGGCAGAGGAAAAGGCTGAAGTGGACTCAGAAATAGCGTCGCTTTGTGGTGAACTGGGCAGGAGCGAAAGCGACTTCGCCGAGGGCAAGCTCATGTCGGACGAGGCGTATGTTCAAGCCTTGACTGAAATTGATCGGCAGATCACACAGCAACTGAAAACCCTGACCCGGGAAGCGATGAAGCGGGCAAATCTGGATCGACTGCGGGTTTCATCCAGTCACTAACCTGTCTAGTCCTGGATGGGTTTTACACCTATCACCCTGACGCCCGATCAACCACCCACAAAGGCCTGCACACGCTGTGTGCGAGGCCTTTGTGGGTGGCGCAACAATCACCTCAGAACAGGAAATAACGCTGGGCCATCGGCAGGGTTTCCGCCGGTTCACACCAGAGTAAAACGCCGTCGGCCTTGACCTGATAGGTCTGCGGGTCGACGTCGATGTTCGGCAGGTAATCGTTGTGGATCAGGTCGGTTTTCTGCACGTCGCGGCAGCCTTTGACCACCGCGATTTTCTTCTTCAAACCCAGGGCTTCGGGCAATCCGGCCTCCTGCGCCGCCTGACTGATAAAGGTCATGCTGGTGGCGTGCAACGAACCACCAAAGCTTGCAAACATCGGGCGGTAGTGCACCGGTTGCGGGGTTGGAATCGAAGCGTTGGCGTCGCCCATCAGGCTGGCGGCGATGGCGCCACCCTTGAGGATCAGCGTCGGTTTCACGCCGAAAAATGCCGGACGCCACAGCACCAGATCGGCCCATTTACCCACTTCGATCGAGCCCACTTCATGGCTGATGCCATGGGTGATCGCCGGGTTGATGGTGTACTTGGCGATGTAGCGTTTGGCGCGGAAGTTGTCGTTGCCTTCACCGTCCAGTGGCAACGGACCGCGCTGTTTTTTCATTTTGTCGGCAGTCTGCCAGGTGCGCGTGATCACCTCGCCGACGCGGCCCATGGCCTGGCTGTCGGAGCTGATCATCGAAAACGCGCCGAGGTCGTGGAGGATGTCTTCAGCGGCAATCGTCTCGCGGCGAATGCGGCTTTCGGCGAAGGCCACGTCTTCTGCAATGCTTGGGTCCAGGTGATGGCAGACCATCAGCATGTCGAGGTGTTCATCAATGGTGTTGCGGGTGAACGGCCGGGTCGGGTTGGTCGAACTCGGCAGCACGTTGGCAAAGCCGCAGGCCTTGATGATGTCCGGCGCGTGACCACCACCGGCGCCTTCAGTGTGATAGGTATGGATGGTGCGGCCCTTGAAGGCGGCCAGGGTGGTTTCGACGAAACCGGACTCGTTGAGCGTGTCGGTGTGGATCGCCACCTGCACGTCGTATTGATCGGCGACGGTCAGGCAGTTGTCGATGCTCGCCGGGGTGGTGCCCCAGTCTTCGTGAAGCTTGAGGCCGATGGCGCCGGCCTTGACCTGTTCGATCAATGGCTCAGGCAGGCTGGCGTTGCCCTTGCCGGTGAGGCCAATGTTCATCGGGAACGCGTCGGCGGCCTGGAGCATGCGCGCCAGGTGCCATGGCCCGGAGGTGCAGGTGGTGGCGTTGGTGCCGGTGGCCGGTCCGGTGCCGCCGCCGATCATGGTGGTGACGCCGCTCATCAACGCCTCTTCGATTTGCTGCGGGCAAATGAAGTGGATGTGCGTATCGATGCCGCCAGCGGTGAGGATCATGCCTTCACCGGCAATGACTTCGGTGCTGGCGCCAATGGCGATGTTGACGTTGGGCTGGATGTCCGGGTTACCGGCCTTGCCGATGGCGGCGATGCGCCCGTCCTTGAGGCCAACGTCGGCCTTGACGATGCCCCAGTGGTCGATGATCAGCGCGTTGGTGATCAGCGTGTCGACCACTTCGGCGGCAAGTAACTGGCTCTGGCCCTGGCCGTCACGGATGACTTTACCCCCGCCGAACTTCACTTCTTCGCCGTAGGTGGTGAAGTCCTTTTCCACTTCGATCCACAGCTCGGTGTCGGCCAGGCGCACCTTGTCGCCGACGGTGGGGCCGAACATGTCGGCGTAGGCTTGTCTTGAGATTTTCATGCGCATGCCTTGAGATTCAATTGATTTGGAGACCGCTCGCATTACTCGCTATCGCAGCCTCGCTGCGCTCGGCAGCTCCTACGGGTGTTCACACAGCATTCGCGCGCTCGGTCCCTGTAGGAGCTGTCGAGCGAAGCGAGGCTGCGATCTTTTGGGAACGCTGCAGTTGTCAGTCGAGATCACCCATGATCCGCCCGGCAAATCCGAACACTCGGCGATGGCCGGCCAAGTCCACCAACTCCACCTCGCGGCTCTGCCCCGGCTCGAAGCGCACGGCGGTGCCGGCGGGGATGTTCAGCCGCATGCCGCGGCTGGCGGCGCGGTCGAAGTTCAGGGCGTCATTGGTTTCGAAAAAGTGGTAATGCGAGCCCACCTGGATCGGCCGGTCACCGCTGTTGGCCACCGTCAGGCTGATCGTGCGGCGGCCGACGTTGAGTTCGATGTCGCCGGGCTGGATCTGGTATTCGCCGGGAATCATCAATGGGCTCCTTGCAGAACTTTGTAATAGAGGGCGGTCGGCTTGTAGCGGCCGCTCGGGTCGCAGGCGTAGTCGGGGATTTCACCGGCGCGGGTGTAGCCCAGGGCTTTGTAGAAATCTTCGGCGGGCGAGCCGGCCTCCGTGTCGAGGAAGAGCATGCCGCGCTTGTGTTGCAGCGCGGCCTGTTCGAGTGCTGTCATCAACTGTTGGCCCAGACCGCGACGGCGTGCGTGTTCGCGCACCAGCAGTTTCTGCACTTCGGCGCGGTTCAATCCGTTGGCCTTGCGGCACAGGCCCAGTTGCACACTGGCTTGCACCTGTTCGTCCTTGACCACCACCCACAGCAGCACATTGCCCTTGTTCAGATTGTCCTGAACCTCATCGAAATAGGCGTGCGCCTGCGTGGCATCCAGGTCGGCCATGAAGCCGACACTGGCGCCATAACCGACGGCGTCGAGCAACAGGTCAACCAGACCCTGACGATAGTGCGCAAAACTTTCAGCATTGACGCGTCGCAGTTGGGCGGGGTTCATCGCGGTCACTCCTTATTGGCGGCCGGTGGTTGTGCGCCAGGATTGAGGGTCAGTTGCATGAAGGTCAGGTCCAGCCAGCGACCGAACTTGGTGCCCACCTGTGGCATCTGCCCGGTGGTCACGAAACCGATGCGCTCATGCAGGCGGATGGAAGCGGTGTTACCGCTTTCGATGGCGGCTACCATGACGTGTTTCCCGCAGCCTTTGGCGCGTTCGATCAACACGTCCATCAGTTTTGGCCCCAGGCCATTGCCGCGTTGATCGCTGCGCACGTAGACCGAATGCTCGACGGTGTGACGGAAACCGTCGAACGGACGCCAGTCGCCAAACGAGGCATAACCCAGCACGGTGTTGTCTTCGTCGACGATCACCAGAATCGGATAAGCCTGGGATTGCCGGGCGCTGAACCAGGCCTGGCGATTGCCGAGGTCCACGGCCTGCTCGTTCCAGATCGCCGTGGTGTTGAGTACGGCGTCGTTGTAGATGTCGCGGATCGCCGGCAGGTCGGCATGCACCGCATCGCGGATGTGGTAAGTCATGGCGCGGCCTCAGGCGATCGGTTGGTGGACGGTGACCAGTTTGGTGCCGTCGGGGAACGTCGCTTCGACCTGGATCTCCGGGATCATTTCCGGGATGCCGTCCATCACTTGTTCGCGGCTGAGCAGGGTGGTGCCGAAGTGCATCAGTTCGGCCACGGTCTGACCATCGCGGGCGCCTTCGAGCAGCGCGGCGGAAATGTAGGCCATGGCCTCCGGGTAATTGAGTTTCACACCGCGAGCCAAACGCCGCTCGGCGACGAGGCCGGCGGTGAAGATCAGCAGCTTGTCTTTTTCACGTGGGGTCAGGTCCATCGTTGGAATCCATTTTTGGCAGAATGAAAATCTTGCGTGTGCTCAGGTGTTCCATATTCTTGGCGGTACGGCCTCACGCCCCAGCAGGGCGGGGCGCAGCAACTTCCACAGTTCGATCAGCCACGCCCGCGCCAACAGCGCTTCACTGGCCAGGCACCGAGCCACCAAAAGCCCAGGCAATTGCGTCAGGTCCCCGCGCACAGGGTTGGACAACGAGCGGCACTGTTCCAGCAAGTCGCTATCGATTTCGCCCGTCACCAGCAAGGTGGCAAACACCGGTTGCCCGTCGAGCCCGATCGGCGAATCAAGCAGGCCGTCATTTCCGACAATGCGCTGGCGTTCGTGCCAGAGCAACTGACCATCGCGGCGGATGTCCAGTTGTGCCTGAAAATGACCGAGGTCGAAGCGCTCGCCACTGGCAGGGCGCCCCAACGCGACCACGTCCCAGTAGAACAAACGGGCATCGCCTTCAAGGTCAATTGAGGTGCTGAGTTCAGCCTGCGCCGCACTGAAAATGATCGTTTCCTGGGGCAGCCACTCCAGTGAGGCACCCGCCGCCACGCGCAAGTCCAGCCGCTGATAAGCGGGACCGGCCGCGCGGTACCACTTCGCCGCACCGGGGCTGGTGATCTGCGCCCAGGCACCGCTGCCGACGCTGGCTGAAATATCCAGTCGATCACCGCCGGCAATCCCGCCCGGCGGGTGGACGATAATGTGCTGGCAGACTTGCGGCCCTTCGGCATACAGGTGTTTCTGTACCCGCAGCGGGCCTTGGTGTCGGCGCAGAACCGGGCGTGTGCTGTCGCCGAATCGGGCGTAGCCCAGCGCCAGTTCGGCGTGCCAACTGGGTGTGAATAAAGCGCCGGATGCGGGAAGGGTCATAGTCAGTGCTTGCTGTGAGGACATCACTAGGGTTGCAAAGGCTGTGCCGCCAGATATCGCAGCAGGAGGGGGGAAACTGTTGGGTTGATCGCACCAATAGGGGGCGGCTTATGAAATGTGACGCAACAAATTGGTGCTTAGTGTCGTTTGCAAGCCATATATATGTACCGCCCTCCATGCGTTCAAGGCATCCAGTATTCAAGCGTGCGCTACCGCATTCGGCGGGGCGACTGAATACTTAGGAGTTTCTTGATGACTAACCACACGGATCGTGACAACGCACGCAAGCTGCTTGAAGAACTTGCAAACATACCACTGGAACAACCGCCTTCTACCGCCTCGGCGGCACCGGTGTTACCACCTTTGAGCCAACCCTTCAGCTCGGCGGATGATGCCGCGTTATGGGTGCACCAACATGAACGCGAGGGTGACAGAGAATACGGTGCGCTCGTGTTGCTATGCCCTGACGGGAAATATGTCGCCACAACACCCATCGAAGGTGAGGCGACTTCATTTGATCTGGAACGGTTGCTGGCATACAACCGCGAGACCCGGACGATCAGTCACCCGCAAGGGTACCGTTGCGTAGGCCGCTATCACAGCCATCCGGAGTATGCCGAGCAGACTGCCCGCGCTCACCCCCGCTACAGCGCAGAACAGGTCAAGTTGCATCTGGCGCTGCCTTCAACAGGCGATCTGGATATCGCTTTCAAGCATGTCGACGTCTTCAAAAACAATTACATTTCAAGCGACGACGGTTCACTGGTGGGCTACTCCATCAAACCACAATACGCATCCGGCTATGCTGGATTCGGATTGGGCTCCACGCCCGAAAGTAAAATCAGGAGGATCGTGACCATTGGCCAGTTGCGTGTACTTGATTCAGGCACAGTCTGGGGTGGATTTACCGGCCTGATCACGGCTGATTGGGTCCTCCCCGGTTCTGCTGGGCAGTAAACGACTCAGATTGTAACCAGCCCGCGTACGCCTTCAGCCTCCATGTTCACGCCGCGGCCCTGCTGCACGATTTCGCCCCGGGACATCACCAGGTATTGGTCGGCCAGTTCGGCGGCGAAATCGTAGAACTGCTCGACCAACAGGATGGCCATGTCGCCCCGGGCCGCGAGTTTTTTGATCACGGCACCGATCTCCTTGATCACCGAGGGCTGAATGCCTTCGGTGGGTTCGTCGAGGATCAACAGGCGAGGGCGGCTGGCCAGTGCGCGGCCGATGGCCAGTTGTTGTTGCTGACCACCAGACAGGTCGCCGCCACGACGCTGCTTCATTTGCAGCAACACCGGGAACAACTCGTAAATGAACGCCGGCACTTCCTTGGCTTCGCTGCCCGGGAAGCGCGACAGGCCCATCAGCAGGTTTTCCTCGACGGTGAGGCGGCCGAAAATTTCCCGACCCTGCGGCACGTAGGCGATGCCAGCGTGCACGCGTTGGTGCGGTTTGAAAGCGGTGATCGGTTTGCCCTCCCAATTGACCGCACCTTCCTTGGCCGGCAACAGGCCCATCAGGCACTTGAGCAGGGTGGTCTTGCCCACGCCGTTGCGCCCGAGCAGGCAAGTGACTTCGCCGACCTTCACGTCAAACGTCAGGCCGCGCAGGATGTGGCTTCCACCGTAGTACTGATGCAGTTTTTCGACTTGCAGCATTCTCGAATACTCCTCAAATCCCCTGTAGGAGCCGCCGAAGGCTGCGATCTTTTGATCTTGATCTTCAAAATCAAAAGATCGCAGCCTCGTTTCACTCGTCAGCTCCTACCTGGGATGAAACTTCAGCGACCGAGGTAGACCTCGATCACCCGCTCGTTATCCTGCACCTGCTCCAGCGATCCTTCGGCTAGCACGCTGCCCTGGTGCAACACGGTGACGTGGTCGGCAATCGAGCCAACGAAGCCCATGTCGTGTTCCACCACCATCAGCGAATGTTTGCCGGCCAGGCTTTTGAACAGCTCGGCGGTGAATTCGGTTTCGGCGTCGGTCATGCCCGCCACCGGCTCGTCGAGCAGCAGCAATTGCGGGTCCTGCATCAGCAACATGCCGATTTCCAGAAACTGCTTTTGTCCGTGGGACAGCAAACCGGCCGGACGGTTGACCGAGGCGGTCAGGCGGATGGTGTCCAGCACTTCGGCGATACGATCTTTTTGCTCGCCATTGAGCCGTGCACGCAGACTGGCCCACACCGACTTGTCGGTTTTCTGCGCCAGCTCCAGGTTCTCGAACACGCTCAAGGCTTCGAACACCGTCGGCTTCTGGAACTTGCGACCGATGCCGGCCTGGGCAATCTGCACTTCGCTCATCTGTGTCAGGTCCAGGGTTTCGCCGAACCAGGCCTTGCCGTGACTGGGCCGGGTCTTGCCGGTTATCACGTCCATCAGCGTGGTTTTGCCGGCGCCGTTGGGGCCGATGATGCAACGCAATTCACCGACGCCGATGTACAGGTTCAGATTGTTCAGGGCACGGAAACCGTCGAAGCTGACGCTGATGTCTTCCAGGGTCAGGATCGTGCCGTGGCGGGTGTTGAGGCCTTTGCCGGCACGTTGCCCGAGGCCGAGGGCGTCGCGGCTGGTGCCTGCGTCACGGTTGGGTTCCAGTGGCGGAAAGAACGCCGGTTCGAGCATGAATTCAGCCGTCGCAGTGGTTCTCATTGTTCACCTCTTTTCTTCAGCAAACCGATCACGCCTTTTGGCAGGTACAACGTCACGACGATGAACAGCGCGCCGAGGAAGAACAGCCAGTACTCGGGGAATGCCACGGTGAACCAGCTCTTCATGCCGTTGACCACACCAGCGCCGAGCAATGGCCCGATCAAGGTCCCGCGACCGCCGAGGGCGACCCACACCGCCGCTTCAATCGAGTTGGTCGGCGACATTTCACTCGGGTTGATGATGCCGACCTGCGGCACGTACAACGCACCGGCGAGGCCGCACAACACCGCGCTCAATACCCACACGAACAACTTGAAACCACGCGGATCGTAGCCACAGAACATCAAGCGGTTTTCCGCATCGCGCAGCGCCGTCAGTACCCGTCCGAACTTGCTTTGCGCCAGGCGCCAGCCAATGAACAGGCTCGCCACCAGCAACAGCACCGTGGCCAGAAACAGCACCGCGCGGGTGCCCGGCTCGGTGATGCCAAAGCCCAGAATCGTGCGGAAGTTGGTGAAGCCGTTGTTGCCGCCAAACCCGGTTTCGTTGCGGAAAAACAGCAGCATGCCGGCGAAGGTCAGGGCCTGGGTCATGATCGAGAAATACACACCTTTGATCCGCGAACGGAAGGCGAAGAAACCGAACACCAACGCCAGCAGCCCAGGCGCCAATACCACCAGACACAAGGTCCAGAGAAAGCTGTTGGTGCCGGTCCAGAACCATGGCAGTTCGGTCCACGACAGGAACGTCATGAAGGCCGGCAAGCCGTCCCCCGAGGCCTGGCGCATCAGGTACATGCCCATCGCATAACCGCCAAGGGCGAAGAACAGGCCGTGGCCGAGGGAGAGCAAACCGGCGTAGCCCCAGACCAGATCCAGTGCGAGGGCGACGATGGCGTAGCAAAGAATCTTGCCCACCAGCGTCAGTGTGTAGGCGGACACATGCAGCGTGCTGTCCGCCGGTAGCAACGACAGCAGCGGCAACGCCAACAACAGAACGAGGATCACTGCGCCAACAGCCATCGAGACTTTGGGGCCGGCTTTTTGGGTTGCGGTAACGAGCAGGGGCTGGTTCATCAGTCGATCACCCTTCCTTTGAGTGCGAAGAGGCCTTGCGGACGTTTCTGGATGAACAGAATGATCAGCGCGAGGATGAGGATCTTGCCGAGCACGGCACCGATTTGCGGTTCGAGAATTTTGTTGGCGATGCCGAGACCGAACGCGGCGAACACGCTACCGGCCAGTTGCCCGACACCGCCGAGCACCACCACCAGGAACGAATCGATGATGTAGCTCTGGCCCAAGTCAGGGCCGACGTTGCCGATCTGGCTAAGGGCGACGCCACCGAGGCCGGCAATGCCCGAGCCGAGGCCGAAGGCGAGCATGTCCACACGGCCGGTGGGCACGCCGCAGCAGGCGGCCATGTTGCGGTTCTGGGTGACGGCGCGCACGTTCAGGCCCAGGCGCGTTTTGTTCAGCAGCAACCAGGTCAGCACCACCACAAACAGGGCGAAGGCAATGATCACGATGCGGTTGTACGGCAGCACCAGATTCGGCAACACCTGAATCCCGCCCGACAACCATGCAGGGTTGGCCACTTCAACGTTCTGCGCGCCGAACACCAGGCGCACCAGTTGAATCAGCATCAGGCTGATGCCCCAGGTGGCGAGCAGGGTTTCCAGCGGGCGGCCGTAGAGATGGCGAATCACCGTACGCTCCAGCGCCATGCCGATGGCCGCGGTCACGAAAAACGCCACCGGCAACGCAATCAACGGATAGAACTCGATGGCCTGCGGTGCGTAGCGCTGGAACATCAACTGCACGACATAGGTCGAGTAGGCGCCGAGCATCAGCATCTCGCCGTGGGCCATGTTGATCACGCCGAGCAGGCCGAAGGTGATCGCCAGCCCCAATGCCGCGAGCAGCAAAATCGAGCCCAAAGACATGCCACTGAAGGCTTGCCCCAAGAGCTCGCCAACCAGCAGTTTGCGTTTGACTTGAGCCAGGCTGGTTTCGGCTGCCGTGCGTACACTGGCATCGGCTTCAACGCCTGGATCGAGCAAGCCTTCGAGGCGGGTGCGGGCCAGCGGATCACCGGTTTCGCCGAGCAAGCGCACAGCGGCCAGCCGCACAGCCGGGTCGGCATCCACCAGTTGCAGGTTGGCCAGCGCGAGGCTGAGGGCGGCGTGAACGCTTTCGTCTTGTTCGCCAGCGAGCTGTTGGTCGAGGAATTTCAGCTGCGCCGGTTTGGCGCTTTTTTGCAGTTGCTGCGCAGCGGCCAGACGGAGTTTGGCGTCGGCGGCGAGCAATTGATGGCTGGCCAGGGCGGTGTCGATCAGCCCCCGCAAGCGGTTGTTCAGGCGCAAGGTTTTCGGCTGGCCGTCGACGGTCAACTGGCCTTGTTGCAGGGCGTTGATCAGTTCGACACGGGCCGGATCGGGCTGCGCGGCCCAGGCTTCGAGCAACTTGGCTTGCTGCACGGGATTGGCGGCGACGAAGTCTTCGGCGTCGCCGGCGTGAGTGGCCATCGGCAGCAAAAGTACGATAGCCAGAAAAAGTCGGTAAAGGGCAGTGGGCATAGAGAGTCGCCTTGACGCGGACAATGTGGAAGCTGGCTTGCCAGCGATGGCATCACCTCGGTGCATCAGGTACATCGAGTCGTCTGCATCGCTGGCAAGCCAGCTCCCACAGGGATTTTTGTCGGACTCGAAAAGTGTCTTCAAGTCCGACATCCAGTGGCTTTAGTTGCTCTTCATCGCATAGTCCGGTTTTTTGTCGTTACCCGGAATGAACGGGCTCCACGGCTGGGCGCGGATCGGCCCTTCGGTCTGCCACACAACGTTGAACTGACCGTCGGCCTGGATCTCGCCGATCATCACCGGCTTGTGCAGGTGGTGGTTGGTCTTGTCCATGGTCAGGGTGTAGCCCGACGGTGCGGCAAAGGTCTGGCCGCCGAGGGCTTCGCGGACTTTGTCGACGTCGGTGGACTTGGCTTTTTCAGCGGCCTGCGCCCACATGTGGATGCCGACGTACGTGGCTTCCATTGGGTCGTTGGTTACAGCTTTGTCAGCGCCCGGCAGGTTGTGTTTCTTGGCGTAGGCTTTCCAGTCGGCGACGAATTTCTTGTTCGCCGGGTTCTCCACGGACTCAAAGTAGTTCCACGCCGCGAGGTTACCCACCAGCGGCTTGGTGTCGATGCCGCGCAGTTCTTCTTCGCCTACCGAGAACGCCACGACTGGAACGTCGGTGGCCTTCAGGCCCTGGTTGGCCAGTTCTTTGTAGAACGGCACGTTGGAGTCGCCGTTGACGGTGGAGATAACGGCGGTTTTGCCACCGGCCGAGAACTTCTTGATGTTGGCCACGATGGTTTGGTAGTCGCTGTGGCCGAATGGGGTGTAGACCTCTTCGATGTCCTTGTCGGCAACGCCTTTGGAATGCAGGAACGAGCGCAGGATTTTGTTGGTGGTGCGTGGGTAGACGTAGTCGGTGCCGAGCAGGAAGTAGCGCTTGGCGCTGCCACCTTCTTCGCTCATCAGGTATTCAACGGCAGGGATTGCTTGCTGGTTCGGCGCGGCGCCGGTGTAGAACACGTTTGGCGACATTTCTTCGCCTTCGTACTGCACCGGGTAGAACAGCAGGCCATTGAGTTCTTCGAACACCGGCAGTACCGATTTACGCGACACGGACGTCCAGCAACCGAATACCACAGCGACCTTGTCCTGGGTCAGCAATTGACGACCCTTTTCGGCGAACAGCGGCCAGTTCGATGCCGGGTCGACGACCACCGGTTCGAGCATCTTGCCGTTCACGCCGCCCTTGGCGTTGATCTCGTCGATGGTCATCAGCGCCATGTCTTTGAGCGATGTTTCGGAGATCGCCATGGTGCCGGACAACGAATGCAGAATACCCACCTTGATGGTCTCAGCGGCCTGGACGGTCCAGGTCATGCCCATCGCGGCAATCGATGCCGAGAGTGTGAAAGCCTTGATCAAACTGCGACGCTTCATTGTGCGATCTCCATGAACTTATGAATTTTCTTGGTGGCAGATGCGGACTACTGAAGCTGTGTTTTGCAAGGGCTGTGCCCGGTCGGGCAAAGGCAGTTAAATGTCGTTTTAGAGCGGTTGCACAGTTTGACGGCGCACCATGAAGGGACGTGTCTGGCGCACTGGTGCGTAGTGCTGCGCCAGATTGGCGCACTGAAATCTGTAGGAGCTGTCGAGTGAAACGAGGCTGCGATCTTTTGATCTTGATCTTGATCTTGATCTTCAGCGGCAAAAAAGATCGCAGCCTCGTTTCACTCGACAGCTCCTACAGGTGTGGAGGAAGGAGATCGGTCAGCGGCGGCGCATCAGGCCGATGAAGAACAGGCCGCCAATGGCTGCGGTAGCCACGCCGATGGGCAGGTCTTCGGGGGCGATCAGCGTCCGGGCGGCGACGTCGACCCACACCAGAAAAACACTGCCGAGCAATACGCACACCGGCAGCAATCGTCGGTGCTCTGCCCCAACCAGACGCCGCGCAATGTGCGGCACCATCAGCCCGACGAAACCGATCGAGCCGCTGATCGACACCAGCACCCCGGTCATCAATGAGGCAATCAAAAACACCCGCAAGCGCACGGTGCGGGCATTCAATCCCAGGGTCACTGCCGTTTGTTCGCCAGCCATCAGCGCGTTCAACGGGCGCGCCATGCCCAGCAGCAAAATTAAACCGAGCAACACACTGGCGGCAGGCACCGCGAGCAGCTCCCAACGCGCCAGCCCAAGCCCACCAAGCATCCAGAACATCACCGCCGAACTGGCGCGATGGTCGCCCATGAACAGCAGCAAGTTGGCAATCGCCATCATCACGAACGACACCGCCACGCCGCACAGCAATAGCCGATCACTGTCCAGGCGACCGTGGCGGCTGGCGATCATCAGCACCACCAGCATGCTCAGCAATGCACCGATGAAGGCTGCGATGGGCAAGGTCAGCAGCCCGACGATTTCACCGACGTGCAGCACCACGATCACCGCGCCGAGCGTTGCACCGGACGTGACGCCGAGCAAATGCGGATCGGCCAGCGGGTTGCGCGTCACCGCCTGCAACACCGCGCCGATCAATGCCAGTCCTGCGCCGACCAGCGCCCCGAGCAACATGCGCGGCACGCGGATCAGCCAGACGATATGTTGCTGCCCGGCGCTCCAGTCCGGCACACCGAAACCCAACAGCTTGTGCAACAGAATCCGCCACACCACGTCCACCGGCACCCGCGCCGGGCCGAAGCCCAGCGACACCACGCACGAAACCAGCAATAGTGCGCCGAGGGCAATCAGCAACAGGGCGTAGCGACGATTGATCATGCGCCGTGGAAACCCTTGGCCAGTGTTTCGACAGCCAGCACGTTATCGATCCCCGGCGTGGCCTGCACATAGGGGATGACAATGAAGCGCTGGTGCTTGATCGCGTCCACCGATTGCAGCGCCTTGTTGCGGCGCAGAAATTCGATCTTCTGTTCAGCGGTGACTTCGCCATAGTCGACAATCACGATCACCTGCGGGTTGCGCTCCACCACGTTCTCCCAGTTGACCCGGGTCCAGCTCGCGTCGACGTCGTCGAGAATGTTGCGCCCGCCCGCAGCATCGATCAGCGCTTGCGGCATGCCCAAACGGCCGGACGTCATCGCCCGGTCCTCGCCGCTGTCGTACAGGAACACCCGAGGTTTTTCGGCAGGCAGGCCTTTGCGAATCTCGGCCACTTGCATCTGCATGTTTGCGATGACTGCGTTGGCGCGATCCTGCACGTCGAAGATTCTTCCGAGGTTGCGCAGGTCGTTGTAAGTGTCTTCGAGGCTGGCTGGCGGTCGCTTCATCACAAAGGCGCAAGACTCGGTCAACTCGTAAACATTGATGCCCAGCGGTTGCAGGGTTTGTGGCGTGAGGTCGCCACCCACGCGCATGCCGTAATCCCAACCGGCGAAGAAGAAGTCGACGTTGGCATTGAGCAGGGTTTCCACTGTCGGGTATTTGGCCGCCAGCTCCGGCAAACCATCGAGGATGCTCTGCATGTCGGGCGTCACCGCTTTCCAGCCACTGACACCGCTGTAGCCGGCCATCTGCGGCTTCAGGCCGAGGGCGAGCATCATCTGGGTCATATTGATGTCGTGGCTGACCGCGTGTTTTGGCGCCTGCTGGAAGGTCACTTCACGGTTGCAGCTGTGGATCGTCAGCGGGTAGTGCGTGGCCTCGGCAAATGCCTGGGCGCTGCCCAACAACAGAATGAGGGAAAGACTGAAACGCAGCAGATTCATGGTTGGGTTATCCAGGTAATTCTCGGGTAGCCGTGCAAGGGGTGTTCATCGATCAGCGCTTCGACGCCGAAGACGTCGCGCAGCAACGACGCATTGAGGACTTCTTTGGGAGTGCCGCTTGCCACGATGCGGCCGTGATTGATCACGTACAGCCGATCACAGAATGCGGCGGCCAGATTCAGGTCATGGATGCTCGCGAGGGTGCCGATCTTCAAGCGCTTGACCAGTTGCAACAACTCCAGTTGATAGCGCGGGTCGAGGTGATTGGTCGGCTCGTCCAGGATCAGCAGTTGCGGTTGCTGGGCCAGCGCGCGGGCCAGTATCACCCGCTGTTTTTCGCCACCGGACAGGGTGGCGAAGGCATGGTCGTCGAAGCCCTTGAGGCCAACGGATTGCAACGCTTGGTCAATCAGTCGGGTGTCTTCGAGGGTATCGCCGTCGAACAGGCCTTTATGCGGTGTGCGGCCCATGGCGACCACTTCTTCGACCGTCAGGCCGAAGGCATCGGGAAACTCCTGTAGCACCACGGCGATACGTTGCGCACACCAGCGTGAGGTTTGCTGCCAGACGTTTTGGTGGTCGAGCCGGACGTCGCCGCTTTCCGGTTTACTGAAGCGCCAGGCACAACGCAACAGGCTGGTCTTGCCGCTGCCGTTGGGGCCGATCAACCCGACAAACTCCCCGGCGGCCACATGCAACGAGGCATCACGCAGCTGGAACTGGTGATGACAATGGCCGTGACCGAGGGGTGTCCAGGCGAGGTTTGTGAGGTTCAGCGAGGTCATGCAGTGGCTCTTGAGGTGATGCTGATGGCCCCATCGCTGGCAAGCCAGCTCCCACAGGTTTTGCGCAAGGCTTGTGGGAGCGAGCTTGCTCGCGATGGGGCTGGGGTGACATGCGCGGAGATTCTACAGAGATCTCTAAACCGCGCATCTCGGCTGTTTCAAGATGAAGGTGAAGCCGACTCAGCTTGCCGGGTGAAGCGCGACAGCACCAGTCGATCGAGCAGCCAGACCACCACCAGCGAAGCGCCCACCAGCGGGAATGCCACGGCCAATGCGAACATGATGACCATTGCGGTTTTCCATTTTGGCAGGTCATGGCGCAGCGGCGGCACGCCAAACCTTCCTTGCGGGCGACGCTTCCACCAGATCACCACGCCACTGACGGCGCTGAGCAGGATCATCAGGCAAATCAGCAACACGATGATCTGATTGAGCACACCAAACATCTTGCCTTCGTGCAGCATCACGCCGATTTCGGTAGCGCGGGCGACGGTGCCGTAATGCTCGTAGCGCACATCGGCGAGAACCTTTCCGGTGTACTGATCGACGTGCAGCGTGGCGTCGTTGCGCGGGTCATCGGCGAACACGGCAATGGTGAACACGCCAGTGGCGGTGGTTGGCAACGTGATGCTGTAACCCGGTTCGACCTTGCGCAGGGTGGCGATGTTTTGCACGTCTTGCAGGCTGATGGTCGGCGCGGCCGGGCCGGCTTGTGCGCCACCGTGGGCCATGTGTTCGGCGTGATCACCGGACATTGGCATCGGCGTGTTTTCCATCGCCCAAGGCACGGTCTGGCGGGTGGCGCTGTTGAGGCTGCGCGCTTCGACGTCGGACTTCGGTACGTCATTCCACATCGCGGCCGGAAAGACGTTCCACACCGCCGCATACTGCTGGCCCCAGAAACCGGTCCAGGTCATGCCGCTGAGCAGCATCACCAACAACAGGGACGCGCCCCAGAACCCGGTGACGGCGTGCAAGTCGCGCCACAAAATACGCCCGCGGCTGCTCAGGCGTGGCCACAAAATCCCTGCTGCCTGACCGCGTGGCCACCACAGGAACACCCCGGAGACCACCAGCACCACGCCCCAACCGGCGGCGAGTTCCACCAGCCGATCGCCCACGGTGCCGATCATCAGCTCGCCGTGGATCGCCCGGGCAACGGCTTGCAGGTTTTTCTTGGCATCTTGCTCGCCAAGGATGTCGCCGTGGTACGGGTCGACGAACACATTGAGCTCGGTGCCGCTATTGATCACGACAAACTGCGCGCTGCGCTCGGCGTTGACCGGTGGCAGGTACTGTTTGATCGTGGCTTGTGGATACGCCGCTTTCACCCGGTTGAGCAGGTCATCGGCCGGTACCGTGTGATGCCCCGCCGGGACATTGAGCAGGCTGCTGTACATCAGCGAGTCGAGCTGCGGCTTGAACAGGTAAATAGTGCCGGTCAGAGCCAGCATCACCATGAATGGCGCAACGAATAATCCGGCATAGAAATGCCAGCGCCAGGCCAGGTTGTAGAAATTCACTTTGGGCTGTTTCATCACGTGTGCTCCGCATTGGCGAATCAATTGTTTTTTCAAAGATCGCAGCCTCGTTTCACTCGACAGCGCCTACAGTATTTACGCGCTCGGATGTAGGAGCTGCCGTAGGCTGCGATCTTTTGTTTTTTTGTTAGAAACTCATGTCCACCTTGGTCCAGAGCGTGCGCCCCGGTTCCTTGATGGCTTGCGGGTCATTGGCCGGGTAGCCGAAACCGGCGTTGCCGGCCAGGTTCAAGTGTTCGGCATAAGCCTTGCCGAACAGGTTGTCGACGCCGCTGCTGACCTTCCAGTGCTTGTTGATCCGATAGGCGCCGTTGAGGGAGAACACGCCGAACCCGGGCGTCTTGTCGAAGTCCTTGCCAACCACGTTGCCCTTGTTCTGGTCGATACGGTTTTGCGCGGCGACCACTCTCCACAGTGCGCCAGCGCTCCAGTTGTCTTCGCTGTAGGTGAGGCCGAAACGTGCATCCAGCGGCGGCATTTGCGGCAAGGCATTGCCATCGCTGCTGTTTTTGCCCCAGGCGTAGGCCAGGGTCGCGTCGGCTTTCCAGTTTTGGGTGAAGTTGTAGGCGGCGCCCAGTTCGCCACCCATGATGCGTGCGTCGATGTTCTCGGCTTGCGAGGTCATGCCCATCATGCCGGGCGAGTAGTTGAACAGGATGTAATCGCGTACCTGGCCGACGTAACCCGAGGCCCAGGCTTCGAGATCTTCGGTCTTGTATTGCAGGCCGAAATCGAGCTGGGTGGTTTTTTCCGGCTTGATCGAATCGAAGGCATTCACCGATCCGGCGGGACCTGCGTTCGGCGAAAACAGCTCCCAGTAATCCGGGAATCGCTGGGTGTGCCCAAGGCCGGCATAGAGCGTGGTCGGGCTGTCGGCCAGGTCATGCTCGTAGCGCATGAACCCACTGGGCAGTGTGTCGGCGCGGGTGTCATCGGCGGTCGGGTTCGGGCGAGTCATCATGCCCGAGCCGGTGGTCTGCCGAAAATCCTTGGCCGAAGCGCGGTCCAGACGCGCACCGCTGATCAACCGGTCACGCTCGGCGGCGTACCAGGTCAGTTCGCCGAACACCCCGTAGTTATGGAAGTCGGCATCCTTGGTGTACGGCAGGTCTTTGTAGGTGTCGACACCCATGGCGCTGCGCTGGCGGTGTTCGTTGGTTTGCGCGTCGATGCCGCTGATCAGCTGCACGTCCGCCCAGCGCCAGGTGCCCTTGATTCGCGCACCGAGGGTGCGGCGGTCGACGTTGGAGGCCATGGGGCCCGCCATCATCCCGGTGCCGGACGGCGTGCGCAGCGTGTAGTTGTCCATCACGTGGTCGGCGTAGTTGTAGTAGACCTGCGCCTCAAGTTTTTCCAGCACATCGCTGATGTTGGACTTCTCGAAACGCAGGCCCAGGCTTTCGCGTTTGAATTGCGAACCGTCCATGCCGCGACCGGCGTAACGGGCTTCGCCGTCACCCTTGCCAGCGGTCAGCTCCAACAAGGTATCGGCGTCCGGGGTCCAGCCGAGTGCAACGTCACCGTTCCATTTGTCATAGCGCGAGGCAACGGTGTCGTTGTTGCCGTCTTTGTAATCGTCCGCCTGGGCGGTGTTGCCGATGACACGCACATAGCCCAGTGGCCCACCGGCCGCTGCGTCGACCACTTTGTCGAAACGACCGTTGGAGCCGGCCAGTACGCTGGCATTCACTCGCGTACCGAGTTCGCCGAAGCTTTCCGGTTCGCGATCGAAAAGAATCGTGCCCGCCGACGCGCCGGGTCCCCAGAGCACGGTTTGCGGACCTTTGATGACGGTCAGCTTGTCGTAGGTTTCCGGTGAAATGTACGAGGTCGGCGCATCCATCCGCCCGGGGCAGGCGCCGAGCATCATGCCGCCGTTGGTGAGGATATTCAGGCGCGAGCCGAACATGCCGCGCAACACCGGATCGCCGTTGGTGCCGCCATTGCGCACCTGGGCGAAGCCGGGGATGGTTTTCAGATAGTCCGAGCCGTCGCTGGCCGGTACCGGTTGGCGCGGGTCTTTCGGGTTGGTGACGATCGTCAGCGGTGAACTCGGAGCAATGGCGGTGATGACCGTCGGGCTCAGTTCCTCACTGTGGCCAGCGTGTTCATCGGCCAGCGCGGAGGGCGCCAGCAACGCACTGCACAAAATCGCAGTGGCGTGCCTGAAACGAATGCTGGATTCGTTCTGGGTAAAAATGGCTTGGGCAGGGCTCAAGCCTGTGTCAGCAGAAAACCTGGACATGACAATTTCCATCGAACAGTCGTAAACGACACGGCGGACAACCTGCGTAATCCCTGTGGGAGCGAGCCTGCTCGCGATGAAGGAGGATCAGCCAACATCAATGTGTATGACTCGACGCCATCGCGAGCAGGCTCGCTCCCACAGGTTGCTTTGGTTGCCTTACGGACCGTGCGAAATCAGCAGTGTGTGTTTACGCGGCGATGGGCGGGGCGCGGGTGCGGGCGCCGGGGAAGAAGCTTTGCCGGGCATGGCCCAAGCGCGGGGAAGGTATCGTGAAGGTGTTGACGGGGGGGATGTTGAATGCGACGAACGAGCCGCCACCGGTCAAGGCCGGGCAATTGAACAGCAGGCTGCAATAGCCGCATTTTTCCCAGATCGCATGGTGCCCGGCCGCGGGTGGACAATGTTCGGCTGTCGGTTGTGTCGCGTGGTCGGCGTGCTCCATCGCCGACATGTCCATGCTCATGTCCATCGACATGTTCATTGACATCGGGGCGTTCTGATCCATCGGCATCGACTGAGAAATCAGTGGACCGATAAAGATCATCAGCATGGCGAACAGGCTGATCCAGCTGCCGCGCGTCAGGCTCAATGACTGACGACGGTGTACGGATGACCTGGCGCTGAGCGGGCGCATGGGCGGATTCGGCTCAGTGGGTTACTGAGTGTGTACGTGCTGTTGCGAGCCCTCGGGCGGCTGCTTCTGCACGGCCACTTCGACCGTGACGTCACCGGACTTTTCGAAATGCAGTGTCATCGGGAAGCGCTTGCCGTCGACGAGCAGGCTGCGGTCCTTCAAGTTCACCAGCATCACGTGGTAAGCCATCGGTGCAAACGTGACATTGCCGCCCGCCGGGATATCCACCTGAGGGACCTGCTGCATTTTCATCAGATCGTTTTTCATCACGTGCTCGTGCAGTTGCGCCTCGCCGGCGATCGGCGAGTCGACGCTGAGCAAGCGGTCGGCAGTTTTACCGGCGTTGTGAATGATGAAATAGGCGGCCACGGTAGGGGCATTGGGCGGCAGTTCCTGCGACCACGGGTGAGCGATTTCCAGTGCGCCAACCTTGTATTCGTGGGCATTGGCAAAGCAGGCAGGCAGCAGCAACGCGGCCAGAACGATGAGTTTGTTCAACATGGCAGTTCTCCAGAGCGATTCAAAACGCAGATCAATTGCGAGAAGGAATCACACCAGAGGGGAGGCACGCGGATTGAGGCTTGGCCATTGCTGGCGCGGTGTCGGCGTGTTGAGCGATGACGGTGGCAGGCTTCGATTGGACTCGAACTGCGCAAAATACAGCTGTGGCTCATGACCGGGCAACGCGACCAATGGCGCCGAGCCGGAGCAGCACCAACAGTGCTGCATGTTGGAATGGTCATCGTTTTGCGGGGCTTTCTGTTCGATATCGCCCAGGGAGATCGCCACCATTTTGGTGCCGCTGGACGAGCAGAAACTTCCCCACAACAATTGTTCGGCCGGGGATTTAGCCGTCTGTGCCATCGCACCGGTCATCGGCATGGCGAGCATGTTGAACAGCACTGCGAAGCAGGCGATCCAGGCAATTGCGAGCCGTTGTCGGGACATGGGACAAAATCCGGTGGGTGGGCGATCAGGCGCGGGCTATTTAGCCTGATCAGGGCCGATAAGTAAAAAAGGTGCGTGCGGTTTGGTGTCGCAGCACATCAGACAGCAATGGCATGCAAACGTAGGCCGAGCGCCTTCATAACTTTCATGATAGTCGCGAATTCGGGATTGCCAGTACTGCTCAGCGCTTTATAGAGACTCTCACGTCCTAAGCCTGCATCACGGGCAATTTGAGTCATACCCTTTGCTCTGGCGATATCGTTGAGAGCTGCGCGTATTAGAACTCCGTCACCGGCATCCTCTTCAAAACAGGCATCCAGGTAGGCCGCCATTTCTTCCGGCGTTTTGAGAAATTCGGCGGCATCGAAACGGCTAAATTGTTCGGCCATGATTTACTCCTCATTTCCGATGTTTTGTGCCATTTGAATGGCACGTTTGATATCTCGTTTTTGAGTCGACTTGTCTCCACCTATCAGCAGTAAATAAACAACCTCGTCTCTGCGTGTGAAGTACACCCGGTAGCCGGGACCATGATGAACGCGCATTTCATAAACGCTCGCTCCAACGGATACACAATCACCAAAGCTTCCATGTTCAGCAGCCCGTAGCCTGGCGATGATGCGAGCCTTACCGATGGTGTCCCTCAATGAGTCGAGCCAATCGGCAAACACTCGGGATCGTTCGAAGTCGATCATGCCTGAATCGTATTCCTTGGGATACAAGCTGGCAAGCAACGCTTTTCCAGGGATGAGGCTATCCGTCTCCTGTAGTGGCGAGCTTGTACTTGGATGGTTAAAGGAATTCGAATATAGGGTTGAGATATTCAAAGGAAAAGCCAGTACTTTCCTTGAAAACTGCCAGAAAATTCGCAGGTTTCTGCAGTGCTTAGGAAAGATATGACAGGGATAGGGTGTCCAGTAGCTGTGGAACCGACCCAAACTCCCGCTCAACCCCCGGCAACACCGGGCGCTTCAAAACAATCACCGGCACCCCACGTTCCCGCGCCACCTCCAGCTTCGGTTCTGTCGCCGTGCTACCGCTGTTCTTGCTGATCAGTACGTCGATTTGTCGACGTTCGAACAATTCACGTTCATCGTCGATCAGGAACGGACCCCGGGCGCCGATCACTTCGCAACGCTCATTGCCCGGATAAACGTCGAGGGCGCGCAGGGTCCAGAATTGGTCTGCGGGGATTTCGTCCAGATGTTGCAACGGCTCGCGGCCGAGGGTGAACAATGGTTTGCGAAAAGGTTTCAGGGCTTCGATCAGCTCGGCCCAGTCGCTGACTTCTCGCCAGTCGTCACCAGGTTGTGGTTGCCACGCGGGGCGGCGCAACGCCCAACAGGGAATGCCGCTCAGGTGAGCGGCGCTTGCAGCGTTCTGGCTGATCTGGGCGGCGTAAGGGTGGGTGGCATCGAGGAGCAGGTCGACGCGTTCATCGCGAATGAACTGCGCCAGGCCTTCGGCTCCGCCATAACCGCCGACGCGAACCTGACACTTCAGATCCGTCGGCACGCGGCCGACTCCGGCCAGGCTGTAGATGTGCTGCGGTCCCAGCGTTCGGGCTATGGCCAGCGCCTCGGTCACGCCACCGAGCAACAAAATGCGTTTCATTGGAAAGCTCCCGCGTGGCCCACAATCCCGCCCTGGCGGTCGATGGCAAACACTTCAATCTGCACTTGTGCCGGTACCACGCTGCGGGCGAACGCCAGAGCATGCCCGCACACGGCATCACCGAGGGCGACACCGGCGGCGCTGGCCA
>Ga0247819_10000359_pt1 | contig 28133 bp, 25 predicted proteins | sample 13C_Xylose_Day6_FD_193428 | JGI IMG/M metagenome (GOLD analysis project Ga0247819, IMG submission 193428) | Soil microbial communities from agricultural site in Penn Yan, New York, United States - 13C_Xylose_Day6 | ecosystem: Environmental > Terrestrial > Soil > Agricultural land | place: USA...
GCGCCCGCGCGGCTGCGAAGTGGTGGTGATCGAAGCCGCCGCGCGGGCGCTGATGCGCGCGGTGCCCGAGATCGTCGCGGCGTGCCTGGTGGAACGCCACCGGGAGATGGGCGTCGACGTGCGCTTTGCCGTGCAGGTGGAAAGGATCATCGGCACGGACCGCGTGAGCGGCGTGAAACTCTCCGACGGCACGACGATTCCCTGCGATTGCGTCGTCGTCGGCATCGGCGTGAAACCGCGCACGGAACTCGCGGAGGCGGCGGGCATCGACGTGGCCGACGGCATCGCAGTCGACGACACACTGCGCACCAACGATCCGCACATCTTCGCGGCGGGCGACGTCTGCTCGTTTCCGCATCGGCTCTTTCGCCGGCGCATACGGCTTGAATGCTGGAGAAATGCGGAGGATCACGCGCGCATCGTCGCGCGCAACATGCTCGATCGCGGCGAGACCTATTCCGAAGTGCCGTGGTTCTGGTCGAATCAGTACGACATGGCGATCCAGATCGCCGGCATGCCGGCGTTCGGCGTGGACACGGTCGTGCGCGAGGCGGGCGAGCGTTCGCGCATCTTCTTCGCGCTCGATCGCGAGGGCGCAATGGTGGGCGCGAGCGGTGTGGGCGCAGTGGGCGAAATTGCACGCGACGTGCGCATCGCACAGGCGCTCATCGCGCGGCGAGCGGTGATCGAACCGGCGCTGCTCGCCGATCGCGACGTCAAGCTGAAGCCGCTCGTTGCCGCAGAGCCGGCATGACCCGGCGGTCCGACGTGCATCAGCCGGGCGCTCAGTCCGTAAGCGGAAGGTTTTCGCGCAGGAGCACCGTGACGGGAATCTGCTGCGGCAGCGCGATGCCCGGGTCGCGATGGTAGTGGCGCAGCACGATCTCGATCGAGCGCATCGCTTCGCCTGCGGGGTTCTGATCGAGAACGGCGTCGAGCGCGCCTTCGATCAGAAGGCGCCGCGAGCTTTCGTTGAGCTCGTGGCCGATCAGCACGGTCGAGCGAACCCGGTCGAGCGCGCGCAGCGCGGCCGCGATGCCCTCGTCGCCGACCGAGATGTTGTAGATGCCGCGCAGGTCGGGATAGCGCCTGAACGCATCGCGCGTCAGGCGTTCGGTGAGCGCCGACTGCTCGCGGCTCTCGACGGTCTCGACAATGTCGCAGCCCGGAAAGCGCCGCCGCAGCACCGAGCGGAAGCCGCTTTCGCGCTCTTCATGGCCGAGGAAGTCATGCATGCCGGTCATGACGAGCACCTTGCCGCCCGCGTCGCCGATGAAGCGTCCCATCAGTTCGCCCGCCACGCGGCCCGCGCACCGGTTATCGATGCCGACATAGGCAAGGCGCCCGGTCCCCGGCAGGTCGCTTGCGAGCGTGATGACCGGCATGGCGTGGCTCGCGTGGCGCAGCGCGGCCGTGATGTCCGGGTGCTCGTAGGCGACGATGATGAGCGCGTCCGCCTTCTGCGTCGCGTGCCGGATGGTTTGCGCAACGCGCGACGCATCGAGGCTTTCGAAGTACGTGACCGCGCAGATCACGCGCTGCGACTCGAACGTCTTCTGCGCGACTTCGAAACCCTGCTTGAGGTGCACGTAGTACGGCGCGACGGGTTGCTGCATGAGGATCGCGATGCGCAGCCACCGCACCGACACGGCTTCGAGCGCCCGGTCGATCTTCAGCTTGCGCGCCCATTCGAGCACGCGCATTTCCTTCTCGCGCGAGACGCCGCCGCGGCCGTTCAGCACGCGGTCGACGGTGGCTTCGCTCACGGCGGCTGCGCGGGCGATGTCAGCCATGCTGGTCTTGCGGCGTGAGTGGTCGGACATGGGCCGGGCGGCGGGTGGCTCAGAGGGTCATTCACCGGATGATCGCATCAAGGAGGGTGGCCATCAAGGCGGCGCGCACGCCTTGAGAAAAACAGGAGAGTTGAGCATCAGGGCACGCGCGCCGGAGCCTGACCTTCATCCGGCGAGCAGTGCGTGCGGCGTCGGTTTGCACGCGCTCACAGGGTCGCGGGACCATGCCGGTCATGCCCGAAGCGGACAGAAGCGGGAGTACACGGGGCGTGCGAACGTGGGAAGGGGCTACGGATGCCAGGTCAGCCTGTACTCGATATCGGTTTCGCCGACGTGGCGAAACCCCAGGTCGAGATAGAGCCGGCGCGCCGGATTGTCCTTGAGCACGGTCAGCGACACCGACGAGCCCGCGCGTTCCGCGTCCGCGAGCATGAGGCGAAGCACGTGGCCGCCGAGCCCGCGCCCCTGATATTCCGGCAGGATCTGCAGCTGGAAGATGAACCATTCGGAACCGGAACGCGCGGCCTTGACGAGACCGATGTCATCGGCGCCGTACATGAGAATGGATGCATCCCCGTACCGGAAGCGCACGCGTTGCAGGTGCGTTTCATCATCGGCGGGTTCACCTGCGCGAATGAGGTGCCCGGTCATCGTGAGCTTGCGCAGGCGGATCAGGAACGACTCGTCATTCGGGGTCGCGGGTCGCAACGAGAGGGGCAATTGCATGATCTGTATTCGCGAATGCGGCGGGGATCGTGGTGTCAGGCGCAGTTTAAGGCATCGTCGAAGCGCTCGGTTGCCGACCGCCGGAGGCTTCCGGTCGGCGCGAAAGGATGCAGTGGGAGGGTTTGCCGCTGCGGCCGCACCCGCGGCCCGGAGTACGGGATGCGGATGAGGATGCTTTTCGCAGGCGGCGCCGTTCAGGCTTTGGAAAGCTCGCCGTCGGTGAGACGCCAGATGCCGAGTGGATTCCCTTGCCGGAGCGCTTCTGGAAGCAGCGCATCCGGGAAGCCCTGATAGCACACCGGGCGAAGGAAGCGCTCGATCGCGGTCATGCCGACCGAGGTGAAGCGGCTGTCCGAGGTGGCCGGAAACGGACCGCCGTGGATCGACGCGTGGGACACCTCCTGCGGATGCGAGAACGCATTGACGACGATGCGGCCGGTACGCCGTTCGAGCAGCGGCAGCAAGCGTTCCGCGAGGGAAAGATCGGCGTGATCGATCTGCATCGTCGCCGAAAGCTGTCCGCGAAACTGCTTTGCGATCGCGATGAGCTGTTCAGCATCCGCCACGCGTACGAGGAGCGCGGCGGGACCGAACACCTCTTCGGAGAGCGAGGGGTCGTCGAGCATGCGCGCGCCCTCGATTTCGAACAGGATGGATTGTCCCTCCCAGGGGCCCTGCGATGCGCCGCCCGCGGCGATTCGCGCGGCGCCTGCATCGCCCAGTCGTGCGACATTCCTGCGGTACGCCTCGTGGATGCCCGTCGTCAGCATCGTGCGCGCGGCCATGGCCTCGACTCGCGCGGCCATCGCCGCTTTCATCCCGTCGTATCCGGGGCCGTCGATGGCCAGCAGGATCGCCGGCTTCAGGCATGCCTGGCCCACCGTCACCAGCATGCGTTCGGAAAACCCGTCGCCGATCGCGTGGCCGCGCGCAGCCAGCGCGGCGGGCAGCACGAACGTCGGATTGACACTCGTCATTTCGGTGAAGACCGGAATCGGGTCGGGACGCAGTTGAGCGCGTCGATAGAGCGCCATGCCGCCGGCTTCCGAGCCCGTGAACGTGACGCCCCTGACGAGCGGATGATCGACGAGCGCTTCGCCGATCTCGTTGCCGCCGCCGCGAACGAGTGAAAAGACGCCTTCGTGCAGTCCCGACTCGGCGACTGCCTGCCGGATGACCCGGCCCATGAGTTCGGATGCGCCGGGGTGTCCGTTGTGCGCCTTGAGGATGACCGGGCAGCCGGCTGCGAGGGCCGACGCGGTGTCCCCGCCTGCAACCGAATAGGAGATCGGAAAATTGCTGGCGCCGAAGATGGCGACGGGTCCGAGCGCGATCTTCTGCATCCGGTGATCCATGCGGGCGCGCGGCGCGCGATCAGGCTGTGCCGGATCGATCGTGGCCTGGCGAAAGCGCCCCTGGCGGACCACCGTGGCGAACTGCCGGAACTGCGTTGCCGACTTGGCGGCCTCTCCTTCGAGCTGCGCGACAGGCAGCCCCGTTTCCAGCGATGCCCGGCGCGCGAGCTCGGGCGCGATGGCGTCGAGACCGTCGGCGATGCGCTCGAGGAACTGCGCGCGTTCGACGAGCGTCGTGCGGTTGTAGCTATCGAAGGCTTCGTCGGCGAGCTGCGCCGCCCGCTCCACCTCATCGCTCCCGCCCAGGGCGAACGGCGGTTCGATCGCTTCACCCGTCGCGGGATCGAGTGCCTTCATCGTTCCCTTGGTCGCGGAGACTTCCTGCGCTCCGATCAGGAGCTTTCCGTTGATTTGCATGTCGCTCTCCTTCGTTCAGGCGGGAAGCGCGGCGAGCCATTCTGCCGTCGTCAGGATTTCATGGGCGAATGTCGGGCCGTTCAGCTGGTGTGCCGCGTGCATCATTTCCTTTGTGAACGCTGCGGTCGCGTCGCGGACGAGGGTCACGTGATAGCCGAGTTCCATCGCGAAGCGGCTCGTCGATTCGATGCAGGTATTGGCGAGCAGGCCGACCACGGCGACGTGCGTGATGCCTTGCTGCTTGAGGTGAAAGTCCAGGTCGGTATTGGCGAAGCCGCTTTGGGCCCAGTGCTCCTTGATGACGATATCGCCTTCCTGCGGCACGAAGTCGGGATGCCACTCGCCGCCCCACGTGCCCTTGGCGAACGTGTGGCGCTGCTGCACCGCGCGCTGGGTCGGGTTCGGATGGTCCCAGCCGTCGTAGTCGCCCGGCTGCCAGCGACGGTGCGGCACGAAGAACACGCGGATAGAGGCTTTGCGCGCCGCCGCGACGGCATCGCGCAGGTTGTCGAGCAGACGCACGTCGTCTGCGACTTCCTTGATCATCGGAAAGAGCTTGCCGCCCTCCGACAGAAAGTCGTTGTAGGGATCGACCAGCAGCAGGCCCGTGCGCTCTGCGCGATAGAGGGAATCGGCCATTTCGGTTCTCCAGTGTGAGAGAAGGGGAGGAAGGAATTCCGCGCTCCGCAGTCGGCGCCTCGCTGCATCGTCGGATGATTCGTGACGTCTCACGAATCGAACATCGTGACGGCAAGATATCACTATGAAAATCATAGTGTCAAGCGAGACGCGGTCTGGAGCTGATTTCCTAGATCGGACGATGCGGCCTGAAAGCGCCGGGAAACGCCCGCTTGTGCGTATGCACGCAGGGAGTGAAACAGTGTTACTATGAAATTAATAGTGAACAGGAGAGAGGATCGTGGTACGACACGCGGAGAAAGCGGGCACGGTTTGTCCGGTTGCCCGGTCGCTCGATATCGTTGGCGACCGGTGGACCGTGCTCGTCCTGAGAGAGCTCTTCATGGGCGCCACGCGGTTCGAAGAGATCCAGATTCAGACCGGGGCGACGCCGCAGATGCTCGCCACCCGTCTGAAGTCGCTCGAATCCGACGGCATGGTCGAGCGTCATCCGTACAATGAAAAACCGCTGCGCTACGAGTACCGGCTGACGGAAAAGGGAAGGTCGTTCTACCCGGTCGTGCATGCGCTGCGCGCGTGGGGCGAGACCTGGTGCAAGGACGAGCACGAAGAAATCGCCGTGCGTTTCACACACCGCTCATGCGGACATGACGTCGGGCTGGGCAACGTGTGCCCGGTATGCGGCACGGGCGTCGAGCGCAGTGATCTGGACGCGTCGTTGAGTCCTGCGTTTGCGAATGAGCGCGCCGAAAGGCGTGCCGCCTTCAAGGGCGTCAAGGGCTGAGTTCACGCCATTTCGAATCCCACGCGAAACGGCGCGTTTCGCGTGGGATGTCGAGGATTTGCTCGCGCCAACCCGCATGAATGCCGCGACATGCGGCCCCGTCGGCGTTGGAGAGCGCTTTCTCAGCGATCCACCGCGGCGAGAACCCGACCGAAGAATTCGTCGGCGTGGTCCGGATTCAGCCAGCGGACCACGACCGCCATCCGCCGCTCGGGCTCGATCCATGTAAACGAGCTGCCCGCGCCGATAGCGAAGAAGCTCGACGCCGGCACGCTCGGAAACACGCGCCGCTCGTGGTTGAGCCACACGAGATAGCCATAGAACGGCGCGATCGCGCATGGCGCGCGCATTCGCGCGAGCCATTCGCGTGACAGGATCTGGCGCCCGTCCACTCGGCCTTCTTCGACGAAGAGGCGTGCCACCTTGAGTTGATCGTTGGCGCTGATCGACAGGCCGCCACCCCAATGCGTCCCGCCGGGAACGGACGGCATCCGCTCGCCGCCGATGTTCACCCACGCATGGTCGTAACCCACCCAGCGCCAGTTCTCGCTCGCGCCGAGCGGGCGCATGATCGCGTCGCGAAACACGTCGGGCAAGGGGCGCCGGAACAGGTGCAGCAGCGCGAGAGAAAACTGGTTGATGCGCACGTCGTTGTATTCCCAGTATGTGCCGGGCGTTTGCAGCGTGCGCCGATCCCCTTTCCTGCCCTCGGGTGCCTTGCCGAAAGTGACTGCGCGAAAATGATCGGCCTGATCCGGAAGGCCGAAACACTCGCCTTGCCATTCACTCGTCTGCTGAAGCAGTTGCGCCCAGGTGACGGCAGCGTTGTGCGCATCATCGAAGCCGATGCCCGGCACGCGCACATGCACGGGTTCATCCACGTCGGGAAGCAGGCCTCGGTCATGCGCGACGCCGGCCAGCAGCGCCAGATACGTCTTCGCGATGCTGAAGGTCAGGTCGGCGCGATCCGGTTCGCCCCACGTGGCGAGCGTGCGGCCGTCCAGCGAAATGGCTCCGGAGACGGGGCCGCGATCGTGCACGGGGCCAAGCAGCCGGTTCCACGGCGGCGGATCGCTGGGATGCACGCCCCAGACTCCGTCCACGTTGCGGTCCCAGAGCGATTCGTGGTCGATGGCGAACTGCACGGCCTGCTGCAAGTCTTTCTGCATATCTTTCCTGTTCGAATGCCTGATTTTTCCTGCGGGTTAATGTGCCTTCAGGCGCACTCGCGCCCACACGAGCGTAAAGAGGCTCACCATGGCGGCGATCATCAAATAAAAGCCGGGAGCGAGATTGTTGCCCGTCGCGGCGATCAGCGCAGCCACCGCGAGCGGCGTGAATCCGCCGAAGATGGTCGTGCCGAGGTTATAGCCGACCGCCATGCCGGTGGTGCGTGTGCGGGTCGGAAAGAGGTCGGACATGAGGGCAGGGATCGGCGCGAAGTAGACCGCCTTGAGCACCGCGACCCAGATGACCGCTGCCAGCAACGTCAGCAGCGAGGGATGCGCGTTCATGAACATGAACGCAGGATAGATGGTCACGAAAAAGAGCGATCCGGCGCCCAGCATGATGCGCGTGCGCCCTACCTTGTCGGACCAGTGGCCCACGAGCGGCGTGAGCATCATCACGATGAATCCCGCGACCAGCGTCGCGATGAAGCCGTACGACGGCGCGAGCCCGAGCTGCCTCGCCGCGTAGGTCGGCATGTAGAGCAGCATGTAGTTAGCGGTCGTGGTCAGCACGAGCGAACCGATCGACACCAGCACGCGTTCCTTCTGTTCGGTCAGCACTTCGCGGATCGGCGAGACAGCCTTTTCCGCGTGCTCGAACTCGGGCGTCTCGTCGATATGCCGGCGGATATACCACCCGATCGGGCCGATCAGCATGCCGAACAGGAACGGGATGCGCCAGCCCCAGCTTTCCAGCTGATGCGCGTCGAGCGTGCCCGTGAGCACCGCGCCGAACGCGGAAGCGAGCAGCACGCTCGCGCCCTGGCTCGCGAACTGCCAGCTCGACATGAAGCCGCTGCGCTCGGGCACGTGCTCGATCAGGAAGGCCGTCGAGCTGCCGAACTCGCCGCCTGCCGAGAAACCCTGCAGGAGCCGCGACAGGAAGATGCCGATCGGCGCGATCACGCCGATCGCGGCATAGTCCGGCATCAGCGCGACCATGCCGGTGCCGAGCGTCATCATGCCGATGGACAGCGTCAGCGATGCCTTGCGCCCCTTGCGGTCGCTATACGAGCCCAGCACGAACGCACCGACGGGACGCGCGAGATACGAAAGCGCGAAGGTGCCGAGCGTGAGCAGCAGCGAGACGGTCTTGTCGCTCGTCGGGAAGAACAGCCTGGAAAGCGTGGAAGCAAAGTAGCCGTAGACGACCAGATCGTAGAACTCGAGCGCGTTGCCGACCGACGTCGCGACGATCAGCCGGTAGATGCCGGTGTCGCTCGAGACGCCGGGCAAGGCCTGGCTGGCGGAATCCGAACTCATCATGCACCCCTCGCTGGTTGTGTCGCGTGTCGAAGCGTGTCGGTGTCGCCGAGGTCCCAGAAGAGCCCGGCCATGATCCGCAGTCCCTCGCGCGCGACGGGGCCAAGCAGATGTTCGTCGGGTGCGTGCTGCGAGCAGCCGGGGTAGGAGTGCGGCACCCAGAGCGTGGGCATGCCGAGGATGTGGGCGAACACCTCGTTGGGGAGCGTGCCGCCGAGGTTGGGCAAGAGCACGGGCGCCTGTCCCGTGGTCCGTTCCAGCGAGCGCAATGCCCACTGGACCCAGGCGTTTTCCGGGTCCACGCGGGTGGCCGGCACGCCGCGCTCCACCTCGACACCGACCTGCGCGAAGCCGTGTTCATCCAGATGCCGGCGCACGATCGATTCGAGGTCTTGCCAGTCGGTGCCGACCACGAACCGCAGCTGCATGCACGCGAACGCGTGCGGCGGGATCGCGTTGACCGGCTTTTCCGGGTTGCCCGTTTTGAAGGCCAGCACTTCGAGCGTGTTCCATGCGAAGACGCGTTCGACGGGCGTGAGGCCGGGCTCGCCGTAGTCTTCGTCGACTTCGGGCTCGCCGGGATTGCCGCCCACGGTGAGGCCTTCGAGTGCCTGCCGCACCGGCTTCGGTATCGCCGGAGGGCGCAGGCCCTCGACGAGAATGCGTCCGCGCTCGTCCACCATGGACGCGATCGCGTTCGCGAGCACCACGCCCGGGTTGCGAAGCAGGCCGCCCCAGTTGCCCGAATGATGGCCGCCGTCGCGGCATTCGAGCACGAGCCTGAAGTTCACGAGACCGCGTGAGCCGAGAAAGAGCGTGGGATGCCGGGCGCCCAGGCGCGGGCCGTCGGAGGCGATCAGCACGTCGGCGGCGAGCTCGTCGCGCAGTGCCTCGCATACTGCGTGAAGCCCGGGCGAGCCCGTTTCCTCGCCGGTTTCGAACAGCACTTTGAGATTGAAGCCGAGCCGTCCGCCGCGCGCATCGAGGACGGCCGTGAGCGCGGCGAGGTTGATGCTGTGCTGGCCCTTGTTGTCGGCGGTGCCGCGGCCGTACCAGCGGTCGCCTGCGACCGTGACTTCCCACGGCGATACGCCGTCACGCCACTGGGCGTCGTAGCCGCGCACCACGTCGCCGTGGCCGTAGGTAAGCACGGTCGGCAGGGCGTCGCCTTCATGGCGATGCGCGACCAGAAACGGTCCCGCGCCGGGCGCGGGGTTCTCCACCAGCCGGTGACGGAAGCCGAGTTCCGTCAGCACTTGCGCGATCTCGTCGGTCAGGTACGCGCGCAAGAGCGGGCCGCTTTCCGGCTCCTGACTCTCCGTGCGATAGCCGACCCGGCGACTGAGGTCTTCGAGGAAGGCGCCGGAATCGTATAGCCCGGCCGCAGCCTGAATGGCAATGTCGCGTGTCAATTCTCTCTCCGGTAAGGGCGCCGCCCGGGGCGCCGATGCTTGATGGAAATCGATCACGCGGATCTTCATGTCGCCGATATTTATGGACAATCACAATATTTCGCAGATTCCGTTGCCGAAACGGCAAACCTGACGAGGCGTTCACGATGCACAGCACGGCCCTGCGGTATTTCCTCGAAGTTGCGCGAAGCGGCTCGCTGAGCAAGGCGTCCGAGCGGCTGTTCGTCGCGGTGTCGGCGTTGAGCCGGCAGATCGCGAAGCTGGAGGACGAGGTCGGCGCGCCCTTGTTCGAGCGCCGGCCGCGCGGCATGGTGTTGAGCGAGGCGGGGCGGCTCCTTGCCGCGCATGCGCACCGGAGCATCCTCGAACAGGAGCGCGTGACCGGGGAGATTCGCGGCCTCACGACGGGCGGCCGGGCCACGATCCGCGTGGCAAGCTCGGAAGGCGTGGCGCGCGACTTTCTGCCGGAAGTCTTCGCGCGCTTTTTGAAGACGCATCCGGCCACGCATTTTCAGCTCGAAGTGTCGGCGCCGTCGGAGGCGACGCAGCGGGTTCGCGACGGCACGGCCGACGTCGCGGTGTGCTTCAGCGTCTCGCCGGAGAAGGACGTGAGCGTCCACTACGCCCAGCGGGCGCCGATCTACGCGCTGGTCACGCAGGATCACCCGCTTGCGCGAAAAGACGCCGTGTCGCTCGCCGACCTGGTGCCCTGGCCGCTCGCCATATACGGGGAGGGCGTCACGGTCAGGCAACTGTTCGATATCGCGTGCAGCCTGGAAGGCCTGAACTTCGAGCCGATTTTCGTGAGCAACTACCACGCGGCGCTGCAGAGCTTCGTCCAGCGGACGGACGCGGTCACGCTGGCCGGCTTTCTGACGGTGCGCAGCCGCCTGAAGCCCGACCGCCTCGCCGCCGTGCCCATCAGCAATCCGGAGCTGCACCAGCGCACGCTGCAGGTCCAGACCATGGCGGGGCGCACGTTGCCCAAGCCTGTCAGCGCGTTCCTCGACCTGCTGATCGGCGCCATTCACGCTCCGGACGGGCTCGGCTGACAGCTGCGACCCACAAGGCTCATCGCGCGATTTTCCCTGCGTTGTTCAATGAGCAACGACATGTGAACTTAGTTGCTCTTGTTCGATTGTTTTCGTGTGGCCACCATTGAGCCATGCGAATTCATAACGACCGATCGAGCAACGGAGACAACCATGTCAACAGTCCAGGCCCTGGAGGGGCGCGACGGCATCTCGGCCGTCTATAGCAAGGTCAACTGGCGGCTTCTGCCTTTCCTGCTTGTCTGCTACATGTTCGCCTATCTGGACCGGGTGAACGTGGGCTTCGCCAAGCTCCAGATGCAGCACGATCTCGGATTCTCCGACGCCGCCTACGGCGTCGGTGCAGGCATCTTCTTCATCGGCTATGTGCTGTTCGAGTTGCCGAGCAACCTGATGCTGCCGAAAATCGGCGCGCGCAAGACCTTCGGCCGGATCATGGTGCTGTGGGGCATCACGTCGGCGAGCATGCTCTTCGTGCGCAACGTGCCGATGTTCTACGCGATGCGCTTTCTCCTCGGGATCTTCGAAGCGGGCTTCGCCCCCGGGATGATCTTCTACCTGTCCTACTGGTACGGCCCCGCGCGCATGGCGCGAGCGATCGCGATCGTGTTTCTCGCGGGCCCGATCGGCGGCGTGATCGGCGGGCCCGCCTCCGCGTGGCTGATGACCTCGTTCGCGGGTGCCGGCGGCCTGCACGGCTGGCAATGGATGTTCCTGCTGGAAGCGCTGCCGTGCATCGTCCTCGGCGTGGTCACTTTCTTCTGCCTGCCGGACCGGCCCGCGGATGCCGCGTGGCTGAGCGCCGAAGACAAGCGCGTGCTCGCGGGCGAACTCGCCGGCTCTACCGCGCCGCGTGACCATTCGTTCCGGGCAGTCGCCCGCGACGTGCGGGTGTACGTCCTCGCGCTTGCCTATTTCTGCATCATTTCGTCGATTTACGCGATGAGCTTCTGGCTACCCTCGATCCTCCGGGACCAGGGTGTCACTGACACGATCCAGCTCGGCTGGTATGTCGCCGTCCCGTATGTGGCGGCTGCGTTCGGCATGTACTTCGGCGGGCGCAGATCCGACCGCGTGGGCGAAAGGCGCTATCACAGCGCGGTGCCCGCGCTGCTCGGCGCGGTCCTTCTTGCGTGCACGATCTTCTGGGACGGCCATCTGGTCGCGACGCTGATCCTGCTGACGTTCGCCACGGCCATGATGTGGATCGCCTATACGGTGTTCTGGGCGATTCCCTCCGAGTACATCAAGGGCGCCGCGGCTGCGGGCGGCATCGCGCTCATCAACACCATCGGGCTGTCCGGGGGCTTCTGGGGGCCGGCCATCATCGGCTGGACCAAGACGGCGACCGGCAGCATGCACGTTGGCCTTCTCGTCATCGCCGGCATGCTCGCCGTGGCCGCGCTGCTGCTGGTGGCGAACAGGCTTCCGTCGCGCGCATGAACGCCCGGGCGGGTCCGCGCGTCTCTCCTTCGTGATCCCGCCCGGCGCATCCGGACGACATCAACGCTTTTCCCTCACGTCTCAAACAAGGCGAGCATGAAATGAAAATCCTGATTGCAGGCTTCCAGCATGAAACGAATACCTTTGCGCCGACGAAGGCGTCCTATCAGAGCTTCGTGCAGGGCGAAGGCTTTCCGCCGCTCGTGCGCGGCGCCGACGTCCTGAACCTGCGCGACGTGAACGTGCCGATCGGCGGCTTCATCACGCAGGCCGAGGCCGCGGGGCACGAACTGATCCCGGTGATCTGGGCCGGGGCCAGCGCGTCGGCGCATGTCACGCGGGACGCGTATGAACGCATCGCCGGCGAGATTCTGGACGCGGTCAGGTCCGAGACCTTCGATGCCATCTACCTCGACCTGCACGGCGCCATGGTGGCGGAGCATATCGACGACGGCGAAGGCGAACTGCTCGCGCGCGTGCGCGCGGTCGTGGGAGATCGCGTGCCGCTCGTCGCATCGCTCGACCTGCACGCCAACGTGACGCAGCGGATGCTCGATCTCGCGGACGCACTGGTCGCCTATCTGACCTATCCGCACGTCGATATGGCCGCGACGGGCGAGCGCACCTTCCGGGTCTTCGAACGGCTGGTCGCGCAAGGCGGCCGCATGAAATACGCGGCGCGCCGCGTGCCGTTCCTGATTCCGGTGAACGCCATGTGCACGCTCGTCGAGCCCGCTCGCGGCCTGTATGAGCAGCTTGCGCTGCTCGAACGGGACAAGGATGTCTCGCTCTCCTTCGCCCCGGGATTTCCCGCCGCCGACTTCCCCGAATGCGGTCCGGTGGTCTGGGGGTACGGGTTCGACGAGCGTGCGGTGACTCAGGCCGTCGAGGCGCTTTACCAGAAGATCGTGGCGGACGAACCCCGCTGGGAGGTGCACTTCCTCACGCCCGACGAGGCCGTGGTCGAAGCCATGCGGCTTGGCCGGGATGCGGCGAAGCCCGTCATCATCGCGGACACGCAGGACAACCCGGGCGTGGGCGGCGACTCGAACACGATGGGCATGGTGCGCGCGCTCCTTCGCAACGGTGCGCAAAACGCGGCAGTCGGCCTGATATGGGACGCGCAAGCAGCAGCGGCCGCGCACCGGGCGGGTGTCGGAGGCACGGTCGAACTCGCGCTGGCGGGCCGCTCGGGCGTGCACGGCGACGAGCCGCTCGTCGGGACCTTCGAAGTGGAGCATCTCTCCGACGGGCATTTCCGCTTCGATGGTCCGATGATGAACGGCATGCGGGGCGAGCTCGGGCCGGTTGCGTGCCTTCGTATCGACGGCGTGAGGATCGCGGTCAGCACGATCAAGATGCAGATGTTCGACAGGAATCTCTACCGTGTTGCGGGCATCGAGCCGGAGCGGATGGAGATACTGGTCAACAAGAGCTCCGTGCACTTTCGCGCGGACTTCGAGGCGATCGCCGATTCGATACTGGTCGCCAAGGCGCCGGGACCGATGGCCGCCGATCCTTCAGCACTCGCCTGGAAGCGGCTCGATCCGGCCATCCGCCTTCGGCCTATGGGCGCCCCCCTGGGCGAGCTTCCCGCGACGTTGCAGAGGCCTTGACGGCCGGCAATGGCCGGTGTCGATCGATGCGGGCCTGCTTGGCCTGCCTGACCTGCCTGGCCCGCGCGGCCGCTGCCGGTTTCGCTGCCGCTGGCGCCGCGCGCGCATGACGCCCGAGGCGCCTTGGGTATGGCGTCCTGGGTACGGCGTCGTGGAATGCGGCGCGCAATCGAAGCCGACAGCCACGAAAACGCGCCCCGATGGGCCGCACTCGAATGCCCCCTCGCCGGTGTTCTGCTCCTGAGCCGTGTAGCGACACTCGTCCGCATCGCACGCGCCTTCGGCCGCGCACGATGCGGCATCGGCACGCACACTCGCCCTTTTGTCGTGAGTCGAACGGATTGCATCGCAACCGCTGTCCTCCTCACGCTGCCCCTCCTCCACGCGCGCGACGCCGCAGTGCTCCGGCCACCCGGACCCCGGCGCTCATTGACAAAATCAGCCGTAAATGATTTTATGCATCCAGCGTCATATGACAACGTACAAGAAAGAGAGGGTATTCCCTAAGCAGATGCCTCTCGATGGAGCAGACACCAATGGAAAATCAGGTCAACCGTTCGCCGTATGGCCGTCTTTTGCTGACGGGCGCGGCGGGTGGCATCGGCAAAGCGATCCGGCCTCGCATGGCCGAGTTCGCCACGCGCGTGAGGCTGTCCGACCTGCCGCGCGCATTGCCCGACGACGCTGCGGCCCATGAGGAAATCGTCGCGTGCGATCTCGCGGACCGGCAGGCGGTCGACGCGCTGGTCGCGGGCTGCGACGCGATCATCCACCTGGGCGGCGTGTCGGTGGAGCGGCCTTTCGAAGAAGTTCTCGAAGCCAACATCAAGGGCGTGTTCAATCTCTATGAGGCCGCGCGGCGTCACGGCGTCATGCGCGTCATTTTCGCCAGCTCGAATCATGTGACCGGCTTCTACCGTCAGGACGAGAAAATCGACGCTCACGCGCCGAAGCGGCCGGACGGCTACTACGGCCTGTCCAAGTCGTTCGGCGAGGACACCGCGCAGTTCTACTTCGACCGCTACGGCATCGAGACCGTGAGCATCCGCATCGGCTCCGTGTTCCCGGAGCCGAAAGACCGCCGCATGATGGCGAGCTGGCTCAGCTACGACGACCTGCACGACCTGCTGCGGCGCAGCCTGTTCACGCCCGGCGTCGGCCACACGATCGTGTTCGGTGCGTCCGCGAATGCGCTCACGTGGTGGGACAACCGTCACGCGGCGGTGCTCGGCTTCGAGCCGCGCGACTCGTCCGAACAGTTTCGCGCGAAGGTCGAAGCTGTGCCGCCACCCGCCGCCGGCGACCCCGTCGCCGTGTTGCAGGGCGGCGTGTTCACGCAAGCCGGGCCATTCGAACCCGTCGAGGGCAATGGGAGTGCTAATTAGTCAGTTGTCGTACGTCTAGCCTGTCCGATCTCCTTTCAGCAGGGAGAGAGGATGACTCAAACACTCGGAGACATTGCTGCAATGACGTTTGTCCCAGATTTCAGTCCGCTGTTGCCCTACTGGCCCACGTTCCTGAAAGGCGCGTGGCTGACGCTCAAGATGACGAGCGTCGCCGTGTGCTTCGGCGTGATCGTCGGGATGCTGGTCGCGTTTGCGAAGCGGGCGAAGGTGCCCGTGCTGTCGCGCCTGTGCATCATCTATATCGAGTCCGTGCGCAATACGCCGTTTCTCGTGCAGATCTTTCTGCTCTATTTCGGCCTCGCCAGCATCGGCCTGCGCATGCCGACGTTCGCCGCCGCCACGCTCGCGATGACGATCAACATCGGCGCCTACGCCGCGGAGATCATCCGTGCGGGGCTGGAGTCGGTGCCGCGCGGGCAGATCGAAGCGGCCGAGTGCCTCGGGCTCTCGCGCTGGCGCATCGGCTGGCATGTGATGCTGCAGCCTTCCATCGAGAAGGTGTATCCGGCGCTGACGAGCCAGTTCCTGCTGATGATGCAGGCGTCCGCAATCGCGTCGCAGATCTCCGCGGAAGAACTGACGGCGGTCGCCAACACCGTGCAGTCGGATACGTTCCGTTCGCTCGAAACCTACATCGTGGTGGCAGCGCTCTACCTTGCGCTTTCGCTCCTGATCAAGCTGATCGCATGGGCGGTCGGCGAGCACGTGTTCAAGCGGCGGCGCGTGATCCGGCTCGCAGCGCGGCGTGCCGGCAAGGCGCCGTCCGATACCGCGCGCATCGACACCGTGATCCCCGGAGGTGCGGCATGAGCGGCGGCTTCACGGCAGCGCACCTGCTGTATCTGGTGCAGTCGATCTGGTGGACGCTCGTGCTGTCCGCGCTGGCGTTCGTGCTCGGCGGGATCGGCGGCTTTGGCGTGATGCTCGCGCGCATCTCGCCGCGCCGCTGGCTCTCGCGCACCGCGATGGTGTACATCGAGGCGATTCAGGGCATTCCGCTCCTGATCCTGCTCTTCATCGTGTACTTCGGGCTTTCGGTGTACGGCTTTCAGGTGCCCGCGCTGGTCGCGGCGGGCATGGCGCTGATGGTCTACTCGAGCGCCTATCTCGGCGACATCTGGCGCGGCTGCGTGGAAGCCATGCCGAAGCCGCAGTGGGAAGCGGCCGAGTGCCTGTCGCTCACGCGCTGGCAGAGCCTGCGGCTCGTGATCATTCCGCAGGCGATGCGCCTTGCCTTGCCGCCGACCGTCGGCTTTCTGGTGCAGGTGATCAAGATGACGTCACTCGCGTCGGTGATCGGTTTCATCGAACTGACGCGCGCGGGCCAGATCATCAACAACTCGATCTTCCAGCCGTTCCTCGTGTTCGGACTGGTAGGCGCTTTCTATTTCGTACTGTGCTATCCGCTCTCGCGCTGGAGCCAATCGATGGAGAACAAGCTCAATGTCGGCAATCGTTAAGCTCGGCGACGTGTACAAACGGTTCGGCTCGAACCAGGTATTGAAGGGTGTGTCGTTCGAGGTGATGAAGGGCGAGATGATCGCCGTGATCGGCGCAAGCGGCTCGGGCAAGAGCACCGCGCTGCGCTGCATAGACCGCCTCGAGACGATCGATCAGGGGGAAATCGAAGTGTGCGGGATTCGCGTCGACGACCCGAATGTCGATCTGCACCGCCTGCGCCGCGAAGTCGGCATCGTGTTTCAGAGCTACAACCTGTTTCCGCACCTGACGGTCGAAGAGAACATCATGCTCGCGCTGCGTCACGTGAAGAAGTGCTCGCGCGACGAAGCGCGGGGCGTGGCGATGAAGGTGCTCGAGCAGGTCGGTCTCGCACAGAAGGCCGATGCCTACCCCGAGCAGCTTTCGGGCGGACAGCAGCAGCGCGTCGCGATTGCGCGCTCGCTCGCGATGTCGCCGAAAGTGATGCTGTTCGACGAAGTGACGTCGGCGCTCGATCCGCAACTGACGGGCGAAGTGCTGCGCGTGATGGAGGATCTCGCCGCGGACGGCATGACGATGCTGCTCGTCACGCACGAGATGGCGTTCGCCAAGCGCGTCGCCGACCGCATCATCTACATGCATCAGGGCAAGGTCTGGGAAGTCGGCGACGGCAGCATGCTCGACGCACCGCGAACGCCCGAATTGCGTGCCTTTCTCGACAACGGCCTGTAACGGCCCGACGTTTTTTTTTATCGATAACAACGGAGACAGACTTGAAAGCGAACCGATTCATTGCACGCACCTGCGTGACGGCCCTCCTGCTCGCGGGCGTGGTGCAGGGCGCGCTGGCCGATCAACTCGACGACATCAAGAAGGCCGGCGTGGTGCGCGTGGCGATCGCGATGGGCACGCCGCTCTTCAGCTACGCGGACGCCAACCTGAAGCCGGCGGGCTCGGACGTCGACACCGCCGCCGCGCTCGCGAAAGACCTGGGCGTGAAGCTCGAACTCGTGCAGATCACGAACGCGGCGCGCGTGCCGACGTTGCAGGCGAAGCGCGCGGACCTGGTCATCGCCGACCTGTCGATTACGCCGGAGCGCGCGAAGGTGGTCGACTTTTCGATTCCGTATGCGGTGATCACGATCATCGTGGGCGGCACGAACAATATCAAGGTGAAGGACTACGCGGACCTCGACGGCAAGATGATCGGCCTCACGCGCGCAACGGTGAACGACACGCTCACGACGCAGCTCGCGAAGGGCGCGCAGATCCAGCGCTATGAAGACGACGCGACGCTCATCACGTCCATGGTGACGGGGCAGATCGACGTGTTCTCGAGCACGCCGTCCAATCTGCAGGAGATGCAGCGGCGCGCGCCGGGCCGCCATATCGAACTGAAGTTCGAGCAGAAGAACTTCGATCTCGGCATCGCGATGAACAAGGACGAGCCGAAGCTGAAGGACTGGGTCAACAAGTGGGTCAGCACGAACATGAAGAACGGCAACCTCAACGCGATCTACAAGAAGTATCACGGTCGTGATCTGCCCGAGAGCGTAGCCAAGGGCTGAGCGTCGATCGATGCGCAGACGGGGACTTGTGCAGGCCCCGTCTGCGCGACGGGCGCTCAAGGCGCGCGGCGCCTTCGGCCGCAATGGCCGCGCCGGTTGCCTTCCATCAGGTCTATTGCCCCGAATGGGTCGATGCCGAGGCGGCGCGGACCTCGCGCCGCCTCGGCTTGCCATGCCGCCGAACACGGCGCGACGCTCCTCACCACCCACTTTCCGGACACGTCGGCAGGGCGTATCGAACGTCAGGGCCATGCAGCGTATTCGTGGGCGTTCGCACGAGAGGACGCAACGGTCTTCGCTAGCGCGTTGCTGACGCACCGCCCGGGAAGGGTTCAGTCGCTGGCTGGACCCACCGCTCGTAGTCCTCCGCCTCCTTGACGAGCCACTCCTCGAAGGCGACGAGTTGCGGGGACTTGGAACTCACCTGCGAACAGGCCAGATAGTAGCCGCCCGGTGTGGACACCTGCAGGTCGAAGGGCGCCACGAGCCGCCCGGTGCGAAGGTCGTCCTCGATCAGCGCGCGCACCGCGATCACCACGCCGAGGTCGTCGATGGCGCCCTGGTACGCCAGTGCCGCGTTGTCGAAGTCGATACTGCCGGGACTGTCCAGCTCGGTGATGCCTGCTTCGATGAGCCAGCGCGACCAGTCCATCGGACGATGCCGCGACGAGAGCAGCGCATGGCGCGCCAGGTCCTTGGGGCAGCGCAAGCCCGGTTCCCGCTTCAGCAGATTCGGGCTGCATACCGGCATCAGCACTTCGCGGAACAGCCGGTGCTGGCCGGAATCGACTGGCGGAAAGGGATGCGAGTGCACCGACACGTCCACGTCTTCCTGACGGAAATTTGCCGGCTCATGCGAGGTCGTCACCTGAAGCTCGATGCCGGGATGCATCGACTGGAATCGCGTCAGTCGCGGCACGAGCCAGCGCATGGCAAACGTGGGCGGCACCTTGAGACGCAGCACCGAGCCTTCTGTCTGATCGCGTGCCTCACGCGTCGCGTAATCGATCTGGTCGAATGCAACGCTCAGCGCGCGGATGTAGGCCTCGCCCTTGCGAGTCAGCTCTATTCCGCGATGTGTCCGCAGGAAGAGCTTGACGCCGAGCCAGTCCTCGAGCGATGACACATGCCGGCTCACGGCCCCCTGTGTCACGAGCAGCTCCTTCGCAGCGCCGGTGAAGCTCGAGTAACGTCCTGATGCTTCGAACGCGCGTAGTGCATTGAGCGGTGGAAGTTTTCGTCGCATGGCTCGCATGAGGATTTCTCATGCCGCCCATGATATATCGATCGTTGCAAACGAGGTAGAACTGCCTATGATCGTCTCACCGGCGCGAACTCATGCGCATCGGCGCCCCCGCGGCGCCGGCAGAAGGAGACATCGAAGTGACATTGACGACCCCGGCGCCCCGGACGCTTTTCGACAAGATATGGAGCGGGCATCACGTCCTCGAACGTGAAGACGGCCAGAGCCTGCTCTACGTCGACAGCCACTTTCTCCAGGACGGATCGGCGCCCGCCTTCGAAATGCTGCGCCAGCGCGGCTTGCAGGCCCATGCGCCTCGACGCGCCTTTGCGACCCCCGACCACTACGTGCCGACGCGCGGCCGCGACCTGACGAGCATCGCCGACCCCGAGAAGCGCGCGATGGCCAACGCGCTGCGCGACGACAGCAAACGATTCGGCATCACCTATTTCGGCCTCGACGACATCCGTCAGGGCATCGTTCACGTGGTGGCGCCGGAGCAGGGACTCAGCCGGCCCGGCATGCTGATCGTGTGCGGCGACAGCCACACGTCGACGCACGGCGCGGTGGGCGCGCTCGCCTTCGGCATCGGCGCGACCGAGGTGGCCCACGTGCTCGCGACGCAGTCGCTCTGGCAGCGCAAGCCGAAGGCGCTGCGCATCACGCTCGAGGGCAGGCTCGGCCAGGGTGTGGGCGCGAAAGACGTCATTCTCGCGATCATCGCGAAGATCGGCGCAGGCGGCGCGACGGGGCACGTGATCGAATACGCGGGCCCCGTGATGCGCGGCATGTCGATGGAAGGCCGGTTCACCGTCTGCAACATGTCGATCGAAGCGGGCGCACGCGCGGGAATGATCGCGCCCGACGACACGACCTTCAACTATCTCTCGGGCAAGCCGTTCGCACCGCAGGCCGAGCGCTGGGACCAGGAGGTCTCGCGCTGGCGCGCGCTCGCATCGGACCCGGGTGCGTCGTTCGACAAGGAAGTATCGATCGACGTGAGCAGCCTGCGGCCGATGGTCACCTGGGGCAACAGCCCCGAGGACGCGCTGCCCATCGACGGTCGCGTACCGGACCCGGCAACGGCGCCGAATGCGGAACGCAAGGTGTCGATGCAGCGCGCCCTGGATTACATGGGCCTGACACCGGGCATGCCGATGGATGGCCTGAAGATCGACCGCGCGTTCATCGGCTCGTGCACGAATGGCCGCATCGAGGACCTGAAGGCTGCCGCCGCCGTGGTGAAGGGCCGCAAGGTCGCGCGATCGGTAGAGGCGTGGGTCGTGCCGGGATCGGGGCTCGTCAAGCAGGAAGCCGAAGCGCTGGGGCTCGACCGGGTCTTCACGGAGGCGGGTTTTCAATGGCGTGAGGCGGGCTGTTCCATGTGCCTCGGCACGAACGGCGACACGGTCGCCCCCGGCGAGCGCAGCGCGTCCACCACGAATCGCAACTTCGTCGGGCGGCAGGGACCGGGGTCGCGCACGCATCTGATGAGTCCCGCCATGGTTGCCGCCGCGGCGCTGAACGGTCATCTCACCGATGTGCGGCCCATGCTTGCGGAGGCAAACTGATGGAACCGTTCGTCTGTCTGGACGCCGTCGCCCTGCCCATCGCGCGGCCCAACTTCGATACCGATCAGATCCTTCCAGCCCGCTATCTGCAAAAGCCTCGCTCCGACAACTTCGGCGATTACCTGTTTCGCGATCTGCGTTCCCGCCCGGATGGCTCCGAGGCCGAAGACTTCGTCCTGAATGTTCCCGCCTACCGGTCGGCCCGCATCGTGGTCGCGAAGGAGAACTTCGCCTGCGGGTCGTCACGCGAGCACGCGGTGTGGGCGCTCCATGACTACGGCGTGCGTGCCGTGATCGCACCGAGCGTCGGCGATATCTTCGCGTCCAACGCGTCGAAGAATGGCCTGCTGGTCGTGTTGCTGCCCGCGGACGCGGTGGCCGGCATGCTCCGCAGGATCGAGGCACAGCCGGGACTGCACGTCGTCGTCGATCTGGAGGTTCAGACGGTATCCACGCCCGACGGCGTGTCCCACGGGTTCGCGATCGACGCATACCAGAAGCGCTGCCTGAGCGAAGGTCTCGACGAACTCGGCCACACCCTGACGCAACTCGACCGGATCAGGGAATTCGAGCGCCGCTACGCGTATTGAACGGCGGATCACGAAACACTCAGATATCAAAGGACACAACATGAAAGTTGCCGTGCTCGCTGGCGATGGAATCGGAAAGGAAGTCACCGCGGAAGCCCTGAGGGTATTGCAGGCCGTGGTTCCGAAAAGCGCCGCGCTCGAAATCGCACACGCGCCCATCGGCGGCGCGGGCGTGGAAGCGGCCGGCGATCCGCTGCCCTCCGCCACGCTCGAACTGGCCCGCAAGTCGGATGCGATCCTGTTCGGCGCAGCGGGCGAGCCAGGCGACGAGAAGATCCCGTTCGACATGCGCCCCGGCGCGAGCCTGCTGCGTCTTCGCAAGGCGCTCGGCCTCTTCGCCAACTTCCGGCCCGCGTTCCTGTTTCCCGAACTGGCGGACGCTTCGAGCCTCAAGCGCGAGATCGTCGATGGTCTGGACATCGTGATCCTGCGGGAGCTGACGGGCGACCTGTACTTCGGCGAGCCGCGCGGCGTCACGAACGAAGGCGGCGAGCGTGTCGGCATCAACACGATGCGGTATTCGGAAAGCGAAGTGCGGCGTATCGGGCATGCGGCCTTCCGCGCTGCGCGCATGCGAAACCGCAAGGTCTGCTCGGTCGACAAGGCGAACGTCCTCGAGACGATGCAGCTCTGGCGCGACGTCATGACCGAGGTCGGCACGGAATACCCGGATGTCGAACTGACGCATACGTTCGTCGACGCGGCCGCGATGATGCTGATGCGCAATCCGCGGCAATTCGACGTGATCGTGACCGGCAATGTGTTCGGCGACATCCTCTCGGACGCCGCCGCCATGCTGACGGGCTCGATCGGCATGCTGCCGTCGGCATCGCTCGGCAGCGGCCGCCTCGGACTGTATGAACCGGTGCATGGCACGGCGCCGGATATCGCGGGCAAGAACATCGCGAATCCGCTGGCGGCCATCCTGTCGGTGGAAATGATGCTTCGCCTCTCGTTCGACATGCAGGAGGCGGCGGCCCGGATCCGGCGCGCGGTGAGCGCGGTGCTGGCCGAGGGATACCGTACGGCGGACATCTACGAGCCCGGCACGAAGAGGGTGGGAACCCGCGAAATGGGAGACGCGATGCTCGCCGCGCTTCGCTGAGGGCTCGCGCCGCGGCGCGGACCGGTTCGCCCGCTCCATGTGCCGGCGACCTGAATACATAAATAACCACGGTGGCGATCGCACGCCGTGCGGAGACGACGATGACAGACATCTATGCCGACACGACGTTCGAGCAGGTGGACACGTATTCCGGACAAGTGGCGGCGCGGCTCGACCGGCTTCCCTTCACGCGCACGCTCTGGCGACTGGTCTTTCTGATTTCCCTCGGCGGCGTCTTCGAGCTGTACGACCTCTTCATGACGGCCTACATCGCGCCGGGCCTCGTCAGGAGCGGGCTGTTCGGCACCACGTCGGGCAGCTTCTTCGGCATCAGCGGCGTGGGCTTCTTCGTCTTCTGCACGTTCGCGGGAATGTGGCTCGGGTGCATGGTGTTCGGATCGGTCGCGGACCGGCTCGGGCGGCGCTCCATGTTCACGTTCTCGCTCATCTGGTATTCGCTGGCAACCGCCGCCATGGCGTGCCAGACGACAGCGGCAGGCGTGGACCTGTGCCGCTTCATCGCGGCGATCGGCGTCGGGCTCGAACAGGTCACGATCGATACGTTTCTCACCGAACTCGTTCCGCCGCAGGGGCGCGGCAAGGCGTTCGCGTTCTATCAGTTCATCGAGTTTCTGATCGTGCCGGTCGTGGCGCTGCTCGGCTGGCTGCTCGTGCCGATCAGCCCCTTCGGCATCGACGGCTGGCGCTGGGTCGCGATGTTCGCCGCGGTGGGCGCCGTTGCTGCGTGGTGGCTGAGGCTCGGCCTGCCCGAAAGCCCGCGCTGGCTCTCGCTGCATGGGCGGGAGGGCGAGGCCGAGCGGATCATGCGCGACCTCGAAACGAAGATCGCGCGCGACATAGGCGCAACGGCCTTGCCGCCGGCGCCGCCTTCGGAGCCCGTCGTGGCCGACGGCAAATTCTCCGAACTGTTCAAGGCGCCTTACGGCAAGCGCACGCTGGTCCTTTCGCTGTTCAACCTGACCCAGACCATCGCGTTCTATGGCTTCGGCGCGTGGGTGCCGACCCTGCTGATCTCCAAGGGCATCCACGTCACCACGAGCCTGCAATACGCGTTCATCATCGCGCTGGCGAATCCGGTCGGGCCGCTGCTCGGCATCTGGATCGCGGACAGAATGGAGCGCAAATGGCAGATCGTCTCGGCGGGCGTGGGTATCGGCATCTTCATGATGTTCTTCGCGAAGCAGACCAGCCCTGCCTGGATCATCGTGTTCGGCGTGCTGGTCACGCTGTTCAACAACTGGATCTCGTTCGTATTCCACGGCTTTCAGGCGGAGCAGTATCCCACCCGCATCCGGGCGCGCGCGATCGGCTTCGTCTATTCGTGGAGCCGCGTGAGCGCCGCGCTGGCGGGGCTCCTGATCGGCTTTTTCCTTCATGAGGGCGGCACCATGGGGGTTGCCATGTTCATCGGCGCGGCGATGCTGGTGATGGTCGTGGCCGTGGGCGGGTTCGGCCCGCGCACGCTCAACCGCAGTCTGGAAGAACTGTCGCAGTGAGCCCTGGAGCGTGACGCCGGTCGGTATCGGCAACGCCGGCGACCGGCGTTCGCGGCGACCGCATGCATCGGCCGAACATCATGGAGAGAGACACCGTCATGTCATTCACTGCGGCAGTCGGCATCAAAAGAAGAGACGCTTCGGTGAGGCTCGCCACGAGCAGCGCCGATACGCTGGATCGTCCGCTCGAAATACGGGAAGCGCTTCGCTTCGAAGGCGTGACCTGCACGTTCGCCAGCAACCGAGGCCGCGGCGAAAACTACACCGCGGTCAGCGACGTGAACCTGAGCGTTCGCGACGGCGAGTTTCTCTCGATCGTCGGCCCCACGGGATGCGGCAAGTCGACGTTGCTGAACGTGGCGGCAGGCCTGATCCAGCCCTCGGCGGGCACCTTGAGCGTGTTCGGGCAGAAGCTCGGCCAGGGGCTCAACAGGCAGGCGTCTTACTTGTTCCAGGTCGATGCGCTGATGCCGTGGAAGACTGCCGCGGAGAATATCGCGGCGGGCCTGCTTTTTCACGGCAGGACGAAGGCCGACGCAATGGCGAGCGCACGCGACTGGCTGATTCGCGTCGGCCTTGAAGGACACGGAGACAAGTATCCGCACCAGATGTCGGGCGGCATGAGAAAGCGCGCGGGTCTCGCTCAGGCGCTCGTGCTCGATCCCCGCATATTGCTGATGGACGAACCGTTCAGCGCACTCGATATCCAGACCCGGCACTTCATGGAAGACGAATTGCTGCGGCTGTGGTCGGCGGACCGGAAGTCGGTCGTATTCGTGACCCATGATCTCGAAGAGGCGATCTCCCTCTCCGACCGTGTGATCGTGATGTCGGCGGGCCCGGCGACGAGACCGATCGCGGAATTCGACATCGACCTGCGGCGTCCGCGCGAAGTCTCCGAAATACGCATGACGCAGCGGTTCCTGCAACTGCACGCCGAAATCTGGCAAGTGCTGAGAGGGGAGGTATTGAAAGGCTATGCGCGCAATCGCCCTTGACCCACGCAACCGGCTTCTTGTTCTCGTCACGCGTTTCGCGCTGCTTGCCGGCGGCATACTGCTCTGGTGGATACTGACCAGCCGCGGATGGATATCGGCGTTCTTCTTCGGCGATCCGGTCGGCGTGGCGCGGCGGATAGCCGGATGGTTCGTCACCGGGTCGGTGTACACCCATCTCTATACGACGCTCGTCGAGACGATCCTTGCCTTTCTCATCGGAACGGTGCTGGGGCTCGCCTGCGGTCTCTGGCTCGCGCTGAATCCGTTCCTTGCCGTGGTGACCGATCCGTTCATCAAGGCGATGAATTCCATGCCGCGGCTGATCTTCGCTCCGATCTTCGCGTTGTGGTTCGGGCTCGGCATCTGGTCGAAAGTGGCGCTCGGCGTCACGCTGGTCTTCTTCGTGGTGTTCTTCAACGTGTTTCAGGGCGTACGTGAAGTCAGCCCGGCCGTGCTCGCCAATACGCGCATGCTCGGTGCGAATTCGCGCGAGCTGATGCGTCATGTCTACCTGCCTTCGGCGATGAGCTGGGTCTTTTCGAGCCTGCACAACGCGGTCGGCATTGCCTTCGTGGGCAGCGTGGTGGGCGAGTACCTCGGCTCGGAAAAGGGCGTCGGCTATCTGATTCTTCTTGCAGAAGGCGTGTTCGACATCAATTCGGTCATCGCGGGCATTCTGCTGCTCACCGTCTTCGCGCTGGTGCTCGACACGACCGTGTCGCTCGTCGAAGACCACTTCATGCGATGGCAGCCCTCCGCCGGACAGACGGTCAGTGGGCATGCGTGACTCGCGAATACGCCTTCCAACCCGAAAACAGGAACAGCATCTTGCAAACGAACACGATCGACTTGAACGGCCGCGTGGCTGTGGTGACGGGCGGTGCGCAGGGCATCGGTTTGACCGTCGGCCAGCGCCTGCTCGCATCCGGTGCGCAACTAGCGGTCTGGGACATCGACGAAGAACGCCTGCAACAGGCCAAAGCCGAGCTGAGCGACGCGGGCAAGGGTGCCGTGCACGCGGAGAAGGTCGACATCGCGGATTACGGCAGCGTCGAACGCGCGCTGGCCGGCACGCTCGCCGCGTTCGGGCGGGTCGATATTCTCATCAACAATGCAGCGATCGTCGGACCCAACGCGACCCTTGCCGACTATCCGCTCGAAGACTGGCGGCAGGTGATCGACGTGGACGTGAACGGCACGTTCCATTGCTGTCGCGCGGTGATCCCGGTGATGACCGCGCGCAACTATGGGCGCATCGTGAACGTGGCGTCCGTTGCCGGCAAGGAGGGCAATCCGAATGCGGCCGCCTACAGCGCGGCGAAGGCGGCCGTGATCGCGATGACCAAGTCGCTCGGCAAGGAAGTCGCCGCGCACGATATCGCCGTGAACTGCGTGACACCCGCCGTGGCGCGCACGCCCGGCGCGATGCGGCAGGCGCCCGAACATATCAGCTACATGCTCGGCAAGATTCCCCGAGGCCGCTTTCTGGAACTGAACGAAGCGGCGGCGATGATTGCATGGCTCGTCAGCGAAGAGAATTCGTTTACCACCGGCGCGGTGTTCGACCTGTCGGGCGGGCGCGCCACGTACTGAGCGAGTCGCCGGACTGTTCCAGCGTGCTCGCCGGGCGGCGCGTCTTGGCGGCAGCCGGCCGATTCACCGGCGTTGAGGAGCGACACCATCATGAAGCGTCTTTGCATGGGCCGGATTGCGTTGCTGACGTGCCTCGCCATCGGGACTGCGGCGACCTCGGCAACCGAGGCGAGTGCGCAGTCCGCGCCCGAGCAGCCGAAGATCCATCTTGCCGCGGCCGGCGTGGGCTTTCCCTATTTGCCGTTCGTGATCGCGAGCAGCCGAGGCTACTTCAGGCAGCAGGGCCTCGATGTCGAGATCGGCGTCTACAGCGGCGGCGCGAAGGCGTTGCAGGCATTGCTCGGCGGCAGCGCCGACATCGTGGCGGGCGCCTACTCGAATACGATCACGATGGCCGTGAACGGACAGAAGATCGTGTCGTTCGTCACGCAGGCCGTGTGCCCGGGCTTCGTGTTCGGCGTCACCAGGGCGAGCCACGACAAGATCAAGTCGTACGCGGACCTGAAGGGAAAGCGGATCGGCGTGAGTTCGCCCGGTTCCAGCTTCCACATGGGCGTCAACTATCTGCTGAGCAGGGCGGGCCTCAAGCCCGATGATGTGTCGATCATCGGCGTCGGGTCCTCTTCCGGCGCGATCGCGGCGGCGCGCAGCGGCCAGGTGGACGCCCTCATGACCAACGACCCGGTGGCGACCGTGCTGCAGGACAGCGGCGACCTGTTCCCCCTGGCGATGATGCGCAATGTGAAGGAGACGCAGGCGACGCTCGGCGGCAACTACCCGGAGGCGAGCATCTATGCCACGGAGAAGTTCATTGCGAAGAACCCGCGGACGATTCAGGCCATCGCGACCGCCATGGTGGCTGCGGAGAAGTGGATAGCGCAGGCGACGCCCCAGCAGATCGCCGATGCCGTTCCGCCGCAGTATGCGATAGCGGACAAGGCCGTGTTCGTGAAGGCGTACTCCAACATGCATCAATGCCTGTCGCAGGATGGCCTGATGGCGCAGGACGCGCCGAAGACGGTGCGCAGCGTGCTTGCCGCCTTCGATCCGGCGGTGGCCGCGGCGAACGTCGATCTGACCACGACCTACGACAACAGCTATGTCCTGCGCGCGGACAAGCGCTGACGCGCGTGTTCGTCGATTGCCGCGGAAGGACCGTGCAGGTATCAACGCAAACTGGCGGGAGATTCAATGCAGAACTTCAATGTCCTTGCAACCGGGCTGCTCTTTCCCGAGGGTCCGGTCGCGCTGCCGGACGGCTCGATTGCGTTTGTCGAGATTCAGCGGGAGACCATCAGCCGCGTCGCGCCCGACGGCACCGTGTCGGTGATCGCAAACGTCGGCGGCGGCCCGAACGGTCTCGCGATCGGGCC
>Ga0247819_10000362_pt1 | contig 28021 bp, 21 predicted proteins | sample 13C_Xylose_Day6_FD_193428 | JGI IMG/M metagenome (GOLD analysis project Ga0247819, IMG submission 193428) | Soil microbial communities from agricultural site in Penn Yan, New York, United States - 13C_Xylose_Day6 | ecosystem: Environmental > Terrestrial > Soil > Agricultural land | place: USA...
CTTCCTCGGCTTCTTCACCATGCTCACCAACTTCTTCTTCTCGCAGTCGCTGCTGACCGCGGGAGCGATGCTGGTGGGCCTGCTGGGCCTGCTCACGGCGGTGGTCAACGCCAACATGCCGGTGGGCCGCCCGCCGCTGGCGCACGCCGCGCGCACCGCCGGCGTGATGGCGCTGCTGGGCGCGCCGGTGATGGTGCTGCTGTTCATGCTGTTCCCGCGCCTGTCGCCGCTGTGGGGCATCCCGAACGACGCCATGTCCGGCCGCACCGGCCTGTCCTCGACCATGCAGGTGGGCAACGTGGCCCAGCTCGCGCTGGAGGAAGGCGTGGCCATGCGCGTGAAGTTCGAGGGCGAGGTGCCGCCCAACGAATACCTGTACTTCCGCGGGCCGGTGCTCTCCAGCTTCGACGGCCGGGAATGGCGCCCGCTGCTGTCGCGCCCGGGCGCCTACACCAGCAACTGGATGCCGCAGACGCCGGTCGAGGGTTTCGGCGCGCCGCTGCGCTACACGGTGACGATGGAACCGAACAACCGGCCCTGGCTGCCGGTGCTGGACGCCGCAGTCAAGGCGCCCGAGGCGCCCGGCCTCACCGTGGTGGGTGGCGGCGAGTTGCAGTGGATCGCCACCCGGCCGGTGACCGACCTGCTGCGCTACACCGCCGAGAGCCACCTCGACTACCGCGCCGGCGGGCGCGCCACCAGCGCCGCCAGCCTGCCGCCGCAGTACCGCGAGCTGCCGGCCGGTTTCAACCCGCGCACGCTGCAACTGGCCACCGAGCTGATGGCCGCGTCGCCGGGCGGGGCCGCCGACAAGCCGGCGCTGGTGCGGGCCGCGATGGAACGGCTGCGGACCGGCGGCTACGTCTACACGCTGGAGCCGGGCGTCTACGGCGAGCACACGGCCGACGAGTTCTGGTTCGACCGCAAGCGCGGTTTCTGCGAGCACATCGCCTCGGCCTTCGTGGTGCTGATGCGCGCCATGGACATCCCCTCGCGCATCGTCACCGGCTACCAGGGCGGCGAGCTGAATGCCGTCGACGGCTGGTGGACGCTGCGCCATGCCGACGCCCACGCCTGGGCCGAGGTCTGGCTGGCCGGCCGCGGCTGGGTGCGGGTCGATCCCACGGGAATGGTGCTTCCCGGCCGCATCGGCGCGCTGCAGCGGCTGCGTCCGCCCGAGAGCGCTTTCGCCAGCGCCGTCGGCAACGTGGTCAGCCGCAACCTGCTGGCCGGCGTCCGCCAGTCCTGGGAAGCGCTCAACAACCGCTGGAACCAGTGGGTGCTGAACTACACGCAGAGCAGGCAGCTGGACCTGATGAAGAAGCTGGGCTTCCGCTCGCCGAACTGGCAGGACCTGGCGTACGTGCTGATCTGCATCGTGGTCGCGGCCGCGCTGCTGGGCATCGCCTGGGCGCGCTGGGAGCGCCGCCGGCAGGACCCCTGGCTGCGGCTGCTGTCGCGCGTTCGCCATCGCCTGGCCGAGGCCGGCGTGCCGCTGGCGCCGAACGCCGGCCCGCGCCAGATGGCGGACGCGGTCACCAAGCGTTTCGGCGAGCCGGGCCGTCCGCTGGCAGACTGGCTGCTGCGGCTGGAAGCGCAACGCTACGCCCGCGTCCCCGAATCCCCCCTGCCCGCGCTGCAGCGCGAACTGAACCGATTGCCCTGGCCCGCCCTCCGATGATCCGAGCCATTTCCCTGGCCGCCGTGCTGGCGGCCGTCGCCATTGCCGCCGTCGCGGCCCCGGCCAAGAACTCCTCGCCCAAGAAGACCAAGGTGTCCGCGCCGTCGCGCCAGGGCACGCCCTACGCCGGCCGCGAAGACGCGATGGCCTTCGCCGACCAGCTGGCCGAGCGCCATGGGCTGGACGCCGACTGGGCCCGTGCCGCCCTGCGCGAGGCGCGCATGCTGCCCGTCGTGGTGCGCCTGATGCAGCCCGCGCCCTCGGGCACGCCCAAGAACTGGACCGTCTACCGCAGCCGCTTCATCGACCCGGTACGCATCCAGGCCGGCGTGCGCTTCTGGCAGGAGAACCGCGAAGCGCTGGAGCGCGCCGAGCGCGACTACGGCGTTCCGCCCGAGGTCGTGGTGGGCATCGTCGGCGTGGAAACGATCTACGGCCAGCAGATGGGCAGCTTCCGCGTGCTCGACGCGCTGGCCACGCTGGCGTTCGACTTCCCGCAGTCGCATCCGCGTGCGCCGGAGCGCACGAAGTTCTTCCAGGGCGAGCTGGAGCACTTCCTCGTGCTGCAGCAGCGCCTGGGTGTGGACCCCACGCGGCCGCTGGGCAGCTACGCGGGCGCGATGGGCATGCCCCAGTTCATGCCCAGCAGCTGGGTGCGCTGGGCGGTGGACTACGACGGCGACGGCCGCGTGGACCTGTGGCGCAGCCCCACCGACGTCATCGGCTCGGTGGCCAACTATTTCAAGGCCTTCGGCTGGCAGCCGGGCATGCCGACGCACTATCCGGTGGCGTTCGACGAGGAGCGGCTGGACAAGGACACCCTGCTCGCGCCGGACATCCTGCCGACCTTCAGCGTGCCCACCTTCCTGGCCCTCGGCGCGGTGCTGGACGACACGGCCGTGAAGCACACCGGCCCGCTGGCGCTGGTCGAACTGCAGAACGGCGCCGACGCACCGCCCGTCTACGTCGCGGGCACCGAGAACTTCTACGTGATCACCCGCTACAACTGGTCCAGCTACTACGCGATGGCGGTGATCGAGCTCGGCCGTGAAGTCAAGGAAGCGCTGGCGCGCACCAACGGCTCATGAGCTTCACCCTCGCGAACTGGCAGCGCCTGTGGGGCGAACTGGGCGCCACGCAAGCCAACGGCGGCCTGATGAACCAGCTGGTGGCCGCCTGGGGCGAACGCCATCGCCACTACCACACGCTGCAGCACCTGCGCGAATGCGTCGCGCATTTCGAAGCCGCCTCGATGCTGGCGCGCCGGCCGGCCGAAGTGGAACTGGCGATCTGGTTCCATGACGCGGTGTACGACCCGCAACGCGACGACAACGAAGAGCGCAGCGCCGACTGGGCGCGCGACAGCGTGCGGGCGGCGGGGTGCGACGGGCAGGTGGCCGATCGGGTGCATGCGCTGGTGACGGCGACGAAGTCCCATGTCGTCGAGAGCGACGACCCGGACACGCGGCTGCTGGTGGACATCGACCTGGCGATCCTGGGCTCCGCACCCGCTCGCTTCGACGAGTACGAGCAGCAGGTGCGGCGCGAGTACGCGCATGTTTCCGATGAGGAGTGGCGCGTCGGGCGTGCGAAGGTGCTTCAGTCGTTCGTGGCGCGGCCGCGGATCTATGCGACGGATGCGTACCGCGATGCGCTGGAGGCTCGGGCCCGCGAGAACCTCGCGCGCTCGATCGCCGGCCTCAGCGGTACTTCGCCGCGGTGATGAACTGGCTGAACGTCTCGCACCACACCAGCACGGTGTCGTACTTCTCGACATCCACCTCCGGCGGCAGCGGCACGATGAAGTTCCTGAACGTCTTCACGTCGCCCACGCGCAGCATCTGCGCCTTCAGCGCCAGCACCTCGCCCTCGGTCTCGACGAAGCGCGGCGACAGGTAGAGCTTGTAGTCAGGCCCCGGTGCGATTTCGCCCAGCAGGCTGACGGCGTCCGGCCCCACGGTCACCCGACCTTCGCCCCAGTGCAGCGCGTCGCTGCCCTTGAGGTCACGCCGGAACTGCGCCGTGTGGCGGGCCCGCTCCGCCTTGGCCTGCACCTCGGCCGCCGTGGGCGCTGCCGGCGCGATGAGCAGCGGAAGCGCGTAGATGCCGGCGATGAATCCCAGCACGGCCACGAGGGCGTGCGAGACCAGCAGGAAGAACACGGAGCGCAGCTTCATGGCGGGGCCCTCCAGGCTTGGCGAGCGATGGTAAGTCCAGCCGTCGTCCCCGCGAAGGCGGGGACCCAGGGCTTCCGCTTTCAGCGGCGTGAAGACGGAAGCACTGGATTGCCGCCTCCGCGGGAATGACGGGTTTGGTCGAGGACCGCCTGCACCACGCGCGCCACTTGCTCAGGCCGCGGCTCCGCGTGCCCGCGCCGGAACAACCGCATCCCCGGATACCACGGCGAATCCTCGCGGTCCAGCAACCAACGGAAATCCGGATTGGGCGGCAGCAGCACGAAGGCCGGCGTGCCCAGCGCGCCCGCGAGATGAACCGTGACCGTGTCCACGCTCACCACCAGGTCGAGCTGCTCCACCATCGCCGCGCTGTCGCCGAAGTCGCGCCACTCGCGCGTGAGATCGACCAGCTGCGCCGGCGCCGGCCGCACGTCGGTGTAGCGGCCGGCATCGGCCTGCTGCAGGCTGAAGCACTGCACGCCGGGCAGGTCGAACAGCGGCGCGAGATGGCTGAGCGCCACCGCCCGATTGCGGTTGTTCACCTGGCGCCGCATGCCGCTCCACGCCAGTCCGATCCTGAACTTGCCTTGCCACGGCGCCAGGCGGTCGCGCCAGCGCGCGACGCGGTCGGAAGGCGCCCGCAGGTAGCGCGGCGCGGCGGGGATGTCGCGCAGCGTGCGGGTGCCGAGGTGCGCGGGCAGGTCCAGCAGCGCGACGTGCAGGTCCGCCTGGACGGCACTGTCCGCACGCAGGCACTCGACGCCGGGAAAGCTGCTCTCGATCAGCGGCACCAGCGGCGCGGGCACCGCGCAGACCACCTGGGCGCCCAGCGCCTGCAACTTCGGCAGGTAGCGCGCGAACTGGATCGCGTCGCCCAGGCCCTGTTCCGCATAGACCAGCAACCGCCGCCCCGCGAGCGGCTGGTCGGGGCCGCGCCATTCGAGCTCGGCCCGCCAGAACGGCGGACGCGGCAGGCGCGCGGTGTCGTTCCAGCGCTTCCCGTACCAGGACCAGCCCTCTTCCAGCCGGCCCGCGAGCAGGAGGCAGAACGCCAGGTCGAACTGGGCGTGGGCCAGCACCTGCGAGAGAGCGAGCGCACGGCGCAACTCGCGCTCCGCTTCGTCTACGCGATTCATCTGCAGCAGCGTACTGCCCAGCATGCGCACGCACTGCGGATGCTCAGGCGCGAGATCGACGGCGGCCTTGGCATGGGCCAGCGCCCGCTCGAACTCGCCGACCCGCCACAGCACGCCGGCGAGGTTGACGTGCGCCTCGAAGAAGCCCGGCTCGCGCACCACGGCTTCACGGTAGCGCTCCACCGCTTCGTCGAGCCGGCCCGAGGCCTCCAGGCACAGGCCGTAGTGCAGCAGAGTGACGCGGTCGCGCGCGCCGGCTTCTTCGTACAGCCGCTGGTAGAACGGAAGCGCCAGCATCGCCTGCCCCTGCGCGAGCAGGCGCTCGCCCTCGTGGACCCGCTCGTCGAGCTTCAAAGCGTGGCCGGAACCAGGAAGTCGCGGCTGATGCGCATGCCCAGTTCGTTCACCCGGTCGAGGAACTGCGTGAGGAATGCGTGCAGCCCGGTGGCCAGGATCTCGTCGATGCTGCCGTACTGCAGGTCGGCGCGCAGCTTGCCGGCGCGGCGCTGGGTCTCGGCCGACTGGTCGTTGGCCACCATGCCGAGGTTGTGCACCACCTCGTTCATGCTGGCGTGCAGCGAGCGCGGCATGTCGGGACGCAGGATCAGCAGGTCGGCCACGCGCTCGGGCTTGATCACGTCGCGGTACACCTTCCGATAGATCTCGAAGCCGGACACGCTGCGCAGGATGGCGCTCCAGTGGTAGAAGTCGTACTCCTGGTCCTGCTCGGTGGCGGCGCCGAAGAAGTCGCTCTGCACCGCATGGAACTTCACGTCGACCAGGCGCGCCGTGTTGTCGGCGCGCTCGAGGAAGGTGCCCAGGCGCATGAACTGCAGCGCCTCGTCCATCAGCATCGTTCCCACCGTCACGCCGCGCGACAGGTGCGAGCGGAACTTCACCCACTCGAAGAACTGGCCGGGGTCGCGCTCGAAGTCGCCGGCGCGCAGCATGCGGTTCACTTCCAGCCAGGTCTGGTTCTGCGTCTCCCAGGCTTCGGTGGTGAGCGAGCCGCGCACGGCGCGGGCGTTCTCGCGCGCGGCGCGCAGGCAGGACACGATGGAGGACGGGTTGTTCTCGTCCTTCACCATGAACTCCATGACGCGAGAAGCCTCGATGTCGCCATGCCTGGCGGTGTACGAGGGCACCAGCTCGCTGATGGACAGCAGGCCCTGCCAGCCGACCTGCGCGACGGCTGCCGATTGCGGCAGCAGCGAGGTCTGGTAATTCACGTCGAGCATGCGGGCGGTGTTCTCCGCGCGCTCGGTGTAGCGGGCCATCCAGAAGAGGTGATCGGCGGTACGAGACAGCATGATCAGACCTCCAGCACCCAGGTGTCCTTGGTGCCGCCACCCTGGGACGAATTGACCACCAGCGAGCCTTCCTTGAGCGCCACGCGCGTCAGGCCGCCGGGCACCATCTGCACCTGCTTGCCCGACAGCACGAAGGGCCTGAGGTCGATGTGCCGCGGCGCCACGCCGCTGTTCACGAAGGTGGGACAGGACGACAGGCTCAGCGTGGGCTGCGCGATGTAGCCGGACGGGTTGGCGACGATCGCCTGGCGGAAGTCCTCGATCTCCTGCTTCGTGGAGGCCGGCCCGACCAGCATGCCGTAGCCGCCGGCGCCGTGCACCTCCTTGACCACCAGGTCCTTGAGGTTGGCCAGCACGTACTTGAGGTCCTCCGGATTGCGGCACATGTACGTGGGCACGTTGGAGAGGATCGGCTTCTCGCCAAGGTAGAACTCGATCATCCTGGGCACGTACGGATAGATCGACTTGTCGTCCGCGACGCCCGCGCCGATCGCATTGCAGATCGTCACGTTGCCCGCGCTGTACGAATCCACGAGGCCCGGGCAGCCGAGCGTGGAGTTGGGCCGGAACACGTCGGGATCCAGGAAGTCGTCGTCCACGCGGCGGTAGATCACGTCCACCCGACGCGGGCCGCGCGTGGTGCGCATGTAGACGTAGCGGTCCTTGACGAACAGGTCCTGGCCTTCGACCAGTTCGACGCCCATCTGCTGCGCGAGGAAGGCGTGCTCGAAGTAGGCGCTGTTGTACATGCCGGGCGTGAGCACGACGACCGTGGGATCGGGCGCGCCGGGCTGGGCCGAGGCGCGCAGCGTCTCCAGCAGCAGGTCGGGGTAGTGCGCCACCGGCGCCACGCGGTACTGGCTGAAGAGGTCGGGGAAGAGCCGCATCATCATCTTGCGGTCTTCCAGCATGTAGCTCACGCCGCTGGGCACGCGCAGGTTGTCCTCCAGCACGTAGTACTCGCCCTCGCCCTGCGCGTTGGGAGCGCGAACGATGTCCACGCCGGCGATGTGCGAGTACACGTGGTGCGGCGCGTACACGCCGCGCATCACCTCGCGGTACTGGGCGTTGTTCAGCACCTGGTCGGCCGGGATCACGCCGGCCTTGAGGATCTCCTGGTCGTGGTAGACGTCGTGCAGGAAGCGGTTGAGGGCGGTGACGCGCTGGATCAGGCCCTTCTCCATCTCCACCCACTCGTGGGCGGGGATGATGCGCGGGATCAGGTCGAACGGGATCAGCCGCTCGGTGCCGGCGCCGTCCTCGTCCTTGGCGCCGTACACGGCGAAGGTGATGCCGACGCGGCGGAAGATCATCTCCGCCTCTTCGCGCCGCGCCGCCATGGTGGCGGTCGGCTGGCGTTCCAGCCAGGAGGCGTAGCGCTGGTAGTGGTCGCGCACGCCCTGCATCTGGGACTGCGTCATCCCGCCCATCGTCTGGGACTGGAACTGCAGCGGGCCCGAATCGGGCAGCTGCCGGAACATCTCGTCGAATCTGTGCATGCGGCCTTCTCCGTGAACAAAGGATAGCAACAACCGGGCCCGTGAAGGGGCGCTGCGAGGGGCTCGAATGGGGAAGGCCGGCTCTTCAATGAGGCGCGGGCGGCGGCAGGCGGTGATGCCAGTAGCGGCGGTTCGCCTCGCGCTCGCAGCGCATCGCCTCCGGCTCGGCCGACGACCACCAGGCGGCGCCGCAGCGGTCCGTCGTGACGACCTCGGCGCCGCGCGCCGCATAGCGCGCCAGCACCGGCGCCGCCGGATGGCCGAAGCGGTTGCGGTAGCCCGCCTGCACCAGCGCCCAGCGCGGACGCACCGCATCCAGGAACGCTTCGCTGGACGAGGTGCGGCTGCCGTGGTGCGGCACCAGCAGCACCTGCGCCCGCAGCGGCGCGCCGCGCTCGAGCAGGGCCCGCTCCTGCGGCAGCTCGATGTCGCCGGCCAGCAGCGCGGCCTGGCGGTCGTTGGAGACGCGCAGCACGCAGCTGGCGGCGTTCGCCTTGCGCGCCGGCGGCTCGTGCGGCGACGGATGCAGCACCTCGAAGCGCACGCCGTCCCACGTCCAGTGCGCGCCCGCCGCGCACGGCCGCGCCGGGCGGAGCAAGGCGAGCGGATGGCCCGGCTCCAGCGAAGCCAGCAGGTCGGCTTGCGGGTGCGCGGCCAGCACCGGGGCGGCGCCGCCTGCGTGGTCGCTGTCGCGATGGCTGATCAGCAGCCGGTCGACCCGCTCGCCCAGCGCGCGCAGCAGCGGCACCAGCACGCGCTGGCCGGCGTCGGTCTCGCTGCTGAAGCGCGGGCCGGTGTCGTACACCAGCGTGTGCGTCGCGGTGCGCACCAGCACGGCGTTGCCCTGCCCCACGTCGGCGGCGAGCAGCTCGAACTCGCCGAGGGCCGGCCGCGGTGCCTGCCACAGCAGCGCGGGCAGCAGCAGCGGCAGGCCGAGCGCGCGCACCGGCGCCGGCAGCCGCAACGCCAGCAGCAGTCCGCCGAGCACCCCGGCCGCACCGGCCCAGAGCGGCGGCACGGCGCCGGTCCACACCGCGAACGGCCACGACGCCAGCGCCTGCAGCGCGAGGCCCATCGCCTGCACCGCCCAGGCGGCGAGGTCCCAGAGCGAAGGCAGCAGCACCCCCAGCAGCGCGAGCGGCGTGACGACCAGCGTGACCCAGGGAATCGCGACCAGGTTCGCGACCAGCCCCACCAGCGAGACCTGGCCGAACAGCAGCAGCGACAGCGGCGCCAGCGCGAGCGTCACCACGGCCTGCTCTCGCACCAGCGCAACCCCGCGCCGCACCAGGCCCGCGAGCGGCGGCCCTCCCCGATCGGTGGCGAACAGCACGCCGACGGCCACGAAGCTCAGCCAGAACCCCGCCTGCATCAGCGCCCAGGGATCGGCCGTCACCACCACGGCGCAGGCGAACAGCCAGGTGACGGGCCAGGGCCAGCGCCGTCCCGACAGCCGCAACCACGCGACGGCCGCCAGCATCAGCAGCGTGCGCTGCGCCGGCACGCCCCAGCCGCTGAAGAGCGCGTAGCCGGTGGCCAGCAGCAGGCCACCGACCACCGCGGCGTGCGGCGCCGGCCAGGCCAGGCACAAGCGCTGGCTGCGCCGCCACAGTGCGCCGACGGCGGCGGCGGCGACCCAGGCGAACATGGTCACGTGCAGGCCGGAGATCGAGAGCAGGTGTGCGATCCCGGTCGCGCGGAACACGTCCCAGTCGGAACGATCGATCGCGGCCTGGTCGCCGGTGACCAGCGCGGCGATCACGCCGGCCGCGGGGCGGTCGGCCAGCCGCTCGAGGATCGCGTCGCGCACCGACTGCCGTGCCTGTTCGACCGGATGGCGCCAGGTCGCGGACAACCGCAGCGGCTCGGGCTGGGTCGCGCCCGCTCGCACGTAGCCGGTGGCCTGCAGCCCCTGCTCCCACAACCACAGCTCGTGGTCGAAGCCATGCGGATTGGCATGGCCATGCGGCGCGCGCAGCCGCACCGCGAGCCGCCAGCGCTCGCCCGCGAAGAGCCGGGGCGCGGCCTGCTCTTCCGAGGCGTACCAGGCCAGCGACAACCGCGGCGGCAACGCGACCGGTCGGCCGTCGTCCGAGGCCTGTTCCACTTCGAGGCGGAAGCGCTGTCCCAGCTCACCCGACTGCGGCATCGCGGCGATCGTCCCGATGACGAGGAGATCGCGGCCTTCGAGCGCAGGCGCGAGGGCGCGTGAGACGAAGACCGCGGCGCGCGCGCCGCAAAGGCCGAACGCGACGCTTGCCGCAAGAAGCAGCACGCTCCAACCACGGATGCGTTCGCGTCCGGCCAGCGACGCCGGCAACAACAAACCCGCGACGGCAAGGACCGCGTAGGCCTCCAGCGGCCACAGCTCCCGCTGCTGCAACTGCACCACCGGCCCCAGCACCGCCCCGGCCAGCAGCGGCACCCACAACCTTCCTTTCGTCGATCCGTCGTCGTCGCGCATGTCCGCTGCACAACGGCTCCGAGCGGATGAGCGCCGACCATCGATTGGGGAGGCCAGGCGCCCTCCCCCTGCGCAGGCCCTGGACTTGCTAGCATGCCCCGGCCATGTCCATCCACGCCGCACTGAACCACGTCACCCGCTACCAATACGACCGTCCGGTGCGACTCGGGCCCCAGGTGATCCGGCTGCGGCCCGCCCCGCATTGCCGCAGCCGCGTGCTGTCGTACTCGCTGCGGGTGGAGCCCGAGAAGCACTTCATCAACTGGCAGCAGGACCCGTTCGCCAACTACCAGGCCCGCCTGGTGTTCCCCGAGCCGACGAAGGCCTTCACCGTGACCGTGGACCTGGTCGTGGAGATGGCGGTCTACAACCCGTTCGACTTCTTCCTCGAGCCCAGCGCCGAGAAGTTCCCCTTCAAGTACGCCCCGGACGTCGAGCAGGAACTCGCGCCCTACCTGGCCTGCGATCCGAAGACGCCCCTGGTCGGCCGGTACCTGGACAAGATCGACCGCAGCGAACGCCCCACGGTGGACTTCCTCGTGGCGATCAACCAGCAGCTGCACCAGGACGTGCGCTACCTGATCCGCATGGAGCCCGGCGTGCAGTCGCCGGAGCAGACGCTGGCCAACGCCAGCGGCTCCTGCCGCGACTCCGGCTGGCTGCTGGTGCAGCTGCTGCGCAACCTGGGGCTGGCGGCGCGCTTCGTCTCGGGTTACCTGATCCAGCTGACGCCCGACGTGAAGTCGCTGGACGGCCCCAGCGGCACCTCGGTCGACTTCACCGACCTGCACGCCTGGTGCGAGGTCTACCTTCCCGGCGCCGGCTGGATCGGCCTGGACCCGACCTCGGGCCTGCTGGCCGGCGAGGGCCACATCCCGCTGGCCTGCACGCCGCAGCCTTCCGGTGCCGCGCCGATCGAAGGCCTGATCGACGAGGCCGAGGTGGAGTTCAGCCACCACATGCAGGTCACCCGCATCCACGAGTCGCCGCGCGTGACCAAGCCCTACTCCGACGAGCAATGGGAGGGCGTGCTGGCGCTGGGCGAGAAGGTCGATCGCGAACTGGTGGCCGGCGACGTGCGCCTGACCATGGGCGGCGAACCCACCTTCGTCGCGACCCACGACCGCGACGCGCCCGAATGGAACACCGACGCGCTCGGTCCCAGCAAGCGCGGCTACGCCACCGAGCTGGTGGACAAGCTGCGCGGACGCTACGGCGAGGGCGGCTTCCTGCATTTCGGCCAGGGCAAGTGGTATCCGGGCGAGCAGTTGCCGCGCTGGGCGCTGTCGATCTACTGGCGCGCCGATGGCCAGCCCTGCTGGCGCAACCCCGAGCTGTTCGCCGACGAGCGCCGGCCGCACGCCTACACCGGCGAGGACGCGGACCGCTTCATCCGCGCGCTGGCGCAGCGGCTGAACGTGAGCGATCGCTACATCCAGCCGGCGCACGAGGACGTCTTCTACTACCTGTGGCGCGAGCGGCGGCTGCCGGTGAACGTCGACCCCTTCGACTCGCGCCTGGACGACGAACTCGAACGCGCCCGGCTACGCCGCGTGTTCGAGCAGGGGCTCGAGTCGGTGGTCGGCTACGTGCTGCCGCTGCAGGCCAACCCGCAGACGCAGCAGGCATCGCAGCCGCAGCCGCGCCTGAACGGCACGGTGTGGTCCACCGGCCCCTGGTTCCTGCGCGACGAGCGCCTGTACCTGGTGCCGGGCGATTCGGCCATGGGCTATCGCCTCCCGCTGGATTCGCTGCCCTGGGTCAGCAAGTCGGACTACCCGTACCTGGTCGAGCAGGACCCGATGGCGCCGCGCGAGCCCCTGTCTCGTCATCCCCGCGAAGGCGGGGATCCAGTGCTTCCCCAAAGACCGCTGGGCACGGACGCCCTGGATTCCCGCCTTCGGGGGAATGACGGGGTTCGATGCCCACCGGCCCGCTTCCAGTCGGACCGCGAGACCAGCCGCACCGCCCTGTGCGTGGAAGCGCGGGACCCGCGCCGTGCCAACGGACCGCGGGCCGAGAAGGTCGGCGAGAAATCGGGCGTGCTCTACGTCTTCATGCCGCCGCTGGCCGATGCGCAGGACTACCTGGACCTGCTGGTGGCCGTGGAGGACACGGCGCAGTCGCTGGGCGTGCAGATCGTGCTGGAAGGCTATCCGCCGCCACGCGATCCTCGCCTGAAGCTGCTGCAGGTGACGCCCGATCCGGGCGTCATCGAGGTCAACATCCATCCGGCGCACAACTGGCGCGAGCTGGTGGACCACACCGAGTTCCTGTACCAGGCCGCGTTCGAGACGCACCTGTCGGCCGAGAAGTTCATGACCGACGGGCGCCACACCGGCACCGGCGGCGGCAACCACTTCGTGCTGGGCGGCGCCACGCCGGCCGACTCGCCCTTCCTGCGCCGGCCCGAGCTGCTGGCCAGCCTGCTGCTGTACTGGCACAACCATCCTTCGCTGTCGTACCTGTTCTCGGGCCTCTTCATCGGCCCGACTTCGCAGGCGCCGCGCGTGGACGAGGCGCGCAACGACCAGCTGTACGAACTGGAGATCGCGCTGCGCGAGATCGAGCGCAACCGCCGGCTGCACGGCCAGGACATGCCGCCCTGGCTGGTGGACCGCACGCTGCGCAACGTGCTGGTCGACGTCACCGGCAACACGCACCGCAGCGAGTTCTGCATCGACAAGCTGTATTCGCCCGACTCGGCCACCGGCCGGCTGGGCCTGCTGGAGCTGCGCGCTTTCGAGATGCCGCCGCACGCGCGCATGAGCGTGGTGCAGCAGCTGCTGCTGCGCGCGCTGGTGGCGCGCTTCTGGCGCGAGCCGTATCGCGCGCCGGTCACGCGCTGGGGCACCCAGCTGCACGACCGATGGCTGCTGCCCACCTTCGTTCAGGCCGACTTCCACGACGTGCTGCAGGAGCTGCGCGAAGCCGGCTTCGGGTTCGATCCGGCGTGGTTCGCGCCGCACTTCGAGTTCCGCTTCCCGCGTGTCGGCCAGGTGCAGGCCGCGGGCATCGAGCTCACGCTGCGCAACGCGCTGGAGCCCTGGCACGTGATGGGCGAGGAAGGCGCGGTCGGCGGCACGGTGCGCTACGTCGATTCCTCGCTGGAGCGCATCGAGGTGCGCGTCACCGGGCTGAACGACAGCCGCTACGTGGTCACGGTCAACGGCCGCCCGGTGCCGCTGCAGCCCACCGGCGTCGCGGGCGAGCACGTGTGCGGCGTGCGCTACCGCGCGTGGAACCCGCCTTCGGCGCTGCATCCGACGATCGGCGTGCATGCGCCGCTGACGTTCGACGTCGTGGACACCTGGATGGGGCGATCGCTGGGCGGTTGCCGCTACCACGTGGCGCATCCGGGCGGGCGCAACTACCTCACCTTCCCGGTCAACGCCTACGAAGCCGAGAGCCGCCGCCTGGCGCGCTTCACGCGCACGGGCCACACGCCGGGGCGGATGCAGGTGCCGGCCGCGACGGCCGACCTGCCGGGCAGCCGGGAGTTCCCGTTCACGCTGGATCTGCGGGCGCCGCCGCGCTGAGTCCGACGCAAGCAAGTCGGAAGCACTGGGTCCCCGCCTCCGCGGGGACGACGAGCCTGCGCGCTAATCCCCAGCTAAGTCTCCCTCCGCCCCCTCACTCCCAGCTAAGTTTTCGCTAAGCGTCACCTCACGGTGCCTCCCTACAGTTGCTTCCACGGGCAGACAACAACGGCCCGCGACAAGAGAGAAAGCTCTCATCGTCCCAACCTGAAAGGAAACACCATGAACCGCTTCGCCGCCACCGTCCTCGCCGTCTCCGCCGCCGCCTTCGCCGGCCAGGTCCTCGCCGAATCCCCGAACGCCGTGCCCGAGCAGGCGTTCAACTCCGCCAAGAGCCGCGCCGAAGTGCAGGCCGAGCTGGCCCAGTACAAGCAAGCCGGCGTGAACCCCTGGGCGACCTCCTACAACCAGCTGCGCGGCTTCAAGAGCGCCACCACCCGTGACGCCGTGACGGCCGAGTACGTCGCCTCCCGCGACCAGGTCGCCGCGTTCACCGGCGAAGACAGCGGCGCCGCCTACCTGTCCGCCAACCAGCGCGTGCAGCCGTCGGGCACCAACCTGGCCGGCCAGGGCACTGCGATCGTCCGCTAAGCCCCGCGCCCCCGCGCCGGCCGCCGCCGGCGTGCCCGGCCGCACCAGGCTCCCCTCGCGCTCCGGCGCGACGGGAGCCTTCTTTCGTTGCAAGGACGAGAAGGCGTCCGACGCTCATCCGTGCGGCGCTTTGACATCCTTGCGGGCGTGCTGGAACTGTTCATCATCCTGGCGTCCGTGGCGGTCGCGCTGCTCGTCGTCAACTTCGGCGCGAGCGAGCGGCGCGTGCAGCAGGAGATCCAGCACCTCTACCCGGTGGACGACCCGCAGTTCCTGCGCGCGATGGCGATGCTCATGGGGCCCACGATCGTCGAGGGCAACCGGGTGCAGGAGCTGATCAACGGCGACCGCATCTTCCCCGCCATGCTCGAAGCCATCCGAGGCGCGAAACGCACCGTGCTGTTCGAGACCTTCATCTACTGGTCGGGCGACATCGGCACCGAGTTCGCGAAGGCGCTGTCCGAGCGCTCGCGTGCCGGCGTCAAGGTGCACGTGCTGCTCGACTGGGTGGGCAGCACCAAGGTCGACCGCGAGCTGGTGAAGAAGATGCGCGAGGCCGGCGTGGAGGTTCGCATGTTCCATCCACTGCGCTGGTACAACCTCGGCCGCATGAACAACCGCACCCACCGCAAGCTGCTGATCGTGGACGGCTGCATCGGCTTCACCGGCGGCGTGGGGATCGCGCCCCAGTGGTGCGGCGACGCCCAGGACCCGGAGCACTGGCGCGACTCGCACTTCCGCGTCGAAGGCCCGGTGGTCGCGCAGATGCAGAGCGTGATGCTCTCCAACTGGAGCCGCACCACCGGCTGCGTGCTGCACGGCCAGGAGTACTTCCCGCCGCCGCGGCCGGCGGGGGACACGGCGGCGCAGATGTTCTCCAGCTCGCCTTCGAACGGCAGCGAATCGATGCTGATGATGATGCTGCTGGCCATCACCGCCTCGACGCGGACCATCGACATCGCCAGCGCCTACTTCGTGCCGGACGACGTGGCGCTCAAGTCGCTCTGCTCCGCCGTCCGGCGCGGCGTGCGCGTCCGCGTCATCACGCCCGGACCGCACACCGACCAGGACACGGTGCGCCACGCCTCGCGCGGCCTGTGGGGCCCGCTGCTCGAAGCCGGCGTCGAGATGTACGAATACCAGCCCACCATGCTCCACTGCAAGGTGCTGATCGTGGACGGCCTGATGACATCCGTGGGCTCGACCAACTTCGATCCGCGCTCTTTCCACCTGAACGACGAGGCGAACCTGAACGTCTACGACGCCGCCTTCGCCCACCGGATGACCGAGGTGTTCGAGGCCGACCTGCGCCGGTGCAAGCGCATCACGCTCGAGGCCTGGAAGAGCCGGCCGGCGAAGGAGAAGCTGCACGAGCGGGTCTCGGCCATGCTGGCGCCGATCCTGTAGCCGTCCCGCGGCCCGCTAGACTGCGGGCACCCATGAGCGTTCCCACCGCCCTGCGCCTCGTCGCCGACGACCTGTCCGGCGCGGCGGAGTGCGCCGCCGTGCTGGCGATGGCGACCGGGCGGCCGGCGCCGTTGCTGTTCGGCGATGCCGAGGCGGGTCAAGGCAGTTACGCGGTGGACACGGATGGCCGCGAGTCGGACGCCGCGACGGCCGCGCAGCGGACCGCGGTCGCGGTGCGACGTGCGTTGCAACAGACCGCCGGCGAGCGGGTGCTGGTCTACAAGAAGATCGATTCCACCTTGCGCGGGCACATCGCGGGCGAGCTCGAGGCTTTGCTGGCCGAGCCCGGGTTGTTCGACGCGGCGGTTGTTTGTCCGGCGTTGCCCGAGCAAGGACGCACGCTGCGCGGCGGCGTGCTTCATGTCCGCGGCGAGCCCTTGAAGGACCTGCGCGAATTGCTGCGAACGGCGGATGAGCGCGTGGCGCTGATCCATGCCGGCGACAAGATCGATGACGCGCTCGCCCAAGGCGCCCGCCTGCTGGCCGTGGACGCCAATGATGAGGCCGACCTCGACCGGCTCGCCGTTTCCCTGCTGCGCAGTGAACGGCGCCTGCTGGCGGTCGGCTCCGCGGGGCTGGCCAAGGCGCTGGCGCGGCGGATCTTCGAAGCGCGTGCAGCGGAACGTGATCTGCCGCAGGCGAACTCCGGCCCGGTCGTCGGCGTGATCGGCAGCTTCTCTCCCGTGGCCGCGTCCCAGCTGGACGAGATCGCCCGAGACGGTCGGGCAGCCGTGGTTCGATTGGCGCCCGATGCCTGGCTGGACACGGCACGCGCCGCCGAGGCGGTTGAGCAAGCGCGTCGCCACAGCCGGGAAGGCCGCCCCGTCGTCCTCACCACGCAAGACTCGCCGGTCCCCGGCTCATCGAGCCGCGCGCTCGTGCAAGCCATGGCGGCCGCCGCCGAACCGTTGTTGCGCACCGCGTCCACCCTGCTGCTCACCGGTGGCGACACCGCCCGCGCCGTGCTGGACCGCCTGGACATCGACCAACTTCAGGTGCTGGGCGAACTCGAGCCCGGCATCTGCCTGAGCCGGCCCTCCCGCGCCGAATCGCCCCGCATCGTCACCAAGGCCGGCGCCTTCGGCGATCCGGGCGCGCTGCTGCGCGTCATCCGCCGGTTCGACACCCCACTGATTCGAGAGCAAGAAGGAAGCGCCTGACATGGATCGCAAGCCCGTCATCGCCGTCACCATGGGCGACCCCACCGGCGTCGGCCCCGAGATCGTCGCCAAGAGCCTCGCACGCGACGCCGTGCAGGGCAGCGTGCACGCGCTGGTCGTCGGCGACCCCGACCGCCTGCGCGAAGGCGCGCGGCTCACCAGGACCCCGGTCGAAGTACGCGCGGTCGAACGCGCGGCCGACGCGCGCTACGAACCCGGCGTGATCGACTGCCTGGCCGTCGGCGAACTGCCCGCCGGCCTGCCCTTCGGAAAGCTCTCGCCCGACGCGGGCGCGGCCGCCTACCGCTACGTGGCCGCGGCGGTGAAGCTGGCGCTGGCCGGCGAAGCGCACGCGATCTGCACCGCGCCGCTGAACAAGGAAGCGCTGCACGCCGCCGGCCACCGCTACCCGGGCCACACCGAGCTGCTGGCCGAGCTCACCAACACGCGCGAGGTGTCGATGCTGCTGATGGCGCCGCGCCTGCGCGTCATCCACGTCACCACGCACATCGGGCTGCTCGACGCGGTCGAGAAGATCGAGCCCGGCCTGGTCGAGCGCACCATCGCGCGCGGCCACGAGCTGCTGCGCCGGTCCGGCATCGGCTCGCCGCGCGTCTGCGTGTGCGGCATCAACCCGCACGCCGGCGAGAACGGCCTGTTCGGCCGCGGCGAGGAGGCGAGCAAGATCCAGCCCGCCGTCGACGCCTGCCGGGCGCGCGGCTGGGACGTGCAGGGCCCGCTGCCGGCCGACACGCTGTTCTTCCGCGCCACGCGCGGCGACTTCGACCTGGTGGTGGCCATGTACCACGACCAGGGCCACGGCCCGGTCAAGGTGCTGGGCCTGGAGGCGGGCGTCAACGTCACCGTCGGCCTGCCCTTCGTGCGCACCTCGGTCGACCACGGCACGGCCTTCGACATCGCCGGCAAGGGCATCGCCGACGAGCGCAGCCTGGTCGAGGCGCTGCGGCAGGCCGTCGAGCTGTCTCCCGCGGTGCGCTGAACGGGTGGGACAATCCCGCCCGTGGAGCCCCCGATCGAACCGCTGACTGGCGCGGACCTCCCCGGAAGCCCCGCGCGCCAGGCGGCCGCGCTGGCGCCGCCGGCCGCGTCCGGCCACTTCGACGAGCTGCGCGGCGGCGCCTCGCCGGGCGACGGGCGGCGCGGGCCGCTCGCCCCTTCGTGGTCCGCGTTCTTCGACCACCTCGGCGAGCCCGGCTTCGCCGACCTGGACAGCCGCCAGCACGACCTGGCGCGGCAGGTGCGCGACAACGGCATCACCTACAACGTCTACGCCGACGCGGGCGGACCGCAGCGGCCCTGGTCGCTGGACCTGTTCCCGCTGGTCATCACGCCGGAGAGCTGGCGCGGCATCGAGGTCGGCCTGCTGCAGCGCGTTCGCCTGCTCGACAGCATCCTGGCCGACGTCTACGGGCCGCAGCAGGTGCTGGCGCGCAACCTCCTGCCGCCCGCGCTGGTGCAGGGCCATCCCGGCTACCTGCGCGCGATGCACGGCGCGCGGCCGGCGGGCGACACCTTCCTGCACATCGCCGCCTTCGACCTCGCGCGCGATCCGCGCGGCGAGTGGTGGGTGGTCTCGCAGCGCACGCAGGCGCCCTCGGGGCTGGGTTATCTCCTCGAGAACCGGCTGATCCTCTCGCGCCTGTTCCCGCAGGCCTTCGGCGCGCTGCGCGTGCAGCGGCTGGCGGCCACGTACCGCGCGCTGTTCGAGGGCCTGCGCGCGATGAGCGGCGCGGGCGAGCAGGCGCGCATCGTGCTGCTCACGCCGGGTCCGTACAACGAAACCTATTTCGAGCACGCCTACCTCGCGCGCTACCTGGGACTGACGCTGGTCGAAGGCAGCGACCTCACGGTGCGCGACCAGCGCCTTTACTTGAAGACGCTGCGCGGCCTGGAGCCGGTGCACGGCATCCTCAAGCGCATGGACGACGAGTTCCTCGATCCGCTGGAGCTGCGTCCCGATTCGCGGCTGGGCGTGCCGGGGCTGCTGCAGGCGATCCGCGCGGGTAACGTGCTCGTCGCCAACGCGCCGGGCTCGGGCTTCCTGGAATCGCCCGCCCTGCTCGGCTTCCTGCCGGCGCTCTCGCGCGAGCTGCTGGGCGAGGAGCTCGCGCTGCCGTCCATCCCCAGCTGGTGGTGCGGCGAGCGCGCCGCGATGGAAGCCGTGCTGCCGCAACTGGCGTCCGGCGTGATCAAGCCGACCTACGGCGGCGGCGGCGCGGGCGCGGTGCTGGGCCGCGACCTGATGCCGCGCGAGCTGGACGAATGGGCCGGCCGCATCGTGCGCGAGCCCGGCGACCACACGGTGCAGGCCTACCACCGCCTCTCGCAGATGCCGACCTGGAAGGACGGCCGCATCGCGCCGCGCTCGCTGATCCTGCGCGTGTTCGCGGTGTCCGACGGTCCGCAGTCGTGGCGCGTCCTGCCCGGCGGGCTGACGCGCATCGCGGGCGAGACGCAGGAGATCGCCTCGATGCAGCGCGGCGGCAGCAGCGCCGACACCTGGGTGATGACGCACGGCCCGGTCGACACCACCAGCCTGCTGCGCCACAGCCACCCGGCCGGCGAAGTGCAGCTGCGCGGCCGCACCGTCACCAGCCGCGCGGCGGAGAACCTGTTCTGGCTGGGCCGCTACACCGAGCGCACCGAAAACACCGCGCGGCTGGCGCGGCTGGTGCTGCAGTCGCTCAACGGCGAGGACCAGGGCCTGCAGCCGCTTCTGGCGTGGATGGGCGAACTGTCTTCCGACCACGGGCTGGTGCTGCCGAACGTGCCAGCGCCCACTGTCTCGCGCCGCGTGTTCGAGCGCTCGCTGGTCGCCACGCTGGCCGACACCGAGCACGCCACCAGCGTCGGCTTCAACCTCGGCGCCCTGCGTGGCGCGGCCTCGGCGGTGCGCGACCGGCTGTCGCAGGAACACTGGAACCTGATCGTGCGCGCCGAGCAGAGCTTCCTGGCCGGCTGCGCTCGCGGCGCGGCGGACGGCGAGTACTCGCCGGTGGAGGCGCTGCGCGTGCTGGAGGCGCTCTCCAGCCAGACCGCCGCCATGACGGGCGCGCAGACCGACCGGATGATGCGCGACGACGGCTGGCGGCTGCTCTCGGTCGGCCGGCACCTGGAGCGGCTGGGCTTTCTTTCCTCCGCGCTCGCGTGCGCGTTCGAGACCGGCGCGGTGCACCACGAGGGCGGCTACGAAGCCGTGGTCGCGCTGTTCGACAGCACCATCACCTTCCACGCGCAGTACCAGCAGCGCCACGACATCGCGCCCTTGCTGGACCTGCTGGTGATCGACCGCGACAATCCGCGCTCGCTGGCCTGGGTGGCGCAGACGCTGCGCGGCCGGCTCGCGCGGCTGGAGGGCTCGGCGCCGGGTCAGGTGCCCGGGATCGCGCTGGCCGTCCCCGACCCGCAGGCCTGGACGCTGGAGGTGCTGTGCATGCGCGACGCCGACGGCCGCCATGCGAACGCGCTGGAGGTGTTCAGCCAGTGCGCGGCCGCGGCCTACCAGCTGTCCGATGCGCTGGGCGCGCGCTATTTCAGCCACTCGGTCGACGCGCGGTTCAGCGTCGGCGCCTGACCGCTCGCTTCTTCTTTCGATGCTGCTGCACGTCGTCCACGAGACCCTCTACGACTACGCACCCGCGGTGCGCACGGCGCAGCACATGGCACATCTGCGGCCGTGGGAACGGGACGGCCAGCAGCTGCTGCGGCACGAGCTGCGCATCGCCCCCGAGCCGAAGCAGCGCAGCGAATCCATGGACGTGTTCGGCAACATGCGCTGCTTCTTCGGGCTGCCCGCCACCCACGAGGAACTGCGGGTGGTGGCCGACAGCGTGGTGTCCACCGCGGCGCACGAGTTACCGGAGACCAGCCTGTCGTGGGAAGAAGCGCGCGAACGGCTGCGCTTCCACCGCGGCGCCGAGTACGACCCGGCGGCGGAGTTCGGATTCGCCTCGCCCTACGTGCCGCGCCACGCGGACTTCGCGGCTTATGCGCGCGACAGCTTCGCGCCGGGGCGGCCGTTGATCGAGGCGGCGCGCGAGCTGACTTCTCGCATCCACCATGACTTCGAGTACGTCTCGGAGGCCACCGACGCGAGCACGCCCGCGCTGGAAGCGCTTGAACTTCGCCGCGGCGTGTGCCAGGACTTCGCCCACGTGATGCTGGGGTGCCTGCGCAGCCTCGGGCTGCCGGCGCGCTACGTCAGCGGCTACCTGCTGACCGAGCCGCCGCCGGGGCAGGCGCGGCTGGTAGGGAGCGATGCGTCGCATGCGTGGGTGTCGGTGTATTTGCCGTCGGAGAGCGGACGTGGGCGGTGGGCCGATCTGGATCCGACCAACGATCGCGCGGCGGGGGAGGACTATGTGCGGCTGGCGGTGGGGCGCGACTACTCGGATATCTCGCCGATGCGCGGCGTGATCCATGGCGGCGCGCATCACACGCTGAAGGTGGCGGTGACGGTGACGCCGCTGCGCGAGAACGAGGTGTTTCCTGCAGTGAGTGCCCGATGACTTGGCGTACGAATAAGCGTCAGAGAACAACCATGCCCATCACTGCCAGCGAAGGCCGCGCCAACCTGTACCGGTTGATCGACGAGACGAATGAGTCTCATCGGCCTGTCGTGATTGCGGGAAAACGCAGCAGTGCGGTCTTGGTGTCCGCCGAGGATTGGGACGCCATCCAGGAGACGCTTTATCTCCTCTCTGTACCTCGCATGCGCGAATCCATCAGGAAGGGCATGACTGAGCCTGTTGAGAAGAGTGCCCGGGCAATCAAGTTGTGACGTGGCAGGTTGTCCATGCCAAGCAGGCACCAAGGACGCGAAGAAACTCTCCGCCGCCACTCGACCTGTTGGCGACCTTGATGGCGACTACTCCCGCCGCATCAACATCCAGCACCGCTCGATGTATGAGGTATTCAAGCAGGAGTGTGTGCTTCGCGTACTCAGGAGGTGGACTCACCATGAGTGACGCAACGGCTCACCGGTGAGGGCGGGAGAAGTCGAAAAGTACAATCGCCGCCCCATCTCCAAGGACTCCCGATGAGCGTCTACGACAAGCTGAAGGAACTCGGCATCACCCTGCCGCCCGTGGCCACGCCGGCCGCCGCGTACGTGCCGTTCGTTCGCACCGGCAACCTGGTGTTCATCTCCGGCCACACGGCCAAGCGCGAGGGCAAGCCCTGGGTCGGCCAGCTGGGCAAGACCATGAACACCGAGGAAGGCAAGGCCGCCGCGCGCTCCATCGCGGTCGACCTGATGGGCACGCTGCAGGCGGCCGTCGGCGGCGACCTGAACAAGGTGCGCCGCATCGTGAAGGTGATGAGCCTGGTGAATTCCTCGCCCGACTTCATCGAGCACCACCTCGTCACCAACGGCGCCAGCGAACTGCTGGGCCAGGTGTTCGGCGAGAAGGGCAAGCACGCGCGCAGCGCGTTCGGCGTGGCGCAGATCCCGACGGGGTCGTGTGTGGAGATCGAGCTGATCGCCGAGGTGGAGTAAGCGTTCCCCGCGCGGCGCCTCAGGCGCCGCGTTCGAACAGTCAAGCGCGTCCGCGCACCATCGACAGCACCTTGCCCACGTCCATCGTGCGTGCCTGCTCCTGCATCTGCGGCAGGTAGCGGCCTTGCAGGCCCTGCGCCTGGCTTGAGATGCTCGCGAACGCCTCCTGCAGCATCTGCGTGGAGAGCGTGCGCCCACCGGCGTAGTAACGCTTGGCGACGTGCCCCAGCGCATAGGTCGCCACGAAACTCATGCCGGAACTCACCGCCTGCCGGCCGAGGCCGCCCGCCAGGCCGCCGCCGATGCGGCCGAGCAGCCCGCCCAGCAGCTTGCGGCCGGCCTGTTCGAGGTACTGGGACGTCAAGCCCACGCCCACCGTCGCCAGGAAATCCTTGACGTGGCCTGAATCGAGTTCGTAGCCGTATGCCTGCCCGATGCGATAGACCAGGCGCATCTGCAGCGGAATGATGGCCATCGTCGACAACGTCTCGGGCAGCAGCTCCAGTGCGCCGTTGGTGATGGCGGCGTTCAGGATCGCCTGGTCGAGCTCCTGTTCGGCCACCTTCGGGGTGCGCGCGCCTGCGCCGCCGGGCGGGGTCGCAGGCGTGGGCACCGGCCCGGCAGCGGCACCTGCTGCGGCCACCGCGGGGAGGGGGCCGTCGATCGGGGCGGCAGCGACGGCTTCGGCGTTCTCGGTGAACTGCTGCGCCTGGCCGGCATCCAGGCCCAGAGTGCTGCGCAGCTCGGCCAGGAACATCTGCTCGGGGACCGACTGCACCCCGTCCGCGTCACAGACGCACACCGCCATCTCGTAGGCCAGCTGCCGCGCATCGGCGGAGCGCAGGGCCGCGGCGGCACTGGCCGCGTCCACCCGCTTCATCAGCACGTCCTGCACCAGCGTGGGCAGGTGCACCGCATCGGACTGCGCCAGCGCGTCGGCGATGCGCTTGATCTCGGCGCGCTCGCGGTCGTGCTTGGCACCATCGACGAAGGCAGCCATGAGGCTGAGGGAGAGGATGGCTTGCGTTTCGGAGGGGGTCATGGAAGCGGACTCCTGATCGGTTGAGCGATATGGAGTCCGAGACGCGGCGTCGGGTTCCGTGCCACCTCGACCGGGACGAACGCTTCAGGCCTTGTTCCGCCGGTGCTTCTCCGGCGGCAACGCATACGTGCCGACCGCGTGCGCGATCGGCTCGTCGACACCTTCCGAATACAGCCACACCTCGCCGATGGCGAGCGAGCGCCCCACCTTCATCAGCCGGCAATCGCCGATGACGTTGCGGTCGCCCGGCGGCTTGCGCATGAAGTTGAAGCTGAGGCTCGTGGTGACCGACAGCGGCTCCAGCCCGATCTCGCCCATGATGGCCACGTAGAGCGCCACGTCCGCCGTGGCCATCATCACCGGACCCGACACCGTGCCGCCCGGCCGCAGTTCGTCCGGGCCGACCTCGTGCAGCACGCGCGCGGCGCGATTTCCGACTTCGAGCACCTGCACCTTGGTCTGCGGGAACTCGTGCGCCATCAGCGCCGCGATCTCTTCCTTGCCGGCTTTGTTGCTGCTCATTCCGCGCGCTCCACCGTGGTCGGCTCGAAGGTGAAGTTGCCCGGCTTGCCCTTGCTGGCGCGCCCGCCCAGCGCGTTGTTCAGCGAGCGGATCTCCAGCGTCTCGTCGCGCTCCTTGCCGCGGAACGTGCCCTTGATGACGATGCTTCGCACGTAGGCGGCGGCGCCGGCCAGCGTTTCCTTCTTGTCGAGGTCGATCAGCAGCAGCCCGCGGCCGCCGTTGGCCTGCTGGCGCAGCTCGCCGATCGGGAAGGTGAGGATGCGGCGCGCCGAGGACACGCAGGCCACGTGGGTGGCCGGCGCCTGCGGCGGCACGTTGGCGGGCGAAGGCCGGCAGACCGCCTCGCCGGGCGCGCAGCTGATGAACGACTTGCCGCCGCGCTGGCGCGACATCATGTTCTCCACGGTCGCGATGAAGCCGTAGCCGCCGCTGTTGGACAGCAGCAGCCACGCGCCCGCCGCACCGGCGAAGTAGTGAACGAGTTGCGTCCCCGCTTCCAGATCGATGTAGGTGGTGACGGGCTGGCCGTCGCCGCGCGCGCCGGGCAGCGTGGACACCGGGATCGAGTACACCCGCCCGTTGCTGCCGAAGGCCAGCAGCGTGTCGACCGTGCGGCATTCGAAGGTGCCGTACAGGCCGTCGCCGGACTTGAAGGCGAAGCTGCCCGCTTCGTGGCCGTGGCCCTGGCGGGCACGCACCCAGCCCTTCTCGGAGACGACCACCGTGACCGGTTCGTCCACCACGCGCACTTCGGCCACCGCGCGCTTCTCGGCCTGGATCAGCGTGCGGCGCGCGTCGGCGAACTGCCTGGCGTCCTGCTCGATCTCCTTGACCATCAGGCGGCGCAGCGCGGCCGGGCTGCCGAGGATCTCCTCCAGCTTCTTCTGCTCCTCGCGCAGGTTCTTCAGTTCCTGCTCGATGCGGATGGCTTCCAGGCGCGCCAATTGGCGCAGACGGATCTCGAGGATGTCCTCGGCCTGCCGATCGGAAAGCTTGAAGCGGTCGATGAGCGCCTGCTTGGGCTCGTCGCTGCCGCGGATGATGGCGATCACCTCGTCGATGTTCAGCAGCACCAGCTGCCGGCCCTCGAGGATGTGGATGCGGTCCAGCACCTTGTCCAGGCGATGGCGCGAACGGCGCTCGATGGTGCGCTGGCGGAACTCGACCCACTCGGTGAGCATCTGCCGCAGCGACTTCTGCACCGGCCGGCCGTCCAGCCCCACCATGGTGAGGTTGATCGGCGCCGACGACTCCAGGCTGGTGTGCGCCAGCAGCGTGGTGATCAGCTCGCTCTGCTCGATGCGGCTGGTCTTGGGCTCGAACACCAGGCGCACCGGCGCGTCCTTGCTCGACTCGTCGCGCACCGCGTCCAGCACCGACAGCACGGTCTGCTTGAGCTGCAGCTGCTCCTGCAGCAGCGCCTTCTTGCCGGCCTTGACCTTGGGGTTGGTGAGCTCCTCGATCTCCTCCAGCACCTTCTGCGAGCTGACGCCCGGCGGCAGCTCGTGCACCACCATCTGCCACTGGCCGCGCGCGAGTTCCTCGATCTTCCAGCGCGCGCGCACCTTGAGCGAGCCGCGCCCGCCGCGGTAGGCCTCGGCGATGTCGGCGGCGCTGCTGATGATCTGGCCGCCGCCCGGGTAGTCGGGGCCGGGCACCAGCGCGAACAGCTCGTCGTCGGAGAGCTTGGGGTTCTTCACCAGCGCCACGCAGGCGTCGGCCACTTCGCGCAGGTTGTGGCTGGGGATCTCGGTGGCCAGGCCGACCGCGATGCCGCTGGCGCCGTTGAGCAGGGTGAACGGCAGCCGCGCGGGCAGCTGCGTCGGTTCCTGGAAGGCGCCGTCGTAGTTGGGCACGAAATCGACCGTGCCCTCGTCGATCTCCTCCAGCAGCAGGTTGGTGATGCGGGCCAGGCGCGCCTCGGTGTAGCGCATGGCCGCGGCGCCGTCGCCGTCGCGGCTGCCGAAGTTGCCCTGGCCGTCGATCAGCGGATAGCGCTGGCTGAAGTCCTGCGCCATGCGCACCAGCGCGTCGTACGCGGCCTGGTCGCCGTGCGGGTGGAAGCGGCCGAGCACGTCGCCGACCACGCGCGCGCTCTTGACCGGCTTGGCGCCCGAGCCGCCGCCGAAACCCAGGCCCATGCGCCACATCGAGTAGAGGATGCGGCGCTGCACCGGCTTCTGGCCGTCGCTGACGTCGGGCAGCGCGCGGCCCTTGACCACGCTCAGCGCGTATTCCAGGTAGGCCCGCTGGGCGTAGGCGCCCAGGTCCAGGCCGGTGTCGTCGCCGCCGTCGGCGGGGGTGATCAGTTCTTCTTGGTCCATAGGAATTCAGGGCTGCGCGGGCTCGGCCGGCACGGACGGGAGGTTGCCGCGGCCGACGGCGCCGCCGGGCAGTTCCATGCGCACGCGCGAAGGCGAGCGCGCGGCGCGCACGGTGGCGGGCGGCTTGAGCATCTCGTACAGCTGCATCACGGTGCGCACGTAGTTCTGCGTCTCGGGGTAGTCGGGGATGCGGCGGCCGGCGCGCATCACCGCGCCCTCGCCCGCGTTGTAGGCGGCCAGCGCGAGTTCGAGCTCGCCGGGGAACAGGTCCAGCAGGTAGCGCAGGTAGCGCGCGCCGGTGCGGATGTTGGTGCGCGGGTCGGCCAGCTTCTTGTCCAGCGGCGACCTGGCGTCGGCCGCGATTCCGTAGCGCTGCGCGGTGGCGGGCATCACCTGCATCAGGCCGATGGCGCCCCTGGGCGAGACGGCCGCGGCGTCGAAGCCCGATTCGGTGGCGATCAGCGCCTGCAGCAGTTCGTAGTCGATGCCGTGGGCCCTGGACGCCTCGCGCAGGTGGTGCTTGACCACCTTGTACGCCGGCGACACCTCGAAGAAGGCGATCAGCCGCGTCGCACTGCGTGTCGGCACGGCCACCGCGCGCGGCGTGTCGGGCCGCCTGGGCAGGCCGTCGGCGGTGTCGAAGGCCTGGTCGCCGCGGAAGAAGAGTTCGTAGCGCTCGTCGAGCTTCTCGGCGGCGAAGTGCGCGACGCCCTTTTTGTCGACGTAGCCCCAGACGTCGGCGTGGGCGGAGACGGCCGCGAGCAGGAACAGAAGCGTCAACGCGACCCGCTTCATGCCGCCGCCTCCAGCGCCACCCCGCGCCGCTGCACGAACTCCGACTTCAGCATCGACATCACCACCAGCGACTCGAACCCGCCGCCGCTGCGCACCGCCTCGCGCAGCACGCCCTCGATCACGAAGCCCTCGCCGTCGTACAGCGACTTGGCCCGCGGGTTGTTGGTCCTGACGTCCAGCCAGAAGCGGTGCGCGCCGAGGTCGTCGAACGCCACCTTCTTGGCCACGCGCAGCGCGGCGCGGCCGAAGCCGCGGCCCTTGTCGCGCACCACCATGCGCTTGAGTTCCAGCGACTGGTGCGGGCTCTTGCAGCCGATCAGGATCAGGAAGCCGACCGCGTCCAGCCCCTCGCCGCCTTCGATGATGAAGTGCCGGAAATCCGGAAAGCGGATGGCCGCCTCGTGCTGCGTGCGCTCCCACGGCGTGATGAACGGCAGGTTGACCGGGTCGCTCTCGATGGAGAGCACGAACTCCAGGTCGCTCTGCATCGTGGGGCGCAAGCGCACGCGGTTCATCCGGCCACCCGCATCAGACGTCGATCTCGACCGCGTCCCCGTGCAGCTCCATCAGCTCGCGCCGCGCCGCGGCCTCGCCCTTGCCCATCAGCTTGGTGATGAGGCCCTCGGTGCCGCTGAAGTCCAGCTTGCCCAGGCGCACCGGCAGCAGCCTGCGGGTGTCGGGGTTGAGCGTGGTCTCCCACAGCTGCTCGGCGCTCATCTCGCCCAGGCCCTTGAAGCGGCTGATGCTCCACGAGCCTTCCTTGACGCCTTCCTTGCGCAGCTTGTCCAGGATGTGG
>Ga0247819_10000363_pt1 | contig 27982 bp, 28 predicted proteins | sample 13C_Xylose_Day6_FD_193428 | JGI IMG/M metagenome (GOLD analysis project Ga0247819, IMG submission 193428) | Soil microbial communities from agricultural site in Penn Yan, New York, United States - 13C_Xylose_Day6 | ecosystem: Environmental > Terrestrial > Soil > Agricultural land | place: USA...
GTGCTCGACGACTCCGTCGCGTCGGACGCCTCGATGGGGGGCTCGGCGAGCGGGAGCCGGATCATGAACGTCGACCCCCTCCCCGGCTTCGACCACACGCGCACGTCGCCGCCGTGGTTCTGCACGGTGTGCTTGACGATGCTCAGTCCCAGCCCCGACCCGCCGGTGTTGCGCGAGCGGGCCTGATCGATGCGATAGAACCGCTCGAACACCCGCTCGAGCTCGTCGGCCTCGATGCCGATGCCCTGATCGGTGACGGCGATCTCGACGGCGCCGTCGACGATCTTCGCCCCCACGCCCACACGGCCGCCCTCGCTCGAGTACGCGATCGCGTTCGCGATCAGGTTGTGCACGGCGACGATCAGCAGCGAACGGTCGCCGTAGACCTCGGCCTTCGACGACGCCTTCACGGCCACATCGATGGCCTTCGCCGCAGCGACGACGCGGTTCTGCTCGACCGCGGCCGCCACGATCTCATCGACGCGCAGGAGGACGTCGGTGCGCAAGGCGCCGCGCGCCTGGATGCGGGAGAGCTCGATGACCTCGCTCGAGATGTGCGCGAGGCGGGTCGCCTCGACCGAGAGACGCCCGGCGAAGCGCCGCACCTGGTCGGGTTCGTCGGCGGCCTGGTCGAGCGCCTCGGCGAGCAGGCTGACCGAGGCGATCGGGGTCTTCAGCTCGTGGCTGATGTTCGCGACGAAATCGCGGCGCACCTCGTCGAGGCGGAACGATTCGGTGCGGTCCTCGGCGAGGAGCAGCACGAATCGCGTGCCGAGGCGCGCCGAACGCACGCGCAGTCGAAGCGGCGCGTCGGCGAACGGGCCCCGTGAGACCGTGTAATCCTCGCCGACGACCGGCTCGCCGGTGCGGCGCACCGTCGCGACGATCGCGAGGAGCTCGGGATGCACGAGCTGTTGATTGCGAACGAGCCCCATCGCGACGGCCCCGGGCGAGGCGCGCAGCACATTGTTCGACGGGTCGAGCACGACTCCGGCCGCTTCCATGACGTCGAGCACCTGGTCGACCCCGTCGGGAATCGTGGGTGCGACGACCTTGGCCGCGCTGGCTCCCCGGCGCTCGGCCATGTGCAGCACGATCATGAAGGCGGCACCCAGGAAGAGGCCGAAGGCCAGTGCAGTGAGCACCAGCCACGTGGAGTCCATGCGTTCAAGACTAACGAGCCGATCACACCCCCTCGGCCATTGGCCGCCTGTGCGACGGTACGTTAGGGGTTGTTCAGTCTCCCGGCACCTGCTGTTCACCTGCCGCCGGGAGGATGTCCCGGGGCCGGAAGGCTCCAGTCGTCCCGCGCCCGCGGCGCGTGACACCGAGAGACAAGGATTCGTACATGCGTGAGGTGTTCCAGCAGGAGCTGGCCGAGGTTCAGGACCGACTCGTGGAGCTCGCCGAACTCGTCGCCGAGTCGATCGACAAGGCCACCCGGGCGTTCCACCAGTCCGAGGTGAGTCTCGCAGAAGAGGTGATCGCGAGCGACAGCTTCATCGACCAGCGCACCGTCGCCCTCGACGAGCTCGCGATCACGATCCTCGCCCGCCAGCAGCCGGTCGCACGTGACCTGCGCATCGTCGTGAGCGCGCTGCGCATCAGCGCCTCGCTCGAGCGCATGGGCGACATGTCCACCCACATCGCCCAGCTCGCGCGTTACCGGTTCCCCGACAAGGTCGTGCCCAAGTCGCTGCGATCCACCTTCACCGAGATGGGCAAGCTCGACGTCGAGATCGCGCGCAAGCTCGTCGAGCTGCTGCGCTCCGAAGACGCGCAGCTCGCCGAGGAGATCCGCAACGACGACGACAAGATCGACGCGCTGCACCTCGTCGTGTTCGACAAGGTGCTCGGCGAGACCTGGAAGGGCGAGGCCGTCGACACCGTCGACGCCACCCTCGCGAGCCGTTACCACGAGCGATTCGCCGACCATGCGGTGTCGATCGCCAAGAAGGTGCAGTACCTCGTGACCGGCGACTGGGATCCCGAGAAGTCGGCGAACTGACGCGACGACGACGAAGGGCGAGGGATCATCGATCCCTCGCCCTTCGGTGCGTCGGGGTCTACTTCTTGCCCTGCGCGGCCACGGCCGCGGCGCCTGCTGCGGCCGCCTCGGGATCGAGGTACTCGCCCGGTCCGAGCGGCATGAAGTCGTCGCCGAGGCGGTACACGAGCGGGATTCCCGTGGGGATGTTGAGCTCGGAGATCTCGTCGTCGCTGATGCCGTCGAGGTGCTTCACGAGCGCACGCAGCGAGTTGCCGTGGGCGGTCACGAGCACGACCTTGCCGTCGGCCAGGTCGGGGATGATGTCGGACTCCCAGTAGGGCAGCATGCGCGCGATGACGTCTTTCAGGCACTCGGTGCGCGGCATCTCGGCGTCGGCGAGGTTCGCGTAGCGAGGGTCGCCGACCTGCGACCACTCGGCGTCGTCGGCGAGCACGGGCGGCGGCACGTCGAACGAGCGACGCCACAGCATGAACTGCTCGGGTCCGTACTTCTCGAGCGTCTCTGCCTTGTCGAGCCCCTGCAGCGCGCCGTAGTGGCGCTCGTTGAGCCGCCACGAGCGACGCACGTCGATCCACGCGCGGTCGGCGATGTCGAGGGCGATGTTCGCGGTCTGGATCGCGCGCGTGAGCACCGAGGTGTGCTGCACATCGGGCAGGAGCCCCGACTCGCGCAGCAGCTCGCCCGCACGGGCGGCTTCGGTCTCGCCGAGCTCGGAGAGCCTGACGTCGACCCAACCGGTGAACAGGTTCTTCTGGTTCCATTCGCTGTTGCCGTGACGGAGCAGCACGAGGGTGTGAGGCATGCGAACAGCCTACCGGCGCGGCATCCGCTCGCCTGATCGCGTGAATCCCGATGACGACGACGGATGCCGCGACCCGCCCCTCGGGCCTGCGAGACTTGCAGCATGCCGGTCGGATCCATCACCCGCGGAACGACGAACACGAACCGCCTGCGACGCATCGACCGGTGGATCGCCGCGCAGTCCGCGCTGCTCCACGCCACCGACGCGTTCGTCGTCGACCTCGGCCACGGCGCAAGCGGCGTGACCACGCTCGAGCTCGCCGCGAGGCTCGCACACGTTCGGCCCGACGTCGACGTGCTCGGGCTCGAGATCGACCCGGCCCGCGTGCGCACCGCGCGCGAGCAGCTCGCGGCGGTGCGCGGGGGCGAGATGCACTTCGACGCGGACCTGCGCGTCGAATTCGCGCTCGGCGGCTTCGAGGTGCCGACACCGGATGGGCGCCGCCCGGCCGTCATCCGGGCGTTCAACGTGCTACGGCAGTACGACGAGTCCGACGTCGCCGCAGCCTGGGCGCGCATGTCCTCGCGGCTCGCGCCGGGCGGGCTGCTCGTCGAGGGCACGTGCGACGAGCTCGGGCGCGTCGCGAGCTGGGTCGGCGTCGACGCGTCGGGGCCGCGCACCTTCACGATCAGCCTGCGCCGTTCGGGTCTCGACGCGCCCTCGATCGTGGCCGAGCGACTCCCGAAGGCGCTCATCCACCGCAACGTGCCCGGCGAGCGCATCCACGAGCTGCTCGCCGCACTCGACCGGGCGTGGCGCGTGCACGCGCCGATGTCGGTCTACGGGCCGTCGCAGCGCTGGATCGCGACCGTCGCCACGGTGCGGCGCGAGGGCTGGCACGTGATCGGCGGGCCGCGTCGAGCAAGGCTCGGCGAGCTCACCGTTCCGTGGCACGCGGTGGCTCCCGCCTGAGCGGCGCCGCGGGCGCGGTCGGCTAGGGCCTGCGCACGCCGAGACGCGGCAGGCGCGGCACGTCGACGGCCGCACCGGCGTCGGCGGGGACGATCTCGACCTGCGCCGCAGCGACCTCGATGCCATGGCTGAGCACGATGAGCGGGAGGTCGCCGGGCACCGAGCGCTTGACGACCGCGAGTGCGATGGGGCCCAGCTCGTGGTGCATCGCGCTCGAGGTGATGCGGCCGACGGTGCGCCGCTCGGGGGCCTCGCCCGGCTCGGGCTCGGGGCGCACCTTCTCGCCCACGACCTCGTCGCCGGGCGCGGGCAGCACCGTGTCGCTGCCGTCGAGGTGCAGCAGCACGAGCCGGCGCGGCGGGCGGCCGAGGTTCAGCACCTTCGCCACCGTCTCCTGGCCCTTGTAGCAGCCCTTGCCGAGATCGACGGCGCTGCGCAGCCAATCGAGCTCGTGCGGGATCGTCTTCTCGTCGACCTCGGTCGCCAGACGCGGGCGCCACGCGGCGACGCGCAGCGCCTCGGCGGCGAGCGTTCCGGCGGCGGCGACACGACCCGCCGCCACCGCGGCGGCCGCGTCGGCGAGTGCGGCACGCGGCACGATGCGCTCGATCCAGTGCCACGCGGATGCCGGGTGGCCGGACGGGTCGGCGTACTGGTGGGCCCCGGGCCGGGGCGAGGCCCAGGGGTCGGTCCAGTCGAGGGCGACCCCGTCGGGCGCAGCCGCGGGAGCCGCCGCGTCGAGCGCGTCGAGTGACATTGCGGCGATCACCGCGAACTCGGCACTGCGATCGGCGACCTCGACGCGCAGCATGAACCGCATGCGGTCGAGGAATGCGGCGAGCGGGGCAGCCTCGGCGCCCTCGACGATGAGCCAGCTCGACTCGCCGTCGTCGATCATGTGCACGGCGTGCTCGATGTGACCCGACGCGTCGAGCAGCAGCGCCTCGGCACTCTCACCGGGCGCGAGGTGATCGACGGCCTGGCTCGCCATCGAGTGCAGCCACGAGCGGCGGTCGGGACCGGTGACGACCACGAGGCCGCGGTCGGAGAGGTCGACGATGGCGTCACCGCGTTCGAGCTTGCGCTGCTCGACGATGGGATTGCCGTAGTGGCCCGCCACGCCGAGGTCGAGCGCCTCGGCGGGAACAGCGCCGGAGAGGGTGAGGAACGGTGATGCGGTCATCAGTCGACCTTCGCGAGTCGGGCCGACGCGTGCGTGCGCAGGTCCTGGCCGAGCGCGGCGATGTCCCACGCCCAGAGCAGGTGCGCGTCGACGAGGCCGTAGAGACGGGTCGCGGCCGCGTAGTCCTTCGCACCGGCGGCGCGCATGACGGCGTCGGTGGCGAGGTCGATGCGGGGCCCCTTGACCTGGCCGAGGTAGAGCTCGCTGACGCCGCCGGGGTGCACGATCGACACCTCGAGGTCGAAGCCGCCGTCGGCGTTGCGCAGCTTCTCGACCGCCTCGGCGTCGGGGTAACGTGCATCGCCGACCGCCGGGAGGAGCGCCGGCCCGGGGTCGCCCTCGCCCTGCTCGCGGGCGAGCCGCCAGTAGCCGGTCTCGGTCGCGAGCGGAGTCGCCTCACCAGCCTCGTCGGCAGGGAACAACCACGTGTACGACGTGTAGTTGAGGTGCGGGAGCCCGTCGTGGCTGAAGCTCAGGCGCTGCCCGAACTCGTGGGTGACCGCCTCGTCGCCGACCTTGTAGTCGATGACCCCCGACCCCTCCCAGACCCCGAGGAGCCACGAGAGCGGAACGAGCTCGGCCGGCAGGTCGACAGGCAGTTCGATCATCGCCACGACTTCATCAGCACCTAGCGCTGACCCTTGAACAGCTTGTAGACGACGACGCCGCTGACCCACGCGATCGCGAGGCTCGCGAGGCCGAGCAGGCCGATGAAAAGGAGTTCGAGGGCGAGCAGCTCAGACATGCCCCTGAGTCTATCCGCTCACCGAACGGCGACGGGCGCCACGACCGCCGAAGCCAGCGCGACCAGGACGACGGCGCCGGCGATGCTCGCCGAGACCCGGCCGACGAACCCCTCGGGGCGACGGGTGGCCAGCTGCACGGCGAGCGTTGCGATCACGACGACGGCGAGCACGACACCGAGCGCGGCGAAGACGGCGAGTGGACCGAGTGCGCCGAACCAGTCGACGCCGCCCGTGTAGGCGAGACCCACGACGACACCGACCCCGGCGAGCGCGATCACCCAGACCGACACGACGCTGAGCCATCCGCCACCGGACGTCGCATTCTCGGCCATCGTCGCTCCCCAAGACTCGATGTCGCGGACGGGGTGCACCCGTCCCGTAGTATTGACCGCACCTTACTACTGGAGGGTGTGGCGTGGCGCAGCTGCTGATCTTGACGCCGGCGGCCAACGATGACGTTCTTCCGGCTCTTCCGCTCCTGTCTCATCGAGTCCGGGTCATCCCGGCCTCGCCCGAGCAGCTGGTGAGAGCGCCCGAATCCGATCTCGTGTTCCTCGATGCCCGCACCAACCTGGCGGGCGCGAAGGCACTCTGCCAGATCCTGCGCACGACCGGCCTCTCGGTGCCGCTCGTACTCGTCGTCACCGAGGGCGGGCTCACCGCGGTCACGCCCGACTGGGGTGTCGACGACGTCGTGCTCGAGCACGCCGGCCCCGCCGAGGTCGACGCGCGCATCAGGCTCGCCATCGGCCGATCGCAGCGGTCGCAGCCCACCGAGCGCATCCAGACGTCGGGCGTCGTCATCGACGAGGCCAGCTATTCCGCGAAGGTGCGCGGGCGCCCGCTCGACCTCACGTACAAGGAATTCGAGCTGCTGCGCTTCCTCGCCGCCCACCCATCGCGGGTCTTCACGCGCGAGCAACTGCTCAGCGAGGTGTGGGGCTACGACTACTTCGGCGGCACACGCACGGTCGACGTGCACGTGCGGCGCCTCCGGGCGAAGCTCGGCGACCTCGAGAGCCTCATCGGCACGGTGCGCAACGTCGGCTACCGCTTCAACGTGCACGAGGAAGACGACGAAGGCGCTCCTGCCGTAACCGCACGTTAATACGCACCTCATCCTGCGTTGGCACCGGGTGGCATGATGAGGGGATGACGTCTGAAAGCCTCATCGAGGACGAGCGCACCTCCGACCGGACCGCGAGCGACTTCGACGACGACTTCGAGCCGTTCGACATCGAGGGCGCGCCCGAGCTCCCCGCCGAACGGTACCTCGATCGCGAGCTCAGCTGGCTGGCGTTCAACCAGCGGGTGCTCGAGCTGGCCGAAGATCCCACGCTTCCCGTGCTCGAGCGAGCGAACTTCCTCGCCATCTTCGCGTCGAACCTCGACGAGTTCTTCATGGTGCGGGTCGCCGGCCTGAAGCGCCGCATCATGACGGGCCTCGCCGTGCCGACGAACGTCGGGCGTGCGCCGATGGACGTGCTCGTCGACATCTCGACGAAGGCGCACGAGCTGCAGGAGCGCCACGCCGCCGCATACCAGCGACTCGTCAAGCCCGCACTCGAGACGGCGGGCATCCAGGTCGTGACGTGGGACCAGCTCGCCGAAGACGAGCACGCCCACCTGCGCGCCTACTTCGGCGCCCAGATCTTCCCGGTGCTGATGCCGCTCGCCGTCGACCCGGCGCATCCGTTCCCCTACATCTCGGGGTTGTCGCTCAACCTCTCCGTTCGAGTGCGCAACAGCCGCACCGGGCGGCAGGAGTTCGCGCGCGTCAAGGTGCCGCAGATGCTGCCGCGCTTCGTTCGCGTCGACCCGAGCGAGTCGGTGCAGCGCGTGCGGTACATCACCCTCGAGGACCTCATCGCCAACCACCTCGGCGACCTCTTCCCCGGCATGGAGATCATCGAGCACCACGTGTTCCGGGTCACCCGCAACGAAGACGTCGAGATCGAGGAGGACGAGACCGAGAACCTCATCAAGGCGCTCGAGAAAGAACTGCTGCGCCGCCGATTCGGCCCGCCCATCCGGCTCGAGATCACCGACGACATGGACGAGGTGACGCTCGGCCTGCTGGTGCGCGAGCTCGATGTCACCGAGCAGGAGGTGTTCCGCCTGCCCGCGCCGCTCGACCTCGGCGGTCTCTTCGACCTCGCCAAGATCGACCGCCCCGACCTGCACTACGGCACCCACGTGCCGACCACCGCGGTGCAGTTGCAGCCGTCCGAGCCGAACCGACGCGCCGACATCTTCAAGGCGATCTCCCGTCAAGACGTGCTGGTGCACCACCCCTACGAGTCGTTCGCGACGAGCGTGCAGGCCTTCCTCGAGCAGGCGGCGGCCGATCCCGACGTGCTCGCCATCAAGCAGACGCTGTACCGCACCTCGGGCGACAGCCCGATCGTCGAGGCGCTCATCGACGCCGCCGAATCGGGCAAGCAGGTGCTCGCGCTCGTCGAGATCAAGGCTCGGTTCGACGAGCAGGCGAACATCTCGTGGGCCCGCAAGCTCGAGAAGGCGGGCGTGCACGTGGTCTACGGCCTCGTCGGGCTGAAGACCCACTGCAAACTCGCGCTCGTGATCCGACAGGAGAAAGACGGCCTGCGCCACTACAGCCACATCGGCACAGGCAACTACAACCCGAAGACGAGCCGCATCTACGAAGACCTGGGACTGTTCACCACCGACGACCAGGTCGGCAAAGACCTCACCCGCCTGTTCAACGAGCTGTCGGGCTACGCCATCGAGAAGAAGTTCAAGCGGCTGCTCGTGGCTCCGCTGCACCTCCGCAAGGGGCTGCTGAAGCTCATCGCCACCGAGATCCGCAACGCAGAGGCCGGCCGGCCCTCGGGCATCCGCATCAAGGTCAATTCGATCGTCGACGAGGCGATCATCGATGCGCTCTACCGGGCGTCGAACGCGGGGGTGCCCGTCGATGTGTGGGTGCGCGGAATCTGCAGCCTGCGACCCGGCATCGCGGGGCTCAGCGAGAACATCCGGGTGCGCTCGATCGTGGGTCGCTACCTCGAGCACTCCCGCATCTTCACGTTCGTGAACGACGGCGACGTGCAGACCTACATCGGCTCGGCCGACATGATGCACCGCAACCTCGATCGCCGCGTCGAGGCGCTCGTGCGTCTCGTCGACCCGGCCCACCTCGCCGAGATCAGCGGGCTGTTCGACCAGGCCATGGACGACTCGACGAGCACCTGGCACCTCGCGGGCGACGGCGTGTGGACCCGCCACTCGACCGACGAAGCCGGACTGCCGCTCACCGACCTGCAGAACCGGCAGATGCTCGAGATCGGCCAGCGCAAGCGCACCGGAAAACGCCGGTGACGTCGACGGCGATCTACGCCGCGGGTGCCGTCTGCTGGCGCATCATCGACGGCAAGGTGCACGTGCTGGTGATCCACCGCACGGTGTACGGCGATGTCACGATTCCCAAGGGCAAAGTCGACCCGGGCGAGTCGCTGCCCCAGACCGCGGTGCGCGAGATCGCCGAAGAGACCGGGCTCGCCGTCGCACTCGGGGTACCGCTCGGGGTCTCGCGCTACCCGCTCCCGAGCGGACGCGAGAAGATCGTGCACTACTGGTCAGCCGAGGTGAGCGACCGGGCGGTGCAGCAGTCGACGTTCAAGCCGAACGCCGAGGTGGCCGCCATCGAGTGGGTGACGCTCAAGCGGGCCCGCGGCTACCTGAGCTATGAGCCCGACGTCGAGATCCTCGACAATTTCGTCAAGCTCGTCGACCAGGGCGTGACATCCACCTTCTCGCTCACGGTGCTGCGCCACGGCAAGGCCGTCGGACGAGGCGGCTGGTCGCGCGCCGATACGGCACGTCCGCTGACCGAACGCGGGGTCGAGCAGGCCGCCGGCCTCGTGCACACGCTCACGGCGTGGGGCCTGAAGCGCATCGTTTCGAGCCCAGCGGTCCGCTGCGTCACCACCGTGGTGCCGCTTGGAGCCGCCACCGGCATCAAGGTCAAGCGCGACGCCGGCATCAGCCAGGACGCATGGGAGGCGGGTGAGGGCGAGGTGCGGCGCGTGGTCGGCAAGCGGGTGCGGTCGGGCAAGAACGCGGTGCTCTGCAGCCACGGCCCGGTGCTGCCCGAGATCATGCGCGAGATCGCGCTGGCGACGGGCACTCCCCTCGGCGCTTACGTGACCGATGCCGCGGGGCTCGAGCCCGGTGCCTTCAGCGTCGTGCACCTCTCGGCGACGAATTCGGGTTCGGGCATCATCGCCGTCGAGACGCACGCTCCGCGCGCCTAGCGGCGGTTTCCCGAGAGCGCTCTTCACCCGACATCCGGAGCGACAGCGCTCGTTCACCTTCCGTTTACCAACGCGGCGGAAGCTGGTAAGGAGCGCTGATTAGCGTCGCAGGCGGGTCGGCACCGGCCCGAAATCCTGCAAACGAACCCCGGAAGGGAATTCACGTGAACCTCAAGCGTTTCGGCGTGCCTGCCGTTATCGCCGTCACCGCGGCACTCGCACTCAGCTCGTGTGCCGCGAACGAAGGCGGAGCTGCCACCGAAGAGTCGACCTCGACGCTGTCGGGCAACCTCGTCGGCGCAGGCGCCTCCTCGCAGGACGCCGCCCAGCAGTCGTGGATCGCCGGCTTCCAGACCGCCAACCCCGACGTCACGATCGACTACGACCCCTCGGGCTCCGGCGCCGGTCGTGAGACCTTCCTCGAGGGCGCGAGCGACTTCGCCGGCTCCGACCGTGCGTTCAAGGACGACGAGCTCGCCGCCGGCGGCTTCGCCAAGTGCGCTCCCGACTCGACCATCGTCGAGCTGCCGCTCTACATCTCGCCCATCGCCGTGATCTTCAACGTCGAGGGCGTCGACACGCTCGACCTCGATGCGGCGACGATCGCGGGCATCTTCGCCGGCACGATCACGAACTGGAACGACCCGGCCATCGCCGCGTCCAACCCCGACGCGACGCTGCCCGACCTGGCGATCACGCCCGTGCACCGCTCCGACGACTCGGGCACCACCGAGAACTTCACCGAGTACCTCGGTGCGGCTGCTGCCGACGTGTGGACCTATGAGGCCGACGGCGTCTGGCCGTTCGAGGGCGGCGAGGCTGCGCAGGGCACCTCGGGCCTCGTCGACGCGGTCACCAACGGCACCGGCACCATCGGCTACGCCGACGCGTCGCGCGCCGGTGACCTCGGCACCGTCGCGGTGCAGGTCGGCGACGAGTTCGTCTCGTACTCGCCCGAGGCCGCTGCCGCCATCGTCGACGCCTCGCCGTTCGCCGAGGGCCGCGCCGAGGGTGACCTCGCCATCGAGCTCGACCGCACCTCGACCGAGGCCGGCGTCTACCCGGTGGTCCTCGTCAGCTACCTCATCGCCTGCGGCACCTACGCCGAGTCCGAGAACGTCGAGCTCGTGAAGTCGTACCTCTCGTACATCGCCAGCCCCGAGGGCCAGGAAACCGCGGCGACCGACGCCGGCTCGGCCCCGATCTCGGACGCGCTCCGCGAGAAGGTCACGGCTGCCATCGACTCGATCAGCTAGTAAGTTCGTGCCCGACCCCGAGTGTTCGTCGAGAACGCCACGGGGTCGGGCACGGCCTTGTCTCCCCCACCCGCTCCTGACACGAGGATTGCGACCCATGAGCACCACCACCGCGATCAAGGCGAAACAACGGCCCGGCGACCGGGTCTTCTCCGGCTCCGCCGTCTTCGCGGGGTCCATGATCCTCGTGACCCTGGCAGCCGTCGCGATCTTCCTGATCGTGCAGAGCATCCCGGCGTTCTTCGCAGACAGCGAAGACGCCTCGATCCTGCCCGCCAACTTCTGGGAGTACGTCGGCCCGCTCGTCTTCGGCACGGTCTGGGCCGCCACCCTCGCACTGATCATGGCCGTCCCGGTCTCGATCGGCATCGCCCTCTTCATCTCGCATTACGCGCCGCGTCGCCTGGCGTCGGTGCTCGGGTACATCGTCGACCTGCTCGCGGCGGTTCCCTCGGTCGTGTTCGGCCTCTGGGGCATCGGCGTACTCGCCCCGGCCATCCAGCCGATCTACTCGTGGCTCGTCGAGAACGTCGGCTGGTTCCCGCTGTTCGCGGGCCCCGTCTCGGGCACAGGTCGCACCATCCTCACCGCCGGCATCGTGCTGGCCGTCATGGTGCTGCCCATCATGACCGCCATCTGCCGTGAGGTGTTCCTGCAGACCCCCGTGCTCCACGAGGAGGCGGCGCTCGCGCTCGGCGCGACCCGCTGGGAGATGATCCGCACCGCCGTGCTCCCCTTCGGCCGCTCGGGCATCATCTCGGCGTCCGTGCTCGGCCTCGGCCGTGCGCTCGGTGAGACGATGGCGGTGGCGATGGTGCTCTCCGCCTCGGGCGCCGTCACGTTCCAGCTGCTGACCTCGGTGAACCCGTCGACGATCGCCGCGAACATCGCCCTGAGCTTCCCCGAGGCGTACGGCATGAACGTCAACGTGCTCATCGCGACCGGCCTCATCCTCTTCATCGTGACCTTCGTGGTCAACGCGTTCGCCCGCTGGATCGTCAGCCGCCGCAAGGAATTCTCGGGAGCCAACTGATGACCACGACGACGAAACCAGAAGCCCCGACCGCGGGCCCGATCGAGAACTCGCTCACCGCCGGTCGCCTGCCCACTCCTGCCCCCTGGATCATCCTCGGCGCAGCGATCGCCGTGGGCCTCGCCATCTTCGGCGTGCTCGCCCTCGCCGGCGGCGAGTTCAACTGGGGCGGCGCGATCGTCGTGGGCGCCCTGCTCTACATCCCGTCGATCTGGCTCTTCTCCTTGCTCGTCGAGGGCCGGCGACGAGCGATGGACCGCCTCGTCACCGCCCTCGTCACCGGGGCCTTCGTGCTCGCGATGATCCCGCTCATCTCGCTGACGATCACCGTCGTGACCTACGGCGTCGCCCGATTCGATGCCGAGTTCTTCAGCTCGTCGATGCGCAACGTCACGGGTGAGGGCGGCGGCGTGCTGCACGCCATCGTCGGAACCCTGCTCATCACCGGCGCCGCGGCGATCATCTCGATCCCGATCGGCCTGATGACCTCGATCTACCTGGTCGAGTACGGCCGCGGCAGGCTCGCCCGCGGCATCACGTTCCTCGTCGATGTCATGACCGGCATCCCGTCGATCGTCGCCGGCCTGTTCGCCTACGCGCTGTTCTCGATCTTCCTCGGCCCGGGGACGCGCACCGGCATCGCCGGCTCGGTCTCGCTCGCGGTGCTCATGATCCCCGTCGTGGTGCGCTCGAGCGAAGAGATGCTGCGCCTCGTGCCGAACGAGCTGCGCGAGGCGGCGTACGCGCTCGGCGTGCCCAAGTGGCTCACGATCGTCAAGGTCGTGCTGCCCACCTCGATCGCCGGCATCACGACCGGCATCACGCTCGCGATCGCCCGCGTCATCGGCGAGACCGCGCCGCTGCTCATCGCAGCCGGCTTCACCGCGAGCATGAACTACAACCTCTTCGACGGCCGCATGTCGTCGCTGCCCGTCTTCGTGTACACGCAGTATGCCAATCAGGGCAATCCGCCCGAGGCCTACCTCGACCGCGCGTGGGCCGCCGCCCTCACGCTCATCCTCATCGTCATGGCGCTGAACCTCATCGCCCGACTCGTCGCCCGCTTCTTCGCTCCGAAGTTCGGCCGCTGAACCGCACGTCCCAGTTAGGAAACCCGTGTCCAAGCGCATTGAAGTCAAAGACCTCAACGTCTACTACAGCAAGTTCCTCGCGGTCGAGGGCGTCAGCCTCGAGATCGAGCCGCGCAGCGTCACCGCGTTCATCGGCCCATCGGGTTGCGGCAAGTCGACCTTCCTCCGCACGCTGAACCGCATGCACGAGGTCATCCCCGGCGCTCGCGTCGAGGGCGAGGTGCTCATCGACGGCAACAACCTGTACGACGCCGATGTCGACCCGGTGCTCGTGCGCCGTCAGGTCGGCATGGTGTTCCAGCGGCCGAACCCGTTCCCGACGATGTCGATCAAGGAGAACGTGCTCGCGGGCGTCAAGCTCAACAACAGCCGCATCTCGAAGTCCGACGCCGACGAGCTCCTCGAGAAGTCGCTTCGGGGGGCGAACCTCTGGAACGAGGTCAAGGACCGCCTCGACCGCCCCGGTTCGGGCCTGTCGGGCGGCCAGCAGCAGCGCCTCTGCATCGCACGCGCGATCGCGGTCTCCCCCGAGGTCATCCTCATGGACGAGCCGTGCTCGGCGCTCGACCCGATCTCGACCCTCGCGATCGAGGACCTCATCGAGGAGATGAAGCAGCAGTACACGATCGTGATCGTGACGCACAACATGCAGCAGGCCTCGCGTGTCAGCGACAAGACCGCGTTCTTCAACATCGCCGGCACCGGCAAGCCGGGCAACCTCATCGAATACGACGACACCACGACGATCTTCTCGAACCCGTCGGTGCAGGCGACCGAAGACTACGTCTCAGGCCGCTTCGGTTGAGCCGCGACTGATCGCGAAACGAGAGAATGCCCCGGAGTTCCCTCCGGGGCATTCTCCGTTGACGTCGGCGGCGCTGCCCGGGCTCAGTCGCGAGGACTCTGCAGGTACGCGTTGAACTCGCGTGTCGCTTCGGCATCGAACGGCACGGATGCCCCATCGACGGCCGTGACTCCGGCGGCGAGCCGCACGCTCGAGACGAGCCACATCGCGTCGGCGGAACCGAGCTCGGCCGCCGGGACGTCGCGGTACTCCGTGCGCCGGCCGGTGCGCTCGAGGTACTCGAAGAGGCTCAGCTGCGTCGTGCCGTGCAGGATGGCGCCGCTCGGAGCAGGAGTCGAGTACACGTCGCCGCTGCGCAGGATCACGCTCGACGTCGGGCCCTCCATGACATATCCGTCCGAGGAGATGAAGATCGTGTCGTCGGCTCCGCGACGCTTCGCCTCGCGGAGCGCCGCCATGTTCGTGGCGTAGCTCAGCGTCTTCGCTCCGAGCAGCAGCCACGGCGCCTTCGCCGCTGCGTCACGCGCGTATCCGCGGTCGAGCGTGACGACGCGCACTCCGTGCTCGCGCGGGCCGCTGAAGTCGGCGGCGGGTGCGGCGTGCAGCCACGCGGTCGGCGCAGGACCGTGTTCGACGCCGCGGCTCAGCACCAGCTTCAGGGCGAACTCGCCCCGCTCGGGCAGCGCGGCGACCGCGCGGGCGATGGCGGCCTCCCACTGGGCGATGTTCGGCTCGGGCAGTTCGCAGATGCGCGCCGAGTTGCGCAGCCGCTCGAGGTGCGCGCGGGCCTCTTGCGCGTGGCCGTCGGTGACCGCGAGCGTCTCGAAGATGCCGTCGCCGCGCTGCGTCGAGAGCTCACCGACCCGAAGGGCGGGCTCTGCAGCATCGACCTCGCGGAACGTGGCTTCGAGGTCGGAGACGTCGCCGCCGGCGGGCACGGGCTCGATGAGGAGGGTGACGGTGTCGGGCATGATCCGATGTTACGGGCACCCGAGCATGAGTAAGGCCGGCCGCAGAACGCCTCTCGGCGCGAGGCCGCTCGGAGCGGCGAATATTGGAGCCCGGGGTTACTGCGGCCGGCCTCGACAAGTGTAAACGAGGTCGACCCCCTCGGCATTCCCGAGCGAGCCGAACGGCCGCCGATCGGGTCGATCGATCAGTCGAGTGCGTCGCGACGCCAGAGCCGCGCGCACGAGGCGAACTCCTCGGCGAGCTGGGTCAGGCGCAGCGCGCGGGTGGTGAGCATGGTCGAGCGATCGGGATGCGTCGTGTCTGCGGCATCGGCATCGTCTGCCAGGCTCGCCAACCCGGCCGCCGACACGCGCGCGAACGCCGCTGCCCGATCGAGTGCGACGGCGAAGTCGCCCGTGAAGAGGCCGTGCAGGATGCGGTCGGCGAGCTCGACGACCTCGTCAGGGCCGGCGGGGATCGCCGCGCCCGCGACGACCTGGTCGATCGTGTGCGACACCTCGGTGCCGCGCTGGAACGCGAGCGCCTGGCCGCGCGGATCTTGCCGGATCAGCGCGCGCAGCAGGTAGACGCGCCAGAGCGCGCCAGGCAGGCTCTTCGCCGACGCATGCGACCAGAGTTCGGCGATCGCGTCGATGCCGTGTTCGTCGGTGTACGCCACCAGTCGCGCGATGACCTCGGGATCGGGGTCTTCGCGCACCCGGGCCAGCAACGCCGCTGCGGTGTCGTGGGCGACCCGGCTGAGGTGCGCAGGATCTTCTGCGCCGAGGTAACTGTCGAACATCGCAGGCGGGAAACGGGTGGGGCGGTGGAAGTCTGAAGCCATCGCGCGTCACTTTACTCCGCCCAGCCGGGTGACGGCCGGGGACGAAGCCCTGCCCGGCGATCGATGAATGCGGTTCGCCACGTGTACCCCTGCCGGGCGCCGAGTGCGGCAGCAGCCGGCGACACGACGAGCACTCCTTCATCCGTGGAGCGTATCCGTGTCCACCGACACCGGACCGGTGCCCCCCGTCAGGCTCGAACTGACGACCCGCGGATTAAAAGTCCGCTGCTCTACCAACTGAGCTAGAGGGGCGTGCACACTATTCTTCCATGGCCACTGGGGCGTCCGTCACGTCGGCGGCGCCCGCCACGCCGTGCTCGCAGGCCCAGATCACGACGTGCACGAGGTGAGGCGGCCTAGCTTCGCGAGGATCGCGGCGATGTGCGCCTTGACGGCGTTGCCGGTCAGGAGCAGCCGCGCCCGTGCGCGGGTCACCCGACGAGCGCGCGGAATCCCGACATGAGGGCGACACGCTCGGCCGACGACCGCGCGAGCGGAGTCACGTTGAGCGTGGTGACCCCGGCCTCGGCGAACGCCGCCACCCGCTCTGCGACGTACGAGGCCGGCCCGATGAGCGAGATCGCCCGCACGAGCTCGTCGGGGACGGCGGCGATCGCCTCGTCGCGACGGCCCGCGAGGTAGTGATCCTGGATGATGGCCGCCTCGGCCTCGAAGCCGTAGCTCGCGATGAGGTCGTTGTAGAAGTTCTTGCCGCGGGCGCCCATGCCGCCGATGTAGAGCGCGAGGTTCGGCTTCACGAGCGGCAGCACCTGCTCGGCGTGGTCGGTGATCGCGAGCGCCGGGCTCGCGAAGACGTCGAGCGGGCCCAGCTCGGACGCCCGCTTGGCGGCGCCCGCGGCGAGCGCGTCACCCCACACGGCGGCGGCGCGCTCGGGGTGGAAGAACATCGGCATCCACCCCTCGGCGATCTCGGCGGTCTGCTCGACCGACTTCTGGCCGAGCGAGGCGATCGTGATCGGGATGCGCTCGCGCACCGGATGGTTGATCAGCTTCAACGGCTTGCCGAGTCCGGTGCCCTCGCCTTCGGGCAGCGGGATGTGGTACTTCGCACCCTGGTGCACCACCGGCTCGCGCCGCCACGTCATGCGGCAGATGTCGACGATCTCGCGGGTGCGTCCGAGCGGGGCGTCGTACCGCACTCCGTGGAACCCCTCGATGACCTGCGGGCCCGATGCGCCGATGCCGAGCTCGAACCGCCCGTCGGAGACGTAGTCGAGACCGGCTGCGGTCATCGCGGTGAGGGTGGGCGTGCGGGTGTAGAGCTGCAGGATGCCCGAGGCGAGCGTGATCTTCGACGTGCGCGCTGCGAGGAAGCCGAGCTGGCTGACCGCGTCGAACGAGTAGGCCTCGGGCACCGCGATGCGGTCGATGCCCGCCTGCTCGAGTTCGGCGACCTCGTCGGCCGCCTCGCGGAATCCGCCCGCGTAGTTCAGGAACATGCCGACGCGCATCGTCACTCCTCGTCGTGTGAATGGGCGCCCGTGCCGATCGGCCGCGAGCACTCAGACCTTATCCGAGCACGTCGCGGCCGGGGCATCCGTTTGTGGGCCGTCGACTACGTGGGGATGACGACGATCGGTTCGGTGGTGGGTTGCGGCGAACCGCCCGCGGGTTCGACGGTGACGCCCACGGCGACACCCGGCGTGAACGACCCCTCGAGCACCCGCCACGTCTCTTCGCCCGAGACGTCGAACGTGCCGGCAGACGCCGCGCCGGAGTCGTCGATGTACCAGAGCTCGTAGGTCTGGTCGGCCTCGAGCTCGGGGAGGCCTGCGACGACCACGCCCGAGCGGCCCTGCTCGGCGGAGGTGACGAGCGTGATCTCGCCGCCGCCCGCGACCTCGTGCGTCTGCGACTGCGCGTCGGGCGCCTCGGCGATCGCGGCCATCTCGCGTTGCGCGCCCCAGCCGTTGGGGCCGGACCATGCGACGCCGAGCACGGCGCCCGCGATGAGCAGGATCGCGGCGGCGGCCGCGCCGAGCAGCGCACCTGGACGCTCGAACCAGCGACGGCGGGCGTGCGCCTGTGCCCGGCCGGGCGGGCGTTCGATCGGCGCAGCAGATGACGCGGGCTGCGCGGGCGCCGCAGGCTCGGCGGACGCCGCAGGGGTGGCGGATGCCACAGGCTCGGCGGATGTCGCAGGCTCGACCCGTTGCGCCACGGGCTGCTGCTGGGGCAGCCCGTCGAGCTGCGCCATCAGCCGCTGCTTGAGTGCGGGTGGCGGTTCGACCGGCTCGGCGAGTGCGGCGAGCACCGCCGCCGACTCCGCATGGGAATCGGCCGCGGCGCGCAACTCGGGCGATGCGGCGGCCGCTGCCTCGAACGCCGCCCGCTCGTCGGCGTCGAGCGCATCGAGCGCGTGCGCCGCGGCGAGCTCGTGCATCGCCTCGAGCGAGGCGAACTCGCGCGCGAGTCGCGGCTCGTCGGTGTGCTCGCCGTCGCGGTCTCCCGGTTCGGTCATGTCGTCACCCCCAATGCGGATCTCAATCGGATCATGCCGTCGCGCAGTCGCGTCTTCACCGTACCCAGCGGAACCTCGAGCCGCTCGGCGATCTCGCGCTGCGTGAGTCCGTCGTAGTACGCGAGCGCCACGCATTCGCGCTGAAGCTTCGAGAGGTCGGCGAGCGCCTCGTGGACGCGTTCGTGCTCGACGCGCACCTCGACCTCCTCGGCGACGGTGTCGACCGGCACGTCGAGGTCGCGGGCGCCGATGCGCAGGTCGCGGTCGCGGGCCGCCTGCGCGGCGCGAATGCGGTCGACCGCGCGCCGGTGGGCGAGCGTGAACATCCACGCGAGCGCACTGCCGCGGGCCGGATCGAACCGCGGTGCGGTCTGCCAAATCTCGAGGTACACGTCCTGCGTCACCTCCTCGGCCTGCGCCGGGTCGACCACGAGCCGGCGGACGAGCCCGAAGACCCGCGGGGCGGTCGCGTCGTAGAGCGCGGCGAATGCCTGCCGGTCACCGGCTCCGACCCTGGCGAGCAGTTCGTCGGGTGTCGGCGCTGGTGCCGGCGCGCCTGCCCCGCTGCCGTCGACCACGAGTCCAAGCATGTCAGATCGTGCGTCGCGGGCCGAGAGGTCGGCGGCGTCGCCGCGTGCGAGTTGGAGGACACGGATCATCCGAACGTGAAGGAGTAGGCGTCGACCCCGGTCGACATGGTGACGGTGAGCGTGCCCGACGCCGGGGCATCCGTCTTGACGAGACGATACGAACGCGGCACGCCGCCGACCTCGATCTCGCGGGTCCCGCGGCCGTCGTCGACGACGACGGTGCCGGTTCCGCCGAGCACCAGGCGCACCTCGCTGCCCGTGTACGCGAGTCGCACCCGCGCGTCGGGCGCGGCCGGAGCGATCGACTGCGTGCCGAGCGCCCAGTCGCCGTCGAGCGCGAAGGCGTCACGCGGCAGGTCAGTGGGGAACGCGAAGTCGGTCGTCGCCCGCCGGTAGGGCTCGTCGCCCGCGAAGTTCACCTGCTTCGTGGTGCCGAGGAACGTCTCGGGCGTGGTCGAACCGGCTCGGGGGGTTTCGTCGCGCTCTTCGGTAGAGGCTGGCAGCGCGACACCCGGGTCGGCCTGCTCGAGCAGCTCGCGGATGAGCCGCTCGGTCGCGGCGTAGTTGCCCTCGCCGAACGAGATGTGCCGCACCGTGCCGTCGGCGTCGATGAGGTAGTGCGCAGGCCAGTACCGATTGCGGTAGTTCGTCCAGGTCGAGAGCGAGTTGTCGAGCCCGACGGGGTAGTCGATGCCGAACGAGCGAATGCCCGCCTCGACATTTCGTGGCTCCTTCTCGAACGCGTACTCGGGCGAATGGATGCCGACGACCGAGAGCCCCGCGTCGCGGTACGCCTCGTCCCACGCGACCACGTGCGGGATCGAGCGCTGGCAGTTGATGCACGAGTACGCCCAGAAGTCGACGAGCACCACCCTTCCGCGAAGCTCGGCGAGGTCGACGGATGCCCCGTCGTCGGTGTTGAGCCACTGCTGGATGCCCCTGATCGTGGGCGCGGTACCGCACGACTCGAGCTCGGACGCGCCGTTCGTGCACTCGTCGAGCTCGGCGTTCTCGTCGTTCACCAGTCCCCCGAGGTCGAGCGCGCGGGTGATCTCCTCCGAGTCGGCGAGGTCCTGCTGGAACGCGCTCGTGTAGTCGGGCACGAGGCGCTGCAGCAGCTGGGGCAGGTTGAACACGAGCCCTGCGGCGAGCGCGATCATCACCACGCCGCCCGCGATTCGGATGCCCCGCTGATGGGTGCGGAACGCCTTCACCCGCTCGGCCACCCGCCGCCCCGCAAGGGCGAAGATGAGCAACGGCAGCGCGGCACCGATCGCGAACGACAGCGTCAGCACGACCGTGTCGAGGCCGATCCGCCCGGTCGAGCCGGCGACCGTGATCGCGGCGAGCACCGGCCCCGCGCAGGGCACGTACACCGCGCCGAGCGCGAAGCCGAGGGGGAATCCGCCGCGCTCGGTTCCCACGTTGCGCTGCGGGATCCAGGAGAACGGCTTCTCGAGCAGCGACTCGACGCGCGGCACGATGAGCCCGACGCCGATCAGCACGAGCACGACGATGCCCGCCCAGCGCAGCACGTCCTGCGGCAGGTCGAGCAGGCCGAGGATGAGCGAGCCGACGAGCGTGAACAGGCTGAAGCTCACCACGAGCCCTGCGATCACCAGGTACGGGCGCCAGCGGCCCGCCTGCGGGGCATCCGTCGTGCCTCTCGCGCTCTGCGCGCCGCCCGACAGGAAGATGACGGGCAGCACGGGCAGGATGCACGGCGAGATGCCGGTGATGAGGCCTCCGAGGAGGCCGATGAGGGCGAGGGTGATCACGGGGTCCTGCTTTCTCGGGTCGACGAGTGATTCGAAGCCGACGGCCGTTTCGATTGGTCGGATGCCCCGTGCTGCGCCCGAACTCTCGGGCCCCAGGTGGATTCGACGCTCGACGTCGCGAAATCCAATCCGAATGGCGCACGGCGCCGAATCCCTCGCATCGGCCCGTCCGGAGGCCGGCACCCATTGAAGGAGCACACGATGCGATCCACCGCACGCAGCACCCGCACCACCCTCGCCGTCTTCGCGATCACCGCGGTCGCGATGCTCGGCCTCGCCGGCTGCAGCTCGCCGGGCAGCTCGGCTGAGGAGGAGCCCGCCATGTCGGAGGAGGCGACGCCGACCGAGGAGGCCATGGAGGCCGATCCCGCCGCAGACCTCGTCGGCCCCGGCTGCGCCGCCTACGCCGAGGCGGTGCCCGAGGGTCCCGGCTCGGTCGTCGGCATGTCGACCGACCCGGTCGCCGTCGCCGCCTCGAACAACCCGATGCTGACGACGCTCACGGCCGCGGTCTCAGGTCAGCTGAACCCCGATGTCAACCTCGTCGACACGCTGAACGGCGACGAGTTCACGGTCTTCGCGCCCGTCGACGCGGCGTTCGCGAAGATCGACCCGGCGACCATCGAGGCGCTGAAGACCGACTCCGAGACGCTCACGGCGATCCTCACCTACCACGTGGTGCCCGGCCAGCTCTCGCCCGACGAGGTCGTCGGCACGCAGACCACCGTGCAGGGCGGCACGCTCGAGGTCACGGGCTCGGGCGACGAGCTCATGGTGAACGACGCCGCGGTCATCTGCGGCGGAGTGCACACCGCGAACGCGACCGTCTACCTCATCGACACGGTGCTCATGCCCACGATGTAGCGACGACCGTCACCTGCGATCGGCCGCACCGACTCACGGTGCGGCCGATCGCGCGCGTGTTCAGCAGTCTCGAAGTCGGATGCATCAGGCTTGGAGTTCCGACTTGTCGATCGAACGGAGCGCACATGAGCTGGAGCCTCGTGCTCGACATCGTGCTCGTGCTCGTGTTCATCGGCGCGCTCGTGAACGGCTGGCGGTCGGGTCTGCTGCGCACCGCCGCGGGACTGCTCGGACTCATCGCCGGCGCCATCGCCTCGTACTTCGTCATGCCGTGGGTCTCCGCGCTCGTGCCCTGGCCCGAGTGGCGGGCACCCGCCGCGCTCGCCTCGGCGCTCGTGCTGCTGGGTCTGGGCGCCTGGCTCGGCGCGATCATCGGCCGGGCCCTGCGCAGCGGCGCGCATGCGGTGAAGCTCGGCATGCTCGACCGCGTGCTCGGCTCGATCGGGAACCTGCTCGTCACCGCGTTCGTGGTCGCCCTCGTCGCGTCGGGCATCTCGGCGATGGGCGTGCCCGTGCTCTCCCCGGCGGTCGCGGGCTCGCGGGTGCTGCAGACGCTCGACACGGTCACCCCCGCGCCCACCCGGTCGCTGCTCGCCCAGTTGCGCACGGCAGCGCTCGGCGAGGGCATCCCCTGGCTCGTCGATGTGCTCGAGGCGCCGACCGTCGCCGGCGAACCGCCGACGGGTGCCGTCGACACGGCGGCGCTCGCCGAGGCCTCACGGTCGGTCGTCCGCGTCACCGGCAACGCCTTCGAGTGCGGCAGCAACCTCTCGGGCAGCGGCTTCGTCGTGGCACCCGATCGTGTGGTCACCAACGCGCACGTCGTGGCCGGGGTCACCGAACCCATCGTCGAGGCGCCGGGGCAGCCCGCGCTGCCTGGGCGGGTGGTGGCGTTCGACTCCGAGAACGACCTCGCGCTCATCGCCGTCGACGGGCTCGCGACCGCACCGCTCCCGATCGACGAGCCCGCGGTCGGCGACGACGTCGCGGTCGCCGGGTACCCGTTCGGCGGTCCGCTCGAGCTGCGCCCGGGGCGGATCGCGGGGAGCGGACCGCTCACCATCGCCACCGACGGGTCGACGTCGACCCGCGAGGTCGTGACGTTGTCGGCCGACGTCGACCACGGCAACTCGGGCGGACCGGTGCTCACGCAGGACGGCGAGGTCGGCGGCGTCGTGTTCGCGCGCTCAGACACCTCCGACCTCGTCGGATTCGCGATTCCGGTCTCGACGCTGGCGCCGCTCGCCGATGCGGCGCCGTCGCTCGACGCACCAGTCGGCTCGGGGTCGTGCGTGCGCTGAGCGCCGCGGACCGCCCGTTGCCTGCGATCAGTCGGCGCTGAAGCCCGCGAAGCGGATGCCCCAGCTGAGCTCCCACCCCTCGCCCGGGCCGAGCCAGCGCAGGCCGCGCTCGGAGTTGAAGGCTTCGGCCGGAGCCGTCATCGGCTCGATCGCGATCGCCACGTCGCCGTCTTCGCCCGGGAACGTGCGCGTCGTGTAGACCTGCACGTAGCCGAACTCGTCGTCTGCCCAGATCGAGACGCTGCGCCCGTCGGGCGCCGTGAGCGTGTGCTCGACCCGGCCGTCGTCGCCCGAGAGCTCGCCGAACGCGTCGTCGAGCGAGACATCGCCGACCCGGCGGCCCTCGCGGAAGTCCCACTCGGTGCCGTCGACGGGCACCTCGCCGGTCGGCAGCAGTCGCTCGTCGACCTCGATGTGGCTGGCCGCGTCGAGGCGCAGCACGAGGTCTTCGGTCGGCACGCCGCCGATCTTCAGGAACGGGTGGGTGCCGATGGCGACCGGAGCGGGATCGGCCCCGAGGTTCTCGACGAAGTGCGTGACCCGCAACCCGTCGGCGACGAGTTCGTAGTGCACGGCGGTGCCGAGCAGGAACGGGTAGCCGAGCTGCGGGTAGACGCGTGCCGAGAGCGTGACCGAGTCGCGTTCGCGGTCGATCGCGGTGTACTCGGTGTAGCGCAGCAGGCCGTGGATGGCGTTGTGGTACTTCGGCTCGGTGATCGCGAGCTGGTGGTCGACGCCGTCGTGGCTCCACTTGCCGTCACGGATGCGGTTGGGCCACGGCACCAGCACGATGCCGGCGCCCGACGGCGGCGACTGGTCTTCGCCGAAGGGCGGCACGAGGTCGATGCCGTTGATGCTGAGGGTGCGGATGCCGGCCGCGACCGCGGTGATGGTCGCCTGGACGTCTCCGCTCGCAGTCGACGTCTCGAGGACGAACTGCTCGCCCGTGGGTACGCTCATTCCTCCACTCTAGGGTCTCAGGCGCACGTCACCGCGAGCCCGACGTCCTCGAGCTCGGCGACGATCGCCCTCGGCGCCGAGGCATCGGTCACGAGCGAATCGAACGCGTCGACGGGGGCGACGCGGCCCAGGTGCACGTCGCCGATCTTCGTGCCGTCGGCCACGACGACGGCATGCGCCGCACGCTGCAGCATGAGGGACTTCACGGCGGCCTCGGGCAGGTTCGCGTTGGTCACCCCGTGAGCGGGATCGACGCCGTTGCAGCCGATCACCGCGAGGTCGACGTGCACGTCACGCAGCATCGACGCGGCGAGCGGATCGACGAGCGAGTGCTGGCGCGGGCGCAGTGTGCCCCCCGTGACGACGACTTGGAAGCGCGGGATCTCGGGCTCGAGCTCGAGCGCGATCGACAGCCCGTTCGTGAAGATCACGAGATCGGCGAGATCGGCGCGGCGCCGCAGGGCGCGGGCGACCTGCAGCGTCGTCGTGCCCACGTCGAGGATGAGGCTCTGTCCGCTCTTCACGAGCGAGGCCACATGCTCGCCGATGCGCCGCTTCGGCTCCACCGACGCCTCGAGCGCCTCCTCGAAGCTCGGCTCCCGCTCGGGCCGGTCGGCGCCGATGACGGATGTCGCGGGTACGGCACCTCCGTGGACGCGGCGGATTCCACCCTGGCGTTCGAGCGCGTCGAGGTCGGCTCGCGCCGTGACGGTGGTCACTCCGAAGGCGCGGCTGAGCTCGGCGACGCGCACGAAACCGCGTTCGGCGACGAGCGCGAGGGCGAGCTCGCGGCGGCGCGGAGCATCGAGCTGCGGGTTCGTCGACTCGACATCGGTCATACCGGCATGATCTCGCGCGTCCGTCCACTTTGCAATACGCAAATGCATTTGTTTGCACAACGAAAGTCGCGTATCGTGTGCGGCGTGAACGACACGACCGGGGCCGTTGCCGCGACATCCGCTTTCGAAACCGACGCGCGTATCGCAGTACGCCCGACGACGCTCGCCGACGGGCGCGAGCTCATCTACTTCGACGACGCCGACACCGCCCTCACCGGCGAGCGTGCGGTCGACGCCCGTACGCTCGACGCGCGGCCGGCGACCGCCGAGATGCGGCAGGATGCGCTGAGCGGCGAGTGGGTCTCGATCGCCGCTGCCCGGCAGCATCGCGTCGTCCTCCCTCCGGCGAGTCTCGACCCGCTCGCGCCGCAATCGCCGGGCAACCCCTCCGAGATCCCGGGCAACTACGACGTCGCCGTCTTCGAGAACCGGTCACCGTCATTCGGGCCCTCGCTCGCCGAACCGGGGCAGCCCGGCGCGCTCGCGTCGCTGCGCGAGGTCGGGCTCGAGCGCACCCACGCCTCAGTGGGGCGCTGCGAGGTCGTGTGCTTCAGTCCCGAGCACGAGGGCTCGTTCGGCACGCAGACCGTCTCGCGGGCGCGCACCGTGATCGAGGCGTGGGCCCATCGCACCGCCGCGCTGTCGGCACTGCCCGGCGTCGAGCAGGTGTTCCCCTTCGAGAACCGCGGGCGTGAGATCGGAGTGACCCTCGGGCATCCGCACGGCCAGATCTACGCCTACCCCTACGTGACGCCGCGCACCGAGCGACTGCTCGCCTCGATCGACGCCTACGGGCCCGGCCTCTTCGCCGACCTCGTCGAGCGCGAGCGCGGTGGCTCACGCGTTGTGCTCTCGGGCGAGCACTGGACGGCGTTCGTGCCGTTCGCGGCCCGCTGGCCGATCGAGGTGCACCTGCTCCCCCATCGGCACGTGCCCGACCTCGCCGCCACATCGCTCGCCGAGCGCGACGAGCTGTCAACGCTGTACCTGCGGCTGCTGCGCGGCATCGACCTGCTCTACGACACCCCCACGCCCTACATCGCGGCCTGGCACCAGGCGCCGGTGCACGAGCGGCGCGACGAGGTGCGCCTCATGCTGGCGCTCACGAGCCCTCGGCGGGCGGCCGACAGACTGAAGTACCTCGCCGGCTCGGAGGCGGCGATGGGAGCATGGATCGGGGACGTCACCCCTGAGGCGCAGGCCGAGGTGCTGCGCGCCGCGATCGGGAAGGCAATGGCATGAGCGAAGTCGCGATCTCCGGGGCGGAGCACGGCTTCGCCGAGTGGTTCGGGCGCACGCCGGCCGGCGTCTGGTCGGCGCCGGGGCGGGTGAACCTCATCGGCGAGCACACCGACTACAACGACGGGTTCGTGTTCCCCTTCGCGATCGACCGGCGCACGGCTGTCGCGCTCGGCGACCGCGACGACCGGGTGCTGCGCGTCGCGACGAGCCACGACCCCGAAGCGGTCACGATCCACCTCGACGAACTTTCGCCCGACGCGATCGATGGCTGGGCGGCGTACCCGCTCGGCGTCGCCTGGGCGCTCGGCGAGTACGGTGCCGATCTCGCGCGAGCGCGCGGCGTCGACCTCTACATCGAGTCCGACGTGCCGATCGGCGCCGGGCTGTCCTCGTCGGCGGCCATCGAGTGCGCGGTGGCCTTGGCGCTCGACGAGCACTGGGGCCTCGGTTTCGACCGCCCGACGCTCGCGAAGATCGGCCGGCTCGCCGAGAACCGCGTGGTGGGCGCCCCCACCGGCATCATGGACCAGACCGCCTCGCTGCTCGGCGAACCCGACTCGGCGGTGTTCCTCGACTGCCGCAGCCTCGATGCCGACGTCATTCCGCTCGGGTTCGACGGCGACGGACTGACCCTGCTCGTCATCGACACCCGGGTCTCGCACGCGCACGCCACCGGCGGCTACGCGTCGCGTCGGGCGTCGTGCGAGGCGGGCGCCCGCGCACTCGGGGTCGAGTCGCTGCGCGAGGTGCGCGTCGACGACCTCGACCGTGCAGCCGAGCTGCTCGACGACGAGACGTTCCGCCGCGTGCGGCACGTCGTCACCGAGAACCAGCGCGTGCTCGACACCGTACGCACGCTGCGCGAGCACGGACCCGGCGCGATCGGGCCCTTCCTCGACGCCTCGCACGTGTCGATGCGCGACGACTTCGAGATCTCGGTGGCCGAGCTCGACCTCGCGGTCGAGACCGCGCAGGGCACCGGCGCGATCGGTGCTCGCATGACGGGCGGCGGCTTCGGCGGGTCGGCGATCGCACTGGTGATCGACGCGCTGGTTCCGGTGGTGACCCGCGAGATCGTGGCGGCGTTCGCGGAGCAGGGCTACCGCGAGCCGGCCGTCTTCATGGTGCGGCCGAGCGCCGGGGCACGGCGCGACCTCTGATCTCGCCCGGCGTCACCCGCCGCACCGGCATTCGCAGCTCGGCGTGCAGCCCGCATGATCCCAGCACGCGGGTATGCAGGTGCAGTCGTCGGCGAGCAGCGCGCTCGCTCGCCGTCTGGCCTGCACGAGACGAGCCGTTCGCGTCACCCGCTCGACGTCCGCGATGTCGCTCCGCGTGGGCTGATCATCGTTTGGGCCGGTGCCGTCTTCGGTGCGGCGTTGATCGCGAGCGCGACGGTGCTGGTACCGGACGCGAGGCTTCGCTCGGTCGTAGCGCGGGCCTCGAAGTGCGAAGTACGGCAGCTCTCCCGGCTCGAGCACGTCGAGGTGTGCCGGCATCCGTCGGCCGGCATTGTCGCGCAGGACGTCTTGGCCGACGGGGGTGATCTCCACCCCATGAGCGTCGACGATCGTGAGTCGCATGCCTCCCACTTCCAGGATCTGCGCGAACAACTGCACGTCGATCCCGCGATGCGATGCCTCTATGCGGGCGATCTGCGACTGGTCGATTCCGACCAGGCGTGCGAGGTCCCGCTGGCTCAGGTCGTTGGTACGGCGCAACCGACGCACCGCGCCGGACACATCGAGCGTGCTCGGTGCGGCGCGAGGGCTGAGCCCGGCCGGGTCACCCTCCGCACCAACTCGTTGATTCACCACGACACCGCCTCACGGAACGTCCCATTCGTTGCGCGATGAACACTCGCACGCGCCTCCGACACTCATCGATCCGCGGACGGCGTTGCCCTCGGGAGACTGCGTCACTGATGCGAAATCAGCATCAGTGACGCAGTCTCCCGAAGCCGCCACCGATGCTCATCGAGCGCGGAAGCCCGCGGCGCTTCGCACGAACGGGTG